>Ga0325400_1001409_pt1 | contig 19816 bp, 19 predicted proteins | sample PopdelMetagenome_2_FD_205662 | JGI IMG/M metagenome (GOLD analysis project Ga0325400, IMG submission 205662) | Populus deltoides microbial communities from Bellville, Georgia, United States - Xylem-PdKOR-R1 | ecosystem: Host-associated > Plants > Phyllosphere > Stem > Wood/Secondary xylem...
ACCCGCAAAACAACGCCGAACTTCCGGATCTGTGAGAAACTGGCCGTTAAAATCGGCGGGGGCGTCAATCACCGCTTTGGGCTTTACGACATGATCCTGATCAAGGATAACCATATTGATTACGCGGGCGGCATCGAAGCGGCTATTACCAAGGCGGTGGACTACCTGAAAACAACGGGCCGTTCGCTGAAACTCGAAGTGGAAGTTCGCAACCGCGCGGAGCTGGAGGAAGTCATTCGCGTGGGCCACGTGGACCGCGTGCTGCTGGATAATTTTGAGCCGAATGAGTTGAAGGAACTGGTCGAATTCATCGGCGGACGGTTCATCACCGAAGCGTCGGGGGGCATCAACGAAACCAACCTGCACGATTACGCCCACACCGGCGTCGACTATATTTCGTCCGGGGCCCTGACGCATCAGGTCAAAAGTCTGGATCTAAGCCTGAAAGCTTACTAAGCCATGAAAACCGGGGCCGATTGGGAAGCGGAAGCTTTTGCTCTTTGCCGGCGCATCCTGTATCAGTATATTGATACCACCCGATATGGCATTTTTCTGTTTGGTAGCCGGGCGCGTGGCAATGCCCGCCGAAACTCAGATATTGATATTGGTATTATTGGCGAAAGTCCCTTATCCTGGTTACTCCTCCAGGATATTCAGGAACGAATGGACGAAAGCGACTTGCCATCTGAGGTTGACCTGGTCGATTTCAGTCAATTGAATGACCCGACTTTTAAACGCTTTGCTCTTAACGCTATCTTATGCTAGAACAAACCGGCGGACATCTCAGTCAGCAACTTGCTGAATTTAACCGGGCCGTAACCAGCTTTGATCAGGTCATGCACTATGATTTCAGCGGTCGTAATGCGATTGAACAGGATATTTACAAAAACGCCTGCATTCAAAAGTTTAAGTATTGTACTGAGCTGAGCTGGAAACTGGCCAAGCGATTTCTGGAAGAGAAGGGTGGTGACGTAGCGACGTCCCCTAAAATGGTGTACCGGCGCTTTCTAGGCGATCTATTCATTGACGAAGAAACGCTTACGGCGCTCTTTCAAACCCTTAACGACCGTAATTTACTCAGTCGCGTTTACAAAGAATCCATGTTTGGCGAAGTTATTGATCGCTTACCCGTACATCTGGACACATTAAAGAAGCTTTTATTGATTATTCAGAAAGCCATCCGTGAGTAATTTTTCGCCGAAATTTGTTTATAGAATATGGCAACTATCCCATTAACGTTAGAAGAAGAAGTGCGCCAGATCGGTTATATCAGCCGCTCGACGCCAAAAGATAAGGCCGTTCTAATGGACGGGATCCGGCAGATGAAACGCGAGAAAAACGCCGTGATTCTGGCCCATTATTACGTCGACAGTGATATTCAGGACCTAGCGGATTATATCGGTGACAGTCTGGGCCTCTCCCAGCAGGCAGCCGCCACCGACGCCGACATGATTGTATTCTGCGGAGTACACTTCATGGGCGAGACCGCCAAAATCCTTTCGCCCCACAAAAAGGTGGTCATTCCCGACCTGAACGCTGGTTGCTCACTGGCAGATTCGGCACCGGCGGATGAGTTTGCGGCTTTTAAGGCGAACTATCCCGATCACCTCGTCATCAGTTATATCAACTGTTCGGCGGAAATCAAGGCGTTGTCGGATATCATCTGCACCTCGTCCAATGCCGTTAAAATCGTGGAAAGCCTGCCGAAAGATCAGAAAATCATCTTCGCTCCCGACGCTAACCTAGGTCGTTTCGTAGCCAACAAAACAGGCCGGGAGATGGTGCTGTGGGATGGTGCCTGCATTGTCCACATCGACATCTCCGAACAAAAGCTGCGTGACCTGCGGACCAAGTATCCGGCCGCCAAATTCATTGCGCACCCCGAATGCCAGGAACACATCCTGAGTCAGGCCGATTTCGTGGGCTCAACCACGGCACTGCTCAAGTACGTAGTGGACCAGCCCGACGACGTTTTCATCGTTGGTACGGAAGCCGGTATTTTGCACAAAATGCGGCAGGCCGTTCCTAATAAAAAAATCATCCCGGCCCCGGCCAGCGAAAACAACACCTGTGCCTGCTCCGAGTGTCCGTACATGAAAATGAACACGCTCGAAAAGCTGTATAACACGCTGTTTTACGAAATGCCGGAGATTTTTGTGCCGGAAGACGTACGCGTGAAAGCAGAAGCATCGGTGCTGCGGATGCTGGAGATGAGCAAGGGATTGTAAAAGACAGTAAAGCCCTGATACTAAACAGGAAGCCCATCGCTTTCGGTCGGATTTCCTTTCGGCCGAAAGCGATGGGCTTCGGCTTTTACAGGCGGCAAAAAGCCCCGGATCGGTACCCCACCAAGCAACACACTGCGTAGATAGTTGGCCAGGGGCTTGATCCTTTTAGGACTATTTTTTTCATTTGTTGTTTACTCCCTGAATCCTTAACCAAAGTCACCTTTCCCGCCCAGGCGGGTTATGCATTTCGTGATCATGCCCCATCAGTACGATTTCCTCGTTATCGGCTCCGGCATCGCGGGGCTCACCTATGCCACCAAACTGGCCCTGCATTACCAGAATCTGGCCCAACCCGTCCGGATCGCCATTATCACTAAAGTTCGGGCGGACGAAACCAACACCAAGTACGCGCAGGGCGGTATTGCGGCCGTTTGGTCGCAGGAGGACTCGTTCGAGAAGCATATTGAGGACACGATGGTTGCCGGTGATTTTCTGAGCAACCGCGAGGTGGTCGAGATTGTGGTGCGGGAAGCTCCCGAACGCATCCGGGAACTGATCGACTACGGCACCCGCTTCGACAAGGAAAGCGACGGCGACTATGATCTGGCCCGCGAAGGGGGGCACTCGGATCACCGCATTCTGCACTTCAAGGACATTACCGGTGCCGAAATCGAACGGGCTCTCCTGGAAAAGGCACAGTCGCTGGAATCCATCCAGATCTTTACGCATTACTACGCCGTTGACCTCATCACGCGTCACCACCTGGGCGAAACCGTTCACCGCTACGATACCGACAACCGCTGCTTCGGCGCTTACGTGCTCGACACCCAAACGGGTCAGGTAGAGCGCTTTCTGGCTAAAACCACCCTGCTGGCGACCGGCGGAATCGGGAACATTTACCAGAGCACAACCAACCCCACCATTGCCACCGGCGACGGCATTGCGATGGCCTACCGCGCGAAGTCAATCTGCAAGGATATGGAGTTTATCCAGTTTCACCCAACGGCGCTGTATGAGCCGGGTAAAAAACCGAGCTTTCTGATTTCTGAGGCCGTCCGGGGCTTCGGCGGAGTTCTCCGGAACATGAAGGGCGAAACGTTTATGGAGCAGTACGACCCCCGGCTGTCGCTGGCCCCGCGCGACGTGGTAGCCCGCGCCATCGACTCCGAAATGAAAAAATCCGGCGACCCGCACGTTTATCTGGACGTAACGCACTGCGACTTCGACAAGTTTGTCGAACACTTCCCAAACATTACGGCTTACTGCCAGGAGAACCTGGGCATCGACGTTCGAAAGGACTTTATTCCCGTGGTTCCGGCGCAGCACTACATGTGCGGGGGTATTCGGGTTAACGAATGGGGTCAGACCAATCTTAATTTCCTCTACGCGGCCGGGGAATGCTCCTGCACGGGTTTGCACGGCGCCAACCGACTCGCTTCTAATTCACTGCTCGAAGCGGTGGTTTTCGGTCACCGGGCTTACCTCAGCACCATTCAGAATCTGGCGGCTTCCCGCATTCCCGACAACATTCCGGAGTGGAACGATGCCGGTACAACCCACGCCGAGGAACTTGTCCTGGTTACCGAAATGCAGCGCGAACTGGAATCGATCATGTCCAATTACGTCGGCATTGTCCGCACCAACCGCCGGATGAAACGGGCGATGGATCGACTGGGGCTGATCTACCAGGAACACGAAGACCTTTACCGACAGTCGAAAGTGTCGGTGCCGATCTGTGAACTGCGAAATATGATTGAAGTAGCCTACCTGATTATCAAAGCGGCCATGTCGCGCCGGGACAACCGGGGCCTGCACTTCAACCTGGATAACAGCAAATAGCCACCCGTCGGTGCCTGCTGACGGATGGCTGCTCTGGTTGGGTTAGCCGACTAAGCCTCTTGGGGTAACTTGCTTTTTAAAAAGCCAATCACCACCTCCAGCCCTTTCTGGTAGTGCTGATTGTTGGGAATAACAATGTCCGCTTCGGCTTTGTAGGGTTTGATGTATTTCTGATACGTCGGCCGAACGTGGTTTTCCCAGCGGTACATCACATCGCTGAGATCATAGCCGCGTTCCTCGGCATCCCGTTTGATGCGCCGGTCGAGTTTAATTTTATTGCTGGCGTTGATGAAGATTTTCAGGTCCAGCTGATCGGCGATTTCCTTGAAGTGAAATACGAAAATGCCTTCAACGACGATGATTGGGGCTGGTCTAAACGTTAATAGTTTTGGGACAATCTGGGGGTTGTTAAAGGTGTATTCCAATTGCTCGATGATAACGCCGTTCCGCAGCTGCTGAATGTGCCCGGCGTAACGCTCGTGATCCATCGTTTCGGGCAGGTCAAAATTTTCGACGCCGTGGGGGTCCAGCGGAATCTGGTGCAGGGGGCGGTAATAATTATCCTGCGAAATCAGGCAAATCTCTTCTTCGCTGAACGCACTGAGCAGGCCCCGCAGAAAGGATGTTTTTCCGGAAGCACTACCGCCGGTAATACCGACGATAAACGGTTTGGTGATCATACTACAAAACTACGAAAAGGACGACCATCCAGACAAGACAGTCATGGCAGGGAATGCGCAGGAATAGCGTTCAACGCATAAGCTCGTCAATGCGCAACCCGGCTGCCCAGCCGACACGCCACCGAAAACGTTTGGCCGGAAGTGATCCCCAGAACCAATGGAACCTAAATTTAAGTAATTTCGCCGTTGTTAACTGACCTGCTCAGCCCGTATGCTTTCCGATTTCGGTATTATTCTGCTGTTTATCCTGACCGGCCTCGCGTTCGTGGCGCTGATGCTGTTTGTCAGTAAACTGATTCGCCCCGCCCGTCCGAACCCCGAAAAGCTGAGTACGTACGAGTCCGGTGAAGAGCCGGTCGGCAACGCTAATATTCAGTTTAACGTGCGGTTTTACGTAGTTGCCATCATCTTTGTGCTGTTTGATGTCGAACTCGTGTTTCTTTTTCCGTGGGCGACCGTTTTTGGTCAACAATCGCTCAATGAGGAAACTAACGGCACCTGGGGGTGGTTTTCTTTAGCGGAGATGCTGTTGTTTGTGGCGCTGCTGGCCCTCGGATTGGCCTACGCCTGGCGCAAAGGTTATCTGGACTGGATTCGGCCGGAACCAAAAATACCCGCCGTGAAAACCAACGTCCCAACGGCACTCTACGAAAAAGTTAATCAGAAATATAAACGCCCCTGACCAACGCCCCGCGGGGTTACGGATTAGGCGCAATCGATACGCTATGAGTGGTTTACTGGACCAACGTTTCAAGTCCGGCGAAGGGGGCGTTCTGCTCACCACCGCCGAAGATTTACTGAACTGGGGGCGGCTGTCATCGCTGTGGCCAATGGGTTTTGGCCTGGCCTGCTGCGCCATTGAAATGATGCAAACCTTTGCGTCGGGGTACGACTTGGAGCGATTCGGCATTTTTCCCCGCCCTTCCCCCCGGCAATCGGATGTGATGATTGTATCCGGAACGGTTACCTTCAAAATGGCTGACCGCATCCGGCGACTCTACGAACAGATGGCTGAACCGCGCTACGTTATTTCAATGGGCTCCTGTTCCAACTGCGGTGGCCCCTACTGGCAGCACGGTTACCACGTGGTCAAGGGCGTGGATCGCATTATTCCGGTCGATGTTTACGTACCGGGTTGCCCTCCGCGGCCCGAAGCCCTGATTGGTGGCTTTCTGAAATTACAGGAAAAAATCCGGAATGCCCGGCTGACGGAAGAACCGGCCCCGACGGCCCTGCTGGCGATGGAGGCAGCCGTGGAAGAAGTATGACTTTCGCCGAACTGACCAACGTGCTTACGGCCCACTTTGGGGCCGACGCCGGGCTGGAAGCCAACACCCAGAATCCGCAGCCGTACCTGATTGTGCCGGCGAAACGAATCACGGATATCTGCCGGTTTCTGCGCAATGACGAACGGCTGTTTTTTGACTTCCTGGCCTGCATGACCGGCATCGACAATGGTCCACAGGCCGGCACAATGGAAGTGGTCTATCACCTGACTTCCATTCCCTACGAGCACGATTTAACGCTGAAGGTGATTATTCCGCGGACGCCAGCCGACGAATCAACGCACGAAGGCTTACCGGTTGTCCCAAGTGTTACCGCGGTCTGGCGCACCGCCGACTGGCACGAACGGGAAATCTACGATCTGGTGGGTATTTATTTTGAAGGCCACCACGACCTCCGCCGGATTCTGCTGCCCACCGACTGGGTCGGTCATCCCCTGCGAAAGGACTACAAAGACCTGGATACTTACCACGGTATTAAAGTGAATTAACGAACCTAAAGAAGGACTGCACGGACGTAACTTTACGGGGAATATCTTGTTATATTTCTGTCCTGTAGTCCTTTTTTGAACCATGATTGTTGCATTTCGGCGCTTATTAATCCTTTTTACGGTCTTATTTCTTCCTGCTTCGCTCCTGGCCCAGTCGTCGGACTCGGTCACTGTTCGAGGGCGGATAAAAAACCTCACGGTTCAGCTATACCGGCAAAGCCCAACCGTTTCTATTGCCCGGAATAATATTCTCCAGGCCACGCGCGACTTAAACCGTTCGGGAACCCTCGAACCCGATGGCTCGTTTCAGGTCACGATTCCGCTGATTTATCCTTACGAGGAAGTCTACTTCAATTTCGGGACGATTTCGACGGTTTTCCTGGCGTCAAAAGGTACGGTGGAGATTTCGGTCGACGCCGATTCCCTCTTCAAAACTGACGTACCATTCCGGTTCGGCGGCACAAACGCACAAGTGAATAACGCGCTGGCGCAGTACAAAGCGTATGAATTCAGGAATCGTCCTAAAATAAACGGTCAGCAGTTAACCGAGCGGTTGGCGGGCCAGTCCATGCTCACGAGCTGGTCGGTCCTGAACGACGACTTTTCGACTACCTACCGCACTTATTCGCAGACTCATACGCTGCCTCCCCTGCTGAATCGCTACCTGCGGTCGCTGATTCGTTATGAAGCGGCTGCGTTTCTGTACGATAAAGCCGCGGTCGAGGGTGATGCCGGGATTGCGTCGCTGCGGGATAGTCTCCGGCCCGTCAATGATCCGTTTCTGTCGGTTCAGCGAATCGCGGCAATGGAGCATTTCGCGCGGTATGCCAGTTCCAAAATTGATGATCCAGTCAACGGTGGTCTGAGTCGAAACCAGCGGAGCGTACCTATCCAGACGTTTGCCGCGCTCATTGACCGGTACGTGAACACTATGTCCGCCACCGAGCGTATGCGCGTTCAGGAGCTTAAAGAAAGCGCGGGCGGAACCAGCCGGGACCTTCAGTTGCTGCAACGGCTCTACCAGCGCCACGCCGATACCTTATCGCAGTTGTTTTTCTACGAAGCGAGTATGGTTCAGTACCGCAAGCAGGTGGATAGCCTGGGCCTCGACTTTCTGAAAGCCAATTTCTTGGCCGTAAACCTGCCGCTTATTACGCTCCAGAAGCAACGCTTACTGCATGACTACATTGCCCCCCAGGTGACCGTTCGGACGTATCGGCGCTCGCTGGAAGAGTTGTATCAACTGGAAGTGAAGGACAGCGCCAGCATCCGTCAGGTCAACCAGCGATTAATGGCGGCCGGCAGCGGTAATGCTCCGCTGGAGGTGTTTTCCAACGTTTTTGTCCAGCCAACCGCCGGCCTCAGCGGTCGGGATGTGCTCCAGCGGATTCAGCAGCGGGCGCAGGGCGCGTTATCCTATTTGTTGTTGTTCCCGCTCACGCCCGAATCCGACCGGCAGCAGGCCACGCTGGCCCGTCAGGTAACCCAGCCTTTCAGCACCCGTGATCTGCAGGTGGTGTATCTATGTTTCGACGAAGAAGGCCGCCAGGACCTGTGGCAGGAGTGGCTGGCTAAAAATAAGCTGCCGGGATTGCACATTTTTGTAACCGATAACCTGCTCAACGAATTGGCCGCCCCCTTGCGGGTGTCCAATCTACCAGCGGCTAGCCTCATGGACGGCGACGGAAAATATGTCAAGCGCAAAGCGCCCTTACCCAGTCAGCGCGAGGAGCTGATTCAGTTGTTCCGGAAGGGTCGGTGACCGCTTCGCTTATGGCGACTGCGATGCTTTACTAGATTTACGGAGTGCAGTGCAGGTCATCAAAACCTTGGCAAGCCTTTGATGAGCCGTCTTTACCGACGGGCCAGGTTTTAGGAGAATGTACAGAATCAGCAAAAAACCGAATAGTCACAAAAAAGGCCGGGCATACACCCGGCCTTTTTCATTGTGCCCTTCTGGTAGCTTACTTCATGTAAGTTCCGAAAACATAGTCCCAGAGTGGGGAGGAAACACCGTAGTTCTTTTCATCACTTTTGTAGTGGTGTACTGCGTGGTTGATCCATAACCATTTGAAGAAGTTCTTCGGTGGAGCGTACGCGTGCAGGATGAAGTGCGTAAACAGGTATCCTGAATAACCCACTAAAAAGCCGGGGAAGAAAGCATAGGCCGCTTCACCCATCAACAGAAACGTAACGGCAAATAACGTCCCACCAATCAGCACCGCAGCGGCCGGGGGCATCGCCAGACGCGTTTTGTCTTTCGGGTACTCGTGGTGAATGCCGTGGAATGTATACTGAATTTTAGCCTTAATGGCCGTATCGGTCTCCATATGGAAAACACCGCGGTGCGCACCGTATTCCGCCAGGGTGAACACCAGAATACCGGCAAAAAATAAAAAGGCAATCCAACCCGGCGTCATGTCCGTATGCGTAAAGGCGTACCAGCCCAGGAAAGTTGACGTAACGAGGTAGATTGAAATAGGTACGGAAATGTGCGTACGGGATAATCGTTCCAGAATGGGATTATCAAACAGGGGTCTCGTCCCGCTATTCTTAGGACGGACAGGCCGCGCTGATCCAGCAACGGTTCCTCTTGTTTTTACTTGTTCTTCCATAAATACAATGCAAACGGAGCTTACTAGCAATTGGACGCAAATTTATACTAATTCTGAAAAGATAGTCAACTTATTTGACCGTATATTATTTTGTGACCAATTGATCCTCCACTTTTTGCTTGATTGCGTCGAAATTTCCTTTCGGAATTTTAGGTTTAATGATGAGTCGCAGAGACTGGTCGTCGCTCAGGTAGTTCCACATCCAGTTGATGAAAATCAATAACCGGTTCTTTACGCCGACGATCGCCATCAGGTGAACAAATAACCACAGAATCCAGGCAAAAAATCCCTGAAAGCGGCCAAAAGGTAAATCTGCCACCGCGACGCCCTTCCCAATCGTTGCCATCGTTCCCAGATCTTTATAATGGAACTCTTCCATGGGCTCATTTTTCTCCAGTCGAACGAGGTTGCGGCCCAGCCATTTTCCCTGCTGAATAGCGGGTTGTGCCACCTGCGGGTGCCCATCGGGATACTTTTCTTCGGTCATCAGGGCAACGTCGCCAATGGCGAACACATCCTGATAACCCTGAACCTGATTGAAACGATTCACGATAAAACGACCACCCCGACCAATCGCTTCTTTGGGAAAGCCATTCAGCATATTCGCTTTAACGCCAGCCGTCCAGATTAGATTGTTGGTCCGCAGTTTGGTCCCGTCATTCATGGAAACATAACGACCGTCAAAGTCCAGTACACGCGTACTTAACCGAACGTTGACACTGCTTTTTTCCAGATACTTCTTCGCCTTCTCCTGAGCGGGCTTGGAGAAAGGCCCTAATAATTCGGCGCCGGATTCAATAAGGTAAATCTCCATCATATTGAAATCCAGTTCTGGATAATCACCCGGCAGAAGCGTGTTTTTTAGCTCCGCGAACGTGCCGCACAGTTCGACGCCGGTTGGGCCACCGCCCACCACGACAACGTTCATGAAGCCTTCCTTCTCGTCTTGGTTATCCACCGACAGGGCGTCTTCAAAATTCTGCAGCAGCCGATTCCGGAGCGCAATCGCTTCCGAAACCGATTTCATCGGCAGCGCTTTTTCGATGATGTTCTGCATCCCAAAAAAGTTACTGTCCGTCCCGGTCGCAATCACTAGGTAATCGTATTCGATCGGTCCTAAATCGGTATCGACCGTCTTGGTATCGGTGTGAATCTGCGTGACGGTTGTCACCCGAATGTGAACGTCCTTACAATCCTGAAAAACAACCCGGAGCGGGAAGAGAATAGAACTAGCTTCCAGCCCCGCCGTGGCTACCTGATAGTAGAGCGGCTGAAATTCGTGGTAGTTCGTTTTATTGATCAGGACGACTTGAAATTCTTTTCGGCTCGACAACTTTCGGGCCAGCCGTAAGCCACCGAAACCGGCACCCACTATGACTACACGCTTACGGTCGGTGCGAGGTATGTTTGGATTCATAGCAGTATATCGTGTACGTCATTCCCGCGGCTTAATCGGCGGAAGAAGCGACTTTTGCGTTTATTGACTAAACTAGTGACGAGCCGTATATTGTTTGAAACTTAGGAAATAACCGCCCGACTTTCCAACACCACCCGTTCGTAGTAGGCTTCGTACAGCGGCAGAATTTTACTGATCTCAAATTCCTTCGCCCGTTCGAGCGCCCGGTGTTTAAAAGCCGGCAGGTTAGCGTCGTCCAGAATATGCAGGGCATTTTTGACCATATCATCGACATCGCCGACGTCACTCAGGAAACCCGTTTCGCCCTGCACGTTTAGTTCGGGCAAGCCACCGGCGTTGGTCGTAATCAGGGGGACTTCGCAGGCCAGGGCTTCGAGGCCCGCCAGACCAAAGCTTTCGTTCTCGGAAGGCATCAGGAACAAATCGGCCACCGACAATACCTCTTCCACGGCATCCAGCTTACCCAGGAACCGCACGTCTTCGTAAATACCCAGTTCCCGGCAGAGCTTTTCGATACGCCCCCGTTCTGGTCCGTCACCCACCAGCAGCAGCTTCGACGGTATCTTCTGGTTGATCTTGTAAAAAATCATGACCGCGTCATCAATGCGCTTGACCCGTCGGAAATTGGAGGTGTGCACAATCAGCTTTTCCCCGTTGGGGCAAATAGCCATTTTGAAATGCTCTTTCTTCTGCCGTTTAAAACGAGTCAGGTCAATGAAATTGGGAATCACTTCGATCTCCCGGCGGATGGGAAAGTGCAGAAAGGTCTCCTGCCGCAGGTTTTCGGAAACCGCCGTAACGCCATCCGACTCGTTGATGCTAAACGTCACCACCGGCTCGTAGGAAGCATCCTTGCCAACCAGCGTGATATCCGTTCCGTGCAGCGTGGTTACAATCGGCACATAACGGCCATGCGCCCGCAGAATCATTTTGGCCATGTAAGCCGCCGACGCGTGCGGAATCGCGTAGTGCACATGTAGCAAATCTAGATTTTCGTACAGCACCACGTTCACCATTTCACTGGCCAGCGCTGACTCGTAGGGAGGGAACTGAAACAGAGGGTAGGTTGGTATATTTACTTCATGGTAGTAAACATTTTCGTTGAAGAAGTCCAGACGGGGCGGTTGCTGGTAGGTAATGAAGTGAACCTGATGACCCGCCTTTGCGAGGGCTTTCCCAAGTTCAGTAGCCACCACGCCACTCCCCCCGAATGTCGGGTAGCAGACAATGCCAATTTTCATAGTTGTTCCTGATCGAATTGTCGGTTTATGAGCGGGTTGATTGCGCCGGCTTAACGATTGGTAAGCCACGGGTCAACCGTTCCATAATTCAATCATTGGCTATAACAGCATTTGCCGCGCTTAATGTTCACCAGTTAATTAGATTGCTGAGTAAAGAATTTGTTAATGCGCTTCGGATACCCGTTTTTCGGGCAAAAATTGTATATTTGATAAGTTGCTAATTCTTTGGACATGACCCGCAAAACCGTAGACCGGTCTGCCGGTGCGGGCTCCTCGCCCATTTATCATTTTATGATGGGTTTCCTGCGGTTGATTCGGGTACAGAACCTGCTGATTGTGGTAGGTACCCAGTATCTGGCCCGCGTTGCCCTGATTGGTCCGCGCGACCGTTGGACCAGTTTATTACTGGACCCTACCCTCTTTTTGCTTTCACTTTCCACCGTTTGCATTGCGGCCGCCGGGTATATCATCAACGATTACTTTGACATCAAAATTGATATTGTCAATAAACCAGACCGGGTCATCATCGGCAGGTATCTGAAACGGCAGGTCGCGATGGGCGTTCATCAGGCCCTGAGTTTCATCGGCATAAGCATTGGTCTTTACCTGAGTAAGTGGGTGTTTGTGGTGGATGTACTTTCCGTCACGCTGCTCTGGTTCTACTCGGCCAAGTTCAAACGGCAGCCTTTTGTCGGGAACTTCATTGTGGCTTTTCTGACGGCCCTCTCGCTCATTATTCTGGCCGTTTATTACCGCCGGGAAGTTGATCTGCTCTTGATCTACGCCCTGTTTTCGCTCGTGATTTCGCTCGTTCGGGAGATCATTAAAGACATGGAAGATGTTAAAGGCGACGCCCGTTTCGGCTGCCGGACACTGCCCATTGTCTGGGGTCTTCGGCGCACCAAGCAGTTACTCTACGCAATCATTGCCACCTTCATTGCTTCCCTGTTTATCATCGCCCACTCCCTGCAAAACCAGCAGCTGGCCTGGATTTTCATGATCCTGCTTGTTCCCATCACCTGGCTTATCTACCGGCTGGTAATGGCCGACACCAAGCGGGATTTTTCTTACCTCAGTTCGCTTTGCAAGTTGATCATGCTGATTGGCGTTGTCAGCATGGCGTGGGTGTAGTTTTCCTGGTAATCAGCCAGTTGTTGTTTACTCTTCCGGTTTTATTCAGCCTCTATCGTTTTTCGGCCCCGCTTGAGACTCACCATTCAGAATCTTTTTGCAACCTAATTGCAAAAAATATGGTTAGCTACTCTAACAAGATTTATCTTTGTTCACCTTTTAGCCATAAGGGTGGTCAGGGCCGCTGCCTGCCGGATAACAATCCAGTCAACGATTCCGGTTGCCGTTGCGGAAATGCCGACCTGCTGTTTATTATGAAGATTGAATTACGATCAAAAAGGGCTGACTATATTGGGATCACCGGATCAGTACTTTGCATGATTCACTGCCTGATTACCCCTGTGCTCCTGATGACATCGGCCCTGCTCGCCGACGATGCGCTCCGGATTGGTTACCTGAGTCTGGATTACGTTTTTATCGGCGTGAACATGGTCGCGGTTTATTTCGCCACCCGCCATAATATCTCCCCAGCCATTAAGCTAAGCCTCTGGAGTTTCCTGGGTCTTTTTACCATCGCCATCCTGCTGGAAGATGTCAGCGAAGTATTCGAGTACGTGGGTTACGCGGCCTCTATGGGCCTGGTGATCACCCATTTCTTCAACATCCGATCCTGCCGGGCTAGTCACACGCACAGCCACAGCCACTCGGTTAGCTCAGCCAGCTAATCAACTTACGGCTGAAACTGAGGGTTGCTCAAAAAATCATAGTCGGTCAGCGTTCGCAGAAAAGCAATAATATCCTGCTGATCCTGGCTACTCAGTGGAATACCCACGGTGCCATTTTTCTTCAAAAGCGGATCGAGCTGCGCGTTATCCTCAACACCGGCTGCATAATGTTTGAGCACCTGCTCCAGCGTCTGAAAACGGCCGTCGTGCATGTAGGGCAGCGTCCGGTCCACGTTTCGCAGGCTCGGCACCCGAAACTTGTATTTATCGGCTTCCTGCAACGTAATAGCGTACCGCCCCTGATCATCCAGACTCGCCGTCGCCGGTTTGGGCAACCCATTATTCCGAAAACTTCCGTCGGTAAACAGCTCCCCATTGTGGCAGGACGCACAGTTGGCCTTGAATAAAGTCAGTCCCCGCGCTTCCTGATCCGTCAGGGTTGTTCCCTCCTTCCGGCTGTATTTATCATACTTCGAATTGGCCGAAACAACCGTCAGCAGAAACTGCGACAGCGATTTCAGAAACCGATCCGTGGTGACTTCCTCTGTTCCGTAAGCCGCCTTGAACATCGCCGTATACTTTCCGCTGTTGCGCACTTTTGCCAGCACGTTAGCCAGCGTGTCGCCCATTTCGACGGGGTTCTGGATGGGCGAAATAGGCAGTAAATCCAGATCGACGATGCCGCCATCCCAGAAGAAGTTCGTTCGCCAGGCCAGGTTTTCGATACCCGGCACGTTGCGCGCGCCAATCCGGTCCCGGAAACCGTGACTCAGCGAGTGATCGGTATGCGCGAACGCCGAACCGGGAATGTGGCAGAACGAGCAGCTGACACTCCCGTCGTAAGACAGCATGTTGTCGTAAAACAACGCCTTACCCAGCGCCACACCCTCCACCGTCAGCGGATTGCTGGCAAAGTCGTAAACCACATCGGGAAAGTTAGCGGGCTTTTTCCAGTTGTAAGGCGTTGTTTTGTAGATTACCGTTGCGGTCGTGTCGGGCGTAACGGGCGCACCTCCGCTCTCCGCCCCCGACTGGCACGATACCACAATGGCGTAAAAAAGGACTACCGCCAGGATGCCCGCGAGTCGCCCCCGTCTTGTTTTATTGCGCTTGTATGGCATCCAACTGGAACATTTGTGCGTAGTTACTGGCCACATCCGCCGATAAAGCCGAAATCATAATTGTCGGAGTCTGAGCAATGCTCAGGGTTTTAACGCCGCTGAACACCTTCGCCACGTCCGCTTTGATCTGCACGACGGGTGCACCACTCGCCGTAACCTGGGCCACACGGGCGTTAAACGGAATCCGTACCGTCTTTAGGTTATTCAGCGTCCGGGACTGGTATCCACCAAACAAGCCAACGTGGTACATAAACGCATTTAAACCTGTAGCATCAACCGGCGCCTTGGGGGATGTTCCTTCTAATTTAAAGAAAATATAGCCGGAATTCCAGTCCCAGTACATACCGGTGCCCCCGGCCGCCGGGTCAAGAGCGCCGGTTCGCCGGCTGATGTTCATGGTGTTCCGCACACTATCAACACCAACCAGAAAGGTTACTCCCGCGTAGCTACCCACCGGAATATGCCGAAGCGTGATCACCTGCGAGGTGGAATCGCTTTGTTTCACCAGAAAGTAACTGCTGTCCTGCGGCACGGTAAATTCGGAGCCATCCGTTTTCTGAAACTTGATGTTACTAATGTAGTAATTCAGGGTTGTCACGGTAAACGGTTCTCCGCTGCTGTTCGTATAGGTGCCTCCGTTGAGCTGCAGGGGCTGGTCTCCTACTTTATTTTTAAACCTCAGCTGAATGCTTCCGGTACTGGCTGCCGGCTCGGTCGGGTCGGTACGACAGGCGCTCAGAAAAGCCACGGAAAGGATTAACAGAAGAAAGGAAGAAAAGAAAGCGTGTCGCATAATCGCCCAGGTTGGGTTACTGTAAAGAATCAATCCACTGACATACTATAACGCTGTTCTGCCCTTCTTTCTGCTGTTCGTAGGCGACAATTAAACCATTTTTTAATGCAACCGCGACCGGGTAAGAAGCGGTCAGCCCTTCCGGCGTGAGGTAGGTGGTCTGAACGTCGTTCCCCGAAAAAGTCCGCATGCCAATCCGCCGGAAGTACGTGCCGTTTTTTTCCATCGACTCGTCCCACAGCCACACCAGCCGACCCGCTGAATTCACCAGTTGCGGGTGTTTGGCCCGGTTGGTCGGGACGCTGGAAGTTAGCTGAGCGGACCCCAGTTTAATCAGTCGAAGCCCGCTGCAGCCTTCTTTTCCGGAAAACCACGTCGCGTATACATCACCCCCCGACTGCGCCAGCGCCGGTCCGGTATGCGGACAGGCATTGACCTGCCAATGATCGGTGTAGACGGTCGTCGGCGGGCTGAACGTCCGGCCGCCATCCGTCGAAACTACGTGGCCCATGTCGCGCGAACCGTCGTCCAGCCAATCCCGGTACGTCAGGTGAATCTGTTGCCGGTCATCGACGAAAACATTGGTACGGCAGCACTGGCAGGCATTATCATCCACGATAATTTCCTCGCCAAAACCGCCATCGGACCGCGTTTGCGTAAACCGGACCGTCCGGCCACTTTTGCCGGGGGCTTTGTCATCCAGCCAAACCAGACCAATCTCGCCGTTGGGCAGCCGGGTGAGGTCTCCGAAGGAATGGCTCTTACCCGGCGAGCTGTCGCGGTGGACGGGTTTGGGCGCGCTCCAGGTTTGACCGCCATCCGTCGACGTGACGAACAGCAGATCCCCGGCATAGGGCGAGTCGGACGTTGGCCGCGTTATTTCAAAGAGGGCCATCACCGTTCCGTCCTTTTTGAACGCCAACTTGGGGGCGCCCTCCGCGTGGGTGGATAAATTCGTAGGCGCCCCAATCCGTTTCTTTTCGCCAAACGTCCGGCCCCCGTCCGCCGACACGGCAAAGTAAAAATAGCCCTGCTCGCCTGCTTTCTCAATCCAGCTCAACACCGGTGCCCCCCGGTGATCGGTGGTCAGGCGCGGGGTCGACGCCATGTAGTTTGAGTCGGAGATCGGCTGCTGCCGAACGGGACTGCCAGCCCAGTGGAACAGGCTAAGCCAGAGACTAATGAGTAGGTGATTCATTGGAAAACCGTTTATTTTTTGCCTGTAAAGTTGTATTGAACACCAATCACCAGCGTGCGCGGAGCCGCGGGCGTGTAGGTGGTGCGATCGGTTGCTGCGTTACCGCGCGTGGCCGCCGTCGCATAAAGCGCATTGGTCAGGTTCAGCAGGTTGGCAAATACCTCGACACTCTTCCAGCTGTAACCCGTCCGCAGGTTTAAGACACTGATGCCGCGGGCGCCAAAGGCCCCCCGGTCCCTGTACTGGACGCTGTTGACCTGGTTCTGATACCACGACCCGACGCGCTGCCATTCCAGGGAGCCGCGCAGCCCCTTAACCCGGCGGGGTTTATAGGTCAGTTCCGTATTGGCAATCCAGTGCGGAGCCTGCGGCATATCGCGGCCGTTGACGTTTTTGAGCGCATCGGAGGCCCGGTTGCTGAGCGCAAAGTCGACAAAGCGGTGAACGGCGTTGGTCCCGCCGAAGCGGAAAAACCATTCCGAAGTGGGTTTGTAGGTCAGGCTGTATTCGACGCCCCGGTGCAGCGTCCGGCCCGCGCTCTGGTAGTCCGTCGAGTTGTCGGGCTGGCGGATGCTCAGGAGTTCGTTGCGGCCATCCATCTGGTACAGCGCCCAGTCGATGTACACTTTTCGGTTCAGCAGCGACGCCCAGCCACCGACCTCGTAATTGTTGAAATAAGCTGGTTGCAGGTTGTAATAGAACAGCGACTCACCCGGCTGCCCATAGGTTCGCTTCGTAAAAACGGAGGTCAAACCCGGCGGAGAAAAGCCCCGGCTGTAATTGGCGTACACCCCCTTATCGCGGCCCAGATCATACGTCAGGCCAATTTTAGGCGTGAACTGACCGTAGGCTTTGGCGCCGTTGCTCGCATCCAGATAATTGTCGTAATCGAACGCCATCCGGTCGAAACGGCCGCCGAGCGAAGCCCGCAACTGGGGAAGCAGATTCAGGTCCAGTTGCGCGTACACCGCCGAATTCTGAATATTGGCCCGATAATCGGCCAGTAAGATGTCCGGCCGTTCGCGCAGGAGCCGGTATTGCTGAACCGATTTTTTGTCGGGCCGCAACTGCGCTTCCAGGTCAATCTGGTGGGCATTGTACGTCGTGGGCGAATAATCCAGTTGCAGCCCACCCAGCAGCCGGGCATTCAGGAACGGCAGCCGCTGACTATGCTGGGCAATCAGCCCGTAACTGTGAAAGACATTGGTGTTGATCTGCCCCGTTGCCGTCGACGCGCCCGACTGCCAGCGAATGCTGTAGCTTGGATTCTGACCGTAGTTATTATACCGGTAAAAGGCCGTTACAAACGATTCGGAGCCATTCGCCCATTGCTGTTCCAGCGTCAGGCGGGAGCGCACCGATGCTACTTTCCGGTATGTAAAATCGGTGGTTGAGCCGTATTGCCGGTTATAGAATGCCACGCTGTCGATGCTGCCGCCCGTCTGCGAGTAATAGTCATTGTAGGACAGCGTGCCGGTCAGGCGGGTGCGCTCCGAGAAGCCGTATTCGGTCCGGGCGTTCAGGGATACTTTGTCATAATCCGAACGGGTTTGCCAGCTATTACGCTGACGCGCCACAAAACCACCCGCATAAACGCCCAGCTTTTTGGTGAGCATGCCGCCGGCGCCGTACTGCACGCGCTGGTAGCCCCACTGGTCGCCCTGCACACCGACCCGAACCGTGGGCACCGCCGTGGGCCGCTGGGTGATAAAGTTGATCGCTCCACCCACCGCTTCGGGGCCGTACAGCGAAGACGCCGGGCCTTTCACCACCTCGACCGAACTGATGGCAAAAATATTCATTTCGATCAGCGCGTTGTGGTTGAATACGCCCATCGGCCGAATCGGAACGCCGTCTTCGAGGTACAGAAAATACGCCGATGTGCCAAACGGCTGGCGGATGCCCATACCATGCTGTTCGTTGTTGTAGTTAAGCATCACCACGCCCGGCGTTTTGTTAATCAGCTCGGCCAGTAGCGTTGGTTTGGTGTCATTGATCAATTGCGCGGATAATTTCGAGATCGCCACTGGACTGTCCGTCCGCTTCTGAGCTTCCCGACTCGCGGTTACCACAATGGTCTGCAAGTCTTCAACGGCGGGCTCCAGGCTAATCCGCAACGGCTGAGATGCTGGCGCGCTCAGCTCCTGCGGCCGGTAGCCAACCGCCGAAATCAGCAGTTTAGCGTCGGTGGAAGGCAGCGAAAACCGCCCGTCGGCAGCTGTAACCGTACCCAGAGTGCCCGTTGACGAGCGAATGGTCACTCCGGCGATTGGTTCTTTGGTTTGGGCGTCAAAAACGAGCCCGTTGAGGAAAGTTTGGGCATACACCCCTAAAGGCGCAGCCGCTACGATGACCGCAGCAGCCAGCCGGTAAAAATACGACATGGAAGAGATTGGTTTAATGACAAATAGACCGCAGGGCGCCGTAGCGCCGGATTGTCATTAAACTCTGGGGGGCTGGAGCAAACCCGTCTGGGGTGCAGCGTAGGTTTTCAGCAGGTAGGCCGGCAAGCGGGTCAGACCGTCACCCACAACCGGCCGGAAGGCGAACTGAAAACTGGTTTGGCAGAACAGCTGAAACTCGGGCATATTCTGCACACGCTCGGTGGTGCGTTTATCCTGCTTTTCCTGCTGGGTTTTCAGTCGTTGGGCTAAGTAACATTTGCCATCGCAGTGCAACTCGGGTTTATCGCGGTTCACGCAAAGCACCCGGGCGATGTACTCTTTATTGGCGTGGTAATACGCAATGGTCCCCCACTGGCTGAATGTCGGCAGCAGGGTTGCAATGAGTAGTATGTACGCCAAGATGGAACGCATAGCCAGTGAAGTGGCGCAAAGCTACAATGCAAATCCTTACTCGTCGAAAAGGACCGTTACTTTTTTTCGAATCGCGCCCCATTTTGCTGACCAATGGCTTATGATTTGGTTATAGATTTCACGTATTCGTTCCGAACTTACGTTTTAACTAAAAATCGCTTTTATTCATGCGGACCCACCGGTTCGCCGGTTAGCTATGCACGCACACGATCACAGCTCAGGGCATGACCATTCCCATCATCACGCCGTTACGACGATCAACCGGGCGCTCATTATCGGGGCCATTCTGAACGCCGGG
>Ga0325400_1001411_pt1 | contig 19794 bp, 18 predicted proteins | sample PopdelMetagenome_2_FD_205662 | JGI IMG/M metagenome (GOLD analysis project Ga0325400, IMG submission 205662) | Populus deltoides microbial communities from Bellville, Georgia, United States - Xylem-PdKOR-R1 | ecosystem: Host-associated > Plants > Phyllosphere > Stem > Wood/Secondary xylem...
GAGGACGATGCGATAGCCCTCCTCCTTCAACGCCTTGATCGCCTGCGTGCCCGAATAATCGAACTCGCACGCCTGCCCGATGACGATCGGCCCCGCGCCGATCACGAGGATGGAGGAAATGTCGGTGCGTTTGGGCATTACCCGCCTCTGAAAAGAGCGACTAGAGATACGATGAGGGCTCCGAGAGCTATCCAGTCGCTTCTTGGAACATCGCTAAGTCTTTCGCGCCACGTTCTCTCGCGATTTTCCTCAATGAGGTTGTCAGCGAGTCCGATGCCGGAATCGGTTAGGCGGAGTAGCCTCCTGCCGGGCGCGTTCGCGTCTTGAACAAACTTGACGTACCCGTCAGCTTGCAGCCGTCTGCCACTTGAATGGGCGTCAGGCTGGTCAGTCGCCTCGAACGCGGATTTAAGAAGCTCGACAGCATCGCCGGGATGCTGCTTGTAGTGCTTGCCCCGCCTCAGCGCAGTGAGCAAAGCTCGATCATGAGCGTTCAACGTCAACGCAACCCATCCACAAACCGCTCGAACAGATACAAGCTATCCTGCGGCCCTGGGCTCGCCTCCGGATGATACTGCACCGAGAACGCCGGCCGGTCGGTCAACTCCAGCCCCGCATTGCTTCCGTCGAACAGCGACACGTGCGTCTCGCGCGCGCTCGCGGGCAGCGACTCCCGCTCGACCGCGAAGCCGTGGTTCATGCTGGTGATCTCCACCGCGCCGTCGCTCAGTCGCTTGACCGGATGGTTCGCGCCGCGATGCCCCTGGAACATCTTGGTCGTCCGCGCCCCCACCGCCAGCGCCAACAGCTGGTGCCCCAGGCAGATGCCGAACAGCGGCAGCCCCGTGTCGAGCAGCGCCCGGATCACCGGCACCGCATACTCCCCCGTCGCCGCCGGATCGCCTGGCCCGTTGGACAGGAAGATGCCGTCCGGCTGCAACGCCATCACCTGCTCGAACGTCGCGGTCGCGGGCACCACCGACACCTTCGCCCCCGCCAGAGCAAGGTTGCGGAAGATGTTGCGTTTGCTGCCATAATCGATCGCGACGACGTGCGGCTTGCCGACGCCCCCGTCCGGCGCGCCATAGCCGAACCCCAGCCGCCACACCCCGCCTTCCCAGCCATAGTGCGTCGCGGTCGACACCCCCTTGGCGAGGTCCATCCCCTCCAGCCCCGGCCAGCTCGCCGCCATGTCGCGCAGCAGGTCTAGGTCGAACTCGCCGGACGCCGAGTGCGCGATCACCCCCGTCGGCGCGCCCCCGCCCCGGATGCGCCGGGTCAGCGCCCGCGTGTCGACGCCCGCCAGCCCGATCCGGTGGTGCCGCCGCATCCACCCGTCCAGCCGCTCGGTCGACCGGAAGTTCGACGGCTCGGTCGGCAGCTCGCGCACGATCATCCCCAGCGCGTGCGGGCCGTCCGCCTCCACGTCGTCCGGGTTCGCGCCGACGTTGCCGATGTGCGGAAAGGTGAAGCAGATCGTCTGGCCCGCGAAGGACGGGTCGGTCATGATCTCCTGATACCCGGTCATCGCGGTGTGGAAGCACACCTCGCCCACCGCCTCGCCCTCCGCGCCGAAGCCGTGACCCCACACCACCTCGCCCGATGCGAGGACCAGGACGCCGGTGGCCTCCCCAGGAACGTCGGCGCGCATGGCGATAGGCTTGGCGTCGGCCATGGCAGGCGGGCACTCCGTTCAGATCAGCAATGTCGCTAAGCCCCGCCCGCTAGACCCCGACCCCCACCTCGTCAATAAGGGGGCATGATTCGAGACGACATCAAGAACGCCCAGATCGCCGCCATGAAGGCCGGCGACAAGGACAGCCGCGCCGCGATCGGCCTGATCCAGGCCGCGATCAAGAACCGCGATATCGAGGTTCGCACCCAGGCGAGCGCCCCTGCGGACGACGACGCGCTGGTGATCGAAGTGCTGCAAAAGATGGTCAAGCAGCGCCGCGAGTCGATCCAGATGTTCCGCAGCGGCGGACGCGAGGAACTCGCCGCCGCCGAGGAGGGCGAGGTCGCGGTGATCGAGCGCTTCCTCCCCCAGACCTTGTCCGACGACGAGACCCGCGCCGCGATCGAGGCGATCAAGGCGGACCTCGGCGCATCGGGCATGAAGGACATGGGCCGCGTCATGGCCGAGCTGAAGGCGCGCCACGCCGCGGTACTCGACATGAGTAAGGCGAGCGGGCTGGTAAAGGCCGCGCTCGCCTGACGCTGTCCTACATCGCGCGGGTCTGATAGGCCGGGCCCTCGCTGTTTCTCATCGTCGTATCGGCATCGCTCGCGTCGCCATCGCCTGGTGGCGCGTCCGTGTCGCCTGTGGTCGCGCCCGTGTCGCGTCACCGTCGCCCGGTGTCGCGTCGCTGTCGCCCGATGTCGTGTCGGCGGCGCGTCGCGATCGCGTCACCGGCGCGGGCCGGTGGCGAACGGGTCGCTTCGGCCGCAAAAGGCGCTACGGCCTCCACTTCCTCCACTTGACGGCCCCGGCGACCGGCAAGTCCGTTGCGCCGGACCGACAGCTAGGGCATGGATAGAATCGCGCGATGGCCTTGACGCCCGCCTTTCTCGACGAGCTCCGCGCCCGCACCTCGCTGTCGGCGCTGGTGGGCAAGAGCGTCAAGCTGCAAAAGGCCGGGCGCGAGCACCGCGGCTGCTGCCCGTTCCACAACGAAAAGACGCCCAGCTTCTACGTCAACGACGACAAGGGCTTCTACCACTGCTTCGGCTGCTCCGCGCATGGCGACGCCATCCGCTGGATGACCGACCAGCGCGGCCTCCCCTTCATCGACGCGGTCAAGGAACTCGCCGACGCCGCCGGGCTGGAGATGCCCCAGCAGGACCGCCGCGCGGCGGAAAAGGCCGAGCGCGCCAAGGGCCTGTACGAGGCGCTCGACGACGCCGCCCGCTGGTTCACCGAACAGCTCGGCGGCCTGTCCGGCGAGGACGCCCGCGCCGTGCTGGCCAAGCGCGGCATCACCCCGGACACCGCCCGCATCTTCGGCCTCGGCTTCGCCCCCGACAGCCGCGGCAAGCTCAAGGCCGCGCTCAAGGACTATGGCGACCCGATGCTGGTCGAGGCCGGCCTCCTGATCCAGGTCGAGGGCAGGGAGCCGTACGACCGGTTCCGCGGCCGCGTCACCATCCCGATCCGCGACCCCCGCGGCCGCCCGATCGCCTTCGGCGCGCGGATCATTGGCGATGGCGAGCCCAAATACCTCAACTCGCCTGACACCCCGCTGTTCGACAAGGGCCGCACCCTCTACAACCTCGACCGAGCCGCCGCGCCCGCGCGCAAGGCGAACCGGTTGTTCGTGGTCGAAGGCTATCTCGACGTCATCGCCCTGTCCCAGGCCGGCATCGACGAGGCGGTCGCCCCGCTCGGCACCGCGCTGACCGAACACCAGCTCGAACGCCTGTGGCGCGTGGTCGACGTCCCCACCCTGTGCTTCGACGGCGATGCGGCCGGGCAGAAGGCCGCCTTGCGCGCCGCCCACCGCGCGCTGCCCCTGATGCAGCCGGGCCGCTCGCTGCGCTTCGTCACCCTCCCCGATGGCCAGGACCCCGACGACCTCGTCCGCGCCCGCGGTGCGAACGGGTTCGAGGCGGCGGTGAAGGACGGCTGCGAATTCGTCCGCTTCCTGTGGGCTGCCGAGCGCGCCCGCCACGACACCACCTCCCCCGATGGCCGCACCGCGTTGAAGCAGGCGCTGCTCGACGCGGTCGGCACCATCCCCCACCCGATCCTCAAGGCCGAATACGCCCGCACGATCAACGACCTGTTCTTCGAAGCGTTCGGCTGGAAGAAGCGCGAGTGGAAGAAGGGCGAGGTCGACGCGGTCCGGGATGCGATGCAGGCGCTGCGCCAGCAGGGCGGCGGCCGGCCGGAGGACGCGTTGTGGCGGGCGGTGCTGCTCGGCCTGTCGCGCTATCCGGCGGTGCTCGCCCGCGAGGTCGAGGTGCTGGTCAAGCTGCGGATCGACAACGAGAACCTTGCGCGCTGGATGCAGGTTTTGACCGACGCGGCATTCGACGGCGGAGAGCTTGATGAAAGCCTGATCGCGACCATATTGGCGCAATCGGATGTTTCCCCGATCGAACGCCGCGACCTGACCCGTGACCTCGCCTTCTCCTTCTACCATCACGACGTGGAACGGGCGCAGGCCGAGGACGACCTCAAACAGGTCATCCACATCCTCGACTGGGAGCGCGAGATCGCCCTGTCGATCCGGGAGGCGAACGAACGGTTCGCGGCCGACATGTCGGAGGCCAACTGGCTGGAGCTCCAGCGGCTGGTCCACGACAAGAACAGGCTGGACCGGGAACATCTGGAATATATGGAGCTTGCCCGCGAGGCGGCTTGAACCCACTTGACTTAGGGTACCCACGGGAATGGCGAAGAACATGGCGGCTGAGGCGACCGACACGGTGGACACGGGCGACGCGCCGCTGCTCGACCTCAACGATTCGTCGATCAAGAAGGTGATCGCCCGTGCCAAGAAGCGCGGCTACATCACCTACGACCAGCTCAACGAGGCGCTGCCCCAGGGCGAGATGTCGTCCGATCAGATCGAGGACATCACCTCGGCGCTGAACGAGATGGGCATCAACATCGTCGAGAACGAGGAACAGGGCGAGGACGGCGAACCCGAGGAGCGTGCCGACGACGCCGACGAGCCGGAAGCCGCCGAGGACGGCAGCCCAGACACCCCCGCGGTCGAGAAGAAGAAGGAGACGGTCGATCGCACCGACGATCCCGTCCGCATGTACCTGCGCGAGATGGGCGCGGTCGAGCTTCTGTCGCGCGAAGGCGAGATCGCGATCGCCAAGCGGATCGAGGCGGGCCGGGACACGATGATCCTGGGGCTGTGTGAATCGCCCATCACCTTCAACGCGATCATCGACTGGTCGACCGCGCTCAACGAAGGCACGATGCAGCTGCGCGAGATCCTCGATCTCGACGCGATGCTTTCCAAGGGCCCGTCTGCCGAGCAGGTCGAGGGTGCTGAGGACGAGGGCGACGAGATCAGCGAGAAGACCGCGGGCGCGACCTTCAAGGAAGAGGACGAGGTCAAGGAGGAAGCGCCCGCCGATGACGACGACGACCTGACCGAGCGCCGCACACCCCGCCCCTCGGACGACGAAGAGGAGGACAACACCCTTTCGCTCGCGCAGATGGAGGAACAGCTCAAGCCGCAGGCGCTCGAGCGGTTCGCCAACATCACCGCGCTCTACAAGAAGTTCGCCAGGATCCAGCAGACCCGCCTCGACGCGATGGCGGCGGGCGGCGAGCTGTCCGCGGGCGACGAGCGCAAATACCAGAAGCTGCGCGAGGACCTGACCGCCGAGGTCGAGAGCGTCCAGTTCCACAATGCCAAGATCGAGTATCTCGTCGACCAGCTCTATGCCTTCAACCGGCGGCTGACCGCGCTGGGCGGGCAGATGCTGCGGCTTGCCGAGCGGCACAAGGTACCGCGCGCGGACTTCCTCCAGCGCTATGTCGGGCACGAGCTCGACGACACTTGGCTCGCATCGGTGGGCAAGGTCGACAAGAAGTGGGCGAAGTTCGTCGCCGAAGAGGGCGCCGCGGTCGACCGTATACGCACCGAGATCGGCGAGATCGCGCAGCAGACCGGCATGGCGCTCGTCGAGTTCCGCCGCATCGTCAACATGGTGCAGAAGGGCGAGCGCGAGGCCCGCATCGCCAAGAAGGAGATGGTCGAGGCGAACCTGCGCCTCGTGATCTCGATCGCCAAGAAGTACACCAACCGCGGGCTGCAGTTCCTAGACCTGATCCAGGAGGGAAACATCGGCCTGATGAAGGCGGTCGACAAGTTCGAGTATCGCCGCGGCTACAAGTTCTCGACCTATGCGACCTGGTGGATCCGCCAGGCGATCACCCGCTCGATCGCCGACCAGGCGCGCACGATCCGCATCCCGGTCCACATGATCGAGACGATCAACAAGCTGGTCCGGACCTCACGCCAGTTCCTCCACGAGCAGGGCCGCGAGCCCACGCCCGAGGAGATGGCCGAGCGGCTCTCGATGCCGCTCGAGAAGGTGCGCAAGGTGATGAAGATCGCCAAGGAGCCGATCTCCCTCGAAACGCCGATCGGCGACGAGGAGGACAGCCATCTGGGCGACTTCATCGAGGACAAGAACGCCGTTATCCCGGTCGATGCCGCGATTCAGGCGAACCTCAAGGAGACGGTGACCCGCGTCCTCGCCTCGCTCACCCCGCGCGAGGAGCGCGTGCTGCGGATGCGCTTCGGGATCGGGATGAACACCGATCACACGCTCGAAGAGGTCGGCCAGCAGTTCTCGGTCACCCGCGAGCGCATCCGCCAGATCGAGGCCAAGGCCCTGCGCAAGCTCAAGCACCCCAGCCGCAGCCGCAAGATGCGCAGCTTCCTCGACCAGTGACCCGTCAGGCCGGGAGCGGTAGCGCTCCCGGCTCCGACAGCGCGCGCCGCCGGAACGGCAGCCGCCGCCCCTCGACGATCGACCGCCACGCCCACTCGACCGGCGCGATCCGGTAATGCCGCACCCACCAGTTGGCGAGCACCAGCAGCCCCGCGTCGATCGCCAGCGCGGTGAGCATCAGCGACGCCCAGCCCTGTTGCCCGTACAGGCCCAGCGCCTGCGGCGGGTACAGCACCCACAGGCAGATCAGCGTCTGCATGACGTAGAGCGACAGGGCGGTCCGCCCCGCGGCCTCGAACGGACGCAGCAGCCGCGCCCCGCGGACACTGCCGAGCAGCAGCTGGACCAGCGCGACATGGCCCAGGGTGGTCGCCACCCGCGCCACCTCGCCCAACGGCCAGATCAGTGACGGCGCATCGTCGAACCGCATCTCGTCGGCGGCTCCCAGCGCGCGGCTGCCCAGGCCGATGACATAGGCCGTCACGATCAGCCCCCAGTAGAAGCCGCGCGAGCGCAGCCCCTGGAGCACGCCCCATTTGTACAGCGCGGCTCCGATCAGCATCGTGCCTGCCGCCTCCCAGATGAAGATCAGCTCCAGCCCCTTGCCCTCCATGCTAAGCGTGGCGTTCCACGCCGAGCCGGCCCAAGTCAGGAAGGTGCCGGCGCGCGCCTTGTCCTCGGCGGCGATGCGGGCGTCGTTCTTCGCCTCACGCTCGGCCCGCTTGGCGCGGCGTTCGGCATCGTCCTTGACGATCTTGCGGTCGGCGGCGGTGAGCGGCTGTCCCGCCGACTGCCTGGCACCGATCGCCGCCATGGCCGCGCGCTGGTGGCCGGCATCGTACAGGCTGTATCCGCCGCCGCCTAGTTGCAACGCCGCCAGCAGCAGCCCGATGCCGAGCAGCCAGCCGGGCTTCATCCGCCGGAACAGGAAGGCAACCATCGCGGCCAGGCCATAGGTGTGAAGGATGTCGCCCGGCCACAGCAGGATGAACAGGTGGACGACCCCGAACAGGAACAGCACGAAGTTGCGCCAGTAATAGCGCTTCATCCCGCTCCAGCGCCCGTGGCCGTCCGCAATCCGGTCGGTCAGGATCACCATTCCCGCGCCGAACAGCATCTCCAGCATGCAGCGTGCCGTTCCGTTGGCGAACACCTCGCGCAGGAACCAGGCGACCTGATCGGCGAGGGTCCATCCCAGATGCCGTATTTCGCCCGAGAACAGCATCCAGAGCGACCCGCCCATGTCGTTGATGTTCATGAACAGGATGCCGAGGATCGCGATCCCGCGCAGCACGTCCAGGCTGACGATGCGCGGCGCGCCGTCCGGTTCGACGCTGCGGGTCAGGGACGTATCGGTCATGGCGTCTTCCCCCCAGAACAAGCGCAAGTGTACCACAGACATACTACGCCGCCTAACGCAAAGAGCGGCAGTGCTGCCGCGACTTAGGCGATTGCCGGCGTTCAGGCGCGGTCGGCGCGCGCCTGGCCGTGGCTGGCGGCGAGCGTTCAAGGCCAGACGAGGCGCTGGACGCGGGGCATGGTGACCAACTGGAGCAGCGCGGTCAGCATCAGCGACGAGAAGAGGAGCTGCACCGGCTGGGGCAGCCCGCTCGCGACGGCGCGGACGCCCGTGCTGAGCGCGAGCAGGACTGGGAAGACCGCGATCCAGGCCGCCAGGAACGTCTTTCAGCGACTCGCGGCGAATTCGCTGGGCACCATCAGGTGTGCGACGCGGCCCTGCACCGTCTGGCGGCGCTCGACCGGGAAGCGCTCGCCCCTCCGGTGGATGCGCGCGAAGTCGGGGGAGTCGAGCCACCGGTCGCGCTCGGCGGGGCCGGCGAACTGGTGGGCTAAGGTGGAACACCCCGCCTGCTTCCGCCTGAAGCTGATGCGATCGCCGGACGCGGCGGCGGCGGACGCTTCCAGCGCGCCGGCCCACCTTGAGAGGAGTCGACGAGCTTGGCTGGGACGATGCGGGTGATGATCAGGGTGGCAGAGTCGGAGACGTCGTCCATGCGCCCTCGACGCCGCACATAGCAAGAAGGCACGAGGCCGCAGCCCCGCGCCCTTTCGCTTAGCCGTGAGCCGCAATCACTCGGCGGCTGCGGTGCCCTTGGCCGGGCGGGTGTCGCGGCGCTCGGCGATGCGGGCCGACTTGCCGGTGCGGCCACGCAGGTAATAGAGCTTGGCGCGGCGAACGGCGCCCTTGCGGACCACGTCGATCGAGTCGATGTTGGGCGAATAGAGCGGGAAAACGCGCTCGACACCCTCGCCGAAGCTGATCTTGCGGACGGTGAAGTTCGAGCCCATCCCCTTGTTCGAGCGCGCGATGCACACGCCCTCATAGTTCTGGACGCGGGTGCGGTCGCCCTCGACCACCTTGACGCCGACCTTGAGCGTGTCGCCCGGGCGGAAATCGGGGATCGCGCGGGTTGCGGTCAGCTTGGCGATCTGCTCGGCTTCGAGCTGCTGGATCAGGTTCATGACGTGTCGTCCTCGTGTCGCCGCGCGCCAGAGGGCGACCGACCCGGATCGCCCCCATGGCGCTCCCAAAGGTCCGGCCGCCTTAGCCGTGTATCCTCGACCGACCGGGCGTGACGCCAGGCGGCGATCCTCGCATGATCCCCCGATCGCAGCACTTCGGGGATCGTGCGCCCTTCCCATTCAAAAGGTCGGGTATAATGCGGGTATTCGAGCAGCCCCGTCTCGAAGCTCTCGTCCTCCCCGCTGGAGGCCGCGCCCATTACGCCAGGACGCAGCCGGACGCAAGCGTCGAGCAGCACCAGCGCCCCCATCTCGCCCCCCGACAGGATGTAGTCGCCGATCGACACCTGCTCGACGCCCCGCGCCTCCAGCACGCGCTCGTCGAACCCCTCGAACCGGCCGCACAGGATCGTCACCCCCTCCCCCGCCGCCAATGCGCGGACGCGGGCCTGGGTGAGCGGGCGGCCACGCGGTGTCATCGCCAGCACCGGGCGGGCATCGGCAACGCTGTCGATCGCGGCGGCGAGTACGTCCGCGCGCAGCACCATGCCCGCGCCGCCCCCCGCGGGCGTGTCGTCGACCGAGCGATGCCTGTCGGTGGCGAAGTCGCGGATCTGGATGGGATCGCACGCCCACCGGCCCTCGCGCAGCGCGCGACCGGCGAGCGACAGGCCGAGCGGGCCGGGGAACATCTCCGGGTAGAGGGTCAGCACGGTCGCGCGCCAGGTCATGCCGCGTGGCTCGCGATCAGAGTGGCGGCCCAGGTCAGGCCCTCGTCGTCGGCGGGCGCGACCGCCTCCTGCCACTGGCCGCGCGCGTCCATCCGGCCGGGTGCGGGCCAGAAGCGGTCGTGGCCGCGGTAGGTCATGCGGGAGGCTTCCAGCCAGGGCGGAACGGCCCAGAGCGAACAGGGCGCGTCGGCGGCGGTCAGCCGTACGGCGCGGGCGAACACTCCCGCGCCTGGCTGGGCTGCCGCACCGGGCAGGCCGAGCCGGTCCGCGGAGACGTACACCGTGTTCGACGCCGGCCAGCCGGCGGCGGCGTGGGGATGGCCGGCGAGCGCAGGATGCGCGCCGATCGCGGGGCCGTCCACCAACTCCCCAACCCGCAACCAACCGAACACCGCATGGAACGCGGGGCCGGTCCAGCTCCAACCCTGCCCGACCCGACCGGCCGTGCGGAACAAGCCGAAGAACAGGAAAAGGTCCCCCGCGCCGACCCCCTGGTTGCGCAGATGCCCCTGCGCCGCGCCGACCTGTCCAAAGGCCGGCCGCCAGTCGGGCGAGCGGATGGGAAGCGCCGCGGGGTCGAGGTCCGGGTCGAGATGGCAAAGCCCGTCGCCGTGCCGCGACAGGGCACGGACCAGCGAGGGGCGCTCGCCGGCGAGATCGGCATAGGGGCGGACGCCGGGATAGCGGCCCGCGGGGATCGGCAGCGAAACCGGCCGGCCATCAACCACCGGGCTGGGGCAGCCGCCGGCAGCGGTGTCGAACCCCTCGCGGCTGAACACGATGCGGCGGACGGGGGGCAGCGGGATCGCCATCGCGCGCGCTATCGCCGGTGGCGCGGGCGCGGGCAAGCGCGGCGAAAGGTCAGCGAACGTCGCGGGGTCGGGCATGGGCTCCCGTGCGGACGGTCGTGGAAGGTCAGTAAAGGTCGCGGGGTCGCACCTGTTTCGCGCGAACGGCGTCGAGACCGGAACGATCCCGGCGCGGCTGCGCTTGCATCCCCGATGGACGATTGCATCATCATCGGCGCGGGCCCGGCGGGGCTGACCGCGGCCATCTATCTGGCGCGTTTCCACCTCCGGATCCGGCTGATCGACTCGGGTGACAGTCGCGCAGGCTGGATCCCGCGGACCAACAACCATGCCGGCTATCCCGAGGGGGTGCCGGGGCCCGAACTGTTGCGGCTGATGCTGCGCCAGGCCGAACGCTTCGGGGCGGTGCGCGAGGCCGGGCGGGCGGAGAGGATCGAGCTGGACGGCGACGACTTTACCGTGGCGCTGGCGGACGGGCGCGCGCTGGCGGGCCGATCGGTGCTGCTGGCGACGGGGGTGGTGAACAACCGGCCGTCGATCCCCGAGGACCTGCACCGCGACGCACTGGCGGCTGGACTGATCCGGTACTGCCCGATCTGCGACGGGTACGAGGTGACGGACAAGCGCGTGGGGGTGATCGGGACGGACAGCCACGGGATGAAGGAGGCGCTGTTCCTGCGATCGTACACGCGCGACGTAACACTGATCTCGCCCGACGAGAGCCACCGGCTGGACGATGCCTGCGTCCGCGCGCTCGACGAGGCGGGAATCGCGCGGCTCGATGGACCATGCGGCGGCTGGGCGGTCGAGGACGGGCATTTCGCGTTCGAAACCGCGGGCGGGCGGGTAGCGTTCGACAGCGTCTATCCGGCGATGGGCTCGCGCATCCGATCCGAACTGGCGGTGGCGGCCGGCGCGAACGCGACTGACGAGGGGTGCCTGGAGGTGGACGAACATCAGCGCACCAGCATCCCCGGCCTGTTCGCGGCGGGGGACGTGGTGAAGGGACTGGACCAGATCAGCCACGCGATGGGCGAGGCCGGGGTGGCGGCGACCGCGATCCGCAACCTGCTGCATGAACGGCGGCCGCTGCGGCGTTGAGGCGGGACTGCGACGCGGGCCATGCGGGGCGTGTGGCACGGGAGGCGGGTTGTAGGACAGCGGCTTGTTGCGCGTGAGTCTCGGACGGAGCGTTTCGGACATTGTTGACCCTCCCCTGCCAGGGCAGGTGGCGCGCAAGGCGAGACCGGAAGGGGGGTGCCCGGCTGTTGTGGTTCCCGCTTGGGGCGAGCGTTGACACTTCTCCGTCAGCCCTGCGGGCTGCCACCTCCCCTGCAAGGGGAGGATCGAATTGAGGTAACAGCGGCTGATCCACTTAGGCTATCTACCGTCACACCCGCGCAAGTAGCGGTCCATCTCCAATTGTCGCCTATGCTTTGGCAGTTGGGAAATGGGCCCCCGCCCTCGCGAGGGCGACGTTGGAACCAAACAGAGCAAGTGCCTCGCGGGCGCGCTCAATCGACGTAGGCGGGGTCGATCACCAGACGTTCGGGCGACCAGTCGGGGACCGCTTCGGGGCGCATAGGGACCATGAAGCGCTTGCCGTCGGGGCGCTCGATCTCGATCACGTCGCCCGCGCCGAAGTTCTCGACCAAAACGACTGTGCCGACCGACGTGTCGTCGGGTGTGTGGACCGGCAGGCCGATCAGGTCGGCGTGATAGTATTCGCCCTCCTCGAGCGGGGGCAGGTCGGTGCGGAGGACGCTGAGGTACGTGCCGCGCAAGCCTTCGGCGGCGGTGCGGTCGCCGATCTCGAAGAAGCGCGCCACCGTACCCCCGCGCAGCGAGCGGAGCGTGAGCGCGCCGCCGTTGAAGCGGGTGAACGCGTCGAAATTGTCGCTGAACAGCTTGAGCTTCACCTCGCCGCCGACACCGTGCGCGCCGGTGACGACGGCGAGCACGACCTCACCCGCCGGAATTACCGGCGGCGATCTCGGCGTCTGCGGGTTCGGGAGAGCCGGCGTCGGGCGGGGACGCGGCGTCGCTGCCCTCGGCGGGCGCCTGGGCCGACTGGCCCTGGTTGGTGGCATCTTCGTTGTCATCGGCGGCGGTGCGGGGATCGGGGTCGGTCATGAGGCCCTCCTGTTGAGAAAGGGGCAACGCATGATGGGCGACGCGGTGCCGTCAGCGCTGGTCGCCCTCACCCTTCCGGCGCGTCGCGCCTCCATCCCTCTCCCGGCGAGAGAGGGAAAGGCCGGCATCGCCGGCGAAGGGTGAGGGTGATCCCGGCCTGATTAGGCTTCTGCGGTCGCTTCGGCGTCGGCCGGCGTCTCCGACGCGGTGGCCGCCGCTTCCTGCTGCGCCTTCAGCTTCTCGGCGCGCTCCTCGGCGCGCTCGGTCGCCTTTTCGCCGGGCTTGCCCTTGGTCGGGTTGCTGCGGGCGGCGCGCTCGCGCACACCGGCGGCGTCGAGGAAGCGGGCGACGCGATCGGTCGGCTGTGCGCCGTTGCCCAGCCAGTGACGTGCGCGCTCGGCGTCGAGCTGGATGCGCTCGGGCGCGTCCTTTGCCAGCAGCGGATTGTAGTTGCCGATCTTCTCGATAAACTTGCCGTCCCGGGGGCTGCGCGCGTCGGCAACGACGATGCGGTAGTACGGACGCTTCTTGGAGCCGCCACGCGACAGACGGATGGAGAGTGCCATGAGTGTTCTTCCTTCGTGATCGTCACCCCAGCGGAGGCTGGGGTCGTTGGGTTGGTGTTCGGAGCCTCACCGCACGATCCCAGCCTGCGCCGGGATGACGATGTGGCAGGTAATTACTTCTTCTTCATCAGGTTCTCGAAGCCGGGGGGCAGCTTGGGCATGCCGCCGCCCAAGCCTCCGCCAAGCCCGGGCAGACCGGGGACGCCGCCCGCCTTTTGCATCGCCTCGCCCATGTCGGGGCCGCCGATCGCGTTGCCGAGGCCACCGAGCCCGCCCTTGCCCAGCATCGCCATCATCCCTTTGATGCCGCCCATCTTCTTGATGCGCTTCATCGCGGTGGCCATTTCCTGGTGCATCTTGAGGAGCTTGTTGACCTCCTGCACCGTGCGGCCCGCGCCCTTGGCGATGCGGATCTTGCGCTTGGCGTTGATGAGCTCGGGCTTGGCGCGCTCCTTGAGCGTCATCGAGCCGATGATCGCGTCCATATGGACCAGCATCCTGTCGCCGCCCGCGTCCTGGAGCGCACCCTGCGCCTTCTTCATGCCGGGCATCATGCCGGCGAGCGCGCCGATGCCGCCCATCCGGCGCATCTGGCCGAACTGGGCGCGCAGGTCGTTCATGTCGAACTGACCCTTGGCCATCTTCTGCGCCATGCGCTCGGCGTCTTCGGCCTGGATCGACTCGGCGGCGCGCTCGACGAGGCTGACGACGTCGCCCATGCCGAGGATGCGGCCGGCGACGCGCTCGGGATGGAACGCCTCCAGCGCGTCCATCTTCTCGCCGGTGCCCGCGAACTTGATCGGCTTGCCGGTGACCGCGCGCATCGACAAGGCCGCGCCGCCGCGGGCGTCGCCATCCATGCGGGTGAGGACGACGCCGGTCAGCGGCACCTGTTCGCTGAACGAGGTCGCGACGTTGACCGCGTCCTGGCCGGTGAGCGAATCGACCACCAGCAGGATCTCCTGCGGGCGGGCGATGTCGGCGACTGCCTTCATCTCGTCCATCAACGCCTGGTCGACATGGAGCCGCCCGGCGGTGTCGAGCATCAGCACGTCGAAGCCCTGGAGCTTCGCCGCGGACAGCGCGCGCCGGGCGATTTCGACCGGCTGCTGGCCGGCGATGATCGGGAGCGTGGTGACCTCGACCTGGGTGCCGAGCGTCGCCAGCTGCTCCTGCGCGTTGGGGCGGTTGACGTCGAGCGACGCCATGAGGACCTTCTTGCGCTCGCGCCCGGTCAGGCGTTTGGCGATCTTGGCGGTGGTAGTCGTCTTGCCCGAGCCCTGAAGCCCGACCATCATCACGACCGCAGGCGGGGTCACGTCGAGCGCCAGCGTGCTCTCGTCCGCGCCCAGCATCGCGACCAGCGCGTCGTTGACGATCTTGACGACCTGTTGCCCCGGGGTGACCGAGCGCAGGACGTTCTGGCCGATCGCCGCCTCGGTGACGTCCTCGACGAACTTGCGCGCGACGGGGAGCGCGACGTCGGCCTCGAGCAGCGCGACGCGGACCTCGCGCATCGCGGTGCGGACATCGGCCTCGGTCAGCGCGCCGCGCCCGCGCAGGCGATCGAACACGCCGCCCAGCCGGTCGCTCAGAGACTCGAACATGCGCCTGCCACTCCTTTCCAGCCCCCGAACGCAAGAAGCGCCGGCGGACGAAACCTCGTCGGCCGGCGTGCGTGTGTTCGGGAGCGAACAGGTGGCGTCTAAGCCAGATCGGCTTGTAATACAACCGTCACCCCCGCGACGTCGGGGGTCCCACTTCTTTGGGCTGCGGGAAGAAGCGGGACCCCCGCCTGCGCGGGGGTGACGAAGGGGTTACCATCCGCCCCCGTGCGCCTCCAGCCAGGCCTGTTCGTCCGCCGTGGTCTCGCGCTCCAGCGCGGCGTTGCGGCCGGGGAAGCGGCCGAACCGCAGGATGGCGTCGCGGTGCGCGATCGCGAAGGCGAGGTTCTCCGCCAGGCCGAGCTGCTCGTACTTGCCGACACTGAGCGCCTGAAGGCCGCGATCCTCGGCGTGCATCAGCGGCAGATACAGGAAGACGCGACGTTCCGCGGGATAGCGATCGTCCCATCCCCGGCCGATCGCGTGCAGCGTCAGCCAGCGGGCGAGGTCGTCGCCTGCGAAGGCCGCCGCGCTGCCCCGGTGGATGTTGCGCGAGAACTGATCGATCGCGATCACTGCGCCGAGCAGCGTGTCGGGGTCGGTCCAGCACCCCGCGGCATCGGTGGTCACCAGCCGGTCGACCAGGGTGCCGAACCGATCGACGATGGTGCGGTCTAGGTCAGGGTTCTTGACGAACTGCTGCTCCTCCGTCAGCGCGAACCAGAAGTCGAGCACGGCTCGCGCCTCGACTTGGACGTCGTCCGCCCCTAGATCGTCCGCCATGTCGTCCCTCCCTGCCCCCGAGATCGTCTCGCTGGGGTGCCGCCTCAACATCGCCGAAAGCGAGACGATCCGTGCGCTGCTGAAAGGGCAGGACGTCGCGGTGGTCAACAGCTGCGCGGTGACCGCGGCGGCGGCTAAGCAGAGCCGGGCGGCGGTGCGACGCCTCGTGCGGAGCGGGCGGCCGGTGGTGGCGACCGGATGCGCGGCGACGATCGACCCGGCCAGCTTCGAGGCGCTGGGCGCGCGGGTGGTGGCGAATCCGGCGAAGCTCGCGCCTGCCAGCTGGGGCGTCGCCCGCCCCTCCCACCCGGTGTTTGCCGGCCATGCCCGCGCGCCGGTGGCGGTACAGGACGGGTGCGACCACGCCTGCACCTTCTGCACCATCCCCGCCGGGCGGGGCGCTGCGCGGTCGATCCCGGCAGCGGCGGTCGCGGAGGAAGTGTCGCGGCTGGTCGACGCGGGCCATGCCGAGGTGGTGCTGACCGGGGTCGACCTGACAAGCTGGGGCGGCGACCTGGACGGTGCGCCGGGGCTGGGTGTGCTCGTGGAGCAGGTGCTGCGCGTCGTCCCTGCCCTGCCGCGTCTCCGGCTGTCGTCGCTCGACGGGATCGAGATCGACGAGCGACTGTTCGCCCTGGTGACCGGGGAGCCGCGGGTGATGCCGCACCTGCACCTGTCGCTCCAGGCGGGCAGCGACCTGATCCTGAAGCGGATGAAGCGGCGCCATTCGCGTGAGGACTCGGTGCGGCTGGCCGAACGGCTCCGTGCGGCGCGGCCGGGGATCGCGATCGGTGCGGACCTGATCGCCGGCTTCCCGACCGAGGACGAGGCGATGTTCGCCGACACGCTGGCGCTGGTCGCGGATGCGCGGATCGTCCACGGGCACGTGTTCCCCTATTCGCCGCGGCCGGGGACGCCGGCGGCGCGGATGCCGCAGGTCGAGGCGGCGGTGGTGCGCGAGCGGGCGGCGCGGCTGCGTGACGCGGCGGCGGCGGCGAAGGCGCGGTGGCTGGCGGGGCTGGTCGGGACGCGCCAGTCGGTACTGGTCGAGCGGCCGGGGGACCGGGGGCGGGCGGCGAACTTCGCGGAGGTGCAGCTGGACGGGCGATACGAGCCGGGCCGGGTCGTCGAGGTGACGGCATCCAGTCATGATGCCCACTCCCTCTTTGTCACCCCCGCCTGCGCGGGAATGACGGAGTAGTAGCATGGCAAGCACACCATCCTGGCACGAGCGGCTGCTCGGCGGGTTTCGCAAGACGTCCGACCGGCTGGTCGGCAACCTTGCCGGGCTCGGCGGCGCGCGGCTGGACGAGGAAACGCTGGACGAGGTCGAGGAGGCGCTGATCGCGTCGGACCTCGGCCCCGAGACCGCGACCCGCATCCGTACGCGCCTGGCCGAAGGGACGTTCGAGCGCAACATGGAGGAGCTCGGCATCCGGCTGGTCGTCGCCGAGGAGGTCGAGCGCGCGCTCGCCCCCGTCGCGAAACCGTTGGAGATTGAGGCGTTTCCCCGGCCGCAGGTGATCCTGGTGATCGGGGTCAACGGGTCGGGCAAGACCACCACGATCGCCAAGCTGGCGCACTGGCTGGTCGAGCAGGATTATGGCGTCATGCTCGCGGCGGGCGACACCTTTCGCGCCGCCGCGATCGGGCAGCTTCGTACCTGGGCCGACCGGGTCGGCGTGCCGATCGTCACCGGCAAGGAGGGCGGCGACGCGGCCGGCATCGTGTTCGAGGCGGTGAAGCAGGCGACCGCGACCGGGATCGACGTGCTGATCGTCGACACCGCCGGTCGCTTGCAGAACAAGCGCGAGCTGATGGACGAATTGTCCAAGATCAAGCGGGTGCTGGGGCGCCTGAACCCCGCGAGCCCGCACGACGTGGTGCTGGTGCTCGACGCCACCACCGGCCAGAACGCGCTCAACCAGATTGAGGTGTTCAAGGACGTTGCGGGCGTGACGGGCCTCGTCATGACCAAGCTCGACGGCACCGCGCGCGGCGGCGTGCTGGTCGCGGCGGCGGAGCGGTACGGGTTGCCGATCCACGCGATCGGGGTAGGCGAAGGGATGACCGACCTGCGCCCGTTCGATGCGCAGGAGGTGAGCCGGATCATCGCGGGCGTGGAAGGGGTGCGGAAGTGAGCGTCGACGTGATCCTCCCCGGAACGGGGAGGTGGCAGCCGCAGGCTGACGGAGGGGCGTTGCCGCAGGCGTCGGACTGGGTGGAAGCGCCCCTCCACCAGCTTCGCTGGTCCCCCTCCCCGTGCCGGGGAGGATCGAAGTGAAGGAGCGCGGTTCGCCTGGCCTGCGGATGGCGGTCGACTACGCCCCGCTGCTGGTGTTCTTCGCGGTCAACTTTCTCGCGCCGGCCGAGCCGATGATGCGGCTGGTCGCGACGTACAGCGGGTTCCTGTCGGACATGGACCGGATCGGGGCGCTGGTGATCGCGCGCGTCATCTGCGCCACCGCGGCGTTCGTGGTCGCCACGGTCGTGGCGATCGTCGTGTCGCGGGTGAAGCTCGGCCATGTGTCGCCGATGCTGTGGATCTCGGGCGCGCTGGTGGTGGTGTTCGGGGGGCTGACGATCTGGTTCCACGACCCGCGCTTCATCCAGATGAAGCCGACGGTGGTGTACGCGACCTTCGCGGCGGTGCTGGCGTTCGGGCTGGTCACCGGGCGACCGCTGATGGAAGGGCTGCTGGGAACCGCCTATCCGGGGCTGACGGCGGACGGATGGCGCAAGCTGACGCGCAACTGGGCGCTGTTCTTCGTCGGCATGGCGGTGCTCAACGAACTGGTTTGGCGGACCCAGGGCTGGGATTTCTGGGTCGGGTTCAAGCTGTGGGGCGCGATCCCGCTGACGATCGTGTTCGCGCTCGCCAACGTGCCGATGCTGATGCGGCACGGGTTGCAGGTGGCGGACGGGGCGGCGGCGAAGGAACTGCCGCCGGAATAGTGTCCCTGCCCGTCACCCCAGCGAAAGCTGGGGTCGCCCGATTGGCTGGCATCGCGCGCGCCACCGGACGATCCCAGCCTGCGCTGGGATGACGAGTGAAGGGAAGCCTCAGCCCGCAACCGCCTCGTAGCGCTGGCCGACGGTGTCCCAGTCGACCACGTCCCACCACGCCTTGAGGTAACCGGGGCGATCGTTCTTGTAGGTCAGGTAATAGGCGTGTTCCCACACGTCGTTACCCAGAAGGGGCGTGCCGCGCTCCTCCACCACGTCCATCAGGGGATTGTCCTGATTGGGGGTGCTCGTCACCTTGAGCTTGCCGTCCGCGTCCGCGATCAGCCACGCCCAGCCCGACCCGAACTGGCCCGCGCCCTTGGTGTTGAACTGTTCCTTGAGTGCGTCGAGGCCGCCGAAGTCGCGGTCGATCGCCTGGGCGAGCTTGCCCGATGGCTGGCCGCCGCCTTTCTTCATGGTCTTCCAGAAGAAGTCGTGGTTCCAATAGCCGCCGCCGTTGTTGCGGACCAGCGGCGGCTGGCCGCTGATCTGGCCCAGGATCTCCTCGATCGTCTTGCCCTGCAGGCTCGCGTCCTTGTCGACACCCTCGTTGAGCTTGTCGGTGTACGCCTTGTGATGCTTGTCGTGGTGGAAGGTCATCGTCTCGCGGCTGATGACCGGTTCCAGCGCGTCATAGTCATAGGGCAGCGGCGGCAGTTCGAAGGCCATGCTCTGTCTCCGGTTGGTTCGGTCGGGTAACGCAAGGCAGCCCTGAACGCTCCCACCCTGTTACGCAACCGTTCCGATCAGGTCGTGACGGCGCAGCGCGTGGCGGAGCTGATCGTAGGAGAGGCCGAGCGCATCGGCGGTGGTGCGCTGGTTGAAGCGGTTTTCCGCCAGCGCGCGGGCGAGCAGCTCGCGCTCGAAACGCGCGACGCGGCTCTTGAAATCGGAAGGACCGACCTCGCAGGCGGTGACTTCGTCGCCGGCGGAGGGTGTCTCGGGCGTCGGCGGCGGCGCGCTGGCGGGCGTCTGCCCCTGCGGGCGGTACGGCGAGGCGAAGGGGTCGATCTCGATCCGGTTGACGGGGCCGCCGTCATCCCAGCGATACACCGCCCGCTCGACGACGTTGCGCAGCTCGCGGACGTTGCCGGGCCAACGGTGGGTGGTGAGCTGGTCGAGCGCCTGCGGGCCGAACCCCAGCCAGCGTTCCCAGCCGATCTCGGCGGCCATGCGTCGCCCGAAATGGTCGGCGAGCACGGTGATGTCGCCCGCGCGCGCGCGCAAGGGGGGCAGCGTCACCACCTCGAAGCTC
>Ga0325400_1001413_pt1 | contig 19786 bp, 12 predicted proteins | sample PopdelMetagenome_2_FD_205662 | JGI IMG/M metagenome (GOLD analysis project Ga0325400, IMG submission 205662) | Populus deltoides microbial communities from Bellville, Georgia, United States - Xylem-PdKOR-R1 | ecosystem: Host-associated > Plants > Phyllosphere > Stem > Wood/Secondary xylem...
GGGCTAGGTGCTTTCGCTGGCGGCTTTTTCCCTGAATGGGACTGCAAAAGTAGGGCATTGGTGGTTCATTGTCAAGTAGGGGCTTAAAAATAGTTTTGTGGGGCGGGTGGGGGGTGGCTCCTGGCTTTTTTGAGGGGAAGCCCCTCCGGCGGGCACTGAGCGATAACGGGATTGGCTGGCTGCATCGTTTCTTACCAAGAAAAAATAATTTAGGTGGCCTCTAGTTTAATGCAGTAATTCAGCAAATAGGGTTTCGATTCGATTGTGACAAAGACTATAAATAGTAGTTATTCCGCTTTATACTGTCAAAAGAGCCGTTGTCTAACAGTCACCAAACAGTGACTAAATTAAGGTTGTGCTCCCTATAAAACAGCGAGTAACCGTCGAACAAATCTTCCATTTATGGCAAAATTTTTGCTGCAGTATTCCGAATACAGTAACTGGAAAAAGATATATTAATTCCTATATATAAGGTAATACGATCGTTGCATTTAGCAAAGCTGTTCTCTGTTTATGATTGCCGAATATAAGACATCCCATAACCCCATCGCTATTGAAAACGAACAGCTCAAGTTTGCTTTACAGGCAGCTGGGGTTGGAACCTGGTATCTGGATCCGGTTAGCCATCAGGTTTACCTGGATGATCGCTGTAAAGAATTATACGGTTTCCCCAAAGATGAAGTAGTAACCTACGAGAAGGCCCTTATTCACAACCATCCGGATGACCAGGCGCTTGTAGACCGGGCGGTTCAGTTTGCTCTTGATCCGCACCTAGCAGCCCCCTACGATATTATTCACCGTACTATTGGCGCCTGTGATGGAAGGCTTCGCTGGTTACGCTGTCAGGGCAAAGCTTATTTTAACGAAAAGGGCCTTGCCTATCGATTTTCCGGCGTTTCACAGGATATCACCCATGATATAGAAGCCCGTAGGCAATTAGAAGTTAGTGAGGGTCGGTTTCGTAACCTGATCGAAGAAGCACCCGTGGCTACCTGCCTGCTGATTGGCCGTGACCTGAAGATTGAGGTGGCGAATGAGGTCATGATTCGCTATTGGGATAAAGACGCTTCAGTTATTGGCAAGCCGCTGGCAGAACTCCTGTCTGAATTGAGAGGGCAGCTCTTTCTGCAAATTCTGGATGACGTGTTTACAACGGGCAAAACTTATGAGGCCAGAGCGGCCGAAGTAGTCCTGAAGGTAAACGGCGTGCTGGATACTTACTTTTTCGATTTTACGTATAAGCCACTGCGTAATTCCGCCGGTGAGGTCTACGCCATCATGATTATGGCCATTGATGTAACCGAAGCCGTTAAATCCCGGAAAAAGCTGGAGGAAAGTGAACTGTACTCACGCAGCATTATCGAAAACTCACCCGTTGCCAAGATCGTTTTTTGGGGAGATGATTTGGTTATTAATACCATCAATGAGAAGATGATGGAGATGATAGGCCGTGACGCATCCATTATCGGTAAATCGTTTGGGGAAGCTATTCCTGAACTTGCGACTACTCCGTTGATGGATAAGCTGCGGACCGTCTACAGGACGGGCGAAACCTACCACATACCGGAGGGCAAGTTTGCCATCATTAAAAACAACGAAGCTTACATTGGTTATTACCGGTTTACTTACAAAGCTCTCTACAACACAACTGGTAAAATTTATGGCATTGTTCATACCGCCGTTGAGGTAACTGAGCAGGTACAGGCCCGCCAGCAGATTGCCGAAGCGGAGGAGAGCCTGCGGGGTGCCGTCGAGTTGGCTGAACTGGGCACCTGGAGTGTCGATCCGCTGGCCCAGACCATCACCTATGACGACCGGATGAAGCACTGGCTGGGGCTAACCAAAGATGAACTCTTATTTGAGGAAGCGATGGTTCCGGTGGTCGAGAGCGACCGGGAGCGTGTGTTGCGGGCGCTACAAACGACGCTGCAACCCCAGAGTGAAGGAGTTTATGATCAGGAGTATCTGATCGAAAACGGGCAGACCGGGCAGCGACGCATCATTCACGCGCAGGCCAAAGCCCTTTTTGATCCACAGGGCGTCGTTTATAGACTGGTGGGTACGGCCCAAGACATTACCGAACAGCGGCAGATTCAGCTGGCTCTGGAACAGGAAGTGCAGAAGCGTACGGAAGAACTGGAAGAAACGAATAAAGAACTAGCGGCTATCAACGAAGAGATTGCGGCTACCAACGAAGAATTGGCCGAATCAAACCAATTGCTCACCCGGACTAATCGGAACCTGGAGCAGTTTGCTTACGTAGCCTCACATGATCTACAGGAACCGCTGCGGAAAATTCAATCGTTTGGCGATATTCTTAAAAACCGATACACAACCGCGTTAGGGGACGGCATTACTTATCTGGAACGGATTCAGGGGGCGGCCAGCCGCATGTCGAACCTGATTCATGATCTGCTTATGTTTTCCCGCATTTCGACCCGGCAGGAAGCTACCGATCAGGTTTCCCTGAACGAAGTGGTCTGCGCTGTGTTAGCCGATCTGGATTTAACTATTCAGGAAACCGGGGCGATCATTGACGTCGACGGCCTGCCGACGGTGCAGGGCGACCCCTCGCAACTGGGTCAGCTTTTCCTGAATTTAATGACCAACGCGCTGAAGTTCCGACGGGCAGGAATAGCGCCCCATATTCAAATCAGTTATCAACTTATTCCGGAGGATGGTCTGCCTCTTTCGGCAAAACCAGCGCGGGTGGCCAGACTGTATCATTGCATCAAAGTAGCCGACGACGGGATCGGCTTTGAAAACAAATACATCGATCGCATTTTTCAGGTTTTTCAGCGGTTGCACGGAAAACTGGAATACGCGGGTACGGGGATTGGACTGGCTATTTGTGAGAAAGTGGTTGTTAATCATGGCGGAGCCATTACGGCAGTCAGTCAACCAGGACAAGGGGCGACTTTTCATATATACTTACCTGTACTCGTTTCATAATTCGCCTGAGTAGTAATCATACCAGCCGGCAAAGGGCCTTCTGCTTTATACTATATATATAGGCTCCTGTACCGGCACCGTCTCTTAGTCGCTGGAACGATCGAAGGCTTTGTACACGGCCTGATGAAAAATAGTGGCGTGGTTCTTATCTTCGAAGTAGTGAAAACGCACGTCGATGGTTTGATCGCTTTTCTTGTTCAATAGCTCGACTAACCGGCGGGCATCTGTTTCCATTACCTTTCCTTCTTTCCCAACACCAACAAAAACCGCCGTTTTCTGGTGAAAAGTGGGTTCCAGAAAGGCGGGCTTACGGGTCAGCAATGATTCCTGGTCCCACCAAAGACTAGGGCTTACGATGATGTACTGATTAAATAAGGTCGGCTTTTCGAAAAGAATCTCCGCAGCCAGCAAGCCACCGAGCGACTGCCCAATGATTGTCCTTGTTGGGTTGTTACTATAGTTCTTCTGAATGTAAGGCTGTAGTTCCTTTTCAAGGAAAGCAATAAACTTGCCGGAGTGACCAGTCGTTGGGAAATCCTTCCTGTCGGCCTCAATCGTTGTAGGATAAGTAAAATCCCTTTTTCGGTCGACATTGGCGATGCCGACAACAATTGACTTCGGTAGCAGATTCACCCAGGGAAAGTTCGCAAACTGAACCAGACCAGCGATATGGATAAAATCTTCATCGGCGGAGCCATCGAGCAGATAAATGACGGGATACCTGTTCATCGAATCCTTCGAATACTCCTGCGGCAGATAGATATTCAATGGCCTCAGCTCGCCCAGCTCCCGGGATTGGATAGCATCCACGACCCCCAGTACAAAGGGCTTGGTTGAACCGACCGCGCCGGGCGCATTCTGCCCAAACGAAGCACCGCACAGCCCCAATAAAAACCAGCATCCGAAAAGAAGAAAATAAAGTTGTTTCATCAGTGTTCTAAAAAGCTAATGGGCAAGATAGTTTTTTAGAACACTGATAACAATGGAGCGCACTGTCATCCTAAAACTTAGGTCAGAAAAAAGCCGCACCTCCGAAACAGGAGCGCGGCTTTGATGCGGTAGCGTTCGTTAAACGCTACTGTTTGTTACCAGTCAGCGTCAAATGGATGTCGATGTTGGGCATAATGTATTTGTCATCAGGCAGCGTCGGGTCAGCGCTGTAGGTCATGCCCCATTGCGTCCGGTCTACCCGGAGTGTTGCCTCGACCGCCAGCCGATTGCCGTTCACTTGAATTTTAGCCGGGAAGTTAAGCGGCTGTGTTTTACCCAACAGAGTCAGATTTCCGTTCACCCAATAATTGGCGCCCGCTAACCCTTCGTTTCCGTTATAAGGCACCACCGAGGTAAGCGTGTACGTAATATCCGGGTGCAGAGCCATATTAAAGAAATCGGCACTTTGCAGGTGGTGAACCAACTGGTGTCTGAGCGAGTCCGGCAGGTTGTAATTGACAATCGAAGAAACCGGAATGGTGAACGAGCCGCTGGTTATCTGACCCTCTTTCACCGTCAGCTGGTCACTTTCTACGCTGATGGCGCCCTCGTTGAAATAGCCGGTTCGCAGGCTTCCCTTCCACACGGCCACCGAGTTGTTTTCATCAAGCCGGTACGTATCAAAAGCGGGGTCTACGTGGTCGGTCGTGCAATTCCACAGGGAGAAAGACAAAGAAAGTAGGCTTACTAAAAGTACTTTTTTCATGAGTTGTTCAATGCTAACGATTTGTTGTTTATCTGTTTAATAGCGATTCGGCGAAGTCAGCTACTGCGCTGGGGGGATGGCGGCAGGCACGGCGTTCGTAACCGGTTTAAGTGATTTTAAATACGCAAATACGGCATTCATGTCGGCGTCGGTCATGCTGGTATAATTAGGCCAGGGCATCGGTGGCAGCAGGGACCGGCTATTGTCCAGTCCTTTATATTTGCCCTGCCGCATGGCTTTGTTGAACTGGGCGAACGTCCAGTTGCCAATACCGGTTGCGTCGGGGGTCAGGTTAGCCGCGAACGATACGCCCCAGGGACCAGCGAACGCCGTATTCTGCCCATTGAACACCACCCACTGACCCGTTTTGACCAGATTCTTATCGTACTCGCCCAGGGGTTGAGTGCTGTTATAACCGGACAGAAAGCGGTCCATATCGGGCGCGGGCCCCCGAGCAGTCAGTTTTTTTGGGGGAATGGCAATCTCCGCAGCCCATAATGGCGACCAGGTATTCGCCCCGCTTGATCGGTGCATTCCCGGACGCCGGTTTTTGTGTCGGGATGGTGGGTTTCGCCGGTTTAGGCGTTTCTGGTTTGATGAAGGCACACAGAAGCCCCATGACGGCAGTGGCCGTCAGATAAATAGCTTTCATTGGTTTACGTTTGCTTTTTAGTAGACAAAGAGGATTCTTCAGTCTGCCTGAGAAAACCCAGGCAGACCGGAACTGCATTAAAAAAGAGGAAAATGGCTAACTCACAGGGACTATTTTTAGGCAGGAAGACGCATCAATTGTCGGCCGGGAACCCGGTAATAATGCCCCTGTGCGTTGAACACCGTTGTTGGCGCATCGTTGGTAAACTGCTTAAATTCCCGGATAAAGTGAGCTTGATCGGAATACCCAAAACTATAGGATGCATCCAGCCAGTTCGGAATTGAAGTTGTCCGTTGGAACGACTCATAGGCACTGCGGAAGCGGATAATGCGCTGGTACATCTTGGGTGTGGTGCCGTAGTTATCCTTAAAACTGCGTTCCAGCTGCCGTTTGCTGATGTACAAATGCTCACTGAGTGCTTCGATGGTCAAACTGCCTTTTGATTGCCGAATTAACCGGGCCGCTTCGTATACATAATTGCGTTCGGCATTCAGATGGCGCAACCGGGCGAGCAGAAACACTTCAGCCGCGCGGATTACTTCTTCGATGTCCGGTATGCCATACACGTTATCCACCAGCCGATTGATGTCTTTGCCAAAGAACGTCTCCAGATCGGTGAAGTTGTTAAATACCGAAGCGATGGGCACGTTGAACAACTGGGGAAGACTCTCCGGTTTCAGCTGGATGCCAAACTTGCGGGTTGTTCCTACCGATTTCCATTGTACCGCGTCCTGGTAAAGCCCCGCAAAAAACGCCTGCGGAAGTTCCTGCCAGCAGTTACTGAACAACGCATGAGCGCGATTGTCATCCAGATGAATAATCAGTTCCAGGGTGCCAAAGGGCAGGCAGCGCTGCACGGGCGATTCCTGCCTACCATTGGTTTCAAAGTGGTGAATCCAGTAGCATTCGACAAAAGGCTGGAGCGCGACCGATGGCTTAAATTCCTGATAATTCGTTTTCATTGGCTGGTCAAGGGCAGTATTGTGCTGTTACAACTAAGACTGTAAAAGTAAGACTGTTACGCAATCTGACATTGAAAAAAAACGACATTTTCACCAACGGTCACACCAGTGCTAAGGCGGCATGCACTTTAGTCAGTCGTTCGGACGGCAATTCCTCCCCAGCCATTTGCAGAAAGTTATTAAATACCTCCGCCGGAGCGCCCTGCTTCACGCCCGAAAGCCAGCCAATCACTTCTTTGTCGTTGATCGAACGCATCATCCAGCGGCTTTCGGCCAGTAGGGTCAGGGGCGGAATGGAGCGCAGGATCTCCGCTTCCATCTGATGAATTTCGCCATCGGTATAGTGCTTCCAGAGCAGGTACATCAACACGTTCTCTTCCTTGTTCATGTGGTAGAGATTGAAGGCAATGAACTCGCTGAAAGCAAAGCAGATACGCTGGCCAACGGCTTCTCTTTTGGCGTCTACCGGGGCGCTTCTCCATTCCTGAATCTGGTCAAACAGCGTCTGGGTCAGGCGGTGATCAATGTCGTGGTCTTTTTCCAGTTCATCAATCAGTTGCGCGTTGTGCTTCCGGATGTGGGGCAGAATAAACTGATCCTCGTTTTCGGCGTGTTCGTCAAAGAAGTGCAGCACCTGCTCCAGCTGATCGACGGTAGTTTGGGCTTCAAACTGCGAAAAATCCGTTTGCTGTAACCGGAGTGCGGTGTCGTACAACATACCCCGTAAGCCTTTGTGAATTTGATTGAATACGTTATAGCGTTGCTCCTGCATGGCTTTTCTGGTTTTGAGAGGAAGGTTTGATTGAAGGATGAGGTTGTGTTCGTATGGCACCCGAATCCATTCCGGTAGACGGGTTACCGGCGCACGGCTGTCGGCGGATACACAGGCCGCAGCCAGTAGATCTAGCTTGGGTTGTTCGGCACATGGAGCTCTTATTTAACCGCCGTCGCTTCCAGTTCAACCATAAGTTCAGAAAAGGCCAGCGCTTTCACTTCGGTCAGCGTACTGGCGGGCGTGCAACCCGCGGCTCCAAGCCGGCTCATAACCTCACCGTAGGCGCCGAAGAACTGGCCGATGGACGTGGTGTAAAAATTAAGGCGCACGACGTTGGCGAGGGAGTAGCCTGCCTGCTCCAGCACTGTCTCCAGGTTATCGAAGCTTAAGCGAATCTGCTCGCCCATGTCGGCCGCCACGGGTCGGCCGTCGGCATCCATGGCAGCCTGACCGGCGCAGTAGAGCGTGTGTTTGGGCTGGGCGATTTCAATGGCCTGGGCGTACCCTAACTGGTCCTGCCACTGCCAGGGATTAATCATTGACTTTTGCATGAGTACTTGTTGTTTACTTGTTTTTGATTCGATACAAAAGTACTTCAGGCGCTACCCCTTCTATTGAAAAAATGCGACAAGTGTCTTTTATGTAAAAAAATTTCAGCCGCTTGACTTTTCTGTTCGTTTCCTAAAGCCGTTATGTACTGCCCATACTTCACCTTCCGTCCGCTGCGGTATACGGGAAGGGAGCGAGCCCTTTATCCACTGATAAATTTCAAGCGTTAATGCACTCCGAAACGACTTTTTTTGCCCATATCAAGTGTTTAATTCGGGCTTTTATCGGCATCAGCCAATAAGGTAGAAATACTCAGTCAGCGTTTAAAATAAGGACAAAGCGCGTTTCTGCTCTTCATAAAAAGACCGGTGAGTTTATTTTCTGTAAAAAAACAGCTGGACCCTATGGAGCAGAAAACAGGCTGTATGCTCACTTCCAGTCTTTTTACGCATTCTTTCAGCACTTCTAATCTATTTGGGCAATCTATATCAGAAAATTTTAAATAGGCAAAATATCCTTTGCCTTTCGCTGATGTTTGCAAAACTTTTCTAGAACAATAATTTTGTTTCCATTATTACTCGCTTGTTCATTTTTAATCCTTTTTTAACCATCTGATTATCAGCATGAAGCAACTGTTACTAATTTGGGTAGGGCTGGTTTTCTTATTCTGTTCGCCGGCGATGGCGCAGCAGATCGAAGTAAGCGGGCTGGTGTCTGCCGATGAGGATAATTCCTCCCTTCCGGGTGTCAACGTTACGGTCAAAGGCACCTCAACCGGGACACAAACAGACGCGACCGGTCGGTATCGTCTACGGGTCACCTCAAACGCCGTTCTGGTTTTCAGTTCGATTGGCTACGAAACCCAGGAAATCACCGTTGGCAACCGGAGCAGCGTCAACGTCACCCTCAGGCAGGATAACAAACAGCTCAACGAAGTGGTGGTCACGGCGCTGGGTATCAGCCGGGCCAAAAAAGATCTGGGCTACTCGTCACAAAGCGTTGATGCGGCTGAGATCACGCAGAACCATCAGCCTAATGTTGTCAATGCCCTGCAGGGTAAAGTGGCCGGGGTAACCATCTCCAGCACGGGTGGCGCACCGGGTCAGGGCGCCCGCATCCTCATCCGGGGCATTAATTCGCTGGACGTGAACCGCGACAACCAACCCCTTTTCGTCGTTGACGGTATTCTGCTCGACAACAGTACGTCGGTTGTGGGCGCAGGGGCGGAACTTCGGGGCCTGTCAAACCGGGCTTCTGACATCAACCCCAACGATATTGAAACGATCAACATCCTGAAAGGCGGTGCCGCAACGGCACTCTACGGTTTGCGGGGCGCGAATGGAGTCGTGGTAATCACCACCAAATCGGGCAAATCCGGTGCATTGCGGGCCAATATCAGCAGTACGTTCGGCATTGAGAATGTCAACAAATACCCGGAAGTACAGGACAAATACACGATTGGTTACTCGGGCGTGTACAACCCACAGGACTTTTTTCCTTCCTGGGGACCGACCGTTGAGGATGCTATCAAACTTGACCCGACGCATCCCAAGAAGCTTTATAATCACTTTAAGGATGCCTACCGAACGGGCAAACAGTACCAGAACAATTTATCCTTCACGGGTGGCAGTGACAAAATCAGGTTTCTGTCGTCGATCGGTCATCTTCACCAGGAAGGGGTCATTCCGTTTACGGATTATAACAAACTATCGGTTCGCCTGAACACGGACGTTAAACTCAGCGAAACGTTCAGCGTTAACTCAAGCCTGAATTTTATCAATTCGGGCGGTGATCGGTACAACGCAGACCGGTTCAATGAAAGCCTGAGTTACTGGTCGCCCCGCTACGATGTTACTGACTTTCTGAAACCGGACGGCACCCAGAATACCTACAGCGCCCAGAACGGAAACCCTCTTTATGGCGCTTATACCAATAAGCTCCGGGATAATGTCAACCGACTGGTTGGCGGGATGAACTTTATCTACCGCCCCCTGAACTGGCTGACCTTCAACTACCGCGCTGGATTGGATACGTATTCCGACAACCGCATCCGCACGGCCCCCGGCCCGACGGGTCTGGCCGGCGAAATCGCCTTTGACGACAACGACCTTGGATTCGTTTATCAGTACAACACCAGCTTCCGGGCTATTACATCGACGTTTACGGCCAGCGCCAACACAAAAATCGGTCAGAATCTGAACACGACGTTCCGGCTGGGCCATGATCTGTACGACCGGCGTAGCCGAAGCTTTGGCGCCGAAGGCAACGAACTCACCATTTACAATTATTTTGACCTGCGCAACGCCAAGACCATCACACCGATTCAGAGCGGAGAAGATTATCACCTGATGGGGATTTTCGGCGAGTTAACGCTGGACTACAAAGATTACCTGTTCCTGACGCTGACGGGCCGGAATGACATTACGTCTTCGCTGCGGGCGCCCAATAACTCGTTCTTCTATCCATCGGCCAGTCTTTCCTATATTTTCTCGCAGCACTTCAAACTTCCTGAAGTCATCAGCATGGGTAAATTCCGGGCTTCGTACGCCCAGATTGGTAAGGATGCGGCCCCCTACTCGACTATCACCGGTTACTCACCCTATACCCAGTTGCCGTCAGGACAGACCGGCTTCACGCGCGGTTCGCTGCTTGGTGATCCGAACTTAAAACCGGAGTTTACGAATACGTTCGAGACGGGTCTGGAAATGAGTTTCCTCAACAACCGACTGGGACTCGACATGACGTATTACAACTCCCTGAGCCGCGATCAGATCATTGCGGTCGACGTGTCATCGGCAACGGGTTATGTGCGGGCCGCCATCAATTCTGGTTCCATGCGCAACCGGGGCATTGAGTTGTCACTGCGGGCTACTCCGGTTAAGACCAGTAAATTAAGCTGGGATATTAACCTGAACTTCTCAGCCAACCGGAACCGGATTTTGAGTCTGCGCGAGGGATTGACCGAGATCAACTACGCTTCGCAGTTTGGCTATTCGAGTTCGACGGTAACGATGCGGCTTGTACCGGGTTACGCCTACGGAAACCTGTACGGCCGGAGCTACCAGCGTTATTACGAAAACGCCAGCGATGCCAATGCGTCACCCGTACTGGACCGCGACCGCCCGATTGTGATCGGAGCCAACGGTTTTCCGGTTATCAATACCACGCAGAAAATACTGGGCAACTCCCAGCCCAAGTGGATTGGTGGTATCAACAACACGCTGCGGTACGGTAACTTCACGGTAACGGCCCTCTTCGACGCCCGCGTGGGTCAGTATCGCTACAACCAGTTGAGCAACTTCTTCTCGGCTTTCGGAATTGCCAAATACACCGAAGATCGTAATACCACGAAGGTGTTTGAAGGCGTGCTGGCCGACGGCACACCGAATACCAAAGCCGTCTGGCTCGGTCAGGGCGTTGGGCCGGATGGCGTCAACTACGGGAACGGCTTCTACCGGAATGTGCACCGGGGTGTTTCCGAAAACTTCATTGAAGATGCGTCGTGGGTACGGCTCCGGTCGGCAGGCATCACGTACGCTCTCCCGGTTTCCCTGTTCAAAACATCGGTGATCAAGAATGTATCGGTTAGCCTGACGGGTAACAACCTGGCCCTGTGGACTAAGTACACCGGTTATGATCCGGAAACCAGTTCAACCAACAGCGGCAGCAACATCGACGGCTTCACCGGCTTTACTTACCCGGCCGTACGCAGTTTCCTGTTCACCCTGAATGCGAGTTTCTAACAGCCTCTTTTTCAAACGCGTACCATGAAATTACACAAACGATATACTTTACTGGCTCTGACAGCGCTGTTGCTCGGCGGGACAAGTAGCTGTAAGAATTACTTTGAGATCAACACCAATCCGAACCTGATCAGCAATCCGCCCCTGAGTTCGCTACTAACCACGACGACCCAGAAAACGGCTTATAGTTCGCAGCAAATGGGTAGCATCACTTCGTATTTCGTGCAGTATCTAGCCAGCCCGGGCACCGCCGGCTCTACGGACACGTATCAGGTGACGGATTACACCGGTACCTGGGATTATATCTATTTTGCACTGGCGGACTTGCACGATATGAAGCGCATGGGCCAGGAACAGGGCGCTTCGGACTACGTGGGCGTGGCGGATGTCATGCTGGCCTACCACCTCAATCTGATTGCTGATACATTCGGATCAGCGCCTTATTCCAATGCGTTCGACGGAACAACGCTCATTCCTACCTATGATTCAGAAGAAACGCTGTATAACACCGCCCTTGGCCTGTTGAACGAAAGCCTTACCGAATTAATAAAGACAGACTCAAAAATTAAGCTGGCAGCATCCAACGACCTGATTCATAAGGGTAACCTGGCCGCCTGGATTAAAACGGCCAATGCCCTTAAGGCCCGTATGCTCAACAAAATAGCAAAGAAGAGTAGCTACAAGCCAACGGATGTGCTCGATGCAGTGTCTAAATCCTACACAGCCAATGCCGACGATGCGCAGATGGCCTCTTTCCTGCTACGCAGTCCCTGGGCGACCGTGGCCCGTAACAATGCAAACCTGCTGCTCGATGGCTGGCTGTCGACCCAACTGGTCAATCAGCTGAACGGCACGACGTATGGCGTTGTTGACCCTCGTATCGAGAAGATCACGGACAAGACAGTCAACAATACGTACGTGGGGACGCGCAACGGTGCGGGTAACGTGGGCGGTAATAACACGGTGAAAGATGAGGTGTATATTTCTCTCAATTCGCCGTTGACGGGTGATGCCTCGCCCCTGCTGATTGTGACCTACGCCGAAATGAAATTCGTCGAAGCCGAAGCCGCTTTCCGGTCGGGTGACAAAGCACGCGCCTACGCTGCCTACCTGGAAGGGATTCGGGCCAACATGGAAAAATTAGGCGTAGCCGCTGCGGCCCGTGACGCTTACCTGACAAATCCGGTTGTTGCCACCGGCGCGGACGCTCTCACGCTGGATCTGATCTTCAAGGAAAAATACGTTGTGACGTATCTCAATCCGGAAGCCTGGAACGATGCCCGTCGGTATGATTATAAATACAAGGGGTTTACCCTGCCGCTTAACGCAGCCCTGCCTACCTTCATTCGCCGAGCCGCTTATCCGAATGGTGAATTGTCCAAGAACGGCGCTAATGTACCCACCGAGGTAGCGCTGTCAACCCCGCTGTGGTGGGATCAGCCCTGACGGAAAACGGGCTTATAAAAAGCAGGAAAGGCGGCCCGAGGGTCGCCTTTCCTGCTTTAACAGCTTAAGGTTGCGCTTTAAGCCAATGCGTTATCGGAGGTTTCTACCGGAAGAGCCTCCAGCACGGATTTGATGATCTCCAGTGGAACGCGCACCCAGTCGGGCCGATTATTCAGTTCATAGCTTAGATCACCAATGGCTCTTTCGAGCAGGAACGTTTCGAGCAGCATTTGCAGATCCTCTGACTGAGCCGGAATAAAGGTGCTCCCCTGGACCGTTTCGAGGTAAGCTTTCAGGAAGAAGCCGCTCATGTACTGAGCCCAGAATTCAGCGTATGGCAGCAGATCGACCGTTCCGTCGACGGGGATGTAGTTGTTCTGCAAAAAGCCTTCGTAACCCACGTAGTAAAACGAACGAATCATGCTGGCGACATCCCGCAGCGGAGAGCGTTTCAAACGGCGTTCGCTGTAACTACGGCCGGGATCGCCCCCAAAATCCTGAATGGCCAGATCTTTACCGGTCAGCAGAATTTTTTCCAGCTGAAGATCACCGTGAGTTCGGATTTTGGTCACATCCAGCTTTTTCCGGTAGATGCGTTTGAGGGTATCGAGTACATCCTGTTTTCGGTTCAGCAATTGCTCAACCTCCTGCCGAACGCTTTCCGGCAGCCGTTGCAGATTACGTTTCTGACTCTGGTAACTCTCCCGGACAAGCGACTGCAGACCGGCAAAAAGCGACCGCTGGTAGTGCAGGGAGAAGTCCTCGGGGGCAAAATCCTTCAGGTTTCGCTGAGAAGCCAGTGCCAGGTGCATCTGACCGATCCGAATGCCCAGTGTCTGCGCCTGATCAGCGCCCCGTGCTCCCACCAGTTCCTGCGTCTCCGTTGGTAATTCGTCAAACCCAATTGGCTGACTCAACGTGCCGCGCGGACTGGCCAAGATAGCGCTTAATTGTTCCTTATCGCGGGCCAGAATCCGTTCGACAAAGTTATGAATTCGATCCAGGACGTACGTTCTACCATCGCCATGATTGTCTGCCAGTTCCTGCATGGTGCCCAGCATAATCGGCTTGTCACCGGCGTTGAGCTCAACCGAACCCGCATACGTGGACACGTTCTCAAACTTAGCCGTTTCGGAAAGAAAGCGGGTAACTTCGGTATCCGGATTGGTAGAAGGTTCCACCTGTCTGTACAGTTTCAACAGATAGCAGGAATCATAGCTGATGGAGTCGTACCCGTAGCGCGTCGTAATCAGTTTCGATTTCACTTCTGAGTGCTCCTGAACATAGGCATCGAGCGCCGGCGTACTCTGGAAAGTCAGACTGCCCACCGCCGTTTTACCTTTCTGGGTCATGTTGCGGAGCAGCGCCTGCTGCACTTCGGTCAGGTAAAGACCGTCGCAGAGAATGCCGGTCTCCTCGCCCATCTCCAGATTGGCAATCACCGACATCGGACAGTTGGTGGTCAGATTGGTGGCAGCCGCGTCTTTCGTAAAAGCAAGAATCAACTGGAAGAGCTCGGGCAGCCCCCGCTCATAACTTACCTCGAAGACAACCGCATAGGCTTTGCTATCCGGCAGAGCAAGCGGGGCGTAGTACTGAATTGAAATTCCCCGCATGGTGTGTTTCTCATCGAACCACTCGGCTTTTTGCAGGTATTCCGGCAAAACACTGGTCTCCAGCGTCTGACGGGTTTTATTACCCAGCAGGTTGTTCCAGTCCTTAACGCGTACCGTCGGCACCTGAGCGGCCCGCATGGCTTCCGCGTTGGTTTTTTCCAGAACAAACCACTGATAATCGTGCGGTGCCAGGGTGAAGAAATAGCTTCCGTTCGCGGAAACAGCCGGGAAGGCATTCTGGCTGAACGCTTCAACGGGAACGTATCCCGAGAATTGGCTCAGATCAATCTCAGCGGGCTGGGCGTACTTGGACAAGTTGACAACGATCAGCAGCGTTTCGTCCTGGTAAGTACGCGTGAAAGCCAGCACTTTCGGGTTCTCAACCGTCAGGAAGGTCATATCGCCCCGGCCAAACGCTTTAAAGCGCTTCCGCAGGTTGATGATCCGCTTCATGAACCAGAACAGCGATGAGGTATTCCGGCGCTGCGTCTCGACGTTTACCGCTTCGTAATTATATTCCGGGTCCAGAATAGTCGGCAGGTAAAGTTTCTGCGGGTTGGTGCTCGAAAAACCGGCGTTGCGGTCCGGCGACCACTGCATTGGCGTGCGCACACCATCGCGGTCCCCCAGATAAAAGTTATCGCCCATCCCGATTTCGTCGCCGTAATAAATTACGGGCGTACCCGGCAGCGAAAACAGCAGACTATTGAGCAGTTCGATTTTCTTCCGGTTGTTGTCCATCAGGGGTGCCAGCCGGTGCCGTATACCCAGGTTAATCCGGGCCTTGGGGTCTTTGGCGTACGTCCGGTACATATAATCCCGCTCTTCATCCGTAACCATTTCCAGCGTTAGTTCGTCGTGGTTGCGAAGGAAAATGGCCCATTGGCAGGTTTCCGGAATGGCTGGCGTCTGATCAAAAATATCGGTGATCGGGTAACGGTCTTCCATTTGCAGGGCCATAAACATGCGGGGCATGACCGGAAAATGGTAGTTCATGTGGCACTCGTCACCGTTGCCGAAGTAGGAAGCCGAATCTTCGGGCCACATGTTGGCTTCGGCCAGAAAGACAACCCCGGGGAAGTGATCGTCGACATGCTTCCGGAGTTTCTTCAGGAAAGCGTGGGTTTCGGGCAGGTTTTCGCCGTTGGTGCCTTCCCGTTCAAACAGATAAGGAACCGCATCCAGACGGAAACCATCCACGCCCATCTCGCACCAGTAGTCGATCAACTTGAACACTTCTTCCTGCACCAGCGGATTGTCGTAATTCAGATCGGGCTGGTGGTGGAAAAAGCGGTGCCAGTAATATTGTTGTGCTTCGGCGTCCCAGGTCCAGTTGGACGCTTCAAAATCCTGGAAAATAATCCGTACGTCTTTGTACTGCGTGGGATCATCGGTCCAGACGTAATAATCCCGTTCCGGCGACCCTTTAGGCGCTCTCCGGGCCCGCTGAAACCAGGGGTGCTGGTCGGAGGAGTGATTGATGACGAGTTCCGTAATAACTTTCAGATTACGCTGATGCGCTTCATCAAGGAAGTTTTTGAACTGCTCGATATTACCGTACGAAGGGTTAATCGTGTAATAATCGGCAATATCGTATCCATCATCGCGCAGGGGCGACGGATAGAAAGGAAGCAACCAGATAGCCGTGACGCCCAGTTCCTGAAGATAATCCAGTTTTTCCAGCAAACCCTGAAAATCGCCAATCCCATCGCCGTTACCATCGCGGAACGCTTTGATGTGTAACTCATAAATGATGGCGTCTTTATACCAGTGGAGGTTTTCCTGTATTTCTGCGTTCGTTTTTGCCATGATTCCTAGTGTAGTACTGCCCAAATGCAATGAAACCGTAGAGTCTAACTATATATGGGCTATAACGTCGAGTAATTAAGAAGGTTTGAAACAGATCGCATCAAGTTAAGATCGATTGATAGTAATCAGCGCTAAAAGTTCACCTTACTCGTAGGCTTTCCTTTCCTGTTTCCCTTCTTTAACTTTACCTTATTCCACCACAAATAACGTCTGTCAGCTGTAACTTCGTCGGCACCTGTTCCGGAAATTTTTGGCCTGTTATGTACTAATTCTATGACGCATCAACAATATTTACGTATACTTACGCCATAATATTTAGACACCAACCAGTCTATGCGGCTAACGAACCAGGAAGTTGTTGAGTTTTTCAAAAAAAAGACGGCTTTATCGGCACTGGCGATCGAAAAAGAAGCGGGTCTGCCCATCAGTACTCTGGCTAAAGCCATTGCCGGTCAGCGGATGCTCAACGAAAAGCATCTGATGGCTCTGGAGCCCGTTCTCCAGAACTACGGACTAGCGGAGTTTCGCTCCCGAAAAGCCATGGTGGTGTCGGTAGTCAATCACAAAGGGGGCGTAGGCAAAACGACCACGACGATTAATCTGGGTCGTGCTCTCTCGCTGCTGGATTACAATGTCCTCGTGATTGATATTGATTCACAGGGTAATCTTTCGCAGAGTCTGGGCGTTGACAACCCGGACAGCCAGCTGTTCGAATCACTGGTTCAGAACGCTCCTCTCCCCGTCTGCCCCATTGCGGATCATTTTGACCTGGTTCCTAGCAATCTGGAGCTTGCTAAATACGAACGCGACCTGACCCATTCACCCAGCGGTACTCTCAGGCTGCGGGCTGCGTTGGCGCCCGTCTTAACGAAGTACGATTTTATTCTGATCGACTGCCCACCGGCCCTTAATGTCTTCACCAATTCGGCCCTGATTGCCTCAACCTCTACCCTGGTTGTTCTGGAACCCGAAACATCAGCGGTCAAGGGGATCAACAACCTTTTTGAGCTGATCAGCGAAATCCGGCAGTTCTTTAACGAGCGCCTGACCGTTGAAGGCATTGTATTGACCCGCGTCGACCGACGACTGGTACTGCATAAGGAAATTATTCAGTCGGTGCGGCAGGACCTTTCTGACTTCACCGTGTACGATACCGAAATCCGGCTGAATGCCGCTCTCAAGGAATCGCAATACGCTCAGCGGGATATTTTCAGTTACAGTAACAATTCGACGGGTGCCGTGGATTACCAGAAGCTGGCTCAGGAATTCGTCGCCAAAACGGCTCAATAAGTCCTAACGATACAGTTGACATGAAGAAATTGCTCAACCAATTCGGTAACAAACCCCTGATCAAAAAAGAAGGCGGCAGCCTCGTTCAGCAGGAGCACATCAAGAACCGCATTACAATCCTGCCCGAGTTTGAATCGCTGATTCCGCCCCTGTTGCCCGATGAATACAATCAGTTAGAAGCCAATATTCTCAAAGAAGGCTGCCGGGAGCCACTTCTGATCTGGCAAACGACGCAGGGTGTGCTCGACCAGTCGGCGGATGATACGTCCCTCTTTGTGCTGATCGACGGCCATAACCGGTTCAGCATCTGCCAGCGGCACGGCCTGGAGTTTAAGTTGTCCCTACGCGAATTTGACGATAAGGAAGCGGTGCGGGATTTTATGATCGATAATCAGCTGGGTCGGCGAAACCTTACTGCCGAGCAGATGTCTTACCTGCGGGGACAAAAATACCTGGTCTTAAAGAAAAAGCAGGGTCGACCGCTCTTCACGGACTCAGCCGATCAGACTACCAAAAAAAGCAAAGTCGCTGTCAAGCGAACGGACGAGAAGCTGGCCGACCAGTTTAACGTCAGCCCGAAAACGATCCGTCTGGATGCTGATTTCGCCAAAGGTGCCGATCGCATGTCGGATACCCTCAAGAAAGAGGTTCTTTCCAGAAAATCGAAAATTCGGAAAAGCGATGTGGTCAAATTAGGTACGCTCGAAAACCTGAACAAACGCATTGAAACGGTTGAGGAACTGACCGCCGTTCTTCATTCCGCTCCCGAACAGACACCACCGGCGGAAAAGGTTTCGGCTTCCAGTACGCCGGATGGGGCCTTAACCCATTATGTGGGTCAGCTCAAGCAACTGGCTACTACCCTGGACAGCCGTTCTCCGGACTTTGAGGAAGTCTGTCAGGAGATTCTCACTATTATCAGCCGGATTTTAACGAAGTCTTTCTGATCAACGAACCCCGCGAATAATGTGGTAAAATTTACCACATTATTCGCCCGCATAAGCGCCCCCGTTCAAAAAGGGCAGCGCCTAACTCAGGCTTCTTGCACCGCGTCAAAGAGGCCCGGCGACAGTTTTTCCATGATCTGAAAAAAAGGCCCCCAGAGTGCCGGGTTCTTAATGTTGTCAACCAGATTTAGGTTTTTCTTATAAAAATGGCCGAAAAGCCCGCGCTGGATGTATTCTTCTACCTGCGGTATCCAGTGCAGATGTTGGCTCAACTGCTCCAGGGCAATTTTGTATTTAGCTTCCGTCTGGGCAGCCAGGCGTTTATCTTCCTGGTCCCGCAGGTTGGCCTGGTCCTGATCTTCCTGCTGGCTTTTTGAACTAACTGTCGGGGGAGCCGGTGCGTCGAACGATATAGGAAGCGAGGTGCTTATCATCTTCTGCAAATACCCCCCCACATTTTTAATGGTAGCCCCCTGCTTCAGTTGCTTCAGCGTGTGTTTGATCGCAATTTGAATTTGTTCAGCGGGATATAAGGTAAGCCACTGTTGGAGCGTTTCGCGACTCACAAAGCGCTCAACCGCCGGAAAAAGCTCATCCATTAACGCTTCCGTGGCCGGGTCGGCGACGACCTCCGCAGGTGCTGCCTTACGCCGTTCCGCTGGCTTGTCGGCTTCGTCTTCCGGCTTGTCGGCTTTCTTAAGCGGTGGCGTCAGCGGTCGCTTTTGTTCGGAAACGTGAAAAACCAGGGCTACAACCTTACGATTCGACCGTTCTTCTTCCAGCTGGTCAATTCGAATGTTGGTACTTTCGTTCAGGTCGTTGCAGGCCCGCAACAGGATTTTCTGCTTAAAATTTCCGTACAGCGGATACTCTTTCTCACCAATCTCGAGGATTTCCCGCAGTCGATCCACGGTGTAGCGGATGACCGGTTTCTTGAGGTTCATCATGTGCCGCAGCATCATGTAAAGCCGGATCGAGTACTGACTTTGCACCCGGGCCAGGTTTTTAACGTCAAATTCCAGATACTCGGAGCGAAGCTGCAGCAGGTAGGGTTTTAATTCGGGATGAAACGTAACGCGGATGGACTCAGCCCGGTCGTCGTCAATCGGCGTACTGGTACTGGTCAGGAAGGGGATAACCGTACGGTATCGTTTTCCGTCTTCTTTGGTGTGGTAAAGCTCCAGTGTTTTGTTAACCAGTCGTTCGGCGGCTTCCTTGATGATTTCGTAGCTGCGGCCGTCCCGATTCAGGTCAAAGAGTCGCATGATGTCGGCCACCCGAATTTCGTATTCGCAGAAAGTGACATCATCAGGGCTGATCATGGTCAGCATTGTGAAGAATACGCGGAA
>Ga0325400_1001414_pt1 | contig 19785 bp, 12 predicted proteins | sample PopdelMetagenome_2_FD_205662 | JGI IMG/M metagenome (GOLD analysis project Ga0325400, IMG submission 205662) | Populus deltoides microbial communities from Bellville, Georgia, United States - Xylem-PdKOR-R1 | ecosystem: Host-associated > Plants > Phyllosphere > Stem > Wood/Secondary xylem...
GATTATATATAAGAACACTTCAATAAACATGAAATAACTTGAATCACACTGAAATAATAAGTTTTATAAGCTAAAGAACCGAAATCTATAAAGAAGAACACAACACAATTTCAGTAAATATTCGGACACAAATCTGACTCTAACTTTGGACACCAATTTGACCCTCTTAGAAGCCTTTTTTGACGATGTCTATAGAGACATATTTATAGGAAATTCTGTTAGATTTCTAGATCATTAAAGAACAGATCATTTGGACATCTGAGTCAAAAGTTATGGGTAAAACACCGAAAGGTGTTCTGGAAAATCAAATCAGGCCAGCTTAGAGAACACTTTGGTGCATGTTTTTCTTCCTCTTTTATGAGCTGTCTCTTTCTTCTTTTTGACCCAAAATAATGTGACAATGTCCCCTCCAGCTTTCCATCCATGTGCTTGCCCTCTTGGATTAATGAATTACCCAAAATAAATCAAATGTTATTTGTTGTGTGAACATGTAAGATCATGGATTGTGCTTGGGCTGATTTGAAGGCTGATTTGAGGCTGATTTGGGGCTGAATTTAAGCATCAAATAAGGATACAAATGTACCTATTATTTGGGCTAAGATTGACATTAAAACCTTAAGTGTTTGATGGTTGAAGTTTGCACACAACATAAGGCAAGTTTGGGCTTGAAATAGATCATATGATATTCTTTTCTAGAATTGGAATAGAATTGATTTTTAGGGCAAATTTGGAGCACTTATTTGAACCAAGATTTTCTTCAATCTTCAACTAAATTTTTCTTCAATTGTTTGTTCCGAATTCCGACGTTGAATTTTCTGAAATAATTCATTTAAGCTTCAAAAATCTATCGAAACATTAAAAGAAACTTCATTACTAAAAAGTACATCAATTATTATAAAAAAACCCAAATAAAAACAATAAATACATATGTAAAATAAAAGACTTAATGATACTTTTGATGCACAATCATTGATGAAGGTTCGATCCTAGTCGCATCACCTAAAACATTAATGGCCACAAATCAGTACATTCATATTCAGTAATCACACAACTCGTTACCATGCATGACTTAAGGATACACAAGTTCATATTCAAGTATTCCACATATCACAATCACACAATGCAATCATTTTAATCCCTGGACCAATTTTAATACATAAATCTACTATAGAAATTAGTTAGCGAAACTGGTTCGCTAGTGATGCAGATTTGCCAGCGAACTGATTTGCTGGAACATAAAATCGTTAGCAAAACTTGTTCCTTGGTGACGCAAATTCATCAGTGAACTGATTCACTGGAACACCGAATCCTCAGTGAAACTGGTTCGCTGGTGATGCAGATTCATCAGCGAACTAATTCGTTGTTGACACCACAATTTAGCAGCGAAAACTGATTCTTTGCAGACAACACAATTCGACAACGAACTGATTTGATGCGGACAAAATGATTTCGAAGCAAAAACTAATTCACCGCGGACAACGCAATTCGGCAGCGAAAACTGATTTGCCACAGGCAACATAATTCGGTAGGAACATCCAGATGTGTTTTGGTACCAGCACATAATTTGTTTTTAGAACTCAGCATAATCACACAATTTCAAGCATGGACATCTACATGTAATTCGATTCCAGCACACAATTTGTTATTAGAACCCAGCAGAATCATACAATTTCAAACATGGACACAGTTTGGTATTAGAATCTAGTAGAATCACATAATTTCAAGCATGAACATCTACATGCATTTCGGTTCCAACACATAGTTTGTTATTTGAATCCAGTAGAATCACACAATTTCAAGCATAAACATCTACATGCATTTTATCACACAATACATTTTGTTTAACACTTTAACTATGGTCGGCCCTCTACCAAGTTTTGTTCATTCAATTTATTCATTTTTCTTTGTTAAGTGTTCTTGAATTTAGCCCTATTTCATCTCTATTTTCTTGTCCTTCTAGTTAGTTTTGGTTTCCTTCACAACTGGCCTAGAAATCCTAGGTCATTTTCTTAGGGTCTTCTTCTTTATTTTCGGTTCTAGGGTCTCAAGGATAAGAGGAAGGAAGTGACATGACCTATACCTTTCGAATCTAAGTAGGTTTGGGGAAAGTTTGATAGTGTTCCTTCATTTCTTCTCCCGGTTCTCCCTCTTCTTCTTTTTTCTCAGTTTCTCATCCTTCTGATGGTTTCTCCGCCACCGATTCTAGACCCTTTCTCATTCCCTCTAAGCAGCTGTTCAACCTTCTCTCAAGTTCTCAACTCTTACATGTCCAAAAAACACCTACAACTGGGTTTAGTTTAATTTTCTATTAGGAAAAAGGAAGAGAAGAAGAGCATGTAGCTGAACATGCAGCTATTACAGGCAGACTTTAGGAAGAGGAAGGGTCATCTTCTCTCTCCCCCTTGTATTTATACCCCCTCTTAAAGAGGTGGGGTGTTGGTTTAAATTTGGTCTTGTTCCCTCTTTGGTTATTTCAAGACCGATTTTTCCCCTCTCTTAACTCCTTAAGGTAGACTGGTTTGTTTCCCTAAACTTTTACTATGGATTGTACCTTGATAATGAATGGAAACTGGTTTATCAATTCCTGGAATGATATTGTATTTTTTTTATAAAACAAAATACCGTTGTTTTGGCTTTGAAAAGCCGAGTTGTTACAAAATTAATATGCACTACTATTGTAAACATAACCGATAAAAACACAATTCATATTTCTAGGTCCTATCTTTACCCTTTTTGAGGATTATATAAACCATATTTACAATACACCCCCACACTTTGAGATATTTATAGGAAGATCTTCTATATTTTACAATTTATAAGATGTCTTTTCTAACTTTTTATGGGGTATTTGTTAAATTAGCAGTCATAATTTTCTCCCTCTATAAACTCTGGCCTCCTCCTAAACTTATCAACATGGTATTTGTTATTTTGTTTAGTATCATGTTTTTATATTCTGTAATGTTATTTTGTTGTGGTGAATAGGCAACAATGGTCTGATGGATAATACCATTTCGGAAATATAATTCACTAAATGGTACTTTATAATCTCTACCTTTATCACTGTTTTAGTAAATTTATTTCTTGTGAAGTTGATTTTCAACTTTATTCTTGTAATATTTAAATATTTTTAAAGCTTCATCTTTGCTCCTAAGTAAATAGATATAATCATACCTTGTGCAATAATCTATGAAGGTAATATAATATTTCTTTTCACCTCTAGTTTGTACCATTTTTAAATCACTAATATCTAAGTGAATTAAATCTAAAGGTTCACTATTTATTTGAATTGTTTGAAATGAATGTTTTGTGAATTTTGATTCTACGTAAACCTTACATTTATAAGTTTTTAAAAAAATCATATTTGGTAATAATTCAAGATTAATTAACATTTGCATAGAATTATTATTCACATTTCCTAACTTATCATGTCACACATCACATAACTCAAGCAAATAAGAAGAATATACATTATTATTATTATTATTCCATTATTGATTACAATGGTCATTATATTGATTTTGAAGAGGTCATCACTAAAATACTTCTTACCTACAAACATTCTACTCTAAGATAGTTTAAATTTATCACTCTCAAATACCATCTTATAATCATTTTTCTAAAAAACGAGTTAGACAATAAGTTCTTCCTAATATCAATAACATAAAGTACATTTTGAGGATGAAGCTTTTCAGAAGTTATCTTCAGCATGACCTTTCTAGCACCTAACACCTTAGAGATTGATGAATTCCATATATATATATATATATATAGATGTTTTCTATTCACTTCCTTATAAGTGGAAAACATCCTCTTTTAGTGCATACATGTCTTGTGGCACCAGTATCATCCTACCATTACTCATGATTATTATTTAGGTTAACTTTAAAAATAATAGTAGAAAGATTCATTTTTGAAACTTCATTTATCCTTAGTTAACCTCGGTGATATTAGCTTAAGTAGTTTTTTTTTCTTTGAGTTCCCTTGTTGAGCCTTATTTCTACAACCCCTGATTAAATGTCTAGTCTTATTATAGATAAAACATTTGCCATTAAATTTTATGGTAACACCCTTCTTCTTCACAACAAGCTTATTCTTTTAGTTTTTATTGTGAGACTTTACCACTTGTTTCATAATATTTTCTTTAGGGGTACTAGAAGAGTTGATTATTCTTTTAGATAACTTATTGTTCTCTTTTATCCTTAACATCAGAATGAGAACTTCAACTCCTATCTTTTTATATATATTAATTAGTACTTAAAAATGTATTTTTATCAAAGTTTTATATCATCATTTTGCACTTGAAGTATCAATAACTCCTTAACTAGAGCATGTTTTATAATAACATGTCTAATAATATAAGATGCCTTTAATTTATGGTAAATGTTCATCTTAAATGCAAGCCTATCACATAAATCAAATGATTGATTAATGAGTTTAACTACTGAAATTGAGAAGACAAAGAGAGGGTTAAGCTTAGAAAAGAGATGCTGGTTCAGTCCAAACTGGAACACCATTCAGTTATTGGATCATAATTGGAGTTGTAGAACTTGGATTTAGGTCTCGTTTATATGTATGGAAAGCTAATACATAGGCCTAAAACTTTCATGAAGAGTCCAAGATTTAAAAGTGTCATTTTCGAGTTCAAAAGGTAGCAACAACGGAGATGTCAGAATCTGTCCTGCAACCCAGACATTGTTCAGTGTTCAGCCTATAACTCAAGTTCTAGAAGTCTAAATGCGCTGATTCTTATTTTGTTGGAAAGTTGAGACAATTTCCCAGAACTTTCATGAAGACTATATGTTCAAATTCGAATGTTAGTAATGATGTTTTGTTCAGACAAGAAGATAAGAATTATCACCAAGTCAAGATATGGCCACCCACTCAACACATTAGTCATCAAATCAATAATTCCGAATTTTGGCCTATAAAAGGAGGCATTTGCCATGCATTTAGGCATCTTGGTTTTAAGATCAAGATCACATTCTTGCTTTCTTTCTTTGTATTTTTTTAATGTTTAAGTTTTTGTTTTCATTAATCTCTTGTTTATACTTTTCATCATAACTATGTTCTTATCTAGTTTATTTATGTTTCTCTTATTCACAATGTTTAGCTAAGTTTATTATGTCAATGTGAAAAGGTTACACTAATGATGTAAGAATAAGTATAGTATAACTCAATATGGACCTTAATGTTTGACACTAATATGTTTTGTATTTATTATCTTACTCACTTTTAATACCTTGCTTGTTAAATGGTTAATCTAGATTTGTGTTGAACAACCCTTGGTAAAACAAATACTTGACACTTTCATAGCCCAACTGTATGGTATAACCGACACTTGTGCTATGAAAGGAACTTGATTTGTTGTTAACATAAGTTATCACCATGAATACCTGACAATATTTACAAGTATTGGCATTACTCGATTAAGATAATTAATGTAATCATGTTAATAATTTATAATCCGATTGGAACTTCCTTTGTGTGTGGTTTCCAATTGAGTAATAAAAAGAGTTTATACTATACTTATTTGAAATACCATTAGTGGATCCTCTAACCTTGGCAACTGTTTTATTATTGTTTAATCCTTACATCAATATCACATCTCAAAGTTCTCTTCAACATCAATATCATTTTCTTATTTGAAATTTATATAGTTCACCTCCCTGTGGTTCGACCCGGTCTTGCCGGGTTATTTATTACTTTGACACTCCTGCACTTGGGAGAAGATATCAATCTTTTGGTCATGTCAAGTTTTTGACGCCGTTGCCGGGGAAGGTAAATAACTGTATAAGTTATATATTTTATTTTATTGTCTTTTCTTTTCTTTCATTTTATCTAACTTTTGTTTCTTTTGTTTTCTTTTGTTTTTTTTTTCTTTTTTTTCTTCCATTTTATTCTCTTCCTACACGTGCATGAGAGTTTGGTCATATACATTAAGTTGTAGACTTTGTAGGGTATCCTCATCGTTTTTAGAAAATATGACCGAAGAAGATAACTAGTCGCTTCATAATGAGAATAATCGAGTTAGAACACTTAGAAACCACATGAATCCTACAAGAACAAGTGCACCATCATGTATAGTTTTCCCTCCTGATTCATCTCACTTCAATTTTAAGCCAGTCATTATTCAACTTTTACCTATTTTTCATGGCTTAGAACTAGAAAATCCATACTTGCATTTGAGAAAATTTGAAGAAGTTTGTAACACTTATAATGACTTAAATTGTAGCATGAACACCATCAGATTAAAGTTTTTTCCTTTTGCTTTAAAAGATAAAGCTAAAATATGGCTACAAAATTTGAGACCAGGATCTATTCGTGCTTGGTATAAAATGCAACAATAGTTTTTAAAGAAGTTTTTCCCTTTTCATAAAACAAACTCTTTCAAAAGATAAATCACCACATTCACTCAAAAGCTAGGAGAAACATTTTACCAGTGTTGGGATAGTTATAAAGACTTGCTTAATACTTGTCCTCATCATGGTTTTGAAACATGGAGATTGGTTTCACATTTTTTTGAAGGGTTAACACCTAAAGATAGGCAAATCGTGGAATTGATGTGTAATGAAACTTTTGAAGATAAAGACCCTGATGAAGCAATGGAGTACATAGACTTGTTAGATGAAAATGCTCAAAATTAGGACACTACAGGTGCTTATGAGGCACCGGGTAAAACTCAACCTCATACATCTAGTGGAGGTATGTACAACCTTAGGGAAGATCATGACCTCTAAGTCAAATTTGCATATTTAACTAGAAAAGTCGAGGCATTTGAATTTAAAAAGAGTGATCAATTAAAATCTATTCAAGACATTGTGTGTCACATCTATTAAACGAATAAACATGCAACTAATGATTGTCCAACTTTGCCTTCTTTCAAAGAATGTCTCTATGAACAAGTTAATGCTTTAAACAGTTTCCAAAGGCCAAATCATAACCCATACTCACAAACATACAATCCTGGTTGGAGAGATCATCCAAATTTCAGTTAGAACAGTAGTAACAATAATGCACAAACTTCACAGCCACCATTTCAAGCACACCATAATTTTTAAAATTCTCATGGATATGCACCTCCTTATGCTCCCCCTCATAGAAGAAATCTTGAGGAAACATTGCATGTATTCATTGAAAAGCAAGAGACAATCAACACTCAAAATGCTCAAACCATGGTAGATTTAAAAGATACTTTTGCAAAGTTCACATCTGCTCTCAGTTTTCAGGAGAAAGGTAAGTTTCCATCTAAACCTCAGCAAAATCCCAAAGGGCAATACATTTCAAGTGCCAGTAACTCTGGAAGCCAACACATGAATCAAGTCAAATCAGTCATTACTCTCCGCAGTGGTAAGGTTATTGAAAAACCTATTTTTGAACCTTGTGAGAAAGATGATGAGTTACTCTCTGAGGGTAAGGAAAGGGTTGAACCTGAACATTGCAAAGAAAAGACTGATTCCCCACCAGTACTTCTATTTTTTCATGTTATGACCAAACAAAGGAAAGTCAATTACAATTCTGAAATCTTTGAAACTTTCAAACAGGTAAGGATCAATATACCTTTGTTGGATGCTATTAAACAAGTACCTTCTTTTGCTAAATTTTTGAAAGAGTTGTGCACCGTGAAGAGAAAAATGAATGTGAAAAAGAAAGCCTTTTTAGTCGAACAAGTAAGTGTCATTCTTCAAAACAATAATGCTTTGAGATATAAAGACCCTGGTTGTCTTATAATTTCATGCTTTATTGTGGAGAACATAAAATTGAAAAGGCTTTACTTGATCTTGGAGCTAGTGTGAATTTACTTCCATATTCGGTTTTTCAAAGTCTCAATCTAGGTGAGTTAAAACCAACTTCTGTAACTCTTTTACTTGCTGATAGATTTGTAAAAGTGCCTAGAGGAATAATTGAGGATGTGTTAGTACAAGTTGATAAATTCATTTACCCTGTAGATTTTGTTGTCTTATATACACAACCTGTTGAAACATGTAATCCAATTCCTATCATTTTAGGACGTCCGTTTCTTGCAACTTCTAATGCATTGATTAATTATAGGAATGGACTGATGAAGCTATCATTTGGAAACATGACATTGGAGATGAATATTTTCAACATTTGCAAGCAACCTAGAGATGATAATGATTTACAGGAAGTAGATCTTATTGAAAAATTAGTTTATGATCAATTTGAATCTACCTTGAGTAAAACTGAGTTTGACAAATATGAAGATTTGCAATTAATTTATTCTCAGAAAGAAATCAAGGACAAGAAAGGCACCGAAAATATTATCGTGGATCATTTATCAAGATTGACAATAGATTCCACATCTAACATCACACCAATTGATGATTACTTTCCTGATGAATCTTCACCTTTTGTTGCTTCAATACCTTGGTCTGCTAATATTGATAATTTTCTTACTTCAGGATTTTTACTAGCTCATTGGAATACCCAAGACAAAAGAAATTTTTTAAGCGAAGTGAAAAGCTTTTATTGGGATGACCCTTACCTATTCAAATATTGTCCTGATCAAATATTTCAAAGAAGCATTCCCGACAATGAGTTAAGTAGTGTCATTAAACTTTGTCATTCTGAGGCATGTGGAGGTCATTTCTCGTAAAACAATAGCTACAAAAATCTTACGAAATGGATTTTATTGGCCCACCATGTTCAAGGACACATATGCATTCTGCAAAACCTGTGAAAATTATCAAAAGGTAGGATTTATTATTTCAAAACATAGAGAGTCTTTAGATAATCTTCTATTGACTTTTGGGACATATCTTAGTGGCAATGTGCATTGTGCATTTCATGACTTATGACCCCATTTTCATAAAGAACATGCTCGGCATAGTCTTGGAAATCTGACTATAAAAGACCATGTTTGCTAGTTTTTAAGAAAACTAGATGGGAAGCCTATCCTCGACCCATAGAGAGCGTTTAAGTCGTTCTTGGACATAAAACCAAGGGAAGATGTGAGCCACAATACAACTATAATTTAAGCCTTAGTTTGTAAGAACGTGTGTCTTTTGGTTTTATTAATAGCATAATATTTATGTTTTGTTGTTTCTTATTTTATTTAAGTGTGTTTCAGGCTTGTCAGTGTTTGTTGTTTCAGGTGATGTCTTCTATATTCTATCTTTCTGCCTTAGGACATTGAGGACAATGTCTCGTTTTAGTTGGGGGGAGAGGGTAGTAGTTGACAAAAAAACTAACTAACTAACTAACTAATTGCTTTTGTTTTTAATAAAACCATTTGACAAAACTGTTATTACTAAAATGACAGAGTAGGGGATAATTTTATTGACTCTTGAGACTCATCGTAGTAAACATTTTCCAATGGTTATTTGCAATGTTCATAACAAGGTCTATCACATACTTCTCATGAAATATTTAGATTTATAAACTCTCGCATTATTGTTACTTAATTTTGCTCATATACTTATTTAACAAGTATTTATAAATCATCATTTTTACATACACATTTTAACACATGCTTATAGGTTGCACATTAGATCATTACATCAATTATGTTCTTTTGTTAAAGGTAACAACTAAGGGAAAGGGATAATATATTATTTGCAAAAAAAAAGAGAAAAAAATTGATAATAAATGTAAATAAATAAATAAATAAAAACGTAGATAAGTTTGGTTTCGTAGCCTCCCTAACCTAAGCAATTAAGCCCGAAGGGGTGTTTTAGCACCTAATACCCTAAAGTCAACTGATTTGGGAGCTATTGGCCCAATGCATGTTACATGGGTTGAGGAGAAAGCTTAAGGGAATCAAACATTGCATTATCTACATTTTAGTATCTGCAACTCGAGTTATTAAGCTCGAAGAGGTGTCTCAACACCTAATGCCCTAAGACCAACTGGTCTGGGAATCATTAGCCTAAAGCTCGCTACATGGGTTCAAAATACATTGTGTTATAAATTATTACTTAAAAAAAAGATAATCATCCCAACCCAAGAAAGTTAACCTTAAACATTAGAACAAAATTTTGTTTTCTTCCAAGTAAAGCCCCATAACTATGTGTTGATATATTGAGCACAAAAGAAAGGTTTATTAATATCTTGGTAAAGAGGTATTGAGCAGACATATAAATCGAATGAGAGTTTATTTATCTGAATAGATTGATGGAAGTTGAATGATGAATGTATTGCTTTGTGGAACTTGTAAATTGTTTTTCTATTTTAACATTTTAATTACTAAGGACTAGTAATAAGCTGGTTGGGGGGGTGTGATTAGTACTTAAAAGTGCATTTTTATCAAGGTTTTATATCATCATGTTGCACTTGAAGTAATAATAATTCCTTAACTAGAGCATGTTTTATAATAACATGTCTACTAATATAAGATACATTTAATTTATGATAAATTTTCATCTTAAATATAGGCCTATTACATAAATCAAAGGATTGATTGATGAGTTTAACTACTGAAATTGAGAAGACAAAGAGAGGGTTAAGCTTAGAAAAGAGATGTTGGTTCAGTCCAAACTAGAACACCATTCAGTTATTGGATCATAACTAGAGCTGTAGAACTTGAATTTAGGTCTGGTTTATATGTATGGAAAGCTAAGACTTAGGCCTAAAACTTTCATGAAGAGTCCAAGATTTAAAAGTGTCATTTTCGAGTTCAAATGGTAGCAATAACAAAGAAGTCGGAATCTGTCCTACAGCCTAGACATTGTTTAGTGTTCAGACTTCAGCCCATAACTCGAGTTCTAGAAGTCCAAATACGCCAATTCTTGTTTTGTTGGAAAGTTAAGATAATTTCCCAGAACTTTTATGAAGACTATATGTTCAAATTCGGATGTTAGCAATGATGTTTTGTTCAGACAAGAAGATAAGAATTGTCACCAAGTCAAGATGTGGCCACCCACTCAACACATTAGTCATCAAATCAATAGTTCTGAATTTTGGCCTATAAAAAGAGGCACTTGCCATGCATTTAGGCATCTTGGTTTTCAGATCAAGATCATATTCTTTCTTTCTTTCTTTATATTTTTGTAATGTTTAAGTTTTTGCTTTCATTAATCTCTTGTTTATGCTTTTCATCATAACTATGTTCTTATCTACTTTATTTATGTTTCTCTTATTCACAATGTTTAGCTAAGTTTATTATGTCAATGTGAAAAGGTTACACTAATGATGTAAGAATAAGTATAGTATAAACTCAATATGGACTTTAATGTTTGATACTAACATGTTTTGTATTTATTATCTTACTCACTCTTAATACCTTGCTTGTTAAATGGTTAATCTAGATTTGTGTTGAATAACCCTTAGTACAACAAATACTTGGCACTTTTATAGCCCAACTGAATGGTATAACCGACCCCTGTGCTATGAAAGGAACTTGATTTGTTGTTAACATAAGTTATCACCATGAATACCTGACAACAATTACAAGTATTGGCATTACTCAAATAAGATAATTAATGTAATCATGTTAACAATTTATAATCTGATTGGAACCTCCTTTGTGTGTGGTTTCCGGTTGAGTAATAAAAAGAGTTTATACTATACTTATTTGAAATATCATTAGTGGATCATCTAAACTTGACAACTGTTTTATCATTGTTTAATCCTTACATCAATATCACATCTCAAAGTTCTCTTCAACATCAATATCATTTTGTTATTTGTAATTTATATAGTTCACCTCCTTATGGTTCAACCACAGTCTTGCTGTGTTATTTATTACTTTGACACTCCTGCACTTGGGAAAAGACACCAATCTTTTAGTCGTGTCAAGTATGCTCAAGATAGTTCTTGAAATCTTTGTAAGATGGTGATAATTTTTCAATAATTATATCCATTTGGAAGGAGTCACTTATAAACATACCTTCAACATGTATATTATGCAAGATGAGCTGAAATTCTTAGACTTGGTTTATCACGGTCTTTGAGTCGACCATTTTATAATCTAGAAATTTACTAACTATGAATTTTTTCATACCAACAATTTTTACCTTATACTTTTTATTCAAAGCTTCTCAAAGTGCATTTGTACTCTTATTAAACTATACACATCATATAGTGTATTATTTAATCCAATCAAAATGTAGTTTTTGCATATAAAATTGTTATGATTCCATGCATCCATAATTGTCATAGTAATGGAATCAAGTTCATCATTTGACAACTTTGATACTTCTTCTGTCAATTTTTTTTTTTTCGAATTCAAGGTGGTCAACATAGAACAACATCTTTTATTGTCATCTCTTAAAGTTCAATCCATTAACCTTTTCAGGTTTCTTACCATATACCATAGAAGGTGATGGTGGAATCCTTACTACTGAAGTCATACTTGTCGAAGCAATACTAATTGGGATAATCAATTTTTGAGTTGAACTATGGTAAAAATTATAAAAATAATAGCCAAATATATTTAGGCTTCTCAATAATCAAGTAAAACAAGTATATTATAAAATAAAGTTGTAATAAAATAACTTAATAAATAAAAGTATTGAAACTATACAAGATAATAGTAATCACTTTTGAATGTTTTAGTTTAATAAAATATACTCATTAACATACATCATATAATAAACAATTGTTTAAATAATTAAACAAATGAACATACATGCAAAATACTAAATATCATATATAACTAAACAAAAACTAACCATTTAAAAGTTTAGTTCAAAAAGTTATATGACATGCATTAATTCATACAAAATGATTCAAATGAAAATAACAAACTTGACAAAAGATAAATTAAAAATTAAAAAATAAGATTTCAAGCTAAAAGACATAAAACATGATATATACACTAAACAAAGACTAGTAAAGAGTAAAGTCTTAAGATTTTAATCCAAAATAATCAGACTAGTCAGCAAGATGTTTAATTTAGCATAACAAAAGCATTCTAAACAAATTAAATGTTCAAGAAAAGTCTAGTTTTTATATAGGTTGAAACTATAAGCATGCAATTTTATATGTCTTGACAAACTTGTAAACAATATAAAACATATAAAGATTCTAGCATGCATACTGAGCATATATATAAAGAAGTATAAGAGATTGAAAAACAATCATAGCATGCATACTAATGTATTAGATTAAACAAAACCAAAGAAGAGTACTTACTTGTTGAAGCATTTAAAATTAATGAAGTTTTGTTATTGTCAATGATAAATCATTTGTCTTTAAGACTTTATTGCTCATCACTTGGTGCGAATGATAATTGTAATAAACCTCCAAAGATTCCAACATCACTTTATTTAGATGCATCTCCAGACAATGTTTACGAACCATAGATAATGGAGCTTACGTATATCTTAACAAAGATGAACTTAAAGCTTTAGATTTAGGAGATAAACTAAAGCTAAAACAAAGCTAAGAAAAGTAGAAAACACTAAAAATAAGAGGTAAGGAAGAGTGTGTGATACGAACCAAGTTAGGTTTGAATTTTGCCTTAAAATGCCTATCGACTAGTTTTGCGAGATCAAACATATATCTCAAATCATACATTGGATCAATTTGAGATTTTATAGGGAGATACTAAACACATGCAATATATTTTGGTAAGATTTCAGGTCAACAAAAGTTCGAGAACATATTATTTAAATTGGTTGAAGTTGATGTTACTCTTTTGATAAATTCATCGACATTGATTCATGGGATGACATGAAAGCTATAATGAGGAAACAATTTTTTCATAACTTTTATTATAGGGAGCTCTTTTAGAAATTGCAGAGTTTACATCAAGGGTCAAAAAGTATGAAAGATTATTAGAAGAAAATAGAAATTGCAATTATCAGAGTTGATGTGGTTGAAGATAGGGAAGTTACTATGGCTAGGTTTCTTAATAGGCTGAATAGAGAGATAACTAATGTTGTTGAGCTACAACACTATGTAGAGCTAGAAAATATGATTCATATGGCTATAAAAATGAAGGAAAAAACTCAAAAGGAAAGGAATGTTCATTTAGCTTACAATTAAGGTTATTCATCACCATGGAAATTGAATTTCAAGGAAAAAAGGGGCTGCTCAACCAAAACCTTTCATTAGCACTAAAGCCAAACCACCTAAAGCCAAGGTTTATTTCTCTACGGGTTCTAAAGGTAAGTATGATACCTAATATAAATTTACTAATGATGTTAAATGTTTCAGGTGTTAAGAGCTTGAGCACTATGCTTTAGAGTGTCCAAACAAGAGAATAATGGTTATTAGAGACAATGAAGACATGGATTTCAAAAATGTCAAATCTGATTGTGAAGACATAACACCATTTGAGGATTGTACTAATGAGGAGGTTGCATACCTGGTTGAAGATAAGGCCTTAGTTATTGATATTGATTAGCAAAGGGAGAATATCATCCATATGCATTTTTATGTACAAAAAAAAGATGTGGAACTTTATTATAGATAATGAAAGTTGTGCTAATATAGTTGGTAATACCCTTGTTAGTAAACTAAATTTATGTACTATTAAGCATCATAAACCTTATAGATTGCAACGGTTGAATGATTGTGGTGAGGTGAAAGTGACTAAGTAGGTCTTGGTTCCTTTCTTATTAGGTAGTATGTTGATGAGGTTCTATGTAATATGATTCCAATACATACAAGTCAGATCTTGTTGGGGAGACCATGGCAATTCAGCAGGAAGACAACACATGATGGGATTAGAAATAAGTATATTATTGTAAAAGATGATAAAATCATAACTCTTGTACCTCTTACACCCAAACAAGTGTATGATGATCAAATAAAGTTAAAAATAGAACATGATGATATAGGTATAGAAAATCAAAGTGAGGGACAATATAAGAAAAAACCATCATATTCAACCACAATCCAAAACAATTCTCCCACTACCCAAAACCATTCAGCCAAAAACTTAAACCATTTAGTCACTTCCAAAACAAACCCAAATCTGGCCGAGAATAAAGGTATGACCTGAAAAGTGAAGAAAGTAAGTGAGAAAAGTGTGAATCATGTGGAAAAACTAAAGAAACAACCCAATTTATTCTAATACTAACGAACTTGACCCTTCTATTCATAGTGTTTGTAGTGTTTATGTTTTTTTTTTTTGCTTCAGGAGTTTCATGATGTGTTTCTTGATGAGATTCCTAGTGGATTGCCATCGATAAGAGGAATTGAACATCATATTGATCTTATACTTGACATATTGATTCTTAACTGACTAGCCTATCGAATTAATATTGAGGAAACAAAAGAGCTTCAAAAAAACAGGTATAAAAGTTGATGATAAATAAGTATTCCTTTGATAGAGATGGAAGGGTTATTACTCTTGTACCTTTGACACTTAAAAAAATAGATGATGAGCAACAGAAATTGAAGAAAGGAAGATGGATTAAAAGGAGAGCTTGTATACCATAAAGACTTTTTTTGTTAACAAAGTTCTTCTAGGCTTTGATGATGATGTTATTTTTCGGCTTGGTATTAATTTGTTTTCTTTAGAGGATGATCTTCTTATTATATATTCGAGGACGAATCATTTCAAAGAGGGAGGATATGATACAAACCAAGTTAGGTCCGAATTTTACATTAAAATACCTACTAACTAATTTTGCGAGATTAGGCATATCTCTTAAATCGTACATCAGATCAATTTGAAATTTTACAGGGAGATACTAGATACATATAAATATATTATGATAAAATTTCAATCAATAAAAGTTTAGGAACATATTATTTAAATTGGTCGAAGTTATTATTACTGTTTTGACAAATTTGTCAACAAAGTGTTTTTTCTTAGCTATTTTCAACCCAATCAACCTAAACCTATAATGCGTTAATTTTGAACAGCAAATAGATATTAAATAAGGCTTATTTAGGCCCTAAACTTGTGCTTATGCTACAAGGGTTTCTAATGTAGCTTGGATTCATTAAAGAATTGGAGTCCTTTCTTTTCTAGGATATGTGGTAGCTACGGGCTCTATAAATACCTTAGTTTTAGTTGTCTTTTATTTATTTTGGTTCTCTTTAAGTTTTGGCAGCTTAAAGAGAATTTTAATACATAATTTTTTGTTTTTAATTTATGTTTTTGGGTTTGATTAATTAGCTAAGGCCTAAAGCTTATTTGGTCTTAATAAATTAATTATTTTTAGCTATAACCTAAGACTTGTTTGAGTTTAATTATTAATTAGTTTTCAATTATGGCCCAATGCTTATTTATGTGCATACTTTCAGATTTTTTAGTATAGGTTTTAGGTTTAGCCTATAAGAGTATTAGAGTTTTTATTTTCAAGAGTATAAATACTCTTTGTAAGGATAAAATATTCAGATTTTTTAATACTATTGATGTTGAATACATTCAGCTTGTGTGTGAGAGATTCTTATATTTTTTTTTGGTTCTTTAACAAATTAAATAGACTTATCGAAGATTAATTGGCTTCATGACATCTTCCTAATACTTCTTGTTTGCGAATTGATATTTGTAAGGTGGGGGTTTCTTATTCCAATAATATTAGTGCCTTATACTATGTTTTCATTATGTCACACCCCTATTTGACCTGTTTTGGTTGTTGTGGATTGTGTTACTATGTAATCACAAGGTTTGCATCAATGTATAAAATTTGGAAAACAATGTGTAAAACTCTTCCTTCACCCTTTATATTTATAATAGATTTTGGAACCAAGACTGATAAACAATTAATTTTAGTAATTATAATAATTAATTTTGACCATTACCAACTTTGATTACCTGTCATAAAATTATAATTAAACCTAAACATTTTGACTTTAAATATGATGTTTTGGAGTTGAAAAAACTGATCAGGTTTGAAGAAACTCTTCTAGAAGAAAACTTATCAGATTCATGAGTTGGAATAGATAAAAAAAAAAAAAAAAGATGTCAAAAAGTAGTTATTTATGAGCCAAAGAATTAATTATAATAAATCCAAGTTCAAGAAAAAACTAGGTTAGCAAAAAAAAACCCTTTTAAACGCGGGGTCCGTGCTCGAGTCAAGTGTGCGTTAGGGGTTAAACTCATATCATTTTGCTTAGTTTTATTTATGACCTTTCAACTTCCTGCTAAATAAACAACCTTGTTTTTTTTTTTAAAAAAAAAAAGTGAAATAGAAAGTTTTGAGTTTCATAACAAACATGCCAACAAAGAACTTTTAAGATCAATATCTCATTCATCAATAATTTGTTTTAATTATGTTAATGTTCTATGTTAGAAAACTTATATAACAAAATAATTTTCAGCAAAGTTTTAAACTAAAAGTTAGTGGAACTCATTTTAAACTTTACCTTAAATGTGTCTATTAACCATGTTTTATTAAAACAAATTCCATCTTCTATATGATGTTTGATGTATTAAAAGATTTAAATTCTTCAAAGTTTGAATTTAAAAAGATAAAAAATTACTCTAACTATCTTATAATTTAGTTGTTTTTGTACCTACCCTTTATGTTATGGAAAATTACAGTTTATATTATTGGTAAATGTAAAATAGATTAAATTATAGGATGATTTATAATGTAAATTGTTATGCACGTGATAAAATTTAAAATGCAAATTGTAATTTTTAGAAACATGAATAATAAATGTAAAAACAAATCAACGTATTTTTTCCTCTAGAAAACCAAAATAGGAATCAAACCTTCCAACCATTATATATATATATATATATATATATGTTTACTTGAAGTTATTTTTTTACGATAATTTTATGGTTAGAATTTGATAAACCTCAAAAAAATAAAAAAAAAGTGAAAGGACCCATTACGGTGATTTTGTGAACAAAAAAGGCGTTACCTTACTATACTATAGATTGACCATAACAAATTTGTAGGAGTTGATGCTGTTTGTGTGAAATTGTGTTTTTTTAAAAAGTTATTTTTTTATTTTTTATTAAATTTTTAATATATTTTTTAATTTTTTTGATATAATAATATTAAAAAATATTAAAAATAAAAAATTATTATTTGAATATATTTCAATAAAAAAATAATTTAAGTATCAATTCCTTAGCGCGTCAAATTGAAATTGATGAAAATGCCATCGAGCAGTTATAACGTGCCGAGTCTTAACTTGTTGCAAAAACAACGCTACAGACAAGTATCCGTCTCCTATAAAAACACCGGACTCCTACTACTGCACACTCACAAACCGTGACAGTACTGACCAGAGGCAAAAGATCGCGGAGGAGCCGGCGATAAACCCAAAAAAGAATAATTAGGGCTTAGGGTTTCAACAAAACTGAAAACAAAATTAAGAGACAGCCATGGAGATTGTCTTCGCCAGTGCCTCGACTATTACTGACCAGAGGCAAAAGATCGAACAGTACAAACACATTCTCAGCTCTGTTATTTCTTCTAACGACATTGTTCAAGCCAAGAAATTCATCGATCACAGTAGGTTTTTGTTCACTTTTGTTTTCTTTAAATTTATGGGTTTTTTTTCTGTTTTTTTCCTAATGATTGAAAAACGACCTGTAGTGTTGTCAGACGACGTACCGTTGGTAGTGTCGAGGCAGCTATTGCAGACTTTTGCTCATGAGTTAGGGAGGTTGGAGCCGGAGACGCAAAAGGAGATTGCCCATTATACCCTTGCTCAGATTCAGCCTCGGGTTGTTTCTTTCGAAGAACAGGTTCGTTTTTACATCGTTCAATTGTTTTGTGAAGTTGATTTCTTTTTTTGCAACGTTGCTGTGCTCTGGAATTTGGATTTTTATGCTACGGTTTCATTGTTTTTCCTTTTTGAACTGTCTGGTTTCTTAATGCTTATTATTACTGATAGCACTTTTTTTAACTAGTTAATTCAATTAAAATCAGGCGTGTTCGAGTTTGGTAAGCTAGTTGTGTGCATTGTGCGTGGATAAATCATTATGTTCAAATCTTATCTTTCTACACCGCAATGGTTAGATTTGGCTGTTGTTATGAGAATGTGCTTCATTCATATTGGTTTTTTACTGCTTGAAAGCAAGATGGATTGATCGCATAATTTTCTTATTACTTTTTTTGCATAAGTCTTGCAACAAGTGCAACCCATGTGTTTAGTTGCCACCGCTGAGTTTGTGACCCTGAGGAGACTGCCGGTGATAAGCCTGCAGGAACGTCACAGCAAAAAAAAATTAAAACATTTATAGCTTCCATATAAATAAGGAGCTGCACCGCAGCTACAAAATGAGAGTTTGATAAAAACCATTTCTCAGTGATATGAAATTGATTAATTGTATGATTCACAGGTGTTAATAATTAGAGAGAAACTTGCTGAACTATATGAGTCAGAACAACAATGGTCAAAGGCAGCTCAGATGCTCAGTGGCATTGATCTAGACTCTGGAATGAGGTCTGAGAGTAAGATTCCTTATATTTAACCATAGGAGTTGTTTATCTGCTGGTTATTAAAATGCCACTATCTGACAATCTGTATTTGTTTATAATTTTTCCATCAGGGTTATTGATGATTCATTCAGATTATCAAAGTGTGTCCAAATCGCTCGCTTATATCTCGAGGTATTTGACTTTCGTATGCATGGATAGGATATGTGATGAACTCATTAATAAACAACATTTTGTCACTGGGTTCTGGGTATATTGTTTGCTTTTATGTACTTTTTTTAAAAGCGAAGGCATTTATCAAGCAAGATTGTAGGATATTTAGATGAAAATGAACACATTCATCTATCACATTTTGTTGGCCTGGATGCGTTGTACTTGCCATTATTCTGGGTTGGGGTATACCTGCTTTTATCTGCATGTGCACTTGAGTTTCTTCTAAAAGTAGAGTGAGAAGTGATTTTTTTTTTCTTTTGGTTTTAAGATTTATCCAGAGCTAGATGAAACTGAGTGTTCAAGTTCCAAA
>Ga0325400_1001417_pt1 | contig 19761 bp, 15 predicted proteins | sample PopdelMetagenome_2_FD_205662 | JGI IMG/M metagenome (GOLD analysis project Ga0325400, IMG submission 205662) | Populus deltoides microbial communities from Bellville, Georgia, United States - Xylem-PdKOR-R1 | ecosystem: Host-associated > Plants > Phyllosphere > Stem > Wood/Secondary xylem...
TTTTTTTTTTACATATAAGATTACGGAGACCTTCTAAGAATATCAAAATGATATATTTCCATGATATTTGCAAGCTTTTTTCTTTTGCATTGAATCATTGTCAGATTTTTTATCTTGATTTTTTATCAATGTTTTTTTTTCTAATCATATTATTAAATTAACTAAATTTATTAAACTCAATCGAATCAATTACCCGAATCTCATATTTTCTTGCTTCTTTTAAAATGTCAACATCACTTTAATATTTTTGTTATGTTTTAAAAATATTTCCAGCTCACGAGGTAGCGCGGGTTACCTATCTAGTAGATACTGGATAAATATTTTTTCAATTATCAAAAAATTAAAAGGGCATTAGTTAAAATTTACGGAGCAAAACTCAATTTATAGTGTATTGCTACCGTGAATTGATGTTTTTACCTTCCATAATGCAAGTCAAGTGAGACTATAATAAAGGGTAAAATAGTTTTTTGTGAGGTTTAATTAGCATTTTCAAATTGAATAAGGAAATCAGTCTCTTTACATTTTTGTTGCACAACAAAATTACTAATTTACCATTAAAATAAAAATAATTGCATGGTTAGTAGGGCTTCATGGTTCTTTTCTTTTTATTTCAAAACAAATAAAAGACTAAACTACCCTTGAAAGAGAAAAAACTAAACATGTTGTTAGGTGCATTTTATCATGGTTTTCTTTTATTCTCAATTTACATGAGAAAAAATATTATTAAAAAGATAAAGTGATTGACGTGTGTGAGTGGACATCATCTGCGCCTTTCAGACATTACATTTAGCGATGTTTGATGTTAAAAAATAACCAATTATTGTATCCCATGAAAACACCATGTGGTGGCGCAACTGATAGTGTGGAGGTTCAATTCATGGTGGTTTGTTGGTGGTGAATGTTTTTTTCCTAGGAATTCATGTTTGAATTTTCAAAATTCAATTGAGTCATTTAGTTTGTATTTATTTCAATCTTGACTTTCGTTGTTTTAATTGCTATTTGTGTTTATTTTTATGTTTTTTGAAGTTTTTCTTTTAATTTTATTTCTTAGTATTTTATTTTATTTAATTTTCTTTTATCCCATTCGGTCTCAGTTATTTTGATTGTTTTTTTTTAATAATTCTCTTGATTTTTTTTATCAATCTTGCCCCTCGAACATTTTATTTCATTTAATTTTTGTATCTAATTTTGATTTTTATTCTTTTGATTGTTTTTTTTAATTATTTTCTTAATTTATTTTGTTTTTCAATTTAACCCCTAATTATTTGCTTTCATTTAGTTTTTGTACTAAATTTAATCTTCATTGTTTTAATTACTATTTATTTTTTTTAATGATTAGGAATTTTGCTTCGCTATTTTTTCATGTTTGCCTTCTATGAGTTAATCATTGTCTCATGATCGGGTCAATGGTTTTGAATGTTAGCCCGATTTAAGTTTGGTATGTTTTGAGGTCTTTTTTTGCAAAATAATTTTTTTTTAATTTTATCATTCGAGATTGAATTATTAGGCCTTGACCTTTGTGAGTTGTTTCACTTTTATTTTTGTGGGGCTATCTCAATCTTGTATTTTGGACAGCGAGTTAATCTGGTTAACCCGTGTTTACTTTGATTTTTTTACTTGATGTTTTTTTTTAAATTTTATTATTTAATATTAACTTATTAAACCCGAGCTTTATAATGTTTTTTGTTTTTATTTCTGGAGGATTATTCCAATCATATAAAGTTACATATCAATGAAATTATTCCGGTTTAATCTTGGTTATCATGTCGCATGAATATATTTTTTTAATTAAATTGAAAATAGTTTGGCTAGCATGAGGACACCGCGTGGCACCTAGTATAATTGAGAGGGAATCACCATCCATCAGTAGAAGAACAAAAGAAATGTACTTCCAAGAACAGGAAAGAAAAAACCCAAGCATAAAACAACAGCTCAGTTGAGGTCAATTCCACCATACCCAAACCTCTAGACAGAGAGTTTAATCGGACAAAAGAAAAAAACAGTAGCAATCAAGAACATCCAAGAAAAAGTCACTCCTATGTGTAAAACGACAGTTGGAGTTTAGTTGCCTTGTGAAAACCAAAAGCTCCCCACAAGTAGTAGAACTCCTCGAGAAGTACCCCCCCCCCCCCCCTCTCTTTCTCTCTCTATACATCTCCATCTGCCTTTTCTCCATTATTTTGGACAGACAATAATACATAGTGAGACTCTCCACTCTCCAGTCTCAAGTCAGCCAGTGTACTACAGTTTTCTGTGCTGGCATGGGCCATTGTCAAATGCCTTCTTTTCACTGCTTTTTATTCTCTTTTTTACCTCCCTCTCTCTCTCTCTCACCTAAAAAAGAAAAGAAAAACTAAAAAATAGTACTATCTTCCATATCTTTCTTTCTACTAGGAGTTCTATCTTCCATATCTTTCTTTCCCTGTACTTTTCTCTCCTTTTCTACAACCACAAAAACACAACTCAATGACCCACTAAACATTCACACACCATGAATGAACTCTAGGCATTTACTAATGGAAATGGATTCAGGCTCCCTATCCGAGTCAGCTACTTCCAATGCAACTTCTCCGCCAGCTGAGTCTGTTAATGGATTGAAATTTGGTAAGAAGATTTACTTTGAGGATCACGTGGGGGTCGGTGCTCCGGCTAAGAGCGGAACTGGGTCATCCTCATCCGGTTCCGGGTCAGGGTCATCTAGGAAGGCTCAGGGTGGACAGCACCAGCAGCCACCAAGGTGTCAAGTTGAAGGGTGCAAAGTAGATCTGAGTGATGCTAAGACTTACTATTCAAGGCACAAAGTTTGTAGTATGCACTCCAAGTCTCCTAGAGTTATTGTTGCTGGTTTGGTGCAAAGATTTTGCCAGCAATGTAGCAGGTCAGTTTGTCTATGTTTCTTTCTCTCGATGCCCTTACTTTACCTTTTTTTTTTATTCTTTCTGTCTGTTGGGGGTTAATTTTGTTTCTGGTGGGGGTGTTGTTTTTATATTTCTTCCAAGTTATAGCTATGGAACTTTGTTATACCCTATTATTTATGTATGGTGAATTTTCTGTTCTGTTTTATTGAGTGTATCTTTCTCTCTTTTTTTCAAGGAAAATTATTTGTTGGGGAAACCAAGATTATTTACATACAAATAGTTTATCTTCATCTTGTGGTAGATAATGTCCTCAGTTTCTTAAGCTATTCAGGTTTTGTAATATGTTGATTGAAGTTTCCTGTACTAGCTTTTCATGAATAAGTGGTAGCTTTCGATGTTTTATCGTTGGCTTTTTTTTTTTGGTGTTAGTCAGTTTCTTGTCATCGCAGCTAGCTATTTGTAAGTTTGTAGCTGTTGATTTTGATGGGCTTTTGGACTTTTTGAATGTAAAGAAAATTTTTAATCTTTGGTAATCTTTTGGATGTACTAGGCGACCAAATTGGTTATTTTACTTTAAATTTTTTGAATATTGGTAGTTTTGTTGGATCATCCTCGTGAGGTTTTTTTTGTCTTTGGATGTCTGTCATGGATTAATAATTATTCTGGAAAAAAGTAAGTACTACTGTGGGTAATGCGGCGTTTTCATAGTTACTTTTCTGGGAGTTCAGTAAGTATTCCCTTTCTGAACATTGTATCCATAACTGGTAAATGGTCCTTCCATAGGAGACAGGAAAGCTCATAAATAGATGAAGAGGTCTAATTCTGTTTCCGAAATTGACCGTCTTGTTTAATTCTTGGATTTTCTTTTTATGGTTAAAGGAATTTGTTGTGGCAACAGAAACTACATTTTTAGTTGGGGACTTTTGGACATGAAGCCATTGAGCTTCTTCTTATTGGCAGCCAAAGTAAGAAAAACTGAAGAAACCAGCGGATACATGATGTTTGTGCTTCTGCCTTCGTTTAACATGCAAACAAACGTTTCCCACTTGCTCCTCAAATTATTTTGGTCTCGACGACATGATTTAAGAAGAGGATGCATATCGACTCTGAACTAATTATTCCACCAACTTATCTGTAGTCCTTGAGACTTCATGAATATGAAAGCGAAGGGTCAAGATAGTGTGAAATTGATGGCATTTGCTGTTCTTACACAGCCTGTTATTGTCTTAAGCGCTGACAGAACAAGTTGGTGAGATTTGTCAATTTTCTACAAACAGGAAGACTTGGAGGGTCTCCTTGGGTGGAATTGTTAAGAGGTTAAATTGTTGCAAATAGTGAAATTTGTCACAGAAATTGGTTTCTAACTCACAATAGTCATCTAGATGAAGTTCATGATGCACATAAATAAGCTTCTCTTATCTACAATATCATCCTGATTGTGAGACTTTCCTCGGTCTGGAGGCAAAATATCCTTACCTTATTGTCCTCCTTTTGCTGCGAGTTCTAACTAGGACCTGTATTTCTGTTTGTTTGCCAAGCTGAGCTGAAGAAATTTGAGTTCTGGGAGCTGGTATATCTGTTATTTATTGTTTTGGATGTGCTTGAAACTCATGTTTAAAAGTATTCTGAAATAAAGTATTTGGTCTTGCTCTTGCTAGTGTCATTGGGACCATTACATATGCATTGAATTGTAACAATTATGAGGCTATACCCAGTCATGTCTATGTCTAGTCCTGGAGATTCGAGTTTTAATATCAAATCCTGTTTGTTTCTATTGTTATATGTAGCTTGATATTATTGGATTCCTTTCTTGATAAGAGTCTATATCTCATATGTTGGATTCCTTTCTTGATAAGAACAACAGGATGTGTGCGATAATTGGAATTTCAATTTGAAAGATGCTCGTTCTACTGTGTGTGGTCTGCGCTTGCAAATCTTTGCCAAGTTTATAAGATACCTCTATACTAAGGCGCAGCACTTCAACTTGGTAGGATAGAAGGTTTGTGCCTGCACAGTTGTGTAAAGAATTCGACTGCCAGGAAAGGAGTCTTAAATGTTCCCATCCTAGTTTCAAGTTGTTGCAAAAATCATATGCTGTTGTGCTGAATCCTTGTATTACTTGTTTGTTTATCAGTTTTTTCCCTGTGCAGAGATAGGTGATCCTGGTGTTTTCCTATCATTTTCAGTACTAATAGCTTTGTTAGTCTTACGCAGATTTCATCTACTTCCTGAATTTGACCAAGGAAAACGAAGTTGCCGCAGGCGCCTAGCTGGCCATAATGAGCGACGGAGGAAGCCACCATCTGGATCGGTGTTGTCCGCTCGCCATGGCCGATTCTCTCCCTCTTTGTTTGGTGAGACATTACCTGAAGATGTCATTTGCAACGCCCCTTTAGTTTACTTTCTTCCCACCGTCGTAGTTAAACTTTCCATCTTGAGTCTATAACTCAATATTTGATTCTTGCAATGGCAGATAATAGCAGCAGAGCTGGAGGCCTTCTTGTGGACTTTAGTGCATATCCAAGGCATACTGGGAGAGATGGATGGCCCGCAGCAAGGTCTTCTGAGCTTACCCCCGGGAATGATACTGCTGCCACAGGAAGGTCTATATCTCATATGTGGCAGATAAGCTCCCAGAATCCTCCATCCAACCTTTGCTTGCAAGGCTCAACTGGCGGGACTGGCCTTTTCAGTTCAGGAATTCCTCCGGGAGAATGCTTCACAGGAGTTGCTGTTTCAGACTCGAGCTGTGCTCTCTCTCTTCTGTCAAATCAACCATGGGGCTCCACAAACCGAGCATCAAGTCTTGCGGTGAATGACTTGTTTAGTGCCGAAGAGGCACCCGTGGTTCAATCAACAGCTCACCATGGTGCGGCTGTCAATCCGTATCCAATCCCTTGGAGCTTCAAGAGCAATGAAGGAAGTAACAGTTCACATGAGATGTGCCCTGATCTAGGTCTGGGTCAAATTTCACTGCCTCTCAGCAGTCAACTTCCTGGTCAGCTCGAGCAGTCTCAACAGAATAGGAGGCAATACATGGACCTCGAGCATTCCAGGGCTTATGACTCTTCAACCCAGCACATCCACTGGTCACTTTAAGTGGCCTTGCCTTATTGGTTATTAAAGGCTACTACTCGGATTAATAACTAGGAAGGTGAACTTCTGCCTGATCTTTTGTTTCGGTTAAACCCAGGATCATTACTCTTTGGCTCTTGCCCGTGTTTTGATTGTAACATATAGACAAGCAAGGTGCTGTACTTCTTATCCCAGCTTTAAAGATTGTTGTCAATTATTATATATTATGATTGTAGGAGTTCCTTCAAAGATTTTAGGCTATGATGATGGGATCTTGAGCCTAGTTACCCTGCGCAAGGGAACTCGGTAGCTCGCGAGTTCCCATGGCAACTGGCGATTCGATTCTGTTATCTCGGAATGGATATGCCTTTAGCACGTTCTCATTTTCTGGTCTTCTGAAAGAGGGCAGACAGATAAGGATACCTGCAATGACAGGTGATCATTTACTTCAGCTGACGAGGTTAGCATGAGTTGGACTATAGTGCTCCTGCGTGATCGGTATCTCCGATGTATAAGAAACGTCACAGCTACAGCCACATTCTACCACTTTTCAAGATTGAGAGAACTGTGTTAGGACAGAGGAACCTCAACCTTTTCTTAAAAAAAAAAAGAAGTTCTTGACAGAAAAGCCATGATTTGTATTAGTTGTTTTACTAGCCTACTCCTTGGGTCGTAATGATTTTACCGCAGAAAAAAAAATTCAGGTTTTTATAATGTTGTTAGATTTTAATCATGAATTAAAAGATAGTTTAAGTTGATTTGTGAAATCTTTGAGAATAATATTGAAAAGAATAAATTGAAAAACTCAATTTTAAATTAATTTAATTTTAAAGAATAAAATTAATAAAAAATAACATTTAATTAAAAAATAAAATTAATTCGAGTTAAACAAGCAAAATCACGATGAAAGTCACATATATCATTAGATTCAATAAATTTTTTAACTCGAATATTATTTTTTATTTAATTATACGACAATAAAATAATAATAAAACATAAGATATTTTTTTTTGTATGAAACAATATATTTTTTTAAAAGTAAAGAAACCGTGATAGATACGTCGGGTCTAGATAACAAAGTTAGATTATTGATGACAAAAGATGAAAATGCATTCTTTTAGGTTTGAGTTAAAAATATTGTGGATTAACCTACTATTCGGATAATGAACTTAATTGGATTTAATGATTTGTTTTATCAATTTTTTTAAAACAAAATATAAAATAGCAAAATAAAAAAAATTGAAAAGGAGACTAGCTACGTGGGTCTGGGCATTAAAAAATCAACCTAGGTGCGTGGGCCTTCCAGCCCTGCTCATTCGCCCAAGCCTATCTTATTTTTTTATTTTTTAAAGGAGTGAATGATGCATTTTTTTTATTTAAAAAAGACAACAAATGATGTGTAGTTTGCTTTTTGCAGATTCCAACGACAAGGATCGTAGGAAAATTCAAGGTTTGGTTTTTTCGATTAAAAACCCGTTTCAATCTATTTTTTACCCAAATCACTCATAAAATACTCTAAACAACTTGATAAACCTATCAATAGCCACAGAAATCTCAAAAAAACAGTTTAAAAAACCAAAATTAACTCAAAACCAAAACTATTCTCGTGATCATATCTACCTCCTCACGCAAGGAAAAAGAAAAAAAACATTTAATCAAACTCTCCCCATGAAATGAAACTCAATGACATAAAAATCAATAATTTTTTGGTTTGAATCATCAACAATGATAAATTTCTTTTTCTACCTTAGAATCCGGCGAACCTCTCTCCTCTCAAAAATAAATTGAAAAAATAAAGGAAATAAAATTTGGTACTAAAATTGAATTTCAAAAAACTAAAAAAAACTAAAGGTACCGATTACCTAATAGCTAAAGAAATTGGGGACTAAAGTGAACTTTTAAAATGAAATTCTAAGACTATCTATTTTACTTTCTCTTTTCATTTTAGTCTCTTATCTTTCAATTCAACTCTCTTCTAAAAAGAATATGCAATTAAAAACTAATTTATGCTTAAAAAAGCTCAATTGTGCCAAAATAATAATAATAATAATAATAATAATAATTCAAGAATCAAAATATTTTTTTTTTAAAAAATTAACTAATTAAATTTATAATGATTTGTGAGAGAATAAACCGTTGAAAAAATTACAATGAATTACCCACAGGGAGAATAAGGAGGATAACACAAATCGAGGACCCTGTCACTGTCTATCCATGGTTGAGGACTGGGCCTCCCTAGCTAGCATATGGCTACCCTATTTGAGTCTCTAAGGTAGGGAATTGCACAGCTCTACCTCAACAAGCTTCTCAAGGGATACCATGTCCCTCCCACGTCTCTATTAGTCCACTCTTGAGATCATCCATGGCTAAGCATATCCCGCTCCTTGGAATTTGCCTCGTCGGAGAGGAGGAAGGCAGCCAACCAATGTCTGCAACGTGACCTTTATATAGGGCCGGTCCCCAATCGCGTGCAAAGTGGACACACTATCCCTTTATCTTGTTCACCACTTGCCACATGACATGTGAACCACTGAAATTGCGTCCCTGGATTAATGGACCTTCAATTTAAAAGAAACTTCAAAACATATGATGCCTGTCTCAATCTGATTAAAGTATACACAAGACGTTATACAAACATGTTACACAGGTAAGAGAACTAATACTTGTGATTTCTATCTTGGACAGGGGTGTCTTGATTTAGCTGAAAATTGGCACCAAATTGCCGAATGCGTAAACATGCATATCCAATTAACTGGATGGTGTTTAAAATCCTCTTACATGCACAAACACTCCAGCTTCTCGCATAAATTAGTAAATAGTGATCCAGCCTATGAAGAATGGTTGATATTGATGACCATAGATCTCATTCCCAGCAACATCTAAATAATAGATTTGAATGATTAGGCGCCTTCCCTTTTTGACTCGATCCTCTCCAAAAAGCACCATTACATATGACCGAAAAGGACAACCATTTGTGAAAATAAAAAAGAATTATATCAAACTCACTCGATTGTGAGCAAGCTCACGTGCAAGAGCAATATGCAAAGTGCAACTTGCAGATGTTGAACAAGTTTGCATAAGTGCCTCTTGCACTAGCAACATCTAGTGGTCGTCTTCGTTTATTCCAGGGCAGTTGGACTGGAGGGCTTCCACTGTTTCGTACTGAAACAAACATCATGTGCATGTATAAACAGTCAGAAGAGCAAGAGAAGAGGTTAGTGCCACACACTGGCGTCTTTCAAAATGTGCAAAAAACATAAGTGCGCAGCCATCATTTTTTAATACTTCAGGTTCAGTGTGGATGTGGGGTAACTAAAAATGACACACACAGCTTACCTGAAAGCCACAAAACGGGCAGTATTGATATTCATCTCTCAGTTTCATCAACAGTTCTTGCAAATCCTGCATCCAAATAAGAGCTTCATTCCATGCTCCAGAAGAAATCAAAGATAATACTTCTCGAAGTAAAGAAGATTGAACAAAATTATTAATGAAGAATTGTGAAGGATATAGTTGGCAGTTGCTCTACTTCGAGGCTGGATTATTTATAATTTGTAGTCATATTGTATATAACCATATATTTGTTTCCTAGATAAGCTGCATTTATGGTCAGCTCTATGCATCCTATCAATCCCGTTAGTCAAAGCACAGAAATTTCAAAAATTGACTCATCCAATCAAATCCCAAAGGTAGACATAAATAATCTATACAAGACTGCACCAGATTTCCATATACATGTACCTTAAGGAAAAGATAAAAAAAAGAAGCACAAACCAACTCTCAAATTGACAACTAAAAACTGTACATTGTGTGTGGAAAGTAAAAGAAAAGAGGATTCCCCAGAGTGTCAAAAGGCTGGGGAAAACAATTTTGTAGATGATGCTCTGGTCTTGAGAGAGAAAAAGCAATCAAAGATCATCTGGCCAGCATTTTCTGGAGTTTTTATATACATTTCCTAAGCCAAAAAGCAATCAATTATTATAACATTTGCACCCCCAAAAAAATAAAAAAGAATCAATTATTTGTAACAAGGTACTTTAGTAACAAGGTACAAGCTTAAACAACATAGATTCTTCATAAGACATTTATATCATCGTCGACACTTTTTCTAGGTTACTGGTTAAATGTTGGGAGAAGTTAACAACCTAGCACCTATTACACCTAAAAGTGTGAATGTAGTTGGTGTTCAAGGCAAAACACAATAAAAATGACTATCCATCACGGCATTTTCCTTGATATGAGAAGGACAACTAAAAAGAAAAGGTTGAACCACAAAAAGTTCTTCCTAACAACAGCCCAACTGGCATTCAAATGCCGATAAAATAACTTGAACCCAGAAAAATAAATCATGGAAATCAAAATTTGGTAGTTGGTTCATAAATAATTTAATCGCAAAGGAATTAACAAAACACCAGAACATTAATATACAATAGCTCCAGCTACAGCTAAACCTTGTGGCTACAAAGACATTTGGCAAGTTAACACCAAAATGCATGTATGCCAATATCAAATAACATGAACTATATGAGCTCAGGTTAAACACATTCCTCAACTAAATGCAATCCCGCTTAATTTACTAAAAAGCATAACTAACTAAACGAATGTTAAGTGCCGACAATGATTTTAGAAAATCTACCTCTTCTGTTATCTCTTCCTCTTCCTCCTCATCCTGCTCACCATCCTCTTCATCTTCATTCTTCTTTGGTTCCACAACTTCTTTGTTCTCCAATTGATCAAGAGCTGCTTTTGCTTTCATAAAATTTACTACAACTCTCCGACTTCGCCATTGAGACTTTTGCCTTGACCCAAACTCTTCCATTAACTCGCTCTCCTTCATTCTGTTCCTTTCTGCCTCAATCTCTTCTCTCTTCCTCTTCTCCTTATGCGGTTCCTCTCTTCCAATCCCTACTCGTGTCCGCCGAATCTGAATCCCCACTGGCTCAGCTCTTCCTGAACCCTCCTTACCAAGGGCTGAACCAGGGGTGTAACCCATTTGCTTTAACAACTTAAACCCAATGTTAGATGGAGGAATTGGAGCTTCTATTCTTGCCATGGTTTGCTCATCCTCCTCTTGTTGCTTTTTCTCCCTTTCAAGTCTTCGTTGTTCTTGCCAGCTAATGTTTTTGGACTTCTTATTGAATGATTGAAAAGTTGGTGTTTCCTTGTTGACGCTCTGCACAAATGATCACAATCTCACCAAAAAACCACAAATTTAAAACATGAGTTAAAATATAGAACACTATTAGCTTGTAACTTTTCACTTCCAACACATAATATGCTTGGGAAATATATAACTGAGAAAGTTACAAGCATATTCTTTGAAAAACACTCCCCATAAATATATAGTTCCAATTAAATAAATAAAGCCCATGTACTTTCCTAAACAAAACCACAAGAACACACTTACACCCCTTTTTAGATGCAAAAACTACATTAACATAGCTATCTAAGTAAAGTTCTTTACCTTTATTTTTTTCTATATCACTCCTTCCACTAGAAAAAGAAAGCTTTACCATATAAATCTTCAACCAACAGTGCTTTGAATCAATTCAAGTTTCTAACAGGATAATCAAATTGCATTAGGGTTTTTTTTTTAATCATACAATGAAATACAAAATGCCTATTCTGAATATAAAAAATCTCTACCAAAGCCTTGATACGATAAATTTTAAAAATTTTCTTAAATTTGTTTCTAGAATGATAATATAAAATAAATGCTTTAGAGACTTCATTATTACAAGGAAACAACCAGATACTGACCTTTTTGGCAGAGGATTTTGAAGGTTTTGTTGTTTCAAGAGGAAGAAACTGAGACAGGTCTCCCATGTAATCGTCTTCATCTGCTTCTTCATGCTGTTTTGGTTCACTGTCTCTTTGCTTCTCTGTTGATTCTGCCATTCTTTGTTGATACACAGTTACAGAGAGCTCAAAACACAATTTTTCTAGGAACTATATGGGCCAATTTTGGGCCCATAAAAAGACTTTTTGGCAGCCCAATTCCCAAAGAGCCCAAAAAGAGTGCTGCTTGATGCCACGTGTACTCAACAGCCATAACTGTCTTTGGCTGAAGTGGCTGATCTCAGTTATACACACATATGTCACGTGACCAATCACCTTCTTTATGACTCCCTCTCTCTCGCAGCGGCAAACAGAAAGTCAGAAACCGCTCCAAATTCCCTCCCTCTCGCTCATGTAAGAATTTTCTGCTCTGTTTAGTCACTGAGAAAACAAAAAAGGAAAAGGAAATTAAGAATCTTTCCTTCATCTTTTAATTTGTTAGTCTTTGTAGTATCCAAGCTTTAAGTTCATCTTCATTTTCTCGGGAACCAAGCAGGAGCCAGAGAAAAATTTGTAAAGATTTGAGTGCTTCCTGTTTGTTGTAGGCGAAAGAAAGTGATGAAGTGTGGTTTCTTGGAGCTACAATGCCGAACCAGAGGCTGCACTCATGTTAAAAATTGTAATGGTCCCTCATCTACCGAGTCAAGTGCCATTGAGAATTATCTGAAGGTAAAAAGGACACGAAGAAAAGACTGGGCCCTGGTGGAAAAGTAAGATTGTTAAAATGAAGGTAAGTGCCTGACTAATCTTAGTTTTTTCGTTGTCACACAACATTGTAGGATACTACTGCAACAGTAGGCTGATAACGTGAAAAGTTTCTGCATGATTCTTTGACTTGTAAATGTTTCAAGGAGACTTCTTTTAGAGAAACTTGAACCGTTGTATGTCAGAAACGTTTTTACAAGAGAATCTGTGAGCTTCGGGTTTCTTTCTTTCTCAAATCCCTTGTATGTTTGCTGTTTTCATGTCATTCAAACTGCATCAAATGCATCTCTAGTCAAGTTAACCATTTATGTAAGTGATAGTGGACGAAGAAGGGCTCATTCAATATTGACCACTGATACAAACAGGCTTTTGAAAGTGCTATTGGTGACACTGGCTATATTGCTCCTGAACATGAGGAACCAGTAACTGACAACACAAAGGGTGACATTTATGCGTTTGGAGTGTTGCTTTTGGAGCTATTAACAGGAAGGAGGGGGCCTTTTGATAGGTCGACTTTATCCCCCCTGCCTCAACCAAATTGTTGAATAATATTCTGATATACTTGGTGTTTATTTGCTAAGAATTCTGTCTCTAACACAGCTCAAGACCGAGAAAAGAACAATCTTTGGTGAAAGGGGCTTCATCTCGGCTGCATGACAATGAGAGTTTAATTCAGATGGTTGGTCCAGGCATAAAGAACAGTCTCCTCCAAGACCCTCTCTCGGTTAATTTGCAGATGTCGTCTCACTGTGCATTCAGGTATTGGCACAAACATTTGTAAACAATTTCATCCGACAGTAAATTAGAAAAGTTGGATTTATGCGATTATTCATTGAGGTTTTCTTTTTTTTTTCCCCTGAAAATTGAACAGTCTGAGAAGTTCTTCCGCCCACCTATGTCTGAAATTGTTTCATCACCGACAAGTCTGCGGCAAAAATTCACTGCTGCAAAAAGTGGTGCAATGGAAGGTGCTGAAGTTGACCATTTTGAGATGTCTTTCCGTTCAACTAATACCCGCTTCATAACCTCACCAGCACCAAGTTACATTTCGGTTTGATTTTTGCAATCGGTCAGCTGATTCAGGAAATGATTTACTGTCAGAAGCATTGTACGAGCATGATATTTGCAATTCCAGTTAACTGCTTTTAGTACAAGATCCTTAGCAATCAAGCAATTGCTGCATGGCTTTCCATTACATGTATTATCAGTGTTAGCATAAGGAATTAACCTCTCTGATTCATGTACTGTGATTTACGGAGTTTATTACCAACATTAGACCTCTCTAACCTTTAAATGTCTGAAAGTAACAGGCCGAAGCCAATCGGAAGCAAAAAAGAACCCTATTTGGATTACTGGAGCTCAAAACTATCGTTCCCCCAAAATCCTCCTTGGGTCGGCTTACAGTTGAAATTAATGTTTTTTTGTTTCTACACCATTAACTATTTTTTCTTATCATTTCAAAGTTTCTTTTCTTGTCAATATTATATAATTTTTATCAACTTGAATGGTCGGAAAACTAAAATACTTATTACTGTATTTATCTTATCTCTTTTACAAATACTTCAATTGTCAATGCTTTTTTCTTTCTCTACATCATTAACTGTCTTTTCTTTATCATTTTCTTCTCTCTAGTTTAAAGTTTAATTTTTGTCAATATATTATCCTCATATTTTTTTATATATATTTTTTGTTTTCTTACCATCCCAAATTAAGTTGATTGCATTAATTAAAATATAGAGAGTACTGTGCCGCAAAAAAAAAAAAAAAAAGAGGTCAGCTTATAAGAGGGTTTTTTTTTAATCATAATGTTTTTAGATTTCTGTACTCTCTATCTAAAAGCTGGCTCCTTCATTCCTGGGGTGTGAGTTAAAGTATTCAGAAAATATGTCTGATTTTCCAGGCCCATGTTTGCCAAATTAGCATCATTGATGGCATCAACCTGAGGTGTTTCAACAGTAATATCCCAAGAAATTTCTGACACAGAAATCTCAGTATGCACATTTTCTTCAACTTCATTCAGTGAAGAGTTCTGTGAGATGTCACTTGCATTTACAATTTCACAAGGACCTAAATCATTACCACTATCATCTGTTTCTTCTACAGTAGCAATATCCCAATCAATAGCCGGCCACATATATTCCGGCTTTCCGAATTAGATTTCTTGCGAATTTCATAAACTCTTTTAGCCTCTAAGTATCCTATCCCTGGAAATAGAAATGGTAATGACAACAATTTCGTAATTATGAACAGAATAAATAGAAAATATGGACAATAAAAATTAACGAAACGAAACGAAACGAACCTTCAGGGTCCAGGGTCTGGAAATTAGGGTCGATTTCTTTAGGGAGAGAAGCGAATTCTTTTGAAATTCGAGCTCTGATTGATGCGATTCGTTTTCTCCATTCAGCGGGTCTCCATTCAGCAGGGTTTCGTTTTCGATCAACAAGCAAATATATATATATATATATATGGGTTATCTTACGTACATCTCGACTAATCCCACGGGCCCTGAAGTTAACGACCATATAAGCCTCCAGTGACTAATATTTATGAGATTCGAATTAGTGACCTCTAGAAAATAAATCTAGAATCTGCACAGTTAAGCTACACCCCATGGTTATCAACAAGCCATTCTTGAGCACAAAAGTGATAGCGAAATTAATGTAAAACGACCGATAATGAGGAAATGAAAATCAAGTGATGGAATTCAGATACCTCCGAGATGAGAAAATGTGATATCGATAGGAAGGTTTCGGATGTTGTCAGGATTCTGCATTGTCATTTTGGAAATGAATTCTTTTCTCGTGAATTTGTGGAATTGAAATCAAATTGCTTCTTTCTTTCTGCGTGTTTGTTTGCTGTGTGAATGCAGAGCGTGCGTGCTGTTTCATTTTCAATATTTTTATGCGTTATTGTTTGAGCAATTTAAAATAAAAGGTAACATGATAAATAAATAAAGTATGGAAGCCTAACTTTTAGGTGAGAAGTGAAGTCCTAACAATTGTTAGCAAGTAAAGAGTGGCAAATGCTTGTCAACACCTTGTTACTGCAATGACATAAATAACTTTGTTAAGTGTCTGCAAAAATATTTTATGTACCTATCTATGTGTTTGAACCCAATATATAAAATGAATATAGTACATACCTCAAACACTTGCTTTAAAAGGTAAATTTTTCCCCTAAGAGAAAACAACCTAAAAGCACTTAAAGCTTTTAAATTTTTTTGGGCAAACATTGGTCAAATAGTTTTCTCCATCAAATTATGCATATATATATATATATATATATATATATATATATATATATATATATATAAAACACATATATATAAATTAAAAAACTTATGCACGCATCTAATTAAACAATTCAATAACCATTATGTAAAGTAATGAAAAAAAATCATCAACGATAAACAAAAATAAAATTGAGAAAATCAAGCGAAAAATAAAGATCAAGACATTTAACGACGTAACATAGGTAATTTACCTGGTTATGTTGAATGAATTCCTCTATCAAAATAAATTTATAATAAAAAAACACATAAAATTTATTAAACAATTATTATTAAAAAAAAACAATGCAAGGCTACACATATGAAAAATCTTATAAAAAATCAATATTAAAAAAAAAATCAATATAAAATTAATAAAAAACCACAGATGAGTTATATCTACCTCTTTAAAAATTAAACAAAACCAATATCATTTAAAAATAATCACAATCCAAGTTAATCTCTTTTGTTTTTTCACCCAAAACCCTATTTTCAACCCATTTTTGCCCTAAAACATCCTAGAGATCTTGTTAAACCAATCCATGGCTACCAAAAAGCCAACAAATGATCCCAAAACCCGAAATCCATCGGAAACAAAAATTGAATTTAGATCTATTGTTTTAAGTGTTTTCAAGGTAAAAAAAAAACCTAAACATAGGCCCCCCTCATCATATAAAAACTTTTGACACAAAAATCAACCGTTTTAGTGGTTGAAATCTTCCCCAATAACCACTTTCTCTTTCTATATTGGAATCTGATAACTCCCTCTCTCTCCCCTCCCAATAGAAAAGAATTGAAAAAATTAGAAAAATGAAGTTAGGTATCAAAATGTATTGTCTAGAAACTCAAGGGATTGATCACCTAATATCTAAAAAATACAAGGGATTAAGATAAATGTTTTAATGAAACTTTCAACCCGCCCCCCATGGTACCCGAGATTTTCACTTCAGTCCCTCAACTTTTAATTCAATCCTCCCTCTTAAAAAAATATGCAATTGGAGGCTAATTTGAGCTCAAAAGAGCCAAATCACGTAAAATAAAAGTTTGAGGGCCAAAGTAAAAATTATCAAAAAATATATTGCTCCAATCCGTAGTGAATTGTGAGAGAGTGCATAGTATTCTTTGCTACAATAAAAGTCTGATGCCTTTTAGCTTCATACTAGTTAGATGATCCACGCGTTGCCGCGGGTCAATTCTTTTTGCATAAAAAATATCAAAAAAAGGTAAGATTTAAAAGTGTTAGGTCTTTCTGCAAAACTATACCCAAGAGTCTTGGGTTTGGCAACAATATCTAACCCAAGAGTAATATTTATAATATTAATAATAACATTAAACTTGCATGACCCAGGTTTAAGTGGGTTTAGCTGCAATACCAGACCCAATAACCTTGGATGTGGGTCTGACTGTAAGGTCGTATCATAAAAGTGTGATAATTAAATCGATTAAGTAAAAAGAAAAAAACATAGAAAAAAAACCAATATGGAGAAAAAAATTAATGAAGAAAAAGAAAAAAAATCTGAATTAACTGGGTTAACCCTTCAAACCAGGTTAACCCATCAAACTTGGAGTTCATGTCATGAAAGTTTGATAACTAAATAGAAAAAAAAAAAGTTGATGGGTTAACCAAGAATTAACTCAGTTAACCCGTGAAACCAGGCTAACCAGTCAAATCCGGGATATGTGTCATGAAAGTTTGATAATTAAATAGAAAGAAATTTAACATTAACAAACTAAATTAAAAAATAATTAAAAAGAAAAAAAACTTCGGGTTACCTTGTCGAACCAGGTTAACCCGTTAAACCCGGGATCCATGTCATAAAAATTTGATAATTAAATAAAAAAATTTAACATTAACAAAAAAAAACAAATAAAAATGGACTGGGTTAACCCGTAAAACTAGGTTAACCCGTCAGACCTGGAATATGTGTCATGAAAGTCTGATAACTAAATAGAAAGAAATTTAACATTAACAAACTAAAGTAAACAAAAAAAATTAATTAAAAAGAAAAAAGACAAAAAAAAACTCCAGGTTAAGTCGTCAAACCAGATTAACCTGGGATCATTGTCATGAAAGTCTGATAACTAAATAACAAAAATTTAACATTAACAAAATAAAAAAACAAAAAAAAAATGGATGGGTTAATCCAGAATTAACTGGGTTAACAAGTGAAACCAAGTTAACCCGTGAAACCTAAAATATGTGTAATGAAAGTCCGATAACTAAATAGAAAGAAATTTAATATTAACAAACTAAAGTAAACGAAAAAAATTAATAAAAAAAAATCTGGGTTAACTCGTGAAACCAAGTTAACCTATTAAACCCGAGATCAATGTCATAAAAGCCTGATAACTAATTAAAAAAATATTAACATTAACAAATTAAATGAAACAAAACAAAATTTATTAAAAGAAAAAAACATAGAAAGGAAAAAAAAGGCTAAAGGCATAAAAAAATGAAAAAAATAGCTTAAACTAAATTAAACAAAAAAAAATTGTTAAAAGAAAAAGAAAGAAAGAAAAAAAGAAGCTAAAGGCATCAAAAAATAAAAAAAAAAGAAAAATAACTTAAAAAACAAAAAAAAAAGAAAAAAAAAGAAACAGCTCATCCTTTCACTGTGGATTGTTATAGTGAAAGGCTGAGCAGTTTTAGTATATTTCTAATATAATATGGTTTCGGGTCGAACAATTGATAGACCCAGAATTTGTTAAAAAAAGGGTGATCTAGTAAATACAGGCTAATATGATATGATGACACAAAAAGTAGATGATGAGTAAACTATGGCTTCAAAATATATTTATTACAAAATCCTAAAACATATATATACTTGATTTAGAATGATGGTTTTTCCTAGAAAAATCACACAAAAATATCTTTCATCGGTAAATTGATTTTTTCACTTGATGTATTTATTATTTTAAAATTGTTTAGGGGCATGTCAGTTTTTTTACTATTTTTTAAACTATTAAAATTGACTCATTTGGCCTTGGTTCTAATTTTTTTACTGGCTTTGCTACGAAGGCTTATTCGTCATTTCATAAAGGTTTTTTTTTTTATTTTATAATGACCATTTGGTTAAGGAAAAAAAGTGGTATTTTTATAAATAAAAAAGGAAAAAGTTGTTGCACACATCAACATGTCAGTAGCTCCACCCTCTTCCTATAGTATGTGTGACTGACTTCGATGATTAAAAAACTTGTTTTATCATGCCATTTAAGTCGTCTTGACCTCCTCTTGCTCTCTGTTAGGCGCGTGTGGTGGACTGAAAGGACTAAAATAAATAAATAAATAAAAAAAGGAATAGATGCCTTTCAATAACTTTAGGGTGAAAAACCAATTTTGTTCTTGAAAACAAAACCAATAAATGATGGTTTAGGGGCTAATTCTATAATTTCACAATAATCCATTTGTCATGGATAATAATGTCTTTTTATTTTATAATACACAGTAAAATGATCGTTATCCTCTTATTTTCAAAAATTAAAATTAAAAAAATACTTAAATTAATATCAAAATAATAACTTTATCCAAAGCGATATCAATTAATTTAACCTTTACTGTCATTAAACCTATTAAAGTGTGTAATGTCATGAAGACGAATTCGATTTATTTCACCCATTTAGTATTTTACGTGATCATTAAATTAATTATCGTTAGTTTCTACTTGGGATTAATATTCCACTCTCAATCATTGGGTTTTGCTCTCTCAACTTCCCAGAGCTTATTTATTGAAGCCAACAGTTCCCATATTGTTTTGGAACGACAGCGTCGACCCCACATTTTGATATAATTGTAATTTTTGCTGCCCATCTTTGGGTAACTTAAAAAGGAATGATATTTATTGATCGTAGAAGGTATAGCCTGGCAGCCATGATCTTGATGCACTTAGCGTTGGATATTGTGTTTCCTCCTTTGCAGATAACCTTGTATTCGCATGTTTTTATATGACATTATATATATATATATATATATATATATATATATATATATATATATAAAAAAAAAAAATATATATA
>Ga0325400_1001419_pt1 | contig 19751 bp, 6 predicted proteins | sample PopdelMetagenome_2_FD_205662 | JGI IMG/M metagenome (GOLD analysis project Ga0325400, IMG submission 205662) | Populus deltoides microbial communities from Bellville, Georgia, United States - Xylem-PdKOR-R1 | ecosystem: Host-associated > Plants > Phyllosphere > Stem > Wood/Secondary xylem...
TAGAAATTGAGTAATAACATGTAATTAATTCAGGAGATTACAATTCTAGACCTAGAAAAATTAAGTAGTGACTTGATTGAACAAATTTCTAAAACCATTTTAAAATAATATATGTGATAGTTTTCAAAGGGTAAAGTGATATTTTATCATTAATAGGGTTATCAAATTTTTCTCAATAAATAAATTATCATGCCTCATATTTTCTATATGGTATAAAACACATGAAAATACAGAAAGAAAGAATCAGTACTCAAGGCATAACAATCTCTTTAACCTAAAAAGGTTTTAGGAGAATTCTGATCGCATGGTCTGTGTAAATTACAGTTAGAGGTCAGATATTTAAATGTCTTGTGGCAACTCAGCTTTAAAAAGATGATCAAACCTCAAAAGAAAGAATTAATCTTTAAGTAATCTTGGATCAAACCCTTAACAATCCTAGATTATTTAACATGATTCTTGAAAAAAAAATTTAATTATTGTTTTTATTGTATTTATATTTTCTGAAAAACCCAACTCTATACATATTAGGTGAGGAGTTTTATACTTCCATAAAAATATATACAATTCCCTTCAAAGACTTCTTGCTAGATTCTCCTAAATGTGGTGCGTTTTTAGAAAGAAGAAAATAAAAGGTAAACTTTTAAGGATAAAAATATGATTTTGCCCTTTCATCTTATATTTTATTACAATAAGGTGTTTGAGGTAGAGTTAAGATTCTACTATATATAAAAAATATTTATTTTATATTAAGATTGGATTATAAAACTAGTTTTGCTAATTGGATTAAGATTGAATTAAATTATTTAATGATTTTTATTTTATTTTTTGAAATATCATAATTGGACTAGGATTTAATTAAAATATTTTTCTAAAATAAAATGAGTTTTAAAGCCCAAATTTTTTTATTTAATTAATCCTAAAATAGTTTAGGATGTTAATAAATTTTAATATGATCGATTTTATTATTAAATCTTGAAAAATGGTTTTTCAAAGAGAATTAAAATAAATAAAATTTATAAATTTTATGAAATTATCAAATTGAGTTTGATTTAGTATTTCTAAATCTGTTAGAAATATTATGTTAGAAATGTTATTTTAAATTGCACATAAAACCAATAATTAGAATTGAAGCATGCAATATATTTCTTTATGTATATTAATTGTTTTATTTTTTTTATTATTATAAAAAAATGTGTCTTTACGCCAGTGAAGTTGATTTTATTAATTTCTAAGAAAAAAGTTACTAAGAATGTGCAATGCTTTCACTATTTGCTCTCTCTTATATATTCCCTCTCCCAAGAAAAAAAAAGATAATAAATCCTTTCATTCTTATATTCCATCCTTCTCTCTAATTTTATTTACAACCTTCGATTTTAAATTACCAATCCATGAATTTCTTTTTTATTCAGTAAATAATAAATAAGGCATGATTAGAGGAGACTCATTGCTATTCGGACTTCGGAGGTTCTCATTGCTATTCGGAGGTTGTACCAGGGCCCAAAAGAAACAACGGCTGCAGGCTGGGCCTCCACGGGAGGACAGCTGAAGGGTGAAGCACAGTGTTTGGTATTCCAGTGCCCATTAAAACAAACGGTCTAGATTTAGGGTTACACCTCTATAAATAAACCAATTTTGTAGTGTTTTCTGGTTAACCTAGCTGCGCTGCCGATGGAAGAAACCATCCTCCGCTCTATTTCTTGACGCTGTCCCATCAGTCGATGGTGTGATTCTTGGTATTTCAGTCCCTGATGATGTTTTCTTTGTTTAAAAAAATACTTGTCTTTTGTTTTTATTAATTTTTTTCTTCAATTATTGTGAGATATGATAAGTATCTTAATTGATCTGCGTTTCTGATTTTACCGTGACTGATATCTATTTAGAACACTCTGATATCTGTTGCTTTTATTTTTTTTTTTACATATAAATTAAATTACTTGGGCTTTCATTTTGCATGAGATTTCGACTGTTTCTTTTAAATGAAATAATGGTTTGGCTCTGTGATTATATGCCCCATTTGGGCAATATACGCTATTCTGAAATCATTCTTACATGAGCTGAAATCTGAAGAAATTATGAGAGCTCTTACCATTGTAGTAAATCATATTTAATTTTTAACGCCCTATTATCTTTCTGTATTTTTGGAAAATAGTTTGCAAAGTTTTTCTTTCAATACTTCTGCAGTGATGAAGTCATGGAGTAAGATCCACATGTCAGACTTCAGAGATTTTTAATCGATGAGAAGAGACTTCCATAACTTCTGAGCAGAATTGCCTTCAATTACGTGTTTTCTTTCCTGGCTACTCCTTTCTCTGATACGTATGTCTATCATGGATATATTGTGGGTTCACAGGTCGGAGTCGGCCTCTTGGATTTCCAACATCGCTTTTACAAATCTTCTCAATGCTGATTTTGAAAGAAATTGCTATATAATTATCCTTAATATCCAAAGGATAGATTTCAGGCCCTTTATGGACGGATTCGTGATCGTTAATGTGTGCCTGGATGTCAAATGCAGTCAAAATACCTTTTTTTTTTTAATCAAAATTGACAACCAACAGCCAGAGTGTATACAAGTTAAACGCAGATTGTAATAATATTTCTCTTATTTTTTTTTAATCCAGAAATCCACTTTTGTTTTCTGGCCTAAAAAGAAGTATTTTTTTCAGTTTTACTTTTTCGTCCCTTTATTTATTACAAATTTGGATCTTGAACATTGCAATAATGTGACTTTGGGACTAATAACTTTGGGATTAATAAGTGATTTTATATGTCTAATAATGGGGATTCCGAGCTTTCGAAGAAATATTTTGTTGTTTGGGTGATACTCAATTTTGCTGAAAAAAATTAGTGGTCTATAGTAGTTAAAATTTTGAGGATTGAGTTTGAGACTTTGAAAATTATTTAGCCCTTTTAATGTTGTCCTTTCGCAACTGGGTTTCACGATTAAGGCAAATATATTTATTTTTTGTTATGTTATTTTATTTTAATTTGATCCTTTAAAATGTTTTTTCAAGAATTGACTTAACAATTTATTTTAATTATCTAAATATAGAGGCTTATAATGATGATTAGTTACCTAGATATAGATATCGGGTTTTATAAGAAAAACTTTTGGTGTTCATTTTATTGAAATATGTTTAAATTACATTGATTTGAGCAATTAGGCTTTTAGGACCAAATTTGATGCGAAAAAAATATGGGAAAATGAAGTTAATGGCAAGGGTAAGGTTGGCAAGCACACGCACTAGAGAGTGAGGTAGGTCACAATACTCTGGTAGTGGAGGTAGGTCACAATACTCTGGTAGTGCATGCAGACTTCTTCGATTGCCAAACACGACGGTTTGCAATGGCTTTAGAGGTGTCATGTTGTGTAGACAAAATCACGGTTTGTTTGTCACTAACAATGTTTTTTTTCTTATTTTTTTTTTTCTCTTCTCTCATCAGATTTTGCGCTCTCCAATCAAGAATTTTAAATTGTTCTCTCATATAATAGTTATTTCAAATTGATGTTTTGATTTCTAAATGTTGTTTTTGGTTTTATTTGTAAAATTTAAAAGTGTTTTTAATTTTACTCATTTGTAAAAAAAAATATAGGGTAAGATTGGCAAACACATGCACTACACGTGTTAGAGAGTGAAAGAGGTCACAATGCTTTAGCAATGCATGCAAAAAACATGGTGGTTTGAAATCGATATAGAGGCGATGTTTCGTGTTTTTCCATATAGGTGACGCATGTAGAGAAAATCACGATCGTTTGTCACTGACAATGTTTTTTTTCTTCTTGGTTTTTTTGTAAAATTTAAGAGTTTTCAATTTCACTCTTTTGTAAAAATGTTGCAAGTTTTATTTTATTTTTCAAATTTGGTTCTTATTTTTATAGTTGTTATTTTTTATTTTAATTTTATTTTGTGAAATTGATTTTTTTCAATTTCATCCTTAAATAAAAAAAAATGTAAATAGTCTCTTTTTTTAATTTGATCCTTGTTTTTTTAATTGTTATTTTTTATTTTAGGTCATTTTATCAAATTGATTGTTTAAAAAATTTCATCATTTGGTATATAGTTTGTTTGAAATTAATTTTTTTCTCGATTGTGTGATCTCGTTTTAATGGGATGATCTCGATTTCATGACCTGTATCATGGATTTAAAGCTTAATCTAGGTTAACATTTGTTTTTTTAGGGTTTTGTACACTAATTTTATTTTTTAGTTTCATTCATGTTGGGTTTTCTTTTTATAAATTGTGCTTCATGATTTTTTTTTTATTCAGTTATCATTATCTCATCATCGACCACAAGTTTGGTGGGTTGGCACAAGCTGACTAGGGATTTTTTTTTATTTTTTTAATTTAATATTTTCATTTTTCAACATGAGTTTTAGAATTGAAGTTTGTAATTTTTCTTGGTTTACTTTCTATTGAGTTATCTCATGCGTATGCTTTATATCTCAAGGTTTAATGGGCTTCTCTGATTTGCTATCATTTTTCTTTAAGTTATTTTTGTTAAATGATTTTTTTTCTTTTCGATTTCATTTTTTGACATTGGATTTGTTGAGAATTAGGCTTTATTATTTTTTTTAGTTGCTTTATTGTGGTTTATCTAAATCTAATGATCCGGTTGCAGATTTGACATGCTCGCTTGGGTTGGCTTGGATTTTTTTTCTTCTGCAATTAGTTGGCCAGGTTTTGAGTTTCGTTGCTTTTTACCTTTAGCTAAGCATTCTTTTTATTCAAGTTCTAATAAAAACTACTTTTTTGTTTGATTTGATTCATTTGTTATTGTTACCTATTATTATATTATCTAATTTAATGATACCAACTTATTTGACCTAATCAAGTCAAATGACTAAAGTTGTGATTTTCTTTTTTCTTTTTTAGAGCATATTTGTGTTGTTAGATCATTGTTTTATTTTTTTATCTAAAAAAATCTTGGTCCGACCTACAATTTTAGGGAAACTATATATTAGATATCTATTTTTTTTTATTAATTTTCTTTTTAAATGTGTCACTTTAAGTTTAACTTATTTTTTTAAAATTTTATATTTGCGTGTAGCCTACTCATTTAGAAAGTGTTTGTTTTTTGCATTTAAAAAATGCTTTTAAAATATTTTATTTTTTTTCTTTAAATTATTATTTTTTATTTTAAAGAGTTTTGGCGTGCTAATGTCAAAAATAAATTATAAAAATATTATTTTGATACGTATTAAGTGAAAAATACTTTGAAAAACAATCGTTCCTACAATCAACCGCTATTACAATCAAACACTACTTTAGTGTATTAGATGTTGACATGTCTACCATCTCATGATGGTTGGCAGAAGATGGGTCCTCAAAGAAAAATTATTGGAAAAAGCTATATTTTTTGTCATTAAACTTTAACTTTTTTTATTTTTTTATTTGACCGTCTCTTATTCATTTAGTTTGTTAAAGGTTGACATGTTTGTTATCCAATGTTAGTGATAAAAAATGAGTTTTGATCAACAAATTGTTGGGAAAAAAAACAGTAGATATGAGAAGGAAACAAACAAGGCTTGATTTTAGTTTTGCTTCTATTAAATCATCATTGGTTTTTTTATTGGTGTAAATGTTTAATTTTATTATTGAATAAAGAACCTTAATCATAATATATATATATATATATATATATATATATATATATATATAAAACTAGCTATTTGAGTTGTGTTTCGTCGTGGGTTAAATTTTTTTTTTTAATAAAAAAATTGAATATACAGGCATATGCAACCTGTTTTTTTACATAAATAATATAAGTGTAAATTGAAAAGATTATAAACACATTTCATTAAATAAATTGAGAACTATTTATGTCAATAAATTAAAAAAAAAATCATTGACGTAACAAAATATATATCTGGAAAAGACGAAAAGCGGATATAGATTAAAATATTTGATCTCGTAACATGGTCTATTCATCTTATTGTGTTCAATAACTATGTTTATTAAAATTATTTTTTTATTTAATTAAATGATAAAAGTAATAGATACACATAAAATTAATTGGATAAAACCAAAGTGGGAAAAAAATGTTAGTGTATATGCCCTATGGTCATTTGGTTGGTTACACATGATATTGATTCTATTCATGTAAATATATTTAATTTATTAATAAAGACGTATTTATCTTTAATATTAATCAAATATTTTATTATTGAATCTAGAGTAAAGATAAAGTTTTTGGGATAAAAATGTTTTACAATGGAAATTCTAAAGCAATTATAATTATGAGATTCGTATTGTATCAAAGCATTATTCCTAAATATTTATGGTCAATATTCTATTAAGACTAGACATTAATTAGAGTTGTTGAGACTAATACATATTATGTTTTTTTTTCTTTATGAAAGAAAACAATTGTTATCATAAGTTGAGGTATGAAGAATATTTAGAATTAATAAGGAGGTGTTTGTCGAATGATACATACGCTGAACTAACCCACATGAGAATCTCATATGGAGATATCATTTGTTTCTATGGAAAGACTCATATGACGGTTATGTAAGTGATTCTTAAACTTGAAATCACTAAGTTTTCTTATATAGAGAGTGTTATGTTTTGATCTTATTACAAGTTGTTCTAATCAAGTATAATAAATGAGCAGATATTGGGTATAATATGAACTATATAAAAGTATTAAAATAATCAAGAGATGATTCATTACCCTGGATGAATTAGAGAAAATGTTTCATATATTCTCAAATAGTGTTGATTGTAAATTCTTGTGTAGGTAAGATGTAAAATGAGTTTCAAATCTTATTCAAATAATCAACGATTATGGTGTTGAAAGCAAACATGATTTGACATAACAAACACACTTAATGCTATAATATCTTAATCGGAACATTATTGATGAAAGAATAATAATTACACTGAGAAGTTGATCACTAAAAAGTTAAGTCAAACCACTTATAAGTTTTCTAATATTTGAGGAATTATGACAAGTTGTTAGACATTATACTTGATCCTTAAATATAAATCAATCGATTGTTGAATTGATAATAAATTAATTTGTTTAATTTATTTAGTTCTATTTTATTTAGGATTGAGATTTATATTTGAGACAACTTATTAGGGAACCTAATGAGTCACACACACATAAAAATCATTAGTTTGGAATTAAAATGAGATGTTTAATCAAGTGTGACTTGATTGTAAATAAATTTTAGAAATTGAGGACTAAAATGTAATTAATATAGGGGATTACAATTCTAAACCTATAAACATCAAGTAAAGACTTAATTGAATAAATTTATCAAATTAGCCTAATATATGTGATATTATTTAAGGGGCAAGTTGATATTTTGACATTTATAGGGTTTTTAGATTTCCTTATAAATAAAAGTTATGCTTCTTATTTTCTATGGTGAGAAAGTATAGTATGCAAACACCTAAAACATAAAACGTTAGCACTTAAGGTATAAAAATCACTCTATCCTAAAAGGGTTTAGGAGAAAACGAATTGAGGACAAGTTGATCAAAATTAATTTTATCATTGAGAAAAAAAAGGAATAAAAAAACTATATATAATATATATGGTACTTTCAAAATAATTTTCATCAAGAAAATAGTCTTCTTTTAATAAAAATAAAGAGTACAGTTTCAAAATTTATATTGTGATAGAAAAGATTGGTTTTTGGTTTTTTTAGATTAATATTGAGACTATAGTTATAAAACATGGTCAAGACTCGAGTCACGGGTTGAGATTTTAGCCTAGGTCAACTCGAATCGACCTTAATTTTTTTAAAAGGATCAAAACAATATCGTTTTGATAAAAATAAATTAAAAAATTCAACTAGTAATGAGAAGTAACAAGCATCATCAAAGGATCTAATAGAGGTGCTAATTGAGCTAATTACAATGTCTAAAATTAAAAGGATGGATGTGAGGTTTGGTGAGATTTCTAACATGATGGATAAACAAGATGCGATGATTGCTAGTTTGCAAGAAAGACGATCCCAAAGGGTTTCTAATGCAAGGAGACAAGAGAAATTGAGGTTCCAAGCTATGAATGTTGACGTTAAAATTTTTTGTATGAGATTCATCAAGGTGAGCAGGGATGAACAACTTACAATGCTGATTAAAAGAATAAACTACTTACCGAATGGAAAGCTGTAGATCAATGCTAAAAAGACTCAAAAGGATGATATGGTGATTCAAAGCAGTCAAATTTTAAACTAAGAGTGGGAAGGATGAAAGCTTATTATGTTCTTATGATTTGTTGTAAAAGAGAATAGGAAAGAGTTCAGAGAAAAATATTGATACAATAATTATTTAATGTCAAGACATAGCTCGTTCACTAGAGGATAAAAGGAAAATTAAGCATGAAATTCAGGAGGATAGGAACAATGATGTCTATGAAGATAATGATTACAATGCAAAATAAGAGACAAGTTCTAAGATTTGTGATAATTCTGAAGTTCTTTCACTAGATAATGGAAGTGAAATAACCAATGCAATTAAAGAGAATATCAAGAATAATGATTATGAAATTGATCATTGCAATATGAATTAAGAAAGCTTAGGTGAATAGGATAAAGATAATAATAAGAGTTTGTTACATTTAGAGCACATACAAGTTGTACTAGCTAATGACCATAATGTAATAAATATTTCAATTGTTCTTATGGAACAATATGAGAGTTTATTAGAGAGCTTTGGGTTGAGAGAAAATGGTGTTTTGGATGAGAAACTTAAGATGAGAGAAAACAATAAGGTTATTCTGAAATGAGAGATAATTATAAGTTGGTTAAGGAGAGAGAAAGATAAAAAGGGCCCCTTATAAAGAAAAAAGATAGTGTTAGGGGAAAAACAAAAAAGTATGGGAGGTTTTATATAAGAAAGTGTTGTTGATAATGTTCTTTATGCTAACAAACCTACGCAAAATAGTGTTTCTATTTCTTTATTGCAGGATTATAAGGACGTATTACCTATAAATGGTGTTCCTATTATTAATTCGATGATGAATTCTTTTGAAGAGATGAGGAATGATGAAAATTAATGAACATCACCAAATTATCCATTAGAGGTGCTAATTGGACCAATTAGAAAGTCTAAAACCAATAAGATCCAAAAGAAATTGATTAGGCTGATTCGTGATGTTTGGGTTAAAAAGTTGCAAATATATCAAACTAGGTTTTCATATGCTGTTTAAGTCATATCAAAAGCTATAGATGCAATTACGTTGAGAATCTAGTTGGTATGGAAACTAGACATCTTGAATTTTCCATCCATATATCATAGGCACAGTAACTCATACAAATAAGATAAAACGACATGTTTGAAGTCAGTTTTGAAGTTCACCATCAAATAAAAAAGTCAGAAAATGATTGTTTTCCATATGATTTATAGATTCTTATAAGGAAAATATTTACTTACATATAGAATCCTTATTTTGCAAGGATTCCTTACTTTCTAAGAAAATCAATTAGACAACAATCCTTATTTTACAAGGATTCATTATACAACAACAATCATTATAATTCAATGACATTAGAGGCACTTTTAAGCTTATTTTTTCTAATATAGGTTTATGCTAACAAGAATAACATTCAATCTTATCGTTAGATCGAGCCAAAGTTTTATCAGAAGATTTTAAAAGCATTGTTTTATATTAGGTTAATATTTTATAGTCAAAAATAAAAAAGGCTTTATGATAAAGCCTAAACTACTGTGTAAGATTTATATTATTTCTCCAGTTGCTTTAGGATTCTTTTTTCTATTTGGATCAGTACCCTTTTATTATTTTTTTCAGACTTGTTTGGGTTTTTTTACCTAGTATAAATATGTTTATTTAACTTGTATTTAGATTTGTTTTCGAGACTTTGTTTATTTCAGAATAATATTATGTGTGTGGTGAGGTTCCTTATACTCTTGGTTCTTTATTGAACTCACCAAGATTTATCAAAAATTAACTGTTTTTAAGGCGTTCTTCCTTATACTTCCAGTTCTTAGTTCTTAATAATTAAGGAGTTGAGGTCTTTCATCCAATAACTTTGATGTCTTGGTTCGGGTAATCATTGGGTTAAGTTTTCTATCGATCTAATTTTAGCTTTCTTGAGTTGTTTCTTTCTTATTTTTGGGTTTAATGGTTCTTACCTCCAGGTTCTTATTAATGAGTTTTACCTTGAGTAATGGTCGACCTAGGTTTTTGACTGTGTCACTCTTATTTTTTCTTTAACCTTGACTAATTCAGGTTCTAGCTCAACTAGGTCTTGAATTGATCTGTCAAGTCAGCCCTAGTTTTATAATTAAATTGAAACTAACCAGAATATCAAATTAGGGACTATTGTAAGGATTGATTGTCATGGTCATATCACCACCACACTTTCTCCTATCTTTTCAATAAAAAGAGTTCTTTGGTTTATGAAGTTTGATTGCCTACTTAACTGACATGAAAAGCCACTCCTACTTCACCGATTAATGTCTCTTTCTTTTCTTCTTCTTTTTCTTTAATGCACGAAGGTTATTCTTAGTAACAAAAGTTAAAAACCATAGTAGTGCTATGTTGCACTATAGATATAACTAGATCATTGGTTTACGTCACGTTGTATGTTGGTTTAATTAGTAAAAAAAAGTTTAAATTGTGTGGTGGTTGACCTAATATGACCTGGTTAACTTGTCCAATGACAACCTAAATAGTTGGTAAAAACTTAGTTTGATTAATGCTTTTTTCAAGAGGACATCGTTTTTAAAATATTAAGACTGAAACATATTAGATTGACTAGGGTCAACCTAGGTTAACTTGTCAAATCTATAATCGAGTCATGATATCGAGATAACCCAATAAAAAAATCAAAACAAATTATAAAGTCTAATTTCTAATCAACCCAATATAGAAGGATAAAACTAAAAAAAAATCAATTAAAAAAAGTACAAAAATAAATGATCCGCGTCAGCATGGGTTAGCCTGCCAAACTTGTAACCCCGATTATGAGACCATAGTAACCCTATAGAAAGTAAATTAAAATAAATTATGAAACCTAATTTTCAATCAATCCAATATTGACGGATGAAATTAAAAAAAATCAATTTTATTTAAAAAAAATCCAATTACCTTACCAAACTTTTGGCTCAGGTCATGAGACCGATATAACATTATAGAAAATAAATCAAAAATAAATTTTAAAATCTAATTTTCAATTAACCTAACTTTGAAGGATGAAATTGAAAAATAATAAATTAAAAAAAGATTAAAAAAAACTCAAGTCAACTAGGGTTAAAATGTTAAACCTATAATCTGAGTTATAAAATAAAGATGATTTTATAAAAAAACAAATCAAAATAAATTATAAAATTCAATCCCTAATAAACTCAATTTTATAAAATGAAATTGAAAAAAAAATTAAAGCATTATTTTAATGAATAGTACTTTGTAAGCAAGTGAATAATTCACCTCTTGCTTAGTTTTGTTTAGTGATTTTTATTTTTCAGAAAGGACTATAATCAATAGATATTGTAATAGTGAAACTCTCAAAAAAATAATGTTTTGACATTTAATTCATTAAACAGATAATTGCAAACTTAATTACGAAACTAATTTCTATAAAAGAAATTACAAACTTAATTTTAAATATAATAACACCTTCATTTTGGAAAATAATCTATGAAATAAATAAGGATATGATATGATAAAAAATATTTTTATAAAATGGGGTGCTTGTAGTTATATAATTGTTTCTCATATTTATGTAAATTAACCATAAAATTAACTTCTAATTTACTTAATTCAAAGGGAACATTGCAGAATCTAGAGTTACTAGTTACACAAAAAATAGCAACATGCTTCCCTTTGAATAATTAAGTTTACTATTTAATTGTTTTATAGTGTTTTTGTAATATTTCTAAATTATTTTATCTAACAAAAACCACTTATTCAAGTAAATATATTATATGAATACGTAAAGAGTATGATGTGACTAAAAGTTTTATATTGGATCCTTCTAACCTTTTAAGCAATAATATGGCATTAGAATGAATCTCTTTATTTGAAATAGTTATTTTTAAGTGAATAGAACTTAATAGTATAGGTATGAATGAAAATTTTATAAACATAGTTTATTTTAATACATATTTTCTTAATCATTAAAATTTGTCAAAAAAAATTAATACAAGTTTTTTTAATTATAGTGTCCAAAGGAGTTAAAAGTAATATAAGACAACCATGAAAAAGTTTTTATGAAAAAATAAGGTTCAAATTTAATAATTTGTTGAACTTTGATGTAGTTTTTATTTTATATTTAGATTTAAATATTATTGGTTTTCTAGGATTTTAAAGCATTTTTAGTGTTTTTATAGATAAAATAAATTTTCAATAGTGTATAATATAGGTTAGGAGTGATTTACGAATCTTATTTTAGGATTTTATGGATTAATAAATAGAAACATGTAATAGATAAATGAGATTAACCTATTTTCTAGGTTATAATAAATTTTTTATGTTGGTTTTATTTTCTTTGATTAGGAACGACATGAAATTACATATTAATATTAGAGAGATGTTAAAACGTTAATATTCAATTTAAAAAATAATAGTTACTTATGATTTCTTTAAAAACAAAATCCTTGTTTTATGTATAAGTATGGATGTGTTTAAAAATACATAATCCTAAACTCAATTTTATGCATTCAAACTACTCGATGTTATGTAAATTAACTATACATTGCATAACGTCGGGATATAGAACTAATGATTAATATTAGTAACTTCCAAATAGATGAAATATTATTGAAATTAACTGTCTTGGTGTGCGCGGAGTCGAACGATATATCTGTCTCATGAGTGTGTTGAAAAAAAAGATATTGAGTATAATCATAAAATTATAACTATAAGTTTAGGAGTCACCTTCTGATATTATGATTACTAGAAAATCTACGTTCTGCGAGAGTCCGGGTAAAACACTAGTTGTGCAAGGAAAAGACGCATTACTCCTAGTACATCCTACCTAAGATAAGCTGCATTGTTATTTGATTGTTTTACTAGATCATATTTCTATCCATTGATCTTGTCTACGGTTCAAGATAGATCTTATTTTGTGAAAAAACCTCTACCTTATTAAGTTAAAGCCTAATTATTCTAAGACTCAACTTTTAGCATCACATTTATTTCCTAAATATAACTAATTCCTAAGTTCTGAACAAAAAATTTCTTTTTTTTTTGTTGTTTTAAAATGAGGAAATTAATTTAATTTTTTTTTTGAATTTGTTTTTTAAGAAAAGTTTTGGAGAAAACTAAATATCTTTTAATACCAGGTTTGTATCTTACAGTGTAAGTTTACAACCTAATATTATGCAAAATAGTTGGAAAAACATGCGAGAAAACCACAATTTTTTTTGAAGTGACCCTTGGAATTTTTTTCATTTTTTTCATTTATGTTTTATATATTATTATTATATGGGTTGGGCCCAGCCCAACCATCTGGGTCGAACCCAGTCGGGTCGGGCTGACAAGCTGCTCTATAGATCTGGTCTCTCCTTTTCTTCTCTGTTTTTTTTTTACATTGGGCTAGACCTGACCCAGCCATCTAGGCTAGGTTGAAACGGGTCCAGCCTAGGCCCACATGGTCACTGGCCGGACCTAACAACCATATTAATTATTTTCATTGCATGCATAATGGTTTTACATGCAGTGGCTAGGTGAGCTGGGTGAGCTGAAGAAGAAGAAGGGGACTAGGCTACATAGTGTAGTGGTCATGGTTGGTCGTGCTGGAATATCAACACCAAGCTGGCGGTGATGTTAGTGGAGGATCTAGCGATGCAGAAGCAAGAGGGAGAAAAAAACTTATGGTGGAGAGGAAGAAGTTTGCAATAGTTATTCCTGACGCAAGGGTGTCCTGATGGTGGTCGAGTTGGTGGCTCGTAACGGAGCTATTGGTGGAGAGGCTGGCGTCATGGTTGTCGTGGCTGAGGGCACGACGAAGAGAGAGAGAGAGAGAGAGAGAAAGAATAATAATGACAGAAAAAAACTAGGAAGAAGCCTGGTTTTTCACCAACTTTTGCCTTCGATTTCTTAATACCTAATGTCTGGAATCCACCTTTATTTATAGGGGTTGAAAGGGGGTATTTTATCTTTATTGGAGACAAATCTTAGCCCCTGATTCAGCCCGGAAAGATCTCAATTATTGACAATTAAGGCTACATGAGTTATCCTCTTTAGGTCAGCACCACAACTGTTGTGGTGTCAATTGGCCAGAAAGAATAAAAACGATGATGTTTTTAGGCTTTAGGGTTTTAATTTAGAAATTTGGTTAAAGTTCAATTTAGTTATTCTGCTTTTGATTCCTTTAATTGTACCCCTGATTGGCATGTTTTTAAGCTTTAGGCTTTTAATTTAGAAATTTGATCAAAGTTCAATTTAGTCCTTCTACTTTTGATTCCTTTAATTGCACCCCTGATTATAACTTTTAATTTTATGCAATTTTACACTTGCCAAACTTCAACATTAGCCTTGAATTTCAACGCCCTTTTTCATTGTGGTTCTTGGTCTTGGATTTATGCAAATTGACTCTCAATTGACCATTTAACTTTTATTTTTTTTCAATTTCATTCTTGATTTCAATCAATTGAGTTCCTAGAGTTCGACGCCTTTTTCAAAAAATTCCTTGGCTGCTAATTTCTTCAATTTAACCCCTAATTAACCTCAAAAATTTGATTTTCTTGCAACTTTATCCTTGATTTCAATTAATTGACTTGGTAAAAATTATTTTTGGTCCCCTGAAATTTTAATCTTCTCAATTAAGCCCAAATTGGGCTCCCAAACTTAAATTTTCACCAATCAAGTCCCTAATAAAATTAATTTGACCCATTTAAAATATAATTAAGTCCTTACAATTAGTTAAATCATTTAATTTGACCCAAATTAACTCTTAAACATAATTAAACTTTTAATTTAGCCCATAATTAAATCAAATTGGTCTATTAAAAATCTAATTGTCTCTAGGCTTAATTTTTATGTAGATTTATCTAATAATAATTTAATTTAACTTTAAATCTGCATTGTCTCTCTAGTCTTGGGTACGATGGGGCATAATTAAACTCCTAATTCATTCAAAATTGTAGCTTGATCTTTCTCTATATTTGAAATCCTCCTCAACCTGATTTTATCAAATCATTAGTCTTCTTGTCATTATTATTTATTTTTTATTTTAAAAGCAAAAAAAGGTAAAAATGTGGGAAATAACCCAAAAACAGGTTATAACATTAACCATTGACGTTTAGCTTCCAAATTAACCAAGATTGTTGAAATATTATTGAAACTAACCATGGATGTTTAGCTTCCAAGTTTCTTATTCTAAAGTAGAAAATTATGGAATTTATAATGGATGGTTACACAAAAATTTACAAACTTCCTTTTAAGTGATGAACTTGAAAATGTGAATTTCTATATGTTTTCAATATTATATTTTGACATAGTTTTACAAAAGTAGTATGGTATTTTTTTTCTTCAAAATTCAAGAAATTATAAAAGTATTAAATTAATTTTTATTTAATACATCTAAATATAATAAGTAGCTATTCTTCCATTTTTTATTTTCTTTGCTTAACCCTTTGATTATGATTTGTTTTTCTTATATTTTTTTTTTGTATATATTACACACACTTCTTAAATGAATTTAAAGAATAAATTGATAAAATTTAATTATTAAGTCATTAGTAAATTATTAAAAAAATGCATGCTTGGTTTTTAGGGGAGTAAACGTAATTATTTTATTTTTTAATACAAATTACACTTTGTCAAAATAATTAAAGGCAATTTAATATCAATTCTATTTTTTTTGTTTTTTTAAAATGAAAACTTGTTTGATTGGCCTTTTTAAAAAAATGCACTTGGATTGAATTGAATACTTAAGTTATTAAGACTAGTCTTTGGACAATCTAGACTTAAAACTTAAATGCTTTGGATCTAATTAACCTCAACCCAACACTTCAATGCTCATATTTGATTTTAACTTAGTCTTTGGGGTTATGAGCTTAACACTTGAACTCGACCCTATACGCCCCCAACCTTACCCTAGTTTATACCCCGAGCACTTCAACCCTGGTCATGTCCCAAATCATGGATGTTCCGAACCGATCTTGGCTCAAACCTTATGCTTCATAGTTCCCAAGCTCCTCATAATTTGCTCTAGCCTAACATCGGGTAACCCAAACTTGGTCTCATCTTCGTTTTAGCCTAACTTCTGGAAGTCCCAAACCTTGCCCTTATATAAACTCTAGTTTTGGCCCAAATATTAAGTGCTCCAATTAGGTCTTAGCTAAACGCCATAAGCCTTGGACCTTGTTCCAAACTAACTCTCAGGGTGCCTTAGACTCGACTGTACCTCAAGCATCCATACTAAGTCCTAATCCAAACCCTAATGCCCTAAACCTAGACATTGATGTCAACGTGAAAATCAAGTGCTTTGGACCAAGTTCCAAACTAACTCCTAAGAATTTCAGACTGTGGTCTAGCTTGAACCTAGGCCTAGTCTCAAACCGACTCTAGGTGCCTTACACCAGGTCTTGGTTTGAAACCTAGAAGCCTTAGATCCAATCTTGAACCAACTCTTAGGCTCCTGACACAATTCTTGGCCTAAACTTCACGCATCTCAAATCCAATCTCAACCTAAACTCAACCATCTCAGACTTCAATAGTCCCAACTCAAATCTCAATCACCCAAAACTTGATCCTGACCTGAATCCAAAGTTTGAAGTCTTTTGAAACTACTATCAAAACTTGGTGCCAATTTTATTTTTTTAAAAATAAAAACTATATACAAATAATTCTTCATTTATTTTTTTTATATTATTGTACGTATGCGTCATCTCGATGATCATCCTCTTGGGTTAGGATCTCTCTAGTGATGGGAAAAGAACAAAGAATTCTTATTTCTTATCAGTAAAAAAAAAAAGATGAAGTCGCCACCTAATATTTTGATCACTAGAAACTCTAACTGGTCTTAGAATCTGGATAAAAGGACTGGTTGTATATAGAGAGGATGTATCACCCCTAGTATACCTTACCTAAGGTAAGCTGCGATGTTTATTTGTTTGATAAACTAAAATGATGTTGTGTTTTCTAATCATTAGTTTGTCTAAGGTTTAAGAAAAGTCATCTTCAGTAAGAAGGTCCTTATCTTATCAGGTTAAAATCTAACTATTCTAATGTCAAATAAAATAAATAAAATAAATTTTTTTTTTATTTAATATCAAAAATATATCTTACGTATAAGTTCATAATCTCGTATATTAAAAAAATAATTTTTTTGGTGTGTTTGAAATGTAATCCAAGTTCTCATGGATTTAATAAACTGATTATTAAATCCAAAAGTGCATGTAAGAATATAAAAAAATAATTAATTTTTTTTTGTTTTTAAAGATACAAAGTCATGCCTTGATATTTTTATTTTTATTATTTATGCAAATATGATTTTATTTTTTATTTTTGAGAGCTTTGGCCATACACAATTTAATATAAAATTTGTATTTATGAAAGAAAGATTTGTATTGTTGTTTTTGTGGAAGGAAACTGGTTTATTTAATACTGAAAAAGCACCTCTTGTGTAGGTCACGATTTCAAATATTAAATATGTGGGGATAAAAATGTAGGGAACTTGCAACTAATAGTAAAATGATCTTCCAAAAATTTAAAAGTTTATCAAAACTAGACCAAGGCCATGTTTGGAAAAATGCAGATAAAGTGTTTTCATCAATTTATTTAAACATGATATCAACTCAAGATGAATTATTGATCATCAACTCAAAACCAAGCAACATTAAAAAATATACATAAATCTTATTAATTTCATGAACTTTGTTCAAATCACATACTAACTCAAACGACTCAACACCAAACCAAACATAATCGATGAATAAATAATCAATACTCAAATTAACATGAATTCAATCACAATCCAAAAATCAATATTTAATGTTTAAATACCGATCTCATCCTTAAAAATAAAACGCACAATACAACACAAATTAGCAAATTAAAAAACACACATCAATTCAAATCAAATAATGTTCAAATAGTCCAAAATTTATACACAACAATGAGATTGTCCTAAAATTCACCACATTTTATCAATTTATCCAAAAAATGATTTGAGGTTATGGATTGACCTTTCAATGTGTTTGATGTGTCTAGGGTATACTAAAATCAAGGTTGAAAGCATAAGAACAATGACGATGTGTGGTCTTCATGTGCCGCCGTCGTAGACAAAACCAAAAGAATGGGTGGATCTGGAGAGGTTTCCTGTCTTCTTACTCCTTGTGTCGGCAGTGACTCTCACTATGTCCTGTAAAAAAACAAAAATACACAACACAGTCGGCTTTATTTTCTTCTTCCTCTCGATTCGTTATTGGTGAGAGGGGAGTTGAGGTCATAAGCTTAATGAGTTTGTGTATGTACTTGAAGAGAGAGAGAAGACTATCACAGCTATATCATAGATAGGTGGTTTGGATGGTTGATGATGGTTGTGTGGCGTAGCTCATGATGGTTGTGGGCTGCTGGGAGAGAAATGGGTTTAATGGAGGAGCTTGAGGATCACAAGCTGTCAATAAGTGGGCTATCATTGTCATCATTAGCAATGGAAAGGGGAAAGGATGGAGGTCATCATGGTCTTTTTTTTAGAAAACAAAAACTCAACTTAGTTTTACTAATAGTGACTGGATCTCATGGCGGTTTGTAGGTGGAAAAGGGGTTGTGTTGATCGAGAGAAGAAAGTTATGGGTTAAAAGGGTTGATGCTTTATTAGCCAATTGATGGGTTTGGAAGTGAGGTTGGCTGGTGGTAATGCCACTTATAATGATGGGTGATGGCTTCTGGTTTTGGCAGTTAAAACTAGAGCTTGTGAGAAATGGTTTTTCTATTTTAGGAAAGTGTGATGGATTGTGGCTCAGGTCACCAGTGGAGAAGGATACTAGGCTAGTAGATAAGAAAGAATGGTTTTTAATTTCTATGAGAGAGGTTCTGTGTTAAGAGAGGAGGCTCTATCTTTTATATTTATTTTTATGAATGGATACGTCTAGAGACTGTGAGCTTGTAGAAGGGTCATATTTTTTTAGGGGGTTTTTTTTTTCTTTAGGTGAGTAATTTTAGTGTTTTTTTTTTTTATGGGAGAGAAAGTATGTGTGTGTGTTTTTTTTTTTCTAACTAATTTCTCCCAAATTTCTCTTTTTTTTTTATGTGGGGTACAACCATCTATTATTTATAGGCAAAACAAACTTGTCATTTTCCTCCAAATTGCTTAGTACCCAAGCAACTAAAAAAAAATTGGTCTCTCATTTTTCTTTTCTTTTTTTTCTTTTTGCACTTTTGGTCCCCATGTCCAAATATTTTTGTTTTTGAATTTTCTTATTATTTTTTTTTGTATTTTTATATTTTTGAAAAAAAAACAACATTAATATTAACTCAATAAAATTGATCAATGATTTTGAAATGAGCGTGTTAAAAATCAAACGCGTCAAAAATAGATTTTTTAATTTTTTATTTTCTTGAAAAGATACTGAAAATACCAAAACAACGCAATACATCAAAAATATATTTTTGTTGTTTTTTGCTATTTGTTTTTGGATTAAAAAAAAAACAAGTAAAAAGAGGTCAAAACATATATCATCACATTCATCCACACAGACACCTTGGCTTGTTAATTAATATTCTAATTTATCAAAAATCAAATTGCCCTGCTTAAAAAGTTTTCTAGGGGCCACTAAATATGTTATATACACATTAATAGACCCCTTGTCTTATAGTTAAAT
>Ga0325400_1001420_pt1 | contig 19745 bp, 13 predicted proteins | sample PopdelMetagenome_2_FD_205662 | JGI IMG/M metagenome (GOLD analysis project Ga0325400, IMG submission 205662) | Populus deltoides microbial communities from Bellville, Georgia, United States - Xylem-PdKOR-R1 | ecosystem: Host-associated > Plants > Phyllosphere > Stem > Wood/Secondary xylem...
AAGTTATAATCATGAATGCCTGACAACATTTACAAGTATTAGCATTATTCGAATAAGATAACTAATGTAATCATGTTAACAATTTATAATCCGATTGGAACCTTCTTTGTGTGTGGTTTCCAGTTGAATAATAAGAGTTTATACTATACTTGTTTGACGTACCATTAGTGGATCCTCTAACCTTGACATTTGTTGTTATTATTGTTTAATCCTTACGTTAATCTTCCATCTCAAAGTTCTCATCAACTTCTTCTTCTTTATTATTAACATTATTACTAGTATTATTATTGTTATTATTGTTATTGTTATTGTTATTACTATTGTTGTTGTATTATTATTGCTTATAATTTATACAATTAACCTCCCTGTGGTTCGACCCCGGTCTTGCCGGGTTATTTATTACTTCGACACTCCTGCACTTGGGAGAAGACATCAATCTTTTGGTAGTGTCAAGTTTTTGGCGCCGTTGCCGGGGAGGTAAATTCTTGTACAAATTATAGTATTTATTTTATTTTCTCTTTTTACTTTTCTTGTATCTAACTATGTTTATTTTGTTTTGTTTATTTTTCTTTTGCTTTCTTCTTCTTTTTATTCTCTTTTTACACGTGCATGAGAGTTTGGTCATGTACATTAAGTGGTAGACTTTGTAGGGTATCCTCATCATTTTCAGAAAATATGGCCGAAGAAGATAATCAATCGCTTCATAATGAAAATAATGAGAATATTCGGGTTAGAACACTTAAAGACCACATGAATCCCACAAGAACAAGTGCACCCTCATGCATAGTTTCCCCCCCTAATGCATCTCATTTTAATTTTAAGCCAGGCATTATTCAACTTTTACCTTCTTTTCATGGTTTAGATTTAGAAAATCCATACTTGCATTTAAGAGAATTTGAGGAGGTCTGTAACACCTATAATGACTCAAATTGTAGCATGAACACCATCAGGTTAAAGCTTTTTCCTTTTTTATTAAAAGATAAAGCTAAAACATGGCTATAAAATTTGAGACCTGGATCCATTCGTGCTTGGGATGAAATGCAACAACAACTTTTAAAGAAGTTTTTTCCATCTCACAGAACAAACTCTTTCAAAAGACAAATAATCATTTTCTCTCAAAAACCAGGAGAAACATTTTATCAATGTTGGGATAGGTATCGAGACTTGCTTAATACTTGCCCCCATCATGGTTTTGAAACATGGAGATTGGTTTCATATTTTTATGAAGGGTTAACTCCTAGAAATAGGCAAATGGTTGAAATGATGTGCAATGGAACTTTTGAGGATAAAGACCCTAATGAAGTAATGGAGTACCTAGACTTGCTAGCTGAAAATGCTCAAAATTGGGATACTAGAGGCACTTATGAGGCACCAAGTAAAACCCAACCTCATACATCTAGTGGAGGTATGTACAACCTTAGGGAAAATCATGACCTCCAAGCCAAGTTTGCATCTTTAGCTAAAAAAGTCGAAGCACTAGAATTGAAAAAGAGCGGTCAATTAAAATCTGTTCAAGACATTGCGTGTCAAATCTGTGAAACCAATGAACATTCAACCAATGACTGTCCAACCTTGCCTTCTTTTAAAGAATGTCTCCATGAACAAACCCATGCATTAAACAGTTTTCAAAGGCCCAACCATAACCCATATTCGCAAACATATAACCCTGGTTGAAGAAATCACCTAAATTTTAATTGGAAGAGTGATAATAATAATGCACAAACTTCACAGTCACCGTTTCAAGCACACCATAATTTCCAAAATTCTCATGGATATTCACCTCCTCATGCTCCACCTCCTAGAAGAAATCTTGAGGAAACATTGCATGCATTTATGGAAAAGCAAGAGACAATCAACACTCAACTTGCTCAAAGCATGACAGATTTTAAAGATACTCTTGCAAAATTAACATCTGCTCTCAGTTTCCAAGAGAAAGGTAAGTTTCCATCTCAACCACAATAAAATCCCAAGGGGCAATACAATGTGAATACAAGTAGTTCTGGAAGCCAACACATGGATCAAGCCAAATCAGTCATCACTCTTCGCAATGGTAAGGTTATTGAAAAACCCATTCTTGAACCTTGTGAGAAAGATGATGAGTCAATCTTTAAGGGTAAGGAAGAGGTTGAATCTGAACATTGTAAAGAAAAGACTGATTCGCCACCACTTCCATTTCCTCATGTCATGACGAAACAAAGGAAAGTCAATTACAACTCTGAAATCTTTGAAACTTTCAAACAGGTAAGGATCAATATACCTTTGTTGGATGCTATTAAACAGGTACCTTCTTATGCTAAATTTTTGAAAGATCAGTGCACTGTGAAGAGAAAACTGAATGTGAAAAAGAAAGCCTTTTTAGCCGAACAAGTAAGTGTTATTCTTCAAAACAATAATGCTTTGAAATATAAAAACCCTGGTTGTCCTACAATTTCATGCTTTATTGGAGAACATAAAATTGAAAGAGCTTTACTTGATCTTGGAGCTAGTGTGAATTTACTTCCATATTCAGTTTTTCAAAGTCTCAATCTAGGTGAGTTAAAACCAACTTCTGTGACTCTTTTACTTGCTGATAGATCTGTAAAAGTGCCTAGAGGAATAGTTGAAGATGTGTAAGTACAAGTCGATAAATTCATTTATCCTGTCGATTTTATTGTCCTGGACACACAACCTGTTGAAACATGTAATTCATTTCCTGTTATTTTAGGACGTTCGTTTCTTACAACTTCTAATGCATTGATTAATTGTAGGAATGGACTGATGAAGCTATCATTTGGGAACATGACATTGGAGATGAATATTTTCAACATTTGCAAACAACCTGGAGATGATAACGATTTACAAGAAGTAGATTCTATTGAAGAATTAGTTTATGATCAACTTGAATCTACTTTGAGTAAAATTGAGTTGGATGAATCTGAAGATTTGCAAATGATTTATTCTCAGGAAGAAATCACGGATGAAAAAGACACCGAAAATGTTTATGCGGATCTTTTGTCAAGAGTGACAACAGATTCAACATCCGACATCACACCAATCAACGATTACTTTCCTTATGAATCCTTGCTTTCTCTTAATTCAATGCCTTGGTTTGCTAAAAATATCAATTTTCTTGCTACAGGAGATTTGCCAACTCACTAGAGTACTAAAGATAAAAGTAAGTTTTTGAACGAAGTGAAGAAATTTTATTGGAATGACCCTTACATATTCGAATATTGTCCTGATCAAATATTTTGAAGATGCATTCCTGACAATGAGGTAAGTAATGTCATTAAACTTTATCATTCTGAAGCATGTGGGAGTCATTTCTCGTAAAAAAAACAGCTGCGAAAATCTTACAAAATGGATTGTTCATGTCGAAGACAAACCCAGAATGCCATTTCTCAAGAATAATAGCTTTCCCACCAAACATCCAAGGACCATTTTCAATGACCTTTTGTAGGTCATCTTCTGTTTTGAAACGAAACATTGTAAATCCATTGGCCAAGGATGTCACATCCTCAAGGCCAAACCTCTTCCATATCCTGTGATCAATTGAATTCATAGCAGAATAAGGAAGCTTAAAACAAGGAAAAAAAACCTACTAGGCAATGATGCCACACTGCAGAAGACTTCCCCCATAATCCCTTAGTCATTTTGAAACGAGAGCCAATCGGCTTACGAGGAATAGGGTCAAGAGTGCATTGAGTGTTAGATTCGGTAACTCTTATCTTATCGGCCCAAAAACCCGAGGGGGCGTGGGTCGGGTAGAGGTTAGGGAGGTTGTGTTTTGGGTGTTTTGGTGTTGGTTTGTGGGATGTTTAGTGGTTAAGAGGGTGGTGTTGGCTTTGGGTGTTTGGGTTTTCGGATTGGAAGCCATGACAAATTTTGGGTAAAGCTTCAAACAACAATTACTCACCAACAATTCAAACAATAACAAATCCCAACGATACAAAGGCAAAAACACATCTTATGCAGCACATATCCAAATATTAGCTCAAGTTAACGGTTTGATCTCCCTAGATCAGAGTTAGACCAAACCTGACCTGAGATTGACGAGCCACTATTGAACGTGCATAACACTTTGCTGAAAAGGTTTCATCTCATCTCCACCGTTCAGAATGTGTAATATAACCATACTTATCACATATCAAAAATGCATATTGATCCAACAGTAGACAAGGATAAATAGGCTGACAGCTCTGACTCTTCTGAGAGTGGTTTTTTCCAGAAATCTTCAAATGGTAAGATTTCTCTAGTGGAGTCAAATATGAAGGATTGCTCTGGTCAGGATGTAGGAACTATAGGGACGCACAACATACCCAAAATTTGTGTTGATCCAACGGTAGAAGAAGGAGAAATCGGTCGGCAACGCTGACAAGTCTGAGGGGGGGTTTCCAGAAACCTTCAAACAATTAGATTTCTCAAACGGCGACAGATATGGATGATCCCTCCGGTCATAATGAAGACAATAGTGAGGTACACAATATACCCAAATCTTGGTCTGATCCAACGGTGGACGCCAGTGATATGGCTGTCAAATCACCACCCTTCCTTATCTTTTCTCTCTAACCTCTCTCTCTAGAAATGCACCCCTAAACCCTAAATCCTAAAACCCACAACACAAAACCCTAAACCCGAACCTGAAACCCTGAAACACTAAACCCTAACCACTAAACTCGAAATCCTAAAACCATAAACTAAAAACTCAAACCCTAAATTCCAAACCGGAACTCAAAACCTGAATCTTGAACCCCAAATCTCAAACCCTAAAACCCACAACCCCGATACTAGAAACCCAAACCTCGAACCTCGAACCCCAAAACCCAAAACCCTAAAACTTGAAGCCTCAAACCCTAAACCCTAAAACCCAAACCCCAAACCGCAAAACCGAAACCTAAACCCCAAACCTCAAATCTCAAACCCTAAACCCTAAAACTCACAACCTAAAACCCAAAACCCAAAACCCGAAACCCAAAACCCTAAAACCCAAACCCTAAATTCCAAACCCGAACTCGAAACTCGAATCCCGAAACCCTAAACCTCAAACCCTAAAACCCACAATCGAGAGCCCCGAACCCCGAAACTAGAACTCGAAACTTGTAACTCGAAACCCCAAACCCCAAATCCAAACCCAAACCATACTTGTAAACCCTTGTAAAAAATAAAATAAAATAATATATATTATTTTTTCCTGGGGTTTACATAACTCAACCCCAACCCAAAACCCAAAACTCTAAATCCTAAAACCTAAAACCTCAAACTCTAAACCCAAAACCAAACTCTATAACCAAACCCTAAGGATCGGTAGGTATTTAAAGGTGGGTCAGGATTTTCCACACCACAAATTAAACGCAAATAACTATCGAACTAAGATCTGACAGGCCACGACCTATCGACCTGGAAATCATTTAATTTTTTTCTTATCAAATTCAGTCCTTATGTTTTTTTTCTATTGTTATTTACTTTGATAATTTTTTAAAATTAATATTTTTTTCCGGTTTCATCTTTCATCTTTAAATTTAACATGTTGCGAGCTTGGAATATTAACCTAAGTTTAGAAGATTTTCTCAGGTTTGTTTGGGTTTTTTTTTTTCTTTTTCAAAACCTATGTTTTTTTAGTTTTATTTTTTAGCATTTATTTAATTGAAAATTGAACTTTATTATTTTTTATTTGTTTTCTATAGGATATTTTACTAATTTTAAAAATAATCAGAATTATCTCAGATTTTTTATTTGTTATTCTTTGTTAAATTTAACTTTTTAAAAATATATATTTTTTGAATTATGAGATGCTTACTTCATAATATTTTATTTGATTTGCTTTTTGAATCATTACTTTAATAATGTGTGTGGTCTGTTGATATTCACGGAGAAGCAACAATAAATCTTCAACTACAATTAATAAATTTAATAAATTTAGTTAATTTAATAATATAATAAAAATAATAAAAATATTGATAAAAAATAAAATGACAAAATATAAAGCAGCAGAGGCTCGCAGTTGAAGTAGAGGCTCGCACCAACATTCATTTTCGCACACGGCAACCTTTTTCTTTTAAGGTTCAAAGCGGAACCAACATAAAAAAAGAGGAAGATTTAGTCTGTTATGCTACATGAAATGCAAAATTCCATTAATTGCAATTGGTCGGACAAGTTTCACAATCACTACAAGAAAGAATACATTCTTGAATCCTTGCCAAATTTAAGACCATGGTTCATAATCATTACAAGGATGGTACAGAATAAAGTCATAGTATATCAAGGGAGACATGCCACTATATCATTCATATATTCCACATTGCCATTTCCCTTGCGATCATTCACATTACTGCTACATTTCATATCTGGGATTCACCCAAGATGCCTGAAATCATGAAAGCAATTAGACTGTAATTTTCTTTTTCTGAGAAAAAATAATTAATTTAGGGACAAGAAGCAGCATTTCTGCTTGAATATTTTGAATGAATAGTAACATTATATTCCCCAATTATTCAAGGGAGATAACATCAGCCCAAAACACATCTCCAGAATGTCTTCATTCTATGGCACAAAGGAATACAGAAGAATTAACCAAACAATAGCACAAGATTATTTACAAATCAAAGTAGAAGATTGGAAGTAGGTTATAAATATCTGGAAGTCTCTTTCGTTATTCCCACATGCCAACTCATTCAAGCTTTGAAAGAAAGAAGTAAGAACGATAATTTGTTCACTCATGCACCATGATTAGCACTATATACAAACAAGGCAATGATCTTTGTGCATATCAACTTACTCACTAAAGGGGTGGGACCTAAAAATTCAAAGACAATTGAATAATAGAAAAGACTTGTCTTTTGGGATTTGGAGCCCAAGTCAACAAATTCTTGACATGAATGGATACTGGACCAGAAAGATTGCCTGAACTAGGGGTGGTCATTTTCGGTTCGGTTCGGTTTTTATCTATAAAAACAACCAAACCGAAATTTTGAAAAAAAACAAAAAAAAAACCGAAACCGATTCCAACCGACAGGTTTCGGTTCGGTTCGGTTTTTTATGTCAAAAACCCGAAAAAACCAAAACCAAGATAAGCAATGCAATGTCATTAAAATATGTACTTAATCACAACACCATCTCCAAAAACAACCAAGATATTTACAAGAAATTAACCATTTGAATAGGCTTTTAGTATAATTCACTGCAAAAGTTGCAGATATACCTGCAGCCTTGGTAGCTGAGGCTGATAAAGCTTTATATGGTTGTTGCTTGAACAGTTGTCTCCTTGGTAAGGATGACAACCCCGGCCATGACTTGCACAAGTAGTGCTTTCCCTTTTCTATGCCCACATGCAGGGCAGTGAGGTGGTAGCCACACACCCCAGGAATATTTAATGAGCATAAACGAAAAAGATAATCTTGCTGTTTTTGAAGCATTCTCAAGGTACGGACAAAAAACAACCGATAAACCTCATCCACAATTACAAAATAACAGAGAAAGAAATCTTATTGTAAAGAACTGAAAAAGAGCGCTTAGATGGACTACTGTTGAGTGCTAAGGTTTGGGAGTGTTGCTAAGATGCTAGATCTGAAAAGTGGAGATACAAATTAAAAAATAAAGACTGGAAGGTGGCGTGTTCGTCTTTAAAGGGAGGGGGCGGCTGCTAGGGTTACTGGGTTTAGGTTAGAATATAAAGCATTTTTTTTTCATTTATAGTACCTTTTCTTTTAATATGAACCGGTTCGGTTCGGTTCGGGTTTATCGGTTTCAACATTACAAAACCGAAACCAAACCGAACAGAACTGGAAGTTTTTCTAAATATTATAATCGGTTTAATCGGTTTTTTTTTGTTTGGTTTTTTTGGTTATTTTTTTCCGGTTTAATCGGTTTATCGGGTTTTTTGCTCACCCCTAGCCTGAACTATAGCCCTAACTTCCCAGGTGACAGCTAATCATACTTGGGCATAGTTTTAATATCCCTGGATTTGACAGAATGGGAATAAAGGCCAGGAAGAAAGAAACCCAATGGAAGGTCCAGATGCAAAGTCTGGAACTTCCAGTTCCATTTGAAACATAAATCTTAATTGGTAAAGATCTTGAAGGTTCAATGAGCGTATTCCAGTGCCCCTTTCCTTAACCAACTGGGAAGTATAATAATCTTTCTCCAATCTAGCAAGGGATTCTATTAAATCCAGTCTATGAATACTTCAAGCAGGCCTAATAACCAGAGCACAAAGGGTAAGTATAGTATCTATTGCTACCAGATAACCCCCTCCCTCCCAAGATGCAACTAAACTTGAAGATTCCAATGATAGGCAGTCTGCCTCCATTTCTCTTTATTTTTTTCATCTTTTTCGTTCTTGTAGCTCTCCATTGTGATTCAAGACACTGAGATTTTTCTTGTTCTACATTCAACCATGGGGGCTACAAACTAGTGATTGCCCCTAATATGATATTAAATCAGCTGGATTCGGATTTTTGTTTATTGAATCTTTAAAGAAAAATCAATTTAGATATGCAGGGATTGATTGAGTTTTGAAACGGTAAAATCTGAAAGAATTCCAAGATCAAAAGGTGCAACTTCTATCAATTCTAGCTCAAAGATAGTGAGAGTATTGATGCTACATACCTCTTGCAAAAGTCAGTGACGTATCGCGATCCATTGTAGAAAATGAACCACATCAACACGATCACCAGAATATCTGCCAAAGTTTAGGAACTCACAAAATCGAATTCAATATTCAAAATAAATGAAGACAGAAAGATGAAATAATAAGGATCTATCTGATCCAATAAAATAAAAGAGGATACTGAAAAGACAACGCTCCCACCAATCCAACATGAAAAGTCCAAAAGTGACATTATAGAGGTAGATCTTACGTTGAACCCAGTTCATTGCTCTTGAGCCTGAAAAGAACAACAGATATGTTGGAAACGAAAGACAGGAATAAGATCTGTTGAGAAAGAAGGAGAGGTCATTACATTGCTAATTTTGAAATGGTTGATTTAGAGTCTCTAGGTAAGAGATTGGTCTTGTGATTTTGCAGGCCTTGTCTGGTGTAAGTTTTAAAGGTTTGCTTGTTATATGTTACAAGTTTGGAAAAGAAAAATCATTAATCTTATTGCACACAACATCAAAAGAAAACACACAAAATCAACCACAAACCACATCAAACACAAGATCTACAATCAATGTATAGCAATTAGGACTCAAACTTCAACAAGATAAATTGCAAAGCTTCATCACAGGAGCTTCTTAAGAAAAGAATGAAACAACTCAACAAGATAACAGGAGAGAGAACCATATCTCCAACAAAGATCTTTCTTTCAGCCTCCATGTCATTCCTAGCAGAAAGTCAAGAAAAACTCATACCAAATGCCCCGAAAAACAAATTACAACCCCATCAACCAAACAAAATACCTACACAGCATATAGACCTTAAAAAGGAATACAAAACAAAAGCTAGACAAAAGAAAATCTACAAAGAACAGATATGCATATCCAGTTATCGGCCACTCTTCATCTTCTCAAAATCAATAACCACAGCGAAAAATAAGGCACAAAATCAATTCTTATTCTCTATTTATCTCATTCAAAAAAGAATTTCAAGTTCAAATCAATCAAAATAAAAATAAGTTACATTATGAAAAAAGTTTCGATCTATTAATCTCTCATTTCAATTCATGCATTCTATTCTTAAAATTAAAACACAATCAAACAAGCGGATAATTCATATTCAAAACAGTTCAAACTTAATAACTCACCTAAACACCAGATCCTTTTATCAAATAGCAATCAAGCCAAAATGAAACACAAGAGTCCCTAAAAAATATTGAGACCCTAAGCCTACTTGTTTTTACTTGAAAAAAAAATACTAATATAATATCTCGGAAAAGGAAACAAAAAGAGAAACTTTTTTGCGTTAAATAAAATAGTTATGAGAGAGATAGTACCTGAGGGAGTACTTGCAAAAAGATGGAAAATTTCGGAGAAAAAGTTTCCAAACGCGGAGCTTTCTTGAAAGTTTCCTTTGGAGAAGTCACTGGCCGTTACAATTGAGGTAGTTGTCGTTGGAAGCGGCTCGGCCGAGGTTCCGATGGCTAATGTATTATAGACTTTTCATAAGGACACAAGTATCATTTTAAAATTCAAAGGGATCATGGGGTCTTTTTATATTTTGTTTAAACAATGAGAACACTGAAATAATTTTTTGGCAACAAAAAATTTAAACTTTGTTTCAAGGATTTTATCATCGTTATGTTTTCTATGAACAATAAAAAGATTTAAATTCCCTAGTAATAAAAAAATTAAAGCTTCTGTAGGCATTTCATTTTTATCTTTTAGTAATATAAAATAATAATAAAAAAGAAGTTATTAGCAAGTGACAAACACACACGCACGCCAATGAGTGAAAGCTATTTGCACCCTTCAAAGTGAAAGCTATTTGCACCCTTCAAACAGCATCCGACTGTTCATCCTTTTCCAGCACATGTAGATGGAGGAGTGATGATTTGTTCTTGGTGGTTGGTTTTTTTTTTTCTTTTTTTTTTTTCCACCCCAAAAAAAAAGAGTACAAGTTTGTCCTTTTTATTTGTAGTATTTCAATTTAAATCCTTATTTTTTTGATTTCTAATTGTTGTTCTTGACCCTTTTATAAAAATTTTGTTTGTTTTCAATTTAGTCATTTAATTATAATTTGTCATGCATTATGTTTTCTAATTCCATCCTTATTCTTTTTATTTCTATTTTTTTCCTTTATTTTTTTGTTAAGTTTTATTTGTTTTTAATTTCATTATTCTGTTAATTTTTGGGTCACATATTAATGTTTTTATATATTTTGATGATAACAATTAAATGAACAATAGATAAATGATATTCTTATTTGAAAATAAGTTTACACAGGTTTATATGAAGATCATATTAATAAGCATGGAGAATTGAATGAAGAATCAATCAACAAGTCTAAGATGCAAAGTAAGTGAAGACTTAGTTTTTAAGTATTTATTTTAGTGCTAAATGTATAATTTTTTATATCTTACTTGATAGCACAATTAAAATGAACTTATATACTTCACATTACATGCATTACAGGATTAATATATAATTTGATAAAATCTAGATTAGTCAGCTCAAGATTCACTAAGTTTAAAATTATCAAAACTAATATTCTGCATGAAATGGTCAACTGTTTGGCTATACCAAGTAAACCAGTCGACCACTTGTTCATCAAGGATAAGCACTTGAGAATTTGTAGGATCCAATCGACTGATTGGTTTGAACAATATGAACCAGTCGACTGTTTTAGTTATTAGTGACTAGTTTCTTTTGTAAATATATAAATAGCTCTCATTCTTGAAAAAATAAAAGAGGATTTTGAACATACATGATATAGAAGCTATTCCAAAAGAAAAACCAATTAAAAATTATCAATCCTAAAATGCTCTAAAGTTGTGCATGCTTTAAAGTTGTGCTAAATGAACCTTCATATTTTAGCATAAAAGTACAAATTCTTACACTCACTAAGTACTACTAAGTGCGTTATAAAGATTATAGATTCAATTTTGTTATCTACTTTTTGAGAGAGTATTGTTACAAATCAAAAAATTATAAACCTTCAAGAATTTAGGTGAAAAACTCTTAGCCATTTGTGAGGTACATCATCAAGGTGGAAAAACCTTGAATAAAGTATTTATTCAAGAAGCTTGGTGATGATTCATCAAAGACATTGCAATCGTTGGCTCGGATTAGTAAATAATACAATGCTCAAGTACAATTTTGTGCTTAAAGTGTGGATGTAAGTTTATAGAACCACGTTAAAAACCGAGTTTGCAATTTCTTTTCCTTACCTATTTATTTTAAACATTTTAATTATATTGTTGGTTATTATGTTTAATTGAATTGAATTGTATTATTTGTTAATATTAGTGGAACACCTAATTCACACCCTTTAGGTTTTATTTATGTATTAATTGTAGAACAACACATTCAATCAAAGTTTATGGTGTATTATTTTTTCTAATTTAATTCCTATTCTTTTGATTTTTTTTTTCCTTTTGTTAAAGTTAATTTTCTTTTGGAATTAACCCTCCAATCAAATATTTCTATGTTTTATTTGTTAAGGATTGAGCTTTGCAATTTTTCCATTCACAATGCTTCTGATCTAATGACCTGTATTATGAGTTTGAAAAGTTAACGCGGGCTAATATCCTTTTTTGTCTTATTTTCTTTTTAATTTCATCATTCAACATTATAATTTTTTGTTAAAAAAAGATTGACTTCGTGATTTTCTTCAATTTCTTTTCTATCGGGTTATTTTGATTTCATAACCTGACCTATGAATTTTATGGGTCAACCCAGGTTTATTCGCCTCTTATTACCTAAGTTACATGTTCTTCATGCTATCTCGACTTGACTCGGGCCTTTTTTTAACCAGTTTTGTACTTTTAAAGGTTTGTTTTTTAAGTTATCGAGATCTTTTTCTTAAGAAAAGGCTATTTGTTTCTATCATTATCTTTTTTTATTGTCTAATTAAAATAAAATCAATTTATTAAACCCGATCGAGGTTATAACCCAAGTCGTTTTCTTTTCTTATTTCTCTAAAATGTGTTTATGACACTTGAATTACCGTTGCTCTTTTTTTTTTTCTGGTTTTGGTTTTTGTTATAATTGAAACATTTTTTTAATATTTTTAACAACTTTTTTTTAATTTATGTGCCGATTAATATCCTCCCTTAATTTCTACTTTTTTATGCTTTTGGTTTTTATTATAATTGATACATTTTTTAATATGTATTTTTTAAATAACTTTTTAATTTATGTTTAAGTTATTATCCCCCTCTATGATTTTTTTAGTTTGCTTATTTAGTCTTTTTTAATAGAGGTTTATTTTTAAAGATTATTCTGTATATTATTTAATTTTTAAAGATATTATTTTGACTCATCTAAATCTTTTTATATATAAATGAAATTTTTTTTAGATAGCATTTCAAATATGTACAGTATTGCATAATTATTTTTTCTCTTTTGTCTATTTCTATTATTGTTTGATTAAATAAAAAATTAATTTTAATAAACAAATTCAATGAGCATAACCAGGTAAATATATTATATTGTCAAATCAAATATCTTTATTTATAATTGTCTCTTATTTTTTCAGTTTTATTTTTAATTATCGTTAATGATTTTTTATACAGATTATTATCGATTTATTTAATTAAATGCTTGTATAAACTTTTTGATTTATATTTATAATTTTTTTATATAAAAAAATACATTGAAAAAGCTTGCATATTTAAAAAAATTTATTGGAAAAAAAAATAAAAAAACAGGCTAGTAGATGCTGTAATGTGTTATTGCTAACTTCTAAAATTTACATTTAATATCAACAAATTTCTTATTTTATATTTATTTTAATTACAATAGAACTATTAATCTTGAGACCTGCTTCGTAACATCGCGGGGGCAAAAAACAAGTGATTAAACGAATTAATTATTCTCTTATTTAACATGACCATAAAACAAAACGTTGGTCGATGGAAAAATTGTGATATCTTGCCATGCGATAAAAAAATAACTGTAGTAATTGATTTTGCTGATCCTTCCATAGTCTATGACAATGTCAAACAAGTTTATTTACTTTCCATCTTGAGATTTTTTCACATTATCATCAACAATTACTACTAATCATAGACAGTTTTCTATTTGGTAATTTGCATTAGGCAACAACATTTGGCATGCAAGGTGTATGTATTTGCCTCGATTAAGCTAGACACGGTCAAGGGTATTATCTGCATTTTGTGACAAAGCCAGCATGGTGAGCACAAGGTGAGCTAGAAACCATATAACTTATAATTATAGTTCAAACTAGGTTATAAAATGAACGGTATAAGAAAGAGAAGAGCATCTGGATTAATTTAAGAAGATGATAAGGCAATGAACAAAATTAAATCTTAAAACATAGTAAGTGTTGAGATTGAACTGAGCAACCATATGGATTAGGCCAAGACTGATAAAATCACGATTTAACTAGTAAAATTGTGCGATTTGACTAGTCAATATATGCTTAACGTGTGAAATCGTTCTAAAAACTCGAAAATGAGTGATATCAGATGAAATCGTTAAAATTGAGTAAAATCACGTAAAACCCGATTTGAGGACCGTTTTAATGATTTCAACAAATAACATAAACTACAGTTACTGTTTCCTCTAGGCTTTAGCTGTCCAGCGACTATTGGCTATTGTATAAATCGCGTTCTTTCATCTTTGTATTAGCTGACACACACACACACACACACACACACACAAAGAACATAAGTTAAATCCCTAATCTCTTTCTCTATTAACAACTCACGGCCTCACGCCTCATGGCTTCCTCTTCAATCTTCATCAACAACAGCAGGCGACAACGCTCTTCAGTCTGCAACGCTCTCCTTTTTCCTCCATCATCAATGGCTCACGACTTCCTCTTCATCAACAGCGGCAACGCTCTTTAGTCTTTAGAGTTCAAACTCTTCACTCTTCATCAACACCGCTCTCCTCTTCAGTCGTTAACAACAACTTAATCTTCAGCCTTCATCAACAATGGTCTCCTTTTTTTTCCATCATCAACGACTTTCTCTTCACAATCAGTTGTTCCATTTATAATGTCATGGTACTGAAGATTGAATTATCTGTGAATCTATAGAATATTGATGGATAATGGTTCTCTCTTAATTCAACTGCCTAATTATACGTGAATCTATAGAATATTGCTAGATTTGTTTTGTTCAATAGAGGGGGCTATGTTTAACTTGATAGGTTGAATCAGATGTTCTGCATCAGAGGTGGTGTTCTCCACATCTTTAGTTACTGCTTATATTATGCACTCTGGTTCTTCTCTGTGAATAAGCTGTGATTGATGGAATTGGATTTGTAGTTAATGGCTAGTTGGCTTAGTGGATAGTTTACTACTTAAACTATAGTTTGAGTGTTAAATTATATTTGTTTATAGTTGAGCTTGTTGACTGGAGAAGATATCTTCTTTTTCTTGCCCAGATTTTAGTGGTGCAACAAACTTTAATTCATTGAGATAGCTTATATGGGATGTTTAATATCTAGATGCACTTTGCTTAGGGGATTTATATTACTGGTCATGATTATAGTCTTCTAAATTGTCACTACAATTTTCATAATTGTCTTTGAATTCAAATGGTTTTGGAAATTATGGAACAAGCTGTATATGGATAAAAATGTAGATTCTCTGTGATTTAAAGTTTATTTGTTTTAACTTTACAAATGTTCCCATTACTGGCTGCATTATTTTTCTAACACATGTATTATGGTACTTCTTTTTTAACAAAAAATTAATTACAATCATAAAATGTTTAGATTGATTACATGGCTGATTTGAGTTGATTCTTGAATTGTTGAACTTATGACATCTAGAAAAAATTCTTCTGGTAATAGGCTTGATGTGGGATGACAACATGGTATATATATTGATAAGAATTCTTGAAAAGTTCAGTGCAAGTATTGTCAAAAAATTATCAGTGGAGGTATTTTTCGTTTCAAACAACATTTGGCTTGCACTCGTAAGGATGTTGAGCCATGTCAGCAAGTAATAGAAAATGTTAAACAGATGATTTTGGGTGTTTTGGTGAAAAATCTAGAAGCAACTGAAAAGAAAAGAAAGGCTCAACAATATATTGGAAATGATGATGATGATGAAATAAAAGAAATTAGCTCCAAGGACAAAGAAAAGAGAGCAACTAGTGGAAGTGGAAGTATACAAACAACCCTAAATCAATTGCTAAAAAAGAATATTAGAGAATAAGCATGTCGATAAATTGCAAGGTTTTTCTACACTAGTGTCATTCCATTTAATTGTGTAAAAAACCCTGAGTTTTTTAAGGCACTTGAATTGGTTGCAAAGCATGGGGCAGGTTTCAAGCCTCCATCCTACCATGATATTAGAGAGAAGTATTTGAAGCAAGAAGTGGATCAAACAATCAACTTGCTTAAGAAGTACAAGCTAGAATGGAAAAAAAGCATGTTGTTCAATAATGTCTAATGGATGGACATATAAAAAAGGGCGTTGTATTTGTAATTTTTTGGTTAATAGTCCTAAAAGGACAATTTTTTTTATCATCGGTGAATACTTCTAATATGTCCAAGACTATTGATAAAGTATTTGAGATTTTAGATGTCATTGTGGAGAGGATTGGGAAGGAAAATATTGTCCAAGTAGTCACCAGATTAGTTGATTCAGATGAGAAACCAGCTATGAGTTTTATATATAAAGCAATGGATCAAGCAAAAGAGAAGATACAAGTGAATTTTGGTTCTGTGAAAAAAAAGGGTATATATCTTGCTAATTGTTTATTTCAAATGTTGTCATCTATTAATATGAATGTCTTTAGAGATACTTCCAATTGAGATATTCCTAGATTGTAATGATATTTTTACTGTTTTTTTTGTATAGTTATATACCTATATGGAATATTGTTGATGCAAGATGGGAACTTCAACTCTACAGACCTTTACATGCAGCAGCTTATTATTTGAATCCTTATTATCATTATAATCCCAATTTTAAGGTTAATGTCAACATTAAAATTGGATTATATCAATGCTTAGAAAGGATGGTGTCCGATGCAATTGAAAGGGGCAAAATTGACTTACAACTTGAATCATTCAAGGATGCAAAAAGATTGTTTGGCATTAAGGCTGCCAAGACAACAAGAGATAAAAAAAACTCCAAATCAATGGTGGGATTCTTATGGGGATGAATGTTCAGAATTACAAAGGTTTGCAATCCGAGTTCTAAGCTTGACTTGTACTTCATCTGGAAGTGAGCGTAACTGAAGTGCATTTGAAATTGCAAGTTTTTTTTATTTTTTTTATTTTAAATGTTGAAATATTTGATAAAAATCTTATAAATTTGAATTGTTTATTTAGGTTCATATAAAATGAAGAAATCGTTTGCACCAGAGAAAAATGAATGACTTGGTATTTGTAATATGCAATTTGAAATTGAATGATAACCAAGTCAAAAAGTAAGCTGATGATTTTGGTGTAGTAGATGATCTTTCATCTGATGATGATTGGATAACCGAGGAAAAAAAATATTCAAACTTTGATTTGCTTGGTGCTATTGACAATGTAACACGAAGAAAAAATGGTAAATAAGATGAAAGTGATAAAGAAGAAATTTCTAATTATGCTGAAATGAAGAGTCATGGTACTGAAGATGATTTGGAGATTTAAATTGATGACAATTTAGAGAATTCAAGGAGTTTTGAGTTAAATAACATTGATAATATTGGTGTTGGTACTAGTAATAACACTAATGTTCATAATATTAGTGTTGGTACTAGTAGTGACACTAATAATCCTCTTGATGATAATGATATTAATGAATGTCTGAGAAATAATGAGCAAGATGAAGGCAATGAAGCTAATTTTAGTTTACATGACACACCAGCAGATTGTTTGTTTTAAGTTTGTTAATTGTTAGTTAATGAAAAGTTATTTAAATTATGTATGAATTTTTATTTGAATCATGTATTTTAAGATACTTGAACTATGTATGAATTTTTATTTGAAGCATGTATTTTAAGGTGCTTGAACCATGTATGAAAAAAAATTCCTTACAATTTTATTATCTGTTTTTATGATTTGAGTTTATTTTATATTTTTCGTGCCGTATTAAAAATGCGTTTTTAACAATCTTGGATTAGGCTATTAGTATCCTGCTAGAACAATTCAAAAAGGCAGAGGAATAAACATCCCGAGTGCAATGCCAGTACATAAGTTTTGAAACCGTTATAACAAAAATAAGCCAGAAGAAATAAGAATCAAAGATCTGCATGTGGCTAGTGAAGGAGACTGGTGTTGGCAAAGCAGGACCGACAATCGAACTCCAAGAAGAACAGCAAAAAAAACATGGGATTTTGACGGAGCTGCTCATAAGTGTGGACACATGCCAAGCTAGGTCTCTTGTTTCAAGGAAGAGGTGTTAGCTTTCATCTAAAGAATAGTAGGTATTGTCAAGCCAACGCTTACAAAAAGCAAGGTGATGTGTAGAAGAATCAGGGCAATCAAGTACTGTAATGTTAAAACTCTGGAAAGCAACTATATAAGACTATTGGGACAAAAAGCTATTTGAGGCAATGGTAAGCCAAAACCAATGGAAGTGATGAATTGTTGTCTGATGATTCATAATCGAGGATGCCAATTATGCAGTAAGCAAACAGAACCGATTCCAAAACCAAACAATGATAGAAGAACATGGTATTGTAAAGGATTCATTAAAAACAAAATTTTGGTTGGTCATCCATTCTAAGTAGACAACACCTATAATCAACGAACAATGGATTATCAAAATCAAACCAGCAATTGTGTTTAATAAGAAATCAATACCAAGAGTATGTGCAGCACAAAAAACAAAAATTGAGAAGAGTTATTTCCACGGCGACATGCTGAAAGCAAATCAATGAAAATGCAATCCTCTGTCAGTGATTCCCCATTCCGTCCGACGGCTTTCCATTTGTCGGTGATTCCCCATTCCGTCACTATATCGGTCAGAAAAAAAAACCATTTGCCTATGGTTTTACAGACGGAGTTTGCGCGCCAAAAAAAAAGATTCCCGCTTGAAATCTACCGACGGATTTTTATGCCGTCGGTGATATCGTGATTTACCAACGGCTACAAACCGTCGGTAAATCTGTCGGTGAGTGTATGAAATACTGACCGAATATATCCGTCTGTAAATTCATCAGTAAGTGTGGCAGCTACTGTCAAATGCTGACGGATTAAGTCCTTCGGTAAAGCTGTCTGTGAGTGGTTGAAATACCGACCGGATATATCCGTCTATAAAGGCGTCGGTGAATGCTACTGTCAAATACCGACGGATTCATTCCGTCGGTAAAACCCTTTGTAATAGTTTTTTCTAAATTTGTTTTTTAAAAATTATTTAGAATATATAATATAAAATTATTTAAATTAATGGTAATAAAAACCAATTATGCAAATAAAATTTATATTAAATATCAAAAACAAAAAATCAAAGTTAAATAATATTCATTACAAACTGAATGTGTTTCAAAAAAAATATTAAATGAAATTTTAAAGGTAAATAATGTTTATTACAAATTAATATAAAGGTGGAGCTGGAGGAGGAGGAGGAGGCTGGTGGTTATACGGCCAAAAAGGATTAGGCGCACATGTTCCACTATGTGTTGCCATGTTCATGACCATTTCGCTAAGCTGTACATAAGCTGCTTTTTGTTGTGCAGACTCCGCTCTTTGTTCTGCATAAGACGCTTTGAGTTGCGCGTACTCCGCTGATAGGTGGTTGTATTTTTCGGTGAGCTGAGCTGTGTGTTGCTGCAAGGCCACAAACTTCTTAGATTGGGAGCTCCCAATGGTTGAAACACTACGGGCCGACTGCAAGTTGTCGGCCATAGTGTTGGAGAGCCCGTAAACCCGATTTTTATTGGGTCCACCTGACGATCCAACCTCCATCCACAAATCCGGATCGAATTCCAGATGGGTCAAAATATCATCCTCGTATCTCTCTCTCAACCGATTATTATGGGCTAGGCCCAGCCTGCCCGGCCACTGGCCCAAACCAGTGGCCCGACAAAATTAATTATACTGCACGCGTGAAGCAATTTCACGCGTACAGCAACTGTGCGAAGGTAATTAAATTACCTTCGCACAGTTCTTCATTTGCATAATTAAAACAAGAATGAAGAGAAAATGAGAACGGCTTACCTGCTTCTGGAGGTCGCGAGGAGGCTTGTAGGACG
>Ga0325400_1001422_pt1 | contig 19740 bp, 24 predicted proteins | sample PopdelMetagenome_2_FD_205662 | JGI IMG/M metagenome (GOLD analysis project Ga0325400, IMG submission 205662) | Populus deltoides microbial communities from Bellville, Georgia, United States - Xylem-PdKOR-R1 | ecosystem: Host-associated > Plants > Phyllosphere > Stem > Wood/Secondary xylem...
CATGAATGCCTGACAACATTTACAAGTATTAGCATTATTCGAATAAGATAACTAATGTAATCATGTTAACAATTTATAATCTGATTGGAACCTCCTTTGTGTGTGGTTTCCAATTGAATAAAAAAAGGTTTATACTATACTTGTTTGAAATACCATTAGTGGATCCTCTAACCTTGACATTTGTTGTTATCATTGTTTAATCCTTACGTTAATCTTCCATCTCAAAGTTCTCATTAACTTCTTCTTCTTCTTTATTATTATTATTATTACTATTATTGTTGTTGTTATTGTGTTGCTGTTAACTATAATTTATATAATTAACCTCTCTGTGGTTCGACCCCGGTCTTGCCGGGTTATTTATTACTTCGACACTCCTGCACTTGGGAGAAGACATCAATCTTTTGGTCGTGTCAGTGATCACTGAAGAAGATAAACTCTTGCACTAAGTAGTGCTCCCAAACCTTTAAAGCACGAAACACAGCATAAAGTTCAAGTTTGTAGGTGGACCATTTCTTGCGAGATTCACTTAGTTTCTCGCTGTAGAAAGCAACAGGCCTACCTTCCTGAGACAATACTGCACCAACGCCAACAATAGACGCATCACACTCCACTTCAAATAATTTATCGAAATCTGGCAATACGAGAACTAGAGCAGAAGACAACTTTTCTTTAATTGGTATGAAGCTTTGTTCTGCTTCAGGTCCCCAATGGAATTTCCCTTTCTTCATGCATTCAGTGATCGGTGCGACGATTCGACTAAAATTTCTAACAAACTGTCGATAGAATGTTGCTAGGCCATGGAAGCTACGCACCTCGCTGACATTCTGTGGAGTAGGCCATTCCCGGATGGCTCTTATTTTGCCTTCGTCGACTTTAATCCCCTCAGCACTCACAACAAATCCCAAAAATAGCAAACTACTGGTCATGAAGTCACACTTTGTCAAATTAACATACAGCTTGTTCTGTTGTAATACTATTAGCACTTCCCTCAAGTGCTCCAAGTGGTCAGACTTGCTTTGGCTATAGATTAATATATCGTCGAAGTACAATACAACAAAACGCCCAGTGAAGGTTTTAAGTACCTGATTCATTAGGCGCATGAAGGTACTCGGGGCGTTGGACAATCCAAGGGGCATTACTAGCCATTCATATAAGCCCTCTCTCGTCTTGAAAGCAGTTTTCCATTCATCCCCGGGTCTAATTCAAATCTGATGATAACCACTCCTTAAATCAATTTTTGAAAAAATTTTCGACCCTGACAACATGTCTAGCATATCCTCCAGGCGAGGAATTGGAAACTGGTACTTAATTGTGATTTTGTTAATGGCCCGGCTGTCTATGCACATGTGCCAACTGCCATCTTTCTTTGGTACTAGCAAGGCTGGCACTGCGCAAGGACTCATACTCTCCTGAACCAGTCCCTTTCTAATCGGCTCTTCTACCTGCTCTTGTAGGATCTGACTCTCTTTCGGACTCATTCAATAATGGGGTCGATTTGACAGACTAGCCCCTGGAGTGAGATCAATCTGGTGCTGAATATCGCGCATGGGGGGTATTCCATCTGGTAGCTCTGATGGTATGATTTCCTGAAACTCTGCTAGTAAGGATCTTAGCTCCTGAGGAATGTTATGAAGTTCAGTACCGATTCCTCCCCCAATTACTATTGCAAAAAGCTCTCCTGTCTTCTTGACTTAGTCTATAAATTTTTCCCCATCGACCAGAAGCACTGACTTCCCTTTGGTTTTCGGTTCGACTATAGAAAATTCTTCCTTTATTGGACCCAACACGACTTTCTGCCCTTTACTCCTGAAGATATACACATTATCACGCCCCTTGTATATAGCATCCACATCAAACTACCACGGTCTGCCTGGATTTATATGACAGGCATCCATTTCAACTACGTCACAAGTAACGTTATCCAGGTAATTTTGCCCAACAGAGAATTGAATGCGGCAAATTTCTGTGACCCTTGCTTCTGCACCCTGTTTGATCCAGCCGATCTTATATGGTGATGGATGTCTCTCAGTTTTTAACCCCAGCTTTGCTACCATGTTTTTTGAAATTATATTCTCGCTGCTGCCGCTATCTATAATGACATCACATACCTTTTTATTCACAGTGCACCTGGTTCGAAATATGTTGTGTCGCTGTGTTTGCTCTATCTGTTTTGGCGCAAGTAGTAGTTTTCGAACGACTAGGGAACGTGACAATAACTCTCCCTCATCTCCCCCTCTGACTTCATCCTTTTCATAAGTGTATGCTAACTCATCTTCTACTCCTTCTGTTGTTAAATCTGTTTCTATTAAGTTCACTGTGCTCCGCCTGGGACATTGATTGGAGCGATGTCCTGGCTGCCCACTTCGATAGCATTTATCTGTTGATGGACGAGCATAAGGATTTCTAGGTGCTTCTATCGTTCCTCCAGTCTTTGAGGGTGCCCCGTTATTGTTTGGTCCTTTGGAAGTATTGATGGGCGGTGGTTGAAAGGTTGGAAACTTTCCTTTATCTATTGCAGCTCGATTAAGATCAAAAGAGCTTCTCGTTCCAGCTATCGACTTTGCTCGTTCCAGTTGTGTTTTTGCTTTTGTAGCCAGGTTGATGGCTTCAGTTAAAGAATATATGGTTTGCATGGAGACCCGATCTTGTATAGCCAAACGTAGACCACCAACAAACCTACTGACTTGTTGCGCATCAATTTTTGACAGATTATTACATGAGGATATTCTGTGGAATTCTTCAACATATATTTGCACTGTCCTGTTTCCTTGTCTGCAATTCTGATATTGTTGAAACAGGACCTGTTCATAATCTGCTGGTAAATACCTAGCTCGTAGAAGTCGTCTCATCTTTGCCCATGTTTGTACCATTCCTTTTCTCTGTCGCAATTGGGTGAGTTGCAGTTGCTCCTACCATGCAGAGGCTCCTCCCATCAATCTGTAAGCAACCAATTTTACCTTTTTATCTTCAGGGATCTCCATGTAGTCGAAGAATCTTTCAACTACTGTTAGCCAATCAAGAAACCCCTCTATTTGCAACTGACCATTGAAACTAGGTAAATCCATTTTCATACGGAATGTTTGTGGTTCTCGCCCTCCTACATTGCGCTGTCCCTGGTGGTTGTGTTGAAATATGTGTTCGACATATTCCTCATCATCACTCAGTTCATCCTCATAGGCTAACTGCCTACGTGGAATTGGATGGCGTTCACGGGCAGGAACAATCTTTTCCTTGTAATTTTCACCTTCGGGCTGCAGGTTATTTCCTGTTGTTAGTCTAGCAAGGGTTGCATGTATTGCTTGTAATGCTTGCTGGGTCTCACGCTGGAAGTTCCTGAATTCAGTTTGTGTGATCATGTCCTCTTCATGCTTGCCGTCATCAACAGCTTCGTTTTCACTTCGTGTGTTTGCCATCTGAACAAGTTAAACCAGCTCTGATACCAACTGACGTAGCGGAAGTCTATTAAATAAAAGGATCACCGTCCCTTTGTAGATAATTGCTCGAGTCCACGAGCAGGAAGTAGATTACTTGAATCCACGAGTAAGAGATTGAGGTTCTGAATGAAATTCTTATTTCAATGAAAATTTTGAGTGTCTGTAACGAGGATTGGTTGCTTGTATTTATAGCTACCAATCCTAATTCCAATCAGAAATGTACTTGCAGAGATAATTAAAAACATATAATATTCCTACTTAAAAACATAAACTAAAGTTCTAACTTTTAAACAATAATAACAGTAGCAGAGGAGCACTTAAATAATGGAATTCGTGTGCAATAAGGAAAAGAGCAGTAGTGGTAGAGCATGCTTCTTTGAATCCTTACGTGTTCTTCCTCGCAGCACTAGGATTCCAGTTGGTCTAGACTTCCTTCATTAAGCTGTCCTACATCAGAAAGGTGAAAGAAGTTTGGAGCACGAAGTAGGAAAAGTGCAAAACTTGGAATGGACAAATTAATTTTAATTAACTGTGATGCATCCGAGGTTCATCCCATAATCTTTTGACATGTGGCATCATCTTGATCGTTGATATCTTTACAGCCAGGACGTGGCCACTAATATATGTATATAATACATAAATAGTTACACCAAACTTGGAGCTTTGGCAAATATATACTTTCTGTCCCGTTGCTCCCATCGGCCCTCACATTGTGTCTCCATCTCTGCTCTATTTCCAAGAGAAGAGAAGATAATGGAGCTTAACAAGTTCATCCTTGTCCTTATTTCCTCTTCTCTCCATCTCTGCTCCGAAATCCAGGGATTGCTGATGCCAGAGGGCCGGCCATGTCTTTCTTATCTGCGGCAACCACCCGATCCCCATTGCCACCTCAAGTTGTCTCCCCCACCATTCGATCCCCATTTCCGTCGCCAGTTTCCACACCATCACCGCCTGATTCTCCAGCACACTCATCCTCCACACTGCCATTACTATCCAACAATGCTGCACTGACGAAAATATGTGACGTAACCCGTTACACAGCAGAATGTCTTGCCACCATTGCTCCTTTCCTAACTGGCGAAACCAATCCCATTTCAGTCCTTAAAATCGGGATACATGCTCTCCAAAAGAGTTTTGAAGAGGCCACGGCTGTTGCCACGAAAATAATCAACGATCTATCTACAAAAGCAGCGGTTAAGGCCCCCCTTGACACATGCGTTGAGTCTTTTGATAGCGGAATCGCTGTTCTCAACGACGCTTTGACTGCAATTTCCGCTCACGACATAGGCAGGCTGAGCACTAAGCTAAGTGCCACTTTAACATATTCTGACACATGTGAGGAAGCATTTGCCGAGCAGCCAGACCTCGAATCACCATTGAAAGAGACGGCTCAGCATCTGGATAAGTTGGCTAGCATCAACTTGGCCATTTCTGCATCTCTCCAATGGAGTTAAATTAATCATTAGTTGTTCTGTCATGTATATCATGCTTTGTGTAGAGGAATATTCGATCGGTAATGTGTGTAAATTAATGGGAGAAGAACAGAATTTGCTGGAATGCAGATTATTATTGATTCATCGTCTATTTATACAAGAGTATATACAGTTATTCTCACCTTCATTGAATCTCCTCCCTCTCTCCCCCACCAAGAAAACGAAAGTTCTGCTGTTTTATCTTTCTTTAATGCAGCTTCGAAATATATACCTGGACACTCGCAAGCAACAACTTAATTTGTAGCCATGGGCATTGCTGACTGTGTTTCTTGATCATTTCAAACCAACACTAATCATAATCAAGAGGAAAAACAAGAGGTTGCTCAGGCAGTAGCCAAAGAAAACAGAAGGGGAGAAAATAAAAGACCATGATACAAGCAAAACTTAACTTGCCATTGAGAGATTCCCAGAAATGATCTTACATTATTCTACTTATGATCCAATTAGATGGCTAGAGAAGGATGGTTTATCAAGAAGGCAACATAAAAATACTTCCAAGACCAAACAGAAAGAAAATGTTCTTCCCAAAGCAATAGTCCAATCTCCAGCCGAGTATGCTATTAGAAATCCATTTCCAGGAGCAAGCGCGCGGCTCTATCAGTATCTTGTTATCTGAAACCTGACCACAGACCAAGTGGGGATAGCCGACATTTGTGAACCTGGCCATGATAAAAAACTCGGAAGCTAATTTCCGGCTATCCTGTTCACAGCAAGGAAGAACGAGACATCATTTATGTTGAAATAACTGATATACACAGAACAGACTTTTGTTTTAATTGATGAAGAAAAGAACATAGGACAGAGTTTTACGAAAAAAAAAAAAAACAAAGAGCAGAATTGTTTGAGTGGGTTACTCTCATCCCTTTTCTTTTATTTATAAAAGAACACAAATATTACATAATTGAAAAAAAAAAAAGGAACGTAACAGTCATCATCTCCTTTATCTAAGAAGTTATGTGACAAAATAGTCTTATCCAGAGTAAACTTAAAACAAATTGAAAAACATAGTAGTCTAGATAATGCTCATAATGCTGCCATTAACAGATAAACAACAATATAGTAGATCACAACTAAGTAACCTTGTTCCAGCTTTGATGTCATAACTTCAACACTCTTTTTTGGTTTCAAAGCTACACATTCCAATCCTTCCCCTTGGAGATTCAAATCTATTTTTCGCTAAAGGCTTGGTGAACAAGTCTGCCAGCTGTTCTTCTGAGGTGCACCAACGTAGCTCTAGTTCCCTTCACTGAAATTGTCTGATAGCATGGAATTTGATTTTATATGCTGGGTCTTGTCATGAAAAACAGAATTTTTTGAGATGACTATAGCTGATATATTGTCACATAACAATTCTGTGGGATTTTGTTGATTGCAGTCCAGATCACTTAACATCTTTCTTATCAATATCAAATGTTTTGCTGTTACATATGCAGCTATGTATTCTACCTCTGCCGTGGAGTGTGCCACCACTAACTGCTTCTTTGAATTCCAACAGAACACACTATCTCTCATAGCAAAACAATAGCCTGAGGTGCTCATCATTCCTTCCACCGCAGTCGCTATTAGAAAAACCAACAAGGTTGACATAACTAGATTTCACAAAATGCATGCCAAATCCTACAGTCCCTTTCAAATATCTCAGAACTCTCTTGGCTGCAACAAAATGAATTTGACTTGGATCTTGCATGAACCTGAAGAGATAGTTGACAACAAAAAAAATATCTGGATGTGTGGCAGTTAAATATAGCAGACTCCCAACTAAACTCCTATAAGTTTTCCCATCAGTTTTTGGTGCTTCATCCTCCTTCATTAGCTTCTATCCTTGTATCATAGGTGTGCTGACTAGCTTGCAATTAATTAGCCATGGCAAAGCTGTTTAGTATCTTCAAGGAAAAGCTTTTTTGACAGAGAAAGGAACCTTGATCAGAATGAATTACTTCAATGCCTAAAAAGTATGACAACAAACCAAGTTCATTCATCTCAAACTTATCTTTCATGTTGGTTTTAAACTCCTCTACAAGTTTCTCCTTGTCTCATGTAATCAGTAAATCATCTACATAGACTGACACAATTAGTTTATACCCACCAACATGCTTCACATATAAAGTTACCTCATTCATACTCCTTTCAAATCCTAAGCTTAAGAGATGATTATCCAATCTGTTGTACCAGGCTCTAGGAGCATATTTAAGTCCATATAACACCTTCTTTAGTAAATACACTTTGTTTGTTAAATTTCATTTTTCAAACCTAGCAGGTTGTTCAACGTATATCTCTTCATTTAGAACACCATTCAGAAATGTAGACTTAACATCCAACTGAAAGATATACCAACCATTTTATGCTGCTAGAGCAAGTAGAAGCTTCATTGTATCATGCCTGGAAACTGGAGTAAATGTATTTGTGAAGTCGATACCTGCCTCCTGTGAATATCCTTTCACTATAAGTCTTGCTTTGTGCTTGTTGATCTTACCATCTGCATTCAATTTGGTTTTGAAAATCCATTTCACTCCAATTACCTTCTTATGAACTGGTCTGTCAATCAACATCCATGTTTGATTCTTTTCTATCATCGCAAGCTCTTCCTTCATTGCTACTATCCAGACTTGAGAATTCATGGCCTCTTCAAAAACTATCAGTTCTGCCTCATCCACATTGTATATGCATTAAATATCAGTTAAGGACCTTGTCCCCCTTACTGGTTGGTCATCAACATTTTCTGCAGCATCTAACTCTTCTCCTTGAAAACTGCAACAAGAGCTCCTTCACTTGTTCCTTCTTGTCTATAAGCTTGCCTTTGCTCCACAGCTTGCAATGCATTAACCAATTCTTGAAGACTTATTTCTGAAAAATATTTTGAATCTTCTAAAGAACAAATTTTATGCTCAAATTTGCTGGTAGACTTATGATTAGTACTTAAAAGTGCATTTTTATCAAGGTTATATATCATCATTTTGCACTTGAAGTATCAATAACTCCTTAACTAAAGTATGTTTTATGATAACAAGTCTGATACTATAAGATACCTTTAATTTATGGTAAATGTTCATCTTAAATACAGGCCTATCACATAAATGAAAGGATTGATTGATGAGTTTAAGTATGGAAATTGAAAGGATAAAGAGAGGGTCAAACTTAGAAAAAAGATGCTGGTTCAATCCAAACTGGAACACTGTTCGGTCATCGGGTCATATCTGGAGTTGTAGATCTTGGATTTAGGTCTGCCTTATATGGATGGAAAGCTAAGATATAAATGAAAGGATTGATTGATGAGTTTAAGTATGGAAATTGAAAGGATAAAGAGAGGGTCAAACTTAGAAAAAAGATGCTGGTTCAATCCAAACTGGAACACTGTTCGGTCATTGGGTCATATCTGGAGTTGTAGATCTTGGATTTAGGTCTGCCTTATATGGATGGAAAGCTAAGACATAAATGAAAGTATTGATTGATGAGTTTAAGTATGGAAATTGAAAGGACAAAGAGAGGGTCAAACTTAGAAAAAAGATGTTGGTTCAATCCAAACTGGAACACTGTTCGGTCATTGGGTCATATCTGGAGTTGTAGATCTTGGATTTAGGTTTGCCTTATATGGATGGAAAGCTAAGACATAGGCCTAAAACTTTCATGAGGTGTCCAAGATTTACAAAGGCTTTTTTCAAATCCAAATTGTAGCAACAACAGAGGAGTCTGAATCTGTCCTGTAGCCCAGACACTATTCAATGTTCAGCCCATATCTCGAGTTCTAGAAGTCTAAATGACCTCTACTTTTTGTTTCTGGAAAGCTGAGACAATTTCCTAGAACTTTCATGATTTAAGTCAGTTCAAATTATGACGTTATCAATGACCTTTTTGGCAGACAAGAAAATAAGGATTGTTACCAAGTCAAGATGTGGCCACCCACTCAACAATTAGTCAACAAATCAATAGTTCTGAATTTTGGCCTATAAAAGAAGCATTTGCTATGTATTTAGGCATCTTGGTTTTGGAGATCAAGATCATGCTCTTGCTCTCTCTTTTTGTAATGCTTAAGTTTTGTTTATATTAATCTCTTACTTATGCTTTTCATTTCCTTTCCTTGTTTATTTATGTTTCTCTCTTTCATTATGTTTATCTAAGTTTATCATGTCAAGGTGAAAAGGTTACACTAATGGTGTAAGAATAAGTATAATATAAACTCAACATGGACCTTAGTGTTTGATACTAACATGTTTTATATTTGTTATCTTGTTCACTTTTAATACTTTGCTTGTTAAATGGTTAATCTAGATTTATGTTGTATAACCCTTGGTACAACAAATACTTGGCACTTTCATAGCCCAACCGTATGGTATAACCGACACCTGTGCTATGAAAGGAACTTGATTTGCTGTTAACATAAGTTATAATCATGAATGCCTGACAACATTTACAAGTATTAGCATTAGTCGAATAAGATAACTAATGTAATCATGTTAACAATTTATAATCCGATTGGAACCTCCTTTGTGTGTGGTTTCCAATTGAGTAATAAAAAGAGTTTATACTATACTTGTTTGAAATACCTTTAGTGGATCTTTCAACCTTAACAATTATTTTATCCTTGTTTAATCCTTACATCAATATCACATCTTAAAGCTCTCTTTAACTTATTATTATTGTTGTTGCTGTTGTTGTTGTTATTTATAATTTATATAGTTAACCTCCATGTGGTTCAACCCCGGTCTTGCCGAGTTATTTATTACTTCGACACTCCTGCACTTGGGAGAAGACATCAATCTTTTGGTCGTGTCAACTTACCAAAACTTTCTCTACTATTCTTGAATCTAAAAAGTCTTCCCTCAAAAGTCTCACTTGATTCACAAGTTTTCAAATTTAATAAGAGAAGTCTTTGATAGTATTAGTTTCTCTCATCTTCAGTCCTTCAAACTGTCTTATGAGATTTTAAACTTGCATCTTCCTTGACTTCTCATCTCCATGAAGTTATGCTTTTAGTTTATCCCATGTTTCTTTGGCTGATTTACAAGCCATAATTCTTGTGAAGATTTCTTTACTTACAACATTATGAAGATAGGTAAGAGCTTTGAATCGCTTTGCCTTTTCTTCATTAAAAAATTTCATCTGTGCAATCGTAGGATTGTTTCCTAGAAGAGTTGGTTGCTTATCACTCTCCACTATCTCCCACAAGTCAAAAGCTTTAAGATAAGTTTCCATTTTCACAACCCACACACCATAATTCTGCACTGTGAACCACACACCATAATTCTGCCCTGTGAACACTGGTGTTTTTGCTGGAAAATTTGCAGAATCCATTTTTTAAAAAAAAAAACTCACTTAATCTCTCGTGTTTCACTCACAACCCTTCAAAGCAGAAAGCTTTGATTTAACCTTACTAATCTCTCGTGTTTTCACTCACAATCCCTTTAAAGATCAGAGAATGCTCTGATACCAATTGTTGAAATAACTAATATACACAGAACAAACTTTTGTTTTAATTGATGAATAAAAGAACATAGAACAAAGTTTTACGATCGAAAGAACAAAGAGTAGAATTGTCTTAGTAGGTTACTGCCATCCCTTGTCTTTTATTTATAGAAGGAAACAAACATTAAATAATTGAAAAAACAAAAAAGGAACATAACAACCATCATCTTCTTTATCTAAGAAGTTATGTGACAAACTAGTCTTTTCCTGGATAAACTTAAAACAAATTGAAAAACATACTAATCTAGATAATGCTCATAATGTTGTCATTAATAGATGGACACTAATGCAGTAGAAACTACTAGAAATTCACTTAAAACCAACGGAATTACCGACAAAATAATTATGTCGGTAATGTGCGGTACCAAAAAAATCTTTTCCGTCGGTAATGCAATAGGTATATACCGATGGAATACTTTGGTCAGTATATACCGACAGAATTACAGACGGAATATTCAAAATTTAAAAAAAAACCCGTTCGCTGACGTGGAAGTTTTTGCGAGCGATTTAAAAGTTAATGAGTCCGTTAGTGATTTCATTGGTAAAAGTTAATATATCACCACTCTGCCGACCCTCTCCTCCCCTATTTCTCCTTCTTCTTCCCCATCCTAACTCTCCCCTCCCAAACTGCAAACAAGCAGCCCCCCCAAAAAAAATCTCCCTCTTCTCAGCACAAGTCATATTTCTTTAAGTTTTGTGGTCACAACATCCGTGTTCTGATTTATTTTGGATTTTATCATTTTTTATAAGTAATTCTATCTTTTTTAATTTTAACATTTAAATATCAATTTTATTGTTTTTTAGTATATGTATTTTGTTAGTATATTTACTTATTTATTGTTATTTCTCAAACACACTTGTAGTATATGAATGTATAATTTTGTACTTGTTACGGTTTATTTTAGATTTTGTAAAATTGTATTTGTTTGTAAATTGTTGAAACTTTGTTAAATTACCGAATTACATGTGTTGTGGTGAAATAATTAATAGCTTGTTTAACGAGTCTGTTTTAATTTTAATCAATGCTATTGTGGAGTTGTAATTTCTGTAAATTTATATGTATAAATTTGTATGGACGTGGATAATTGATAATGAATATTTAATATTTATGAGAAGTTGTAATTAGTTTGTTGGATAATCTCAAGGTAAACCAATATTTTGCAAATTTATTTACTGAACATAGTTAATTAATACATGTTGTCATCATAATTTTATAGAGGTTCGATAGAAGTCATGGATGATCGTTCATGGATGTATCGAGATTCACCCCAAGGATTGCGAAGAATGGATTATTGTAACGGGGTTCAGGGTTTTATTAATTTCACAACATCTATTCCCAGAAATTTTATTGGAGGCAGTATTAGGTGTCCATGCAGGAAGTGTCAAAATAAAAAGTATCTGCATCTAGATGTTCTAATGATGCATCTTCTACACAAAGGGTTTATGGAGAATTATCGGTGTTGATATGCACACGGAGAAGTATTTGTTCGTAATAAGAGCATGGGAGAAAGGGTGGTTGGGTCAACTTCTAGTGCTAGCAAGGTGCATGAAGTTGCAAATGACAACACTAATCCTTACAGGAATATGGTTATGGTTGCAATGAGAATGAATCAAGGTAATGTCAGTCAATATCCAATCTTAAAAGAAGAACCTAATGCAGATGTAGCTAGGTTTTTTTATTTATTGAAAGATTCTGACGAACCATTATGGGATGGTTGCACGAATCACAGTAAATTATCGCCCATAGCACAGGTGTTCACTATCACGTCAGATCACGGGTTGAGTGAGGCCGGGTAGGATAAAATTATTGAATGAGCGAGAAGCATTTTACCTAAAGGGAACAGACTGAAAGAGAACTTCTATGCTGCGAAGTCCATGATGAAACCCCTCGGTTTAGGATACCAGAAAATTGACATGTGCCCTAACTTCTGCATGTTATACTACCTTGAAAATGCTGAGCTGACCAATTACATGACGTACGGGCATTCCCGTTACAAACCCAGAACTGGCAGGGGAAAGACTCTAGTGGCATATAAAAAATTAGATATTTCCCAATCACACCTAGACTGCAGAGGTTATTCATATCACCAAGGACTACTGAGCACATGACATGGCATGAATCACATGATGCAATTGATGGAGTGATGGTGCATCCTTCTGACGGCGAAGCGTGGAAACACTTTAACAATGTGCATCCTCACTTTTTAGCTGAATCAAGGAACGTGTGTCGTGGGTTGTGTACAGACGGATTTAACCCATTCGGGTCATTTGTTGCTTCTTATTCTTGTTGGCCGGTCATACTCACGGTTTATAACTTGCCACCAGGAATGTGTATGAGACCGGAATTCATGTTTTTATCTACTATCATACCAGGTCCGAATAGCCCGGGTCGGAATTTAGATGTTTGTCTTCGACTGTTGATTGATGAGTTGACGCAGTTGTGGTCCTCCGGAGCTTTGACTTGTGATATATCGAGGAAACATAATTTTGTTATGAGGGTGGATTTGATGTGGACTATCAATGATTTTCCAGCTTATGGAATGGTTTTTGGTTGGAGTACGCATGGAAAACAACAAGGCATTCATGCTAACAAACGGAGGTAAAGCTTCTTTTTTTTACTGTCACCATCGTTTCTTGCCACTGAATCACAGGTACAGAAAGAACAAAAAGGATTTCTTTATTGGCAGAGTTGAAAAGGATGTTGCACCCTCACGCCTTTCTAGTGAATAATTGCATGAAGTTGTATCAGAATACGGTGACATTGTGTTTGGTCTTCAATTAAGTAAGCAGAAGTTTCCTGGTTTTGGTTTGACCCATAATTGGGTAAAGCAAAGTATCTTTTGAGAGCTTTCTTATTGGAATACCAATCTCCTCCGCCATAACCTTGACATCATGCACATAGAAAAGAACGTGTTTGAGAACATTTTCAACACCGTCACGGATGTGAAGGGGAAGACAAAGGACAACATCAAGGCTAGATTGGATATAGCTTTGTTCTATAACCGTCAAAATATAGAGTTGGTTCGTGATGGGTCACGGGTCACAAAACCAAAAGAAAGCTTCATGTTAGAGAAAAATGCACAACTACTAGTCTACAAATAGCTTAAGAGTCTGCGTTTCCCCGATGGACATGCCTCGAACATATCAAGGTTGGTTAATACGGAGGAATGCAGATTATATGGAATGAATAGTTATGACTGCCATGTGTTTATGCAAACACTCATTCCATTAGCTTATTGTGATTTGTTGCCAAAAGGGAAATGGGATGCACTCATGGAGATCAGTCATTTTTTTAGAGATATATACTCCACCAAGTTGAATGTTGATCACATTGAGAGGTTTGAAATAAATATCGTCGAGACACTATGCAAACTTGAGATAATATTCCCTCCATCATTTTTTGACTCAATGGAGCATCTCCCTAAACATCTACCGTTCGAGGCAAAAATTGGAGGACCGGTCCAGTATATATGGATGTACCCATTCGAACGGTTAGATATTACAATTGTAATGTAATTCATATATAAAAGTATTTTCTTTGTTTTTCTTAATTGAGAATATTTGATTAATTCAATGCAGTTACTTGTTCAATCTCAAGAAAAAGATTAAGAACAAGGCGCATGTTGAGGCTTTGATATGTGAGGTCTATATTGTTGAGGAAATCTCAACATTTATCTCGTACTATTTCGAATCTCATCTGAGAACGAGAATTAATCGCGTTCCACGGTATGATGATGGTAGTGAAATGCCTTCCAGTGGGAACTTGTCAATATTCTCCAATCTTAAACGACCCACACCTAAAAATGCTATAAGGGGAAGATATTTGTCAGAAATAGAGTTCAGACAAGCACAATTATGTTCTATTTAACTGTGATAAGCTGAGACCTTTTATTCAGTAAGTATATATATGTACTACTAATTAAACTTTGTTAATGATATACTATTTATATATTGTAATATCATAAACTCATATAATTTGGAACAACTTTACAGGCAACATCGACAATATTTGCTGTCCAATAACTCACAGCTGATCGAATCCCAAATCTTTCAATTACAAGATGAACAATTTGCCACGTGGTTCAGAACATATATAAGTACTATCACAAACTCATTATGTCTTGCAAAATTATTGTATGCATGTCATTATGAAATTCTCGTTTACTGTTCATTACTGTACATTATATACAAGGTTTATCAAATAGGAAGGAGTGTTGCTAAGTTATTGTCTTCACTAAGCCTAACCCTGCTATAACTGGTATTTTGTCAATGGATATGTGTTTCATACTAAAGAATACGGGCATGGAAGAAAGACATACAACAACGGTGTTTGTGTTAAAGGGTCGACTAATAGTGAGTTAGAAGTTGACTACTATGGTAGATTAGAAGAGGTCGTCGAACTACAATATCATAGCGAGCATAATAGTGTTTTTATTCAAATGTTATTGGTATGACACGACTTACAGAGGAATCAGAGTTGATCCTCACTATGGTCTGGTCGAAATCAACTCAAAAGCTAGACTCCGCAACATAAACGATGTATTTGTTTTCGCAAAGCAATGTCAACAAGTTTATTACACATACACCCCATCCTTTAGAAAGGATCGATCAAGAGTTGATTGGTTATCCATTTTAAAAACAAAACCCAGGGGTCATGTCGAGGTTGTTCAGGATGAGAACGAAGACACAAGTGTGCGAGATAAAGTCTTTCAAGTTAGTAAGTTGGTTGAACCATATCGAGTTGCTCCTTCGATTGACTTGGAAGAAAATTTAAATTTTCATGTTTTCGATGATAGTCTTATTGATGTTGACGCAGAGGAGTTGAATATTGTTTTGAGCTTTACGGACAAGCAAATGTCGATGAAGATGATGATGATATCCATATTGAAGATTGCAATGAAGGTGATGACTATTTAATTGACGATGAAGAAGAACAAAATTCTGACTATCAGAATGAACCAATCTGCATTTTTTTCATGTTGTATATATTATGGATGATATATTTTGTAACATGAAATATTTATTTTATAAGTTTGTATTGTTTAAGCAATGTTGTTATTGTTTTGTGCGATGGACAGTTTGTAATTTAAGTGTTTGCAACAAGGTAAATAGGCAATACAAACATAATCTTTCTTGCACAGTGCACTATCCCCGACGTCCGTACCAACAGAATACAGTCCATTGGCATTTCACAGTAGCTTCACTAGAAATGCCACAATCATCACCTACGACTTTGCGGACGAAATACAGTCCGTTGGCATTTCACAGTAGCTTCACTGGAAATGCCACAATAGTCACCGATGACTTTGCAGACGGAATACAATCCATCGGTATTTCACAGTAGCTTCACTGGAAATGCCACAATCATCACCGACGACTTTGCGGACGGCATACAGTCCGTCGGCAGTTCAAAATCACCGATAAAATCACTGGCGGACAGTGCAAATTTCAAAAGACAGGGTATTAAATGCATCTCTGACCGCATGCAATTGCCGACAAACCACGAAAAATATGGAGGGTAATTACAAATTCTGGTGCAAAATTCAAAATTTACCGACGGATTTTTGAAATATCACCGACAGAATAATTAAAATTAATATTATTTAAATATTCATCGGTAAAACTATGCTATAAATCCTAGCGACCACCCCTTCAGTTCATTTTTTCATCTGCTCCGTTATCAATCTTTCATTTTTGTTGTTTTTTTCCCTCTCATTACCTTCAAATCTTTTGTTTGTTTTGATTGTAATCTCTACTTGAATCTTCAGCAAATTAAAATGTATGTGTTTCCTCTACTTCATTTTACTTCAAGATTTATTTTTTCTTTGTTTTAGCTACTATTATTTTTGTTATGTTTTTTTGTTTTTGTGTAATTTTATAATGTAGATAAAGTCTTGAAATAAACACATTATTAAGGTAAGTATTTTTCATTCCTAAAGTCTATAGTTTTTTTTTTAATTTATTATATATATTTTATTGTTTGTATTGGCATAATAATTGAATAATTTGTTGAATTGTAATTGTAATTGTTATTGTTCAAATTACCTAGTAATTAGTAATTGAATATGTAGGAATAAATTTAATTATTTTCTCTCAATTTTACTCTATTATTGCATGATATGTGTTTAATTATTTTCATTAATTTTAATTGTTAGTCTATAGTTTTTTTTTAATTTATTGAATATATTTTATTATTTGTATTGCCATAATAATTGAATAATTTGTTGAATTTTAATTGTTATTGTTGAATTTACCTTGTAATTAGTATAGATGTTATGTTATATACAAGATTTTTGAATGGGGTCAATTGGTTGTGGCTAATGTCAATATTTACAGGTATGAAAAGTTTGGGTAGTCTCTAGTATAGGGGAGATGTTGCTGAATTTCTTTTAACAATCGAATTTAATTATATAATTATTCGTATAAAATTGTGAAATTGTGTAGATACGTTGAACGAAATCAATAGTTCATCACTCACATATGGTTGCAGCTAGTTCCTCTAGCAGCGAGGATGACATATTCTTAGGTGCCAATCAAGAAGAGGCACTTGTGCCGTCTATCGATGTTGCCTCTTCCAGCGTAGTTTCACAGCGTAGAGGCAGCGTGCCTTCGCAGCGGAATCAATTCACCTGCAAGTATGAGGCATAGTGGAAGGACGACATTTCAATGTAAGTTTGTTTAGGTTTTAGTTTTTTTTAATTATAACATAATTTATGAAAAACTAATCAATATTTCATTAATTTAATTTATTTTTAGGTTCACAAACATTGAGGTCGATTGAGGTCGCCCGAGTAATATCATCAGCGTTTAAATTGTCGATGGAGATTCCATTATTTCAATGGAGTCAGGTATCCAGACATCCTTAATGGATACCTCAAATCGATGCATGGTTTGACAGATTTGAGGTTGGTGTTAATTTCTAATTTCCACCTTATTTTTAATAAATTATTAATATAATTGTAAATAAATTATTATTTTTATTTAAAATTAATTATTTATACACAAGACAAATTCAGTTGGGACAGTGCGCATGACATTGTTGTGAGGAAGGTGTGGGAAAATCACGCTGCAACTAGGTAACATCGAAAACAATACAATATTTTTTTAAAAAAATTTATGTTTTAAAATCTAATTTCTCGCTATGGAAGTAGGTTGCTTGATTTTTGGTATGAAGCACAAAAAAGACAGAAAAAAACACAAGAGATAACGATCTTCAAGGCTGGAACGACGTGGCGGTTTGGAGGGATTTCAAATCACAGTTATATGGCGGCAATATCTTGAGCACATGACGTCTGAGCGGTTCACACGACGCTCATAGTCCGATGCTGGCAACCGAAACCTGACAACGCACACCGACCGCTCCGTTTTATTTGCTGCACATGCGAAACGGATGGTAAGATTAATTTAAATGAAATATATTGTTAAATAATTGTTGTTACTTAATTATTTTTTTCCTTACAGGCTACGTCTCTTGGACGTGATCCAAGCCCAATTGAGCTGTTTGTTGCGATGCACGTGTGGAGTCAAGACCGCCAAAAGGGGGTGCAACAGTTCGTTGAGAACTACGCTCAACACTTTATGGTATGTTCATTCAACTATTTTATTTCGTAAGTTATTATTTTTATTGAATTGAATATGATGATTTCTTTTTTTTTATTTTCAGGAGACCTATAATAGCCGGTTGAGGGAGAGATATGGGGATGATCCTTCGACCCACCCGTATTTCGATACGGATTTTTGGATGGAGGTAGGATCATCTAGTGGACCTAATAAAAATCAGATGTATGGGCTCTCCAACACTACGGACAAGAACTTGCAAGCGGCTAGTAGTGTCTCAATCGTTGGGAGCTCCCAATCAGTATCGAGCACCCAATCTAAGGATTTCGTGGCCTTGCAACATCACACGGCTCATCTCACCGAGAAATACGAGCAACTATCAGTGAATTATGAACAAAACACGGCTCACACGGCTCATCTCACCAAGAAATATGAGCAACTCTTGGCGAATTATGAACAGCTTCGTCAAATGGTCATGAACATGGGCATCACAGAGTGGAGGTACATGTGCACTACCTTTTTGGTTGTATAACAACCAGCCACCTCCTCCTCCAGCTCCACTATTGTGCTAATTTAATATTTTTTTGGAAGCACATTCAATTTGTAATGAATATTATTTAACTTTATTTTTTTTTTATGTTTAATAAAATTTATTTGCATAATTGGTCTTTTTTACTATTAATTTATATTATTTATTCTAAATAATTTTTTTTAAAAAAATACCTATCAACGGATTTACAAACGGAATGTAACCGTTGGCATTTCACAGAGAGTTGAAAGATATTTACTGGAAATGCCACAATCACTGACGGTTACATCAGCGGCTATGGTCCTTTGCCATTTTATCGAGAGCTGCAACATATTTATTGGATATGCCACTATCACTGACGGAATAAGTCTGTCCGTATATTTCCAACGGGAATTTTTTTTGGCACGCAATTTTCGTCTGTAAAATTATCAGTAATATTTTTTTCTTACCGACAGACTTAGTGATAGAATACAGTGTATTACCAACAAACAGTATGCCGACGGACTCTTTTCATCGGCGATTTAGTCTGTAAAAAAATTACTGACAAACTCTGAATCTCATACCGACGGAATCTGTTCATTGGTAAAACTGTGAAATCTTGTAGTGAGATCACAGCTAAGTAACCTTGTTCTAGCTTTGGTGCCATAACTTCAACAATTTAGAGGCAAGGGAAAAATAAGAAAAGCTTTGCAGTCATCCTTAGCTGCTTTGCACTTTATGAAACTATTATTGGGAAAACCAAATTGTAAATTGTTTTTTACTCATAAATGTATCAAAATAATTTTTTTTAGATTTTAAAAATTATTTTTTATATCAGCACATCAAAATGATTTAAAACACAAAAAAATATTGATCTAAAGCAAATAAAAAAATAAAAAAAATTTAAATTTTTTCAAATATTTTTGAAACGCAAAAATAAATAGACATTCATCTAAGAATCATATCATATGTCACCAAGAAGGGGGAAACAAAGTCATACCATAAATTGCACTAGTATGAGACACATGTCGTAGATTATTCCAACTCAATCACTGTTTTTTCCAACTCAATCACAGTAGCAAACGAGCTCGAATTCATATCCTGATACCTGGCAATACAAAAGGATACCTAACAATTATTAAAATTCTGGATAGGCTAACAGATCCTGTTCTTTCGCTTTCAGGCCAGGCCCATTCTGAGAGACAAGGACCAGTTAGAAGAGCTCGCTGATCCAAGGCTTGGAGGGAAATATCCCAAGGAAGATTTTGTACGAGTCTGCACAATTCCA
>Ga0325400_1001423_pt1 | contig 19732 bp, 10 predicted proteins | sample PopdelMetagenome_2_FD_205662 | JGI IMG/M metagenome (GOLD analysis project Ga0325400, IMG submission 205662) | Populus deltoides microbial communities from Bellville, Georgia, United States - Xylem-PdKOR-R1 | ecosystem: Host-associated > Plants > Phyllosphere > Stem > Wood/Secondary xylem...
AAATTGATACTTGGCATTGTGATGAGGGTGGCTAACAACATAAATTGTTACTTGGCATTGTGATGAGGATGTCCAAGGTTATGTGAATGATGCTTAGTGACCGTAGTATCGGTAATTAAGGTTGTGTATGAATGATACCTAGCAACCGTGGTTACAATGTATATGATGTTAATAAGAAAAATGAAAAGGGATTGGTATGAATGGAAGGTTGAGAAGACATTGATTAGCTATCCAGATTTGAATAGCTAATGGTATCGTTTGGGTTCCATTGGTGCCAACATTTCTTAAATTGATTAGTCGATCCCGAGTAATTAAGTGACTAATGATGTTTGTAAAAATTTCTAACATTGGCATAGTTTCTCTTGGTTAAATGAAAAAGATAAGTTGATCAACTATTCTGGATCAAGAGTAGTCAATGATATCAACAACCATTTCTGGTGTGATTAGCTCCTCTAGGTAAGGAAGCTAATGATGTCAATGGTTCTTGACATTGACAACTTTGATGGTAAACCAAATATTAATAAGAATTAATTAATTATTTCGATGTAAGAATGGTTAATGATATCAATCGGTTCTATTGATATCAGCACTTGAATGAAATTGATTTGTCTAACCCAATATTGGAAGACTAATAATACTAATGAGATTCATTAGTATCGGCAATTATCTTCTGAAAAATAAGAAAGAAAGTAATGATTAGTTATCTCGAAGGAATGAGATAAACTAATAATACCAAGAGAGAAAAATCTTGGTATCAAGTGAGAATTGATTCATAAGTAGATGGTATTTGAAACCATTGAGTTGTGATGAGATTTTCAAGATGAAATTATTCTCAACAAATAAAATAGAATATTATATGGATATTGGTAATAGATTGAAAATGTATGTAATAAAAGAGGTCTATGCCTAATTTTATATATCAAAAGAAATTCAATGAAAATTATTATCTATCATTATTTGTTACTACCGTTTTATATTTTATATGGCCATGTTAATTTCTATATTTCTAATCCATCAAGGTCACATTAGAAGTAAACTTAGTTTAGTTAGTTTTTGCTTTCAACCATGTAATTATTTTTAAATTAAGAAACTTATCTCCTAAAACTTGAAATGTAATATTAACATGTAAATTTGGATATATGACTTTAATCTAATGCTTGTAATTCTATGTACCTCTTTAGCCATGCATGTTTATAGTTGAAATCAAATCCTTCACTTGAATTACATTATATGATGTTATTATGTAAGATATAGTTTATATAATGATATTATAACAATTGAATTATGCATTGTTTATTTTGTGAATTTAAATTGTATAATGTTATTGAATAAAACGTGTTATGTTGATAATTATGAGTTGGGTTAAGATCCAAGATGATTGGATCGAGTTGTGAAATAAAATTGAAAATGTAATATAATTTTGTCGATAACTTGGGACCTAGTATAGAAAAAATTATGCTAAAATTTTGGTAGAAATTTCAGTGGAACTTGTATAAAAAAAATTTACTGAAAATTTTCAATATATCACGAAAAATACGTTGTAGAAAATCAAGGTTGTTACATTATTGCAGGTGTAGGTCTACTTCACTCCTCGTGTCTTCATGAATTATTCGTGTCTGAAAGAATAATAATTTATGTTAGCTTGAGTAATACTTTGTTAATTTTGTCTTTTCATATAATTTAATAACTTACCCAAATCATGTTGTCATGTATGATTACTTTTCTTAGAGCTGATATCCCTTTTCTTTCTTTATCTTCTAACAAGAGATAATAAAATATATCGATGACCTGCACAGATGTACATAAATTATCCATGCATATTCCATTTAAGTAACAAACAGGTTTTAAGTAATGATACACTATTTGCGATGGATTTTTCATTTAAGACGTCGAAAAGGTCTTCCAATGATAAGAATTTCTTCTCTCATCCATAAACAATTGTTGTAACGCAACATTTTTAATGAGACAATAAGATAGTTCAAAATTAAGAGAGTACTTGTTTAAAAGTCACATATTATAGACAGTAACAATTCAAAATTAAGACTGTAATAGTTCAAAAGTTAGATTTTATTGGCAGTAACAGTTCAAAATTAAGACATTAACAGTCAGATATTATAGACAGTAACAGATCAAAATTAAAAGAGTACAGGTTCAAAATTAAGATAATAACATTTCAAAAGTCAGACATTATTGATAGTAACAATTCAGATTTTGCTACCATGTTTTGTACTTGTCCTGTTGAATTTTGCTAATTAAATTCAATGCATTTTTCTTCAACAGTTTCACTAGTTAAAGATCATTATTCAGTTATGGTAGCTTAGATTTTATGACGTTTTCATCCTTTTTAGCTTCTCTTTTTTCTTTCCTTCCTTTTCATTTCTCTAACAAGATTTACCATTGTTCTAGTTTTAGGAACTTCTAGGGATAACTCTTTTTCAGCTTGCTTTTCTTTTTTTGTCATTTCAAAAGTTATTTTTGTTACCTGACCTTCGAAGTCCTTCCTCTTTGCTTTCATTTGAGCATTCTCCTTGATACATTTATGATTCTCTTATATTCTCTTCATAGGTTTTTTAATTTCTGTATTTTAAAATTCTTTTTCTTTTCAAGTCTCTTGACCTCTTATTCGGCCCTTTTGAGCTTTTTCTTTTCAAATATCTTGACCTTTTCTTCAGTCTTTTTGAGTTGATCTTTTAATTTCTGATTTTCACATTTCAACTCATTCTTCTTGTATAATGTTTTTATGATTTCCATATATTCTCATCGTAGCTTTTTAATTTTTGCATTTTGGAAATCCTTTTTCTTTTCAAATATCTTGACCTTTTCTTCAGTCTTTTTGAGTTGATCTTTTAATTTCTGATTTTCACATTTCAACTCTCTTATCTCTATTTTCTTCTTATCCTCATGTTCAGCAGAAAAAAAGCTTGCGCCACATTTCTTCTTCCAACAGCTCCACAACTTTTTGAACACCCAACAACAAAACTTTTTCTTCCATGGGCTCTAAGTATATAACTGAAAACTGCATGAATGTGTAGACTGTAACATTATTAATGATACAGTAACAGATGAAATTGAAAAGGTAACTGATCAGGTTGAGATTGTAATGCATGAGGTTGAGGTATTAATATATTAATACAGATTGACATTTACAATCAGACAATAAAAGTTCAAAACTCTGAAATTCTTGCTTATACTTGTGTTTATGAATGATTTTTTCCTTAATTCTACTTTCAAATGCAGTAAATTCCATTTTGCACACCTTGATATTCTTCCTTCTTCAATTGGTTCAATGATTTTTGTGTGCTCGCAAAACCAATACCACAGAAAGACATAATTCAATAACATTGAAAATTCAAATGAGTAGTATTGGTTTTGCGAGCACACAAAAATCATTGAACCAATTGAAGAAGGAAGAATATCAAGGTGTGCAAAATGAAATTTACTGCATTTGAAAGTAGAATTAAGAAAAAAATCAGTCATAAACACAAGTGTAAGCAAGAATTTCAAATTTTTGAACTTTTATTGTCTGATTGTAAATGTCAATCTGTGTTAATATATTAATACCTCAACCTCATGCAGTACAATCTCAACCTGATCAGTTACCTTTTCAATTTCATCTGTTACTGTATCATTAATAATGTTACAGTCTACACATTCATGCAGTATTCAGTTATATACTTAGAACCCATGGAAGAAAAAGTTTTGTTGTTGGGTGTTCAAAAAGTTGTGGAGCTGTTGGAAGAAGAAATGTGGCGCAAACTTTTTTTCTGCTGAACATGAGGATAAGAAAAAAGAGATAAGAGAGTTGAAATGTGAAAATCAGAAATTAAAAGATCAACTCAAAAAGACTGAAGAAAAGGTCAAGATATTTGAAAAGAAAAAGGATTTCCAAAATGCAAAAATTAAAAAGCTACGATGAGAATAAATGGAAATCATAAAAGCATTATACAAGAAGAATGAGTTGAAATGTAAAAATCAGAAATTAAAAAATCAACTCAAAAAGACTGAAGAAAAGGTCAAGATATTTGAAAAGAAAAAGCTCAAAAGGGCGAATAAGAGGTCAAGAGACTTGAAAAGAAAAAGGATTTTCAAAATACAGAAATTGAAAAGCTATGAAGAGAATATAGGAGAATCATAAATGTATCAAGGAGAATGCTCAAATAAAAGTAAAGAGGAAGGACTTCGAAGGCCAGGTAACAAAAATAACTTTTGAAATGGCAAAAAAAAAATAAGCTCAAAAAAAGTTATCCTTAGAAGTCCCTAAAACCAGATCAATGGTAAACGTTGTTAGAGAAATGACGATGAAGGAAATAGATAAGGAAAAGGAGGAAGGAAAAAAAAGAAACTAAAAAGGATGAAAACGTCATAAAAACTAAGCTACCATAACTGAATAATGATCTTTAACTAGTTAAACTTGTGAAGAAAAACACATTGAATTTGATTAACAAAATTCTAACAGGACAAGTACGACATGATAGCAAAATCTGACCTTTTACTGTGTATAATGTCTAACTTTTGAACTGTTACTGTCTTAATTTTGAACTTATACTCTCTTAATTTTGATTTGTTACTGTCTATAATATCCGACTTTTGAACTATTAATGTCTTAATTTTAAATTGTTATTGTTTTAATTTTGAACTGTTATTGGCAATATCATCTTATTTTTGAACTATTACAATCTTAATTTTGAACTGTTACTCTCTTAATTTTAAGCTATCACTATCTATAATATCTGACTTTTGAATTATTACTCTCTTAATTTTGAATTGTTTATTGTTTCATTAACAATGTTGCGTTACAGCGATTGTATATGGATGAGAGAAGAAATGTGGAAGAAATTCTTATCATTGAAAGACCTTTTCGACGTCATAAATGAAAAATCCATCGCAAATAATATAAGTGTATCACTACTTAAACTTGTTTGTTACTTCATTGGAATATGCATGGATAATTTACGTACACCTATGCAGGTCATCGATGTATTTTGTTATCTCCTATTAGAAAATAAAAAAAGAAAAGGGATATCACCTCCAAGAAAAGTAATTATACATTGAATCATAAATTGTTGCAATACCAAGGGTTGTTTGTCTTGTTAGGACCTGGTTTCATTCACAAACAAAAAGAATTTCCAATAAGATTTGATGATTGAATCCAATTTTACGACGCACAAGGAAAACTTCAATTGTTACACATCTTACATTGTTCCTTTGCAGAAGAGCATTAGTTTCACCCATTACGCAGGTGCTATATCAGCTCCAAAGCTATACCATAGTTAACAAGAATGAAAGACCACTTTATAACAATGACTAGAGGTGGAGAATTTATTCAAATGAAAAACCATTGTGTTGAAACTAAAATTAATATTCCATGCAGTTAAAAAAGAGACATGTTAGTTCTAGCATAGATCATCAAGCATGTTTGGCTAGTAAAACTACAAGACAATATGTTGAGAGATTTTCTCACCACTGTTATACCTAACTACGTATTCATCAACATCAACTCCAGGAAGGGTGAAGCCTGCCCTGGTCAAAAGATTGCCTGCATCGCAGACCTGAATGATACAAAAAATAAGTTGGCTCAGTGATACCATTTTGGGGTAGATGTTACCCTCTCAAGATATGTATGCAACACAACCATGTGTTTAGTTTCCTAAGGATATATGTACCCCTTATCTTAATAAGTTCACAAATGGTAATTACCAAGTGACAACATACATACTTGAGCCAGAGGTTGAGCCAGAGGTGATATGCGAGGACTAATGCCTCCTTCACGCTCCATTTGAGCCACAGTGCATGCTATTCTAAGCTCCCTACACATGTCAGCAAGCAGAAAAATCAGTAGGCAAACTTATTGGTTAACATACTGTTTACTTTCAATCAAAATATAAATAAGAAGAGACAACTTCAAGGTTTCTCCACCCAAAATAGCTGCTAAAAATAGGCCATCCGGCTTCAATGCTAGTTTACACTGTCATGAAAACCAATGAAATGGACAAGTGTCATAGAAATGACCACATCAGGATTTCAAACAAAATGACAAGTAGAGAGATTTCATCACGATAACAACCAAACACAGCTATAAAGAGAGGAGCAATAAGGTTTACACGTCTACTGCTCTGTGTGTGTGGTTGTTGTAGACATCCATTGTACTTTCATAAACAGTGGATGCCCTTTCAGACTACTGTTGGTGGTCTGAAATGTCAAATTATTTACGATGAAGTACAGCTTTGGTCTTATTTTACAGTCTTATAACTTGATTTATCAAGAGATTATTCTTCTATGCTTCAGAGAATAAAAAAATAGAAAAGTTTTTGGAGTTATAATTAAATTGAAGATAACTTTCAGAGTAGCGCATAGAAAGCACTTCTATATCTTACTATCTGCATGGCAAACATGTATGCTTCATTTTTTTCTCCTGGGGTTAATAATTCTAATGGTTTCCATCCCCTAATGTCACATGCATTTACAAATTCTGGAGGATATCATGGATGAAAAAGATGCTAACGCTGAAAGAAAGTCATAATAAAGACGTGTATACCTGTATCATGGCTCCTGGAAGATCATTTGTCCAATGGAGTCCCAAGCAACTGATAACCTAATCTACCGAACTTCATAGTCACATACAAAACATAACATTTAAAACCAGTTCTTCCTGATGACTAGTTTTCACAAGAACCAAATAGATGAAATCCACTTACAGACCTTTCTTTTATAGGTAGAAACTCCTCATCTCCCACCACAAAGGATGTTTCGATATTCTGATTTGAATCTTGTTGAGCAGCTTCAGCATCCTTACATAATTGAACCATGTCATTTGAAGTGTCCATCATGACAAGCTTTTCAATGGAGCCTGGCATTTAAAGTGGCTACAAGATTAAAGTTTAATATTTATGATATAATTTACAAGATCATGCCTAATGAAGGAAAATGACTAGAGAAAGATAACAGCTTTTCCTATGTGTATGCTCATTTTCAAATACCACTTTGTGGTATCAAAAACGTGTTTCAAGTATTGTCTTATCAACTGCCAAAATCTCTGATAAATACTGTCACATGATTGGACTTCCATTCAACCGAATTCCTCCCTCTTTTGAACCTCTTAATTCATGATCACTCAACCTTACAGTTAGTGCTGAACACCCATGTCTCAAAAATTTTGAAATACAACCTTAAAATTTTTCAAATTATCTTCTATAGTTATTGAAACACATAAATAGCAGGAAGTCTTAAAATCGATTCTCACCACGACCACGTAGCAAACGTCTGACAGCTTCCGAAGAACCTCCTAAACACAACGCGGTAGGAAATGTTTTCTTGCAATCCTGCACAACACAAACACACAACAATCCGGAACTAAGCAAAAGTCATCAAAGTTCAAAATTTAAACTTCTCAAACTCACCACGACTAGAAAATGCAACTTCACAAAAATTAAAACCTCTCATTTCTTAATACTACAGCATTCTAAACATTCTTAAAAACAACAGTAGACAAGTAGGTAACTAGACTACCTCCAAGCGATCCAACAAATTGTCAGCAACAGCATCCACAAAAGGATCACTTGGCCTCATCAACCACGCAGCTCGGTCACGCTGCAGCCACCCCACAATTGGACCAATACCCAGAAGCAGATATACAATATCGAATTTGAAAACATGCAAAAAACACAAAAACAAAAACACCACAATACCAAAATATTCAAATCATAAATTTACAGAGAAAGACTGGATTTTTACCTGTTTTCGTTTGAATTCCCGATCGAAAATCTTGACCCTTGGACTTTGTGGCCCATCGATGGTCTTATTGTCAATGTTTGTGCAATAAGAAATTGAGGGGATGAGAGTGTCGGTCTCTTTTATTGTTCTTCTTCTTCCTCTAAGTAGCAACTGTGAAGTCCTCTGACACAGAGACAGGGGGACTCTCATTTTCTTTAAAGTTTCAGAAGCTAATGTGGACTGAAGCTAATGTGGACTGAAGTCCTCTGACACAGAGACCGGGTGCCTCTCATTTTCTTTAAGTTTAAGAAGCTAATGTGGACTGAAGCTAATGTGGACTGAAGTCCTCTGACACAGAGACCGGGTACCTCTCATTTTCTTTAAGTTTCAGAAGCTAAAGAAGCTAATGTGGACTGAAGTCCTCTGACACAGAGACCGGGTGCCTCTCATTTTCTTTAAGTTTCAGAAGCTAATGTGTGTGGACTGAAGGTTCAAAAACCTCAATAAAAATCTGATTAATTTATTTTGTATTTTTATATTGTTTAATATATTAATATTAAAATAAATTTTAAAAATAAAAAAATATATTTTTTTAACATATTTATAAATAAAAAATAATTTAAAAAATAATATTAATCAGTGCACTCAACTTTCTATTAAAACTTAGTTGGAATAAATCTATTAAAAGCTCATTTTATATTTAAAAAAAATTAATTTTTTAAATTAATTTTTTATTATTTTTAAATTTTTTTAATATATTGATATCAAAATTAATTTTTTTAAAAAAAATATTTTAATATATTTTTATATAAAAATCACTTTAAAAAATAATTATTACTACAATAACATACCATCTTACTCATACTTATTTTACTAGCTATCAACAATATATAAAACTAAGAATTTAAATGAGTTTGCTAATTTTAAAATGTTTCATTTGAATTCTCAAACTCTTTGTATGTTTGTGTTGCAACGAGAGTAGGCATAAGTTTTCGGTCCACTTAACCAACAAATGGACAAAATTAAAGGTAAAAAAAATAAAAAAAAAATAAGCATGGCCATTTATAAGGAACTCAGAGAATATATTCAAGACAAATATGCACGATATATGTTAAATAATCTAGGCTCATGAAATATCAGCTAGTCAAGACTGGCATGAGCTTATTGTGTAAAATATTTTTTATAAAATTTAAAATAAAAAAAATAAAGACAAACAAAGAAAGTTGGGTGGATGTTTCCGAAGAAATCACTAAACAATAAACACTAAAGGAAGTCATGTCACGAACTTATTGTGTCGATACACTAAACACACTAACATTGGCTATGACTTGCGTGAAATAACAATCCCCTATGTTTGAATTTTTAAAAAAAAATCTTAATTTTCATATAATTAAAGATAAAAAGAATAAAAATAAAAATAAAAATAAACATTTTCAAAGAACTCGGGGAACATATTCTAGAACAATTCACACAACATCTGCTAGATGATCTAGGCTCGTGAAACGCTCACATGAGCTCATTGTGTGAAATAATTTTTCTAACTTTAAGGATATAAAATAATAAAAAGTAACAAAAAAAAAGTAGGGTGTATATTTCCAAAGAAATCACTAAACAATCAACATTAAAGGAGGTCATATCATAAGCTCATTGTGTTGATGCACAAAACACACTGGCATCGCTATGACTTGCATGTAATAGCAATCCCCCTGTGTTCAATTTTTTTTTTAATTAAATCCTAATTTTCATATAATTGAAGATAAAAGGAATAAAAATTAGAGTGGACATTTCCAAGGAACTCGGAACATATTCAAGACTAGTGCGTATGACATCCGCAGGAAGATCCAAGCTCATGAAACGCCCATATGAGCTTATTGTGTGAAATAATTTTTCTAACTTTGAAGGTAGAAAAGAATTAAAAGTAACAAAGAAAGTAAGGTGTATGTTTTCAAAAAAATCACTAAACAATCAACACTAAAAGAGGTCATGTCCTGAACTTATTGTGTAGATGCACAAAACACAATAGCACCGGTTATGACTTGCATGTAATAGCAATCCCCTTGTGTTCATTTTTTTTTATTAAATCCAAATTTTCATATAATTGAAGATAAAAGGAATAAAAATTAGAGTAGACATTTCCAAGGAACTCAGGGAACATATTCAAGACCAATGTGCACGACATCCACTGGAAGATCTAGGCTCATGAAATGCCCACGAGTTGGACCTGACATGAGCTCATTGTGTAGAATAATTTTTGTACAATTTAGGATAGAAAATTATAAAAACTAACACAAAAAGTAGGGTGGACATTTCCAAAGAAATCACTAAACAATCAATATTAAATGAGATCATGTCATGAACCCATTGTGTAGAAGCAATAAACACATTAACATCAACTACAACTTGCATGAAATAGCAATCCCCCTATGTTCAATTTTTTTTAAAATCCTAATTGTCATATAATTAAAGATAAAATGAATAAAAATAAGAGTGGATATTTCCAAGGAATTGAGGGAACATATTCAATATCATTGCGCACGACATCTACCAGATGATCCAGGCTCATGAAAGGCCCTCATGAGCTCATTTTATAAAATAATTTTTCTAATATTAAGGATAGAAAAGAATAAAAACTAACAAAGAAAGTAGGGTGTATGTTTCTAAAAAATCACAAAACAATAAAACACCAAAGGAGACTCTATTATGAACTAATTGTGTACATTCACTAAACACACTAACATCAACTACGACTTGCGTGTAATAGAAATCCTCTTATTTTCAAGTTTTTTTTATTAAATCCTAATTTTCATATAATTGTAGATAAAAAGAATAAAAATAAAAGTGGACATTTTGAAGGAACTCGAGGAACATATTCAAGACTAACACGCATAACATCCACCGGATGATCCAGGCTCATGAAACGCCTGTATGAGCTTATTGTGTAAAATAAATTTTCTAACATTGAGGATAGAAAAGAATTAGAAGTAACAGAGAAAGTAGGTTGTACATTTTCAAAGAAATCACTAAATAATCAACACTAAATGAGGCCCTGCCATGAACTCATTGTATAAAGGAACTAAACACACTAACTTCGGCTATGACTTACATGTAATAACAATCCCTTTGTGTTTGAATTTTTTTTTTATTATACTAATTTTCATATAATTGAAGATAAAAAGAATAAAAATAAGGGTGGACATCTTCAAGGAACTCAAAGAACATATTCAGGACCAATGCGCATGACTTCTGCTGGATGATCCAGGCTCATGAAATGCCCCACATGAGCTCATTGTGTGAAATAATTTTTCTAACATTGAGAATAGAAAAGAATAAAAACTAACAGAGAAAGTAAGATGTATGTTTCCAAAGAAATCATTGAACAATAAACACTAAAGAATGCTAAGCCAAGAATTCATTGTATAGATGCATTAAACACAATAACAACGGCTACAACTTGCATGTAATAACAATCCTCTTTTGTTCATTTTTTTTAATTAAATCCTAATTTTCATATAATTGAATTTAACAAGAATAAAAATAAGTGGGACATTTTCAAGGAACTCAAGGGACATATTCAAGACTAGTGTGCACGACTTCCGCCGGATGATCCAGGCTCATGAAACGCCCATATGAGCGCATTATGTGAAATAATTTTTCTAACATTAAGGATAGAAAAGAATAAAAACTAACAGGGAAAGTAGGGTGTATGTTTTCAAAGAAATCACTAAACAATAAACACTAAAGGAGGCCCTGCCATGAACTTATGGTGTAGATGCACTAAACACACTAACATCAGCTATACTTGCATGTATTAGCAATCCCCCTATGTTCGATTTTTTTATTAAATCCTAATTTTCATATAATTAAAGGTAAAAAGAAAAAAATAAGCATGGACATTTCCAAGAAACTCAGGGAACATATTCAAGACCAATACACACGATATAAACTAGATGATCCAAGCTCATGAAACACCTGCTGGTCAGGATTGACATGAGCTCATTGTGTAAAATATTTGTTGTAAAATTTAAGATTGAAAAAATAAAGACTGATAGATAAAGTAGTATGAACATTTCCAAAAAAATCACTAAACAATAAAGGAGGCCCTGCCATGAATTCATTGTGTAATCTCACTAAACACATTAAAGTCAGGTTCAACATAAGTGTAACTAGTTTCCAAATAAATTAGTAAATAATAAATACTAAAGTAGGCTTTTCCATGAACTCATTATGGAGACGCACTAAACACACTAACATCGGCTACGACTTGCATGTAATAGCAATCTCCTTGTGTTCCAATTTTTTATTTATTAAATCCTAATTTCATATAATTGAAGATAAAAAGAATAAAAATAAACATGGACATCTCCTAGGAACTAAGGGAACATATTCGAGACCAATACGCATGACATCAATCGGATGATCCAGGCTTATGAAATGCCCAAAGGTCGAGACTGATATAAGCTCATTGTGTAAAATAATTTTTATAAAATTTAGGATAGAAAAGAATAAAAACTAACAGAGAAAGTAGGGTAGACGTTTTAAAAGAAATCACTAAGTAATAAACATTAAAGGAGGCTCTGTCATGAACTCATTGTGCAGATACATTAAACCTATTAACATCGACTATGACTTGCGTGCAATAACAATCCTCTTATGTTTTAATTTTTTTTATTAAATCCTGATTTTCTTATAATTGAAGATAAAAAGAATTAAAATAAGTATGAACATTTCTAAGGAACTCACGGAACATATTCAAAACCACTGCACATAACTTCCATCGGATGATCCAGACTCATGAAACGCCGACAAGAGCTCATTGTATGAAATAAAAATTCTAGCATTGAGGATAGAAAAGAATAAAAAGTAACACAGAAAGTATGGTGTATGTTTTCGAAGAAATCACTAAACAATAAACATTAAATGAGACCTTGCCATGAACTCATTATAAAAATGCACTAAACACATTAACATCGAATCTCACTTGCATGTAATTGCAATCCCCTTGTGTTTAATTTTTTATTAAATCCTAATTTTCATAAAATTGAAGATAAAAAAATAAAAATAAGCGTGAACATTTCCAAGGAACCTAGGGAATATATTCAAGAATTGTTCGCACGACATTCGCCAGATGATCTAGGCTCATGAAAAGCCCGCATGAGCTCATTATGTAAAATAATTTTTCTAACATTAAGGATAGAAAAGAATAAAACTAACATAGAAAGTAGGGTGTACTTTTTCAAAGAAATCACTAAAAAATAAACACTAAAGTAGGCTCTTCCATGAACTCATTATGTAGATGCATTACACAAACTGACATCGGCTACGACTTTCGTGTAATTGCAATCCCCTTGTGTTTGTTTTTTTATTAAATTCAAATTTTTATATAATTGAACGTAAAAAAAATTAAAAATAAGCATGAACATTTCTAAGAAACCCAGGGAACATATTCAATACCAGCGCACATAACTTCTGCCAGATGATCCAGGCTCATGAATCACCCGTATGAGCTCATTGTGTAAAATAATTTTTCTAACATTGAGGATAGAAATAAATAAAAACTAACAATGAAAATAGGGTGTACGTTTCCAAAGAAATCACTAAACAATAAACACTAAAAGAGGCCCTAACGTGAACTCATTATATATGTTGCTACCCAATTTTTGACCCATGTTTTGATAAATTTTCAGAAAAAATCCAAAAATAGAGAAAAACATTGAAAATCCAAAAAAATACATTTTTAATACATTTGCATCGTTTTTAGCATTTTTAGCATCGTCTCAAAAGAATTTAAATTTTCAAAGACATTTGGAACGCGTTCAACTTTTAACGCGTTATTTTTAAAATCATTGATTTTCTTCATTGAGTCGACGTTGATATTGCTCGTTTTCAAAAAATACAAAAAAATTAAGAAAAATCAAATTTACAAAAAAAAAGAAAGTTGAGGGACCAATTTTGAGATTCATGCAACATTTTACCTATAAACCAAACCAGGAACCAGAGAACCCAAACCAGGAACCAGAGAACCCATCCCTTTTCCAGCAGCAGATCTTCCCTCTCTCTCACCTGAACACCCACCGGAACCACAAAAGACAGCCCTCGCCCACTTCCCCTCTCAACCGAACCGTTTCCCCCATCTCCATCGACCAGCCTTCCAGAGGCAGCCGACCGACCGGCCAATCGGCCTTCAGCTGGCCACACACACCACTCATCTTCCTCTGTGAACACAGAGCCTCTCCCTCACAGAAACCAGCAGCCGATCCTCCCCCCACAGACCGAAACGACGACCTCCCTCATCTGGCTGACACCAGCAGCAAGCCCAACCGCCGCTGCTACCACCAGGAGAGGGGATCTCAACGCTGCCGCCCCTGGCCACAGATTCACTGCCGCCCTCTGCACACTGCAGCGCTGCCCAACTGCCGGCCACCTGAAGCGAAGGAGAAGAAGATGTAAACAAAAGAAAGATCAACGGTGAAGCTGATCTGAAAAGGAGAAGACCGAAACAGATCCGAAAAAGAAAGAAAAAATTAAAATCAACTGGCTTGGGTGTTTTATTCTTTTGCAGGTGATGAAGACCCTCACCGCCGGCAGGGAAGGGAAGAGGAGATGAAGCTATGACTGACCCCTGATTTTCCAGCGTTTTGTGCGGCGGCGCATAGGCCCACGCGCCGCCAATGACATGGCGCGTGGGAAGACGCACCGCCACTGTTCCTGCTGTTCTTTGGCTCCACAAAACTGGTCCCGGCACTGTTATGGATTTTTGATTGGCTGTTTTGTAATTTTAGAACTGTTTAATGTAATATTCGTTTAGTTTTGAGTTTTTTTTATAATTTGTAATTTGTAAACATGGAAGCAAAAAAAGAAAAGAAAGAGAAAAGAAAAAATATAGTAAAGAAAAAGAAAAAGAAAAAGAAAAAATACAGTGAAGGTGTATGTGTTGTTTGTATTTTTTTGTTATGGATTTTTTTTATTTAGGATAAAATTGCAAAAATTAAAGAAAAATTTAATATTTTGATTTGCTCACGGATAAAGAATTATGAACTTACATGTGAGTCGTATTTCTAAATTCGATGAAAGAACAGAATTTTTAAAACTTTTTTAGCACATCAAGTTCACGAAGTAGCTTACCTCAGGTAGGGTGTATTAGGGGTGCTAATACCTTTTCTAATCACAACTAGTCCCTTACCCGCGAATCTCTGATAAGACCAGTATCCGGGTTTCCTAGTAGCCTTCAATAAATTACTAGGTGGAGACTCCCAAGACCCTAAATCAAAGCAAAAACGAGAAACAAAAAATTGCCAGCCGATGCCGCGCGGATTTTTTGACGTGCGACAATATAGATGCACTAAACACACTACACATCAGCTACGACTTGCATGTAATAGCAATCCTCCTGTGTTCTATTTTTTTTATTAAATCCTAATTTTCATATAATTCAAGTTAAAAAGAATAAAAATAAGAGTGGACATTTCCAAGGAACTCAGGGAATATATTTAAGACTAGTGCGCATGACATCCGTCGGATGATCCAGGCTCATGAAACGCGCATGAGCTCATTGTGTAAAATAATTTTTCTTACATTGAGGATAGAAAAGAATAAAAACTAACAGAAAAAAGAGGGTGTATGTTTCCAAAGAAATCATAAAACAATCAACATTAAAGGAGGCCCTGCCATAAACTTATTATGTAGATGCACTAAATACACAAACATCGGTTACGATTTAAGTGTAATAGCAATCCGCTAATGTTTGAAATTTTGTTTATTAAATTTTTTTTCATATAATTGAAGATAAAAAGATTAAAAATAAGTGTGGACATTTCCAAGGTACTCAGGTAACATATTCAAGACTAGTACGCATGACATCCATCGGATGTTCCGGGCTCATAAAACGCTCACATGAGCTCATTGTGTAAAATAATTTTTCTAACGTTGAGGATAGAAAAGAATAAAAGTAACAGAGAAAGTAGGGTGGACGTTTTAAAAGAAATCACTAAACAAGAAACACTAAAGTAGGATTGTCACATGTCCTCTTATCAAGCATTTTTCATTGCTTATTTCAAGCTCTGCATTGTAAAAATAAATCATACGTTTTCTTTCAGTAAAAATGGTAGACAAACTAGAAGAAGCTTCTTCCATTTGAAAATAATATAATCTGAATTCAAATGAATTGAAATTACAAAAGACACCACTTTGTCGCGCCTTAACTTGGATTCAGATAAAGACAAAATAAAAGCTCAAATTTCTTGTGAGAAAAGATTGAAAAAACACAATCGATAACATATAAAAGGAAAGATTCACAAGACAAAACAAAAGTTCGCCACTCTTTATATAACACCTCTACATAGACAGTGATATAGAAAAAATTACTTTGCTCATCATCCTAGATTTCTTGTGATCGTTGCTAATCATGCTCTCTTATTATTATTGTTGTGTTCTGTAGTCATTATGTAAAGTGTGGAATATTATATGAAATTTATTGGGTTAAGAGAAAAATTGAGAGACACTGACTATTAAAAAATAAAAGCTGCAGAGGTGATGAGATGGAAGCTGTAATGGAATGGAGGAGATGAAGAGAACACGTAGAGATGTTATTAGCACAGATAGGTTATTAATTATTGTTATTATTGTGTTACTTAGTCATTGTGAAGAAAAAAAAAGAAATAATATATGAAATTTTTTGGGTGAAGGGAAAAGTTGGGAGACGTCGACTATTGAAAAATAAAAACGTTGCAGAGGTGATGGGATGGAAGCTGTAATAGAATGGAGGTGATGGACGGAACACGTAGAGATGTTTTTAGCACAGGTAGGTTATTAATTAGTTATTACTAGATACTTAACTTGCGTTTCACCATAGTTTAGATATTGTTTTTTAAAAAAAACTTTATACTCAAACTTTTTTGACATGTTTTTGTATTTAAAAAATTCTAAGTGAAAAAAAAGATTATACATACAACAAATCAAATAAATCAAGAACTACTATGAAATTTCATCTGTTACTCTTTGTCTTTTAAATTATTACTGTTTTATTGTTTAAGGATTTCTATTTCATGTATTTCATTTTTTTCAACTAAAACAAGAAAAATGACAGGTCATAGGGTTCCATGTCACCTATATAAAATATTTAGTAATCTAACATTGTTTATCTAAAATATCTTCTGCTCGTTTTATTTAACTAAAACAAGGAAAAAAAGAGGCGTTCCTGTCAAATTTTATCTGTTACTCTCTGTCTTTTGAACTACTACTGTTTTATTATTTAAGAGTATCTACTTCATGTATTTCATGTTTTTCAACTAAAATAAGGAAAATGAAATGTTATAGGTTCCCTATCAACCCTATAAAATATTTAGCAATCTAGCACTCTTTATCTGAAATATCTTATATTTATTCTATGTAACTAAAACAAGGAAAAATAAAAGCTTTATTGTCAAATCTCATCCTTTATTGTTTGTCTTTAGAACAATTTCTATTTTGTTATTTAAGGGTTTCACTTCATATGTTTCATTTTTTTCAACTAAAACAAAGAAAATAGCAAGTTATAGGTTCCTGTTATTCTTATAAAATATTTAGCAATCTAGCACTATTTATCTTAAATATCTTATTCTTATTTTATGTAAATAAAACAAGGAAAAATACAAGCGTTACCATCAAATTTTATCCATCACTGTATGTCTTTTTTATTGTTATTGTTTTATTATTTACTCGTTTCTACTTCATGTATTTCATTTTTTTCAATTAAAACAAGAAAAATGACAGGTTATTGAGTTCCCTGTCACCCTTAATTTTTTTTTTAGTAAACTAGCATTGTTTATCTGAAATATCTTATGCTCATTTTGTGTAACTAAAACAATAAAGAATATAAGCATTATTTCAAATTTTATTCGTTAATGTATGTCTTTTGAACTATTACTGTTTTATTATTTATGGGTTTCGACTTTATGTATTTCATTTTTTTCAACTAAAACAAAGAAAATAGCAGGTTATGGGGTTTCTTGTCACTCTTATAAAATTTTTAACAATCTAGCATTACTTATATGAAGATATCTTATGTTTATTTTTTGTAACTAAAATAAGAAAAAATACAAGTATTATTGTCTGTCTTTTGAACAGTTACTTTTTTTATAGTTTAAGGGTTTCTACTTCATGTACTTCATTTTTTTCAACTAAAACAAGGAAAATGACAGGTTATTGGGTTTCCTGTCACCTATATAAAATATTTAGCAATCTAGCATTGTTTATCTGAAATATCTTATGTTCATTTTAAATAAATAAAACAAGGAAAAATACAAGCGTTACTATCAATTTTCATCTGTTACTCTCTGTCCTTTGAACTGTTTCTGTTTTATTGTTTAAGGGTTTCCACTTCATGTATTTCATGTCTTTCAACGGAAACAAGGAAAATGAAAGGTTACAAGGTTCCCTCTCAACCTTATAAAATATTTAGCAATCTTGCACTGTTTATCTGAAATATCTTATGTTTATTTTGTGTAACTAAAACAAGGCAAAATAAAAGCGTTATTGTCAAATTTCTTTCTTTATTGTCGGACTTTAGAACAATTTCTGTTTTATTGTTTGAGGGTTTCTAATTCATGTGTTTTATATTTTTCAAATAAAACAAAGAAAATGGCAGGTTAAGAGGTTCCCTGTCAATCTTATAAAATATTTAGCAATCTAGCACTGTTTATCTAAAATATCTTATGCTCATTTTAAATAAATAAAACAAGGAAAAAAACAATTGTTACTGTTAATTTTCATCTGTTACTCTTTGTCATTTGAACTCTTATTGTTGTTATTGTTTAAGTGTTTCTTTTTCATGTATTTCATTTTTTTCAACTAAAAATAAGAAAAATGGAGGCCATATGGTTCTCTATCACCCTTATAAAATATTTAGCAATCTAGCACTATTTATCTGAAATATCTTATGCTCATTTTATGTAAATAAATAAAAAAAATACAAGCATTACTGTTAAATTTCATATGCTACTCTATGTCTTTTGAACTCTTACTGTTTATTATTTACCAGTTTCTACTTTATGTATTTCATTTTTTCAACTAAAACAAGAAAAAATGGCAGGTTATTGGGTTCCTTGCCACCTTTATTTTTTTTTTTAGCAATTTAGCATTGTCTATCTAAAAATATCTTATGCTCATTTTGTGTAACTAAAACAAGAAAAAATAAAAGTGTTACTGTCAAATTTCATTCGTTCTTGTCTGTCTTTTGAATTGTTATTGTTTTATTGTATAAGGGTTTCCACTTCATGTATTTCATTTTTTAAAACTAAAACAAGGAAAATAGCAGGTTATAGGGTTCTCTATCACTTTTATAAAATTTTTAACAATCTAGCATTGTTTATTTGAAATATTTTATGCTTATTTTTTGTAACTAAAACAAGGAAAAATATAAACGTTACTGTCTGTCTTTTGAACTATTATTTTTATTATTATTTAAGGGTTTTTACTTCATATGCGTCATTTTTTTCAACTAAAACTAGGAAAATGGTAGGTTATTGGGTTCTTTGTTACCCATATAAAATATTTAGCAATCTAGCATTGTTTATCTGAAATATCTTTCGCACATTTTATCTAACTAGTACAAGCATTACTATCAAATTTTATTCATTACCCTATCTCTTTTGAACTTTTACCGTTTTATTGTTTAAGATTTTCTACTTCATGTGTTTCATGTTTTCAACTAAAACAAGGAAAATGAAAGGTTATGAGTTCCCTGTCAACCTTATAAAATATTTAGCAATCTAGCACTATTTATCTGAAATATCTTATACTCATTTTGTGTAACTAAAATAAAAAAAATAAAACTGTTATTGTCAAATGTCATCCTTTACTATCAATTTTTAGAACAATTTCTATTTTATTGCTTAAGAGTTTCTACTTCATGTGTTTTATTTTTTTCAACTAAAAGAAAGAAAATGGCAGGTTATGAGATTTCTTGTCTCTCTTATAAAATATTTAGTAATCTAGCACTATTTATCTAAAATATCTTATACTCATTTTATATAAATAAAACAAGGAA
>Ga0325400_1001426_pt1 | contig 19719 bp, 11 predicted proteins | sample PopdelMetagenome_2_FD_205662 | JGI IMG/M metagenome (GOLD analysis project Ga0325400, IMG submission 205662) | Populus deltoides microbial communities from Bellville, Georgia, United States - Xylem-PdKOR-R1 | ecosystem: Host-associated > Plants > Phyllosphere > Stem > Wood/Secondary xylem...
AGGGCGCCGGGATAGAAGAATCATTATTAGTTTAGGTGCAGGTTGATTTCTCTAGGGTTTTCATGCAAGAAGCCGAAGCTGCCCTAATCCCCCCTCTTCTTTATGTTTCCCTGCCTAAAACACCATCTTTGTAGCCCTATCAATAATTAATGTAACAGGATTGTAAAATGGTATGTGAACATCATCACGAACCACATTTAGATAAGCTGTTCAGTTCATGAGAAGCTTTAAATACAATATGGAGAACTCATTTAGATATCACATTAGCTGTTCCAGTTTTTTGTTCAATAGAATACACTTGCAGTGACTTGATTAAAAAAAAAAAAACCCTCAAAAGAAAAGGGAGAAGGCCAAAAAAACAAAAATAGAAAAAACCTAATTACCTACTGAAGTACAAGTCCCTGGTATGTTGCAACAAATCCCATCATTAGAAAAGCTGGAGACAGGGTGGGGGGAAGCAGCTATTTGAATATTCTGTACAAATACAGATGGCCAACACTCGCTCATTTGAGAGCAAGCAACTGGTCCAACCCTGTTAGTCACGCCTTCCAACCATAACCCATGTTATCATCAAGGTCACTGTTAAAAAAACCATTTTCAGTGAACTCATGGGCAATATCACTAACCAGGTCGTCCTGCAGATGAAGATTTGGAGGCAAATCTAGCACTTTCTGGTTAAACCCACTGTTGCCACCAGCTGCTGAAGAATCACTGTTCGCAGCGGCTTTAAAACTGTTGCTCCGGCTTGGTGCAAGTCCTCCTGCACCTACAGACACAGTGGAAGCAGTTGGAGGTGTTGCCAAAGTGTTGCTTCCAAAACCCAATCCACTCCTTGTCATGCCACCATTCCCACTCTGTCCAGAGAGGGAATGTTGCTGGACTCCTCCCCCACTGTTATTGGACATTTCCTGCAACAGCTGGATCATGTGTGGTTGCAAGGCCTGGTTGCCTTGGGAGGACTGTGGAATGCTCTGTTGGAGTAAGCTATTAGAGCTCAATGAGCGCTGCTGCATCTGCTGGGGCTGTTGGGGAGGTAGATGTGGACTAGAAAAGCCACTCACAGGTAAGTTCTGCATGGATCCAGGTATGAAGTTAGCGGTTCCTTGAAAGTTTGAGGATGGACTCTGATTAGAATTATTGAATGGTGAAGCAGCCTCCTGTTGTGAACTGGAGTTTGAATTCATTGAGTTCTGCCTCCTGAGCAGATTCTGGAAGTTTGTTAATGCCAAAGCAGCCTGTGCTGGACCACTTAAAGCACCTCGACCAACCATTTGATGGTTGCTATTCACATGGCTGTTTATTCCAGGATGTAATGCCATTAGCTTGTTGAGGGTGTTTCGATCAGTTGGCAGACCTTGAACACTTGCTAACTGCTCCATTTCCTGCATTTTCTGTATCTGAAGCTTAGCTGCAGTCGCATGCCGAGGATAACTTTTCAAGCCCTCTGCAGGCAATGGTCCACATCAGGTCTCTATGCACATTATGTGCAAAACAATGGTTTTCTCTTGTAGCAAAAATTAGCAGGCAAAAGAAAAACAAAGTAGAATAGTCAAGGCGCACAAAAATGAACCACAACTTTTAGCTGTCTAAAATAAATATATTGATCAAATATAAGAGAAATGAAATCAAAATGAAACAGAACTTTTAGCTGTCTGATAAAAAATCATTGGAGGTGCAACCTTCATGTTGATAAAATGCAAACATTAGAAGATGTTATATGAAAAAAGAAAAAGAAAAAAGAAAAGAAAAGAAAAGAAATTCCTAGCAGCGGATAAATATGCCCACATGAAAACACCTTCGAAACTAATGAAAATTACAACACAAACCATGACAAATAATAACAGAAGAAAGTAGAAGCCAAAACAGACAAGCGCTCCCATTTTTTAATTTTTTTTGAACTATAACTAGATATTAAACTTGAGAAAGAACTGACATGCATAACAATATATTATTCCCAAGGAACTTCCTAGAATATGGCAGGTCCAGAAATGAAGCCATAATATATAGGTAAAAACAGATAAATATAGTAACACCAGCCACAAAAGGAAATTACCAATAGGCCCAACTTTTTGCTCCCGGCAGAAATCAATCAGATCCTTCATGCTGCTGACAACCTCAGAGATCTGTAATAAATTGGAGATAGAAATCATAAAACATAGATCAAAGTTTTCTATCAATACAGAAATTCAGATCCAGAAAGAGTGAAAGTTATACCTGCAGACACCTGACATATCTTTTGGAAAAACCCAAATCGTTCAGCGACTGCAACTCTAAACTCTTCGCAAGCTGGCGACTAGCCGTCAGAACCCTTAAAAAAATCAACAGTGGATTAGTATTAACTAACCGTAGTTATAATCCAATCCTGTGCAAACCAAATATTAACATCATATTTGATATAGCCTTCTGTTGAAATACAAAATACAGAGTAAATGAAACTACCAAAATAATGTACCCTTAGCATTTAAAGCTCATTCAAGAGTTGAGACAGGGTGTTTTATGAATGCCATGCCCAAGGAGAGCTACATGATTTTATGCTCCACCAAAACATAAAGATACAAGAGGGCCACGGTCTAGAATGGTAACAGTCACAGCTGCAAGTTCTAGTATACAGATTCAAATCTTGAGACTTCATCCAAAATGCTCAAGGACATAATCAATTCCTCAGTCGACAACTTCCATTTGAGCAGGATCAACATTAGATACCTCGAACACTTATTATATCGTAAGAGGCAGAAGGGCTGAGTTAGCAAAACAACTTAGCAAGTAGAAGTTCTTGTCTATCACAACTCCAGGCACATAACAAATGCTTTTTTTTATTTCTGGACATAAAGCCTCAAGGATGTGATCTGTGAGGACCTAGTCACTTGTGTTTTCAGTCAAACAGCTTCAGCCAGAAAGATTGCATAAGCAGCACCCAATTTATTAGGAAAGAATTAAGTGAGTGCTCATTTACTTACATATTGCTGTTTGTTTGCAAATCCTGTTGAGAAACCCCGTCAGATCCACTTTCAGCAATTGTGCTCTGACATTTCTGTGCAACCTGTAGCAACTGATTCACCTGCAAAAGCGTTCAGGTATTTATAAGTTAAAAATATAACTAGAATCTTCAAAATCTGAGGCTCAAATCACACTGATAACTGATGTTGAATCCAGTAATTCTTATCGAAAACTTCATAGCTGTTATAGATGATCAACCACACTTATCTTTTGAATTGCTTCACAGATTAAGAGTGTTCACAGCCACATAATCCAATTAACAACCAAGCTATGAGACAAGACATTATTGTGCCCTCTATTTTTCTATTCGTTTTCCCATGCTTTTCTCTGGCAGGGTAACAATGATGTATTCATCTCTAGGAAGCATTCCTCCACGAAAACAAAGAACTAGTGGAACTTTTAATGAACATGATGTTTCAAACAGAATACCTGTGGTGCAACCACCCTCCGTGGAAGAAGTTCTTCATGACGACGTACACAAAATTCCCAAGACAGTATCTAAAATGAATAGAAGTACTGGCATGTTATTAGGAAATTTAGAAATTGTCAATACTTGTATAAGAAACAGTTATCGTATTGACCTTTAAGTCCTGGGTGAATATAACACGAAGCTGACCCTCACGAACAACACGAAGTTGCTCATATACACTCTCTTGAACTGCTTTTGCATACTCCAGCATCATTATTCCAGAAGACAATCTAAGTTCACGTGGCATGTCCAAAAACAAAAGCTCATCAATGACACCACTTCCAAACTTGATTTCATTAAGTCTAGGGAGTACTTCGAAAGTTGCCTCTGCAAAACATACCCAATAACATGCGCAGTTATATCTCCAGAATAAATGAATAATAAGGATGCTTGATTTATAGCAGTAATGTCTAAGTTGAGTGTTGAACAGAATCTGGATAGTGGCCAAAGGAGTATTTTTATGGCTAACAAAAAATATGGAATCAATATGTTATCATGTTAACATTACAATCAAGAACATCTGTTGAATAGAACCAAAACATACATTTTAGCTTCTTTTTTTTCTCTTTGTTTTGTAGCTAACAAGCTGCAGATGGCTCTTTGATGATGTTTATACTTTTTTCATCAACCAAAATCTACATATTTGAATTTAATGACCTAAAAAAAGGTGGCTAGAAGATAGCACAACAAACCGCCATAAAAGCTCTGAAACAAGTCAACTTAAAACAGACCAGTGAGAATTTAAAACTGTGGGCTTATCCAGAACCAAGGAAAATAAAGATCCAGAAAATGGAACCACCCAGATATGTTCCATTCCTTTTCACGAATGATATATTATGTTCCCTCACAGCAGATTGTATAGATAATATACAAGTGCACAAAAGAACATACCAAGAGAAAACACCTAGATAAAAATAAGGGATAAAAGGTGGACATGTAAAGTATTAGACCAGAAACAATTGTTAAGTGTCAAAATTGTATCAGTCTTGCCATGTTCCAATTCTTCACCCCCAGAGATCCAGATTTGGAACCCAGGCCTGAATCGTATCATTTCATGTCAACACAAGTACTTGATGGCCAATGGGAATATGAATTCTCAATTTGTATGTGAAAAAAAAAATGTAAGTCAAGATGCAAGATTATTCAATCTTTTTGCATTAACACTCCAATAGAAGAGCAATAGTTCCCCAAAAGAAAATTGAGGTTGAGATCACGCTTTTTTGTCTTCTATTTACCTATGCATATTGCATTGACTTTCATAAAATTGTGTTTGATCAACTCAAAGAGTGGACAGAGTTTGACAGCAAGTTTACACAACATACTCAAATTTAAAAAAATTCTTGCACAAAGTAAAAGGATTCCATAAACTTAAGGTGCTAGATTATTCTCTAACATGCAATTCCTACTAAAATCAAGTCACTGGTTTTCAATGTCATTCTTTATGTTAACACGTTTCAAGAATTACAGTATGGGAATGATCTTGTTGAGGAACAACAGCCATTACTACAAAGCATCTAAATTCCCTTACCAAAACCTCTTCCAGACTTAGAGCCGCAAATGTCACACTGCCACACCTCCTGAAAAATAAGATAAAAGAAACAAAAGGACTATTATATGCAGGTTATGTCAACATAATGTCCATAAAGAAACAAGTGATTACTGAAGCTGCTATATTTTGCATTTGCTTTCAACCAACATTTGACCATGAAGAAATGGAAAAACTAACACATGCAACATCAGAAAAAATAAAAGGAATCCATGCACTTATATCAGTATGAAGCCCAATGACTTATTAGGTAAAAACCAAATAGAAGAACTGTCAAAAAAAAATCCTAACCATAGATGCCTGGGGGAAAACACCGAGCGCATGATGCCCAACATTGTCATATAATGACAAGCACCACCTTTTCTTTGCACGTGGAGAATAGTACTCTGCCACAAATTTCCGCCAATATGCAATAGTGTTCTCCTGTTAAAATAATAGAAGTACATTACAAGATTAAAAACTCATTTATGCTTCAGGAACCACTTAATTAAAATTAATTTATATATCGGACCATAAATATATGAGCATACATATTTACCTAGGAAAACAAGAATAAGTATGAAAAAAATGCCACGCAAATTAGCAACACCAAAAAAAAAGATACATGCTACAAAGTTATCAAACAAAAGCAAGAACTTACTGCAAGGCGTTGTCGTTGATGATATAGATATTGCATCAACCGACGAGCACAGATACCCCCATCAAAGGGACGCTTCAGGGAAGATGCTGGTTGCATGGCCTGCTGTTGCATTTGCTGCCTCAACTGCATCTGCTGCTGCTGCTGCTGCTGCTGCTGCTGCTGTAATTGGGCTCTCTGCAATGGTGGCATGGATTGGAGAATTTGCTGTTGTTGCCTCAGTCTCTGTTGATGAAAAATGTTTTGTAGCTGTGGAATTCGGCTTTGCAACTGCATGGAGTCCTGTCTTTGCAGCAGTTGTTGCAACACCTGCTGCGGCAAAATATCTTCCTGCTTGACATCCAATCTTGGCTTCTTTTGCACTTGCGATAGATTATTAGGGTCTTGAAGGAAGGATCCCTGACCTCGTGGTCCCAAGGGGAGTGACATGCCCCCAATTTGTGATGTAGGCAAGGATGTGGCACTTGAAGCCCCATGTTGTTGCTGCTGATTTTGCAGCACCTGCTGGACATTTCGGTCCTGATGATTGCCCTGCTGCACCACCGAGGACCCATCAACAACTGAAGAGCCTGAAATGCTTATGTTATTGGATGAAAAGGACATAGGTGACGCTGGCAATCGCATATATGACTCTGTATTAATGCTTGCACTTCTCTGCAAATGAGGACCTCCAGAAAGTGCTGAATTTGCATCTGTCACCAAAGAACTCGCCCCAACACTCGGTCCTGAGTTTGCCACACTGTTCAAAACCACATTATTCATGTCCCCAGAAACTGGACCCAAAATGGGTCGCCCAGTTCCAGGAATAGAATTTGTTGAGTTGCCAAACGAAGAGCTCAAGCGAGAGTTAACTAAACCCTTGGACTGCCCATCCCCTTGGAAGAAAATTCCTGAACTTGAGGAAGATTGGGCTAAACCTCCAGCCACTCGAGAAGGTGCCATACCAGGCACCGACCCTTGGCGGCCAGAATCTAAGTAGCTCTCCAGAGCCAGGCCTGACCAATTTTTCCAAAACTAAATATTCTTAACCTCCTGAGTCATAATAACATAAAAAACCAAAACCCACATCAAAAAAAAAAAAAAAAAACCACAAAAGACTGCACAATATAATCAACAATTCACGCTTCACCAACCAGATTTGAACCCAATATTTTTGTGATCGATTTCAGCTTTCAACAATTTCTTGTAGAGATCTAAAACAAACAATATAACTCTACATCAGCACTAGAAAAACGAAAAACAATAAATACTAAAACTCTCAATCAACACAATTCCAAGAACAAACTTACCTCGCAGGAAAAAAAAAACTAATTTTTAGCTAAATTTAGAAACAATTGCAACACTAACTAAGATCCAAAGAACTCCAAATTTAATTATCTTTTAATCAACCCCCCTTTAATCACAACTCAAAAAAACCTCATTTCCTAAATTATCCCCCAAAAACCCTAATTTTTTTAGCTCTCAGCTTTAGCTACAGCAACTACACTACCCAACTAAAACCCAAAAAGACTCTAACTTTATCACTTAAAACCCCTATAATCACTAATTATATGTATTGACAACTATGCAAGCTTAACCACCACTTAATTACTCACATTCAGAATCGAGAACTCAAAAAAATTCTTACTTTAATTAAAACCCAGTTCTTAATTAATTTTAATTATCAATTAAAAATCAAAAGATCAAAAGAGAAAAGAAAAGAAAAAACGCAAAAACACTTTGTTTATTTTAGCTCAAGAGATCGATCACAAAAATCTTAAGACTTAACAAAAATAATTTGAAAAAATTCAAGCAATATTTTCTTTTCCTGCAGAAAAAATAAAGAAATAAAAAGACTAATTAGCTACTGACCTTGAAACGACAAGCTGGATAAAGCAAAACGCAGAACCTTTTCGGCTAATTCATAAATGGAAAATCAGAGAGAGAGCAGAGAAGTGAAGGAACTGATTATATACCTAGCGGGAATTGAAGAGCATGGAGTGACCGGCTGTACTGGTGAACGAGTTGTGTTGACTGGTTTTGCCGGTGAAGAATGGACACGCGTTGGCTTTTGGAGTGGGTAAAGTAGTCGGTTTTTATAAAGCGCGGTGGCGACTCGAGGTTGGGAATGAGGTGGCGTGATTTTATCGGGTGATCCCGGAGGTTGAGTATCGTATATGATGAGGATGTGGAGCTTTTTGGTAGGTCTCTTTGAGGCAAATATCTAGTGTGGTTGGATACAGCAATTTAAAATTTTTGTGCTCCGGTTAGTCCTACACGTGTCGAATTTCAACATTTTCTTTTTTTATTATTATTATTCTTTAACCGTCATGGGCATTTTCAGACCATGTAAGCAGGACCAAGTCAAGTCTAAGTCTATTCATGACGAGTCTTTCATACTTAACCAGAATGCATTTATGAAAATTTAATTTCTTGCAATTATTTGTTGAATTTAATCTCTAAAAATGAATCTACTCGTCATCTAAATTGAGAATTCATAAACTTTATAAACTTGTTCTTGTAAATTTATTAAATTCTTGGCTTACCAAATAATGATAATCTTCCTTAAATATTTTATTAAAATTGACCTGTAAATAACATGGTATATATCGTATATATTTTTCTCAAAAAAATGTGTCGTGAATTTTATTATATTATATGATACAATCATAATTATAAAACAAAAAATCAATGATACACCAATCACAAAATGTCACCTCATTTAATTTAATAAAAAAGTACCAGTAAAGTTTTCTCAGCAGTAAATCTTAAAACAAAACCCCCCAAAAAAAAACTAAATACTTTAACAAAATATATTTCATAGCTTTGAATAGAATAATTACACCAAGTTGATTCTATTGCAGATTAAATTTAAAGCGCGTATTTAAAATGCTTGTTAGAAGTCATTAAATTATTGCAATTTTATAGAGTTTTCTGATACTGTTTTTTTCCAAGATCAAGAATCATTTTTATATTAACTTATACATCAATTTAACTACTTTTTTTCAAACAATTTTAAGAATCCATCTTATATTCATTCATTAATATTATTTAGAAGCATGATCGTGAAACTCAACTTAACCCGGCAAGTTGAACAAAAACCCAAGCATTTCGGGGTTTGGTTGACTTCTAAACAGATAAAGCTTGAAATTGCAATTAGTTTGATTAAACCCAAGTGACTCAGCAGATCAATCTAAAACTTAGATGACCCGGCATAACTCGTATAGAATCCTTTTTTTATATTTTTTAATGAGTCCACAGAACATAAAATCAATTTATAAGTACTCAGCTCTGTATATATATATTTTTATAATTTATATCTACATTAATTTTTCTAAATTTTTTGATATGGAATAGTTATATATACAATCTGCACTAACATAAAATATTTCTTAAATTTTCAATGTCGGATAATTATATACAGCTTATATCCACATGAATTGTTTGTTAATTTTTTGATATGGAATAACTATATACAGCTTACATCCACATGAAGTTTTTTAATTTTTTATGTAAGATAACTGTAACACACTTCATATTTTATATATATCTTATATTCATATTAATTGTTTCTTGTCTTTTTAATATGTGATAACTATATTATATTTCATACCTTATACTTTATATGGTCTATATCTTCATGTATTGTTTTTAAATTTTTCAACGAGCAATGACTATATATAGCTGCATTTATATGAATAGTTTTCTAAAATTTTGATATAAAATAAGTATATGACATTTCATATCCATAAAAATTGTTTATTAAGATTTTCAAAGTAGGACAATTATACTTCATGTTTCATATTTTTTTTATGACCTATATTTACATGTATTATTTTAAAAAAATTCATGTAAGGTATTAAAAATTCAAATATTTTTAAATTTTTTAAAATTGATCTCAATCAATTTGTGCGACATGAATCTCAATTATTTTACGTGTCAATTTAAAACAAATTTAATAATTATGTTCAAAAGAATACACTCCTCTTTTAAATACAAATTTCAATGATTAAATATGATGAATAACGAAAGAGAAAACCTTCTCGATCACTTCACCTGCAAAAATTTCATATATAAAAAATCTATTATAATTAGGTGCAGCTAATATTTGAGAAACGGATGGATATACAAAGATACAAGTAACTGAAAGAGGGTTGAAGTGACGTGGCTTGAAATTGATTGGGTGGTTGCAATCATTGCTTTAGAGCGAGTGTGTAGAGTATCGGAGCTTTAGATTTACTCCACACGGTTAAGGGATGGATATGGACATACTGACACGTGCGATCTAACACGTGTGGTAAAAAGCAAGCAAGCAAGCATTCACGTTTGGTCCCCACTCCCTGTATAATTTTTATTTGAATTTCAATCAACCCTTGAAAAGTTTGTTTTTGCAAATTGTAGCCCCTAAACTACAGTGATGTGTGAGATTATTGCCTAATTTACGTTTTCATCGAGTAAGAAAATTAACACCATGGACTTGAGTATTATAGTTTTTAAGCATTAATAGTACTACAAAACACACTTGTATTTGACCACATTTATTTCAAAGAGGCTTGGTCATTCACTTAATATTTTTTAAGTTTGAATCTTAAATTTAGTATCCAATTTAATTTATTCGCTTGAATACACGAGATTAATATAAAAGATTTGCTTTTAAAATCTAACCCGATCTTTAATTAGATTCATGATCTAAGTGTGAGACGAACGAGTCAGTCACGAGTTAACGCGTGGACCATGATTTGAATCGTTTTTTAAGATAACAAGAAATAATATTTTTTTCTGTGATTTTTTTTAAAATATTAAAATAATTTTATCTCAATAAAAGAAATATTTTTACACAAAACTCAACCCGAAAAAGACTCTGCATCGACAAGTCATCAAGTTATGTAAAGAGTGAATATGATTTCAAATAATGCACTAACTAATTAGAAAATACTAAATTATACAACACATTAGCTCAATTATTAAATTATCTTTGATCTTCTCAACCAACATCTTGTTTGGATGTGAAACGAAATAGATTAAACAAGAAGATTAACCGTTCTAAATCATCTATCAAGCTAGTTGATTAATATTAGCACATTTTTTCATAGACTTGAGCAAATTCCAACTGTGTCCTCGTTTAAAATAAGGGTTCGTGGCTCCACGCTACCTTCTGTTTTTTGCTTAAAAAAGAAGTTTACAATGTTCTTTTTGCTAACATGGCATCATGCTTTAAGCATCCAAATGATGCCTTTGAACACACAATTGAACACGACAACTAGCTTCCTTAAAAGTGCTTCTGTGTTTGGTCCGCATGCACAAGCATAAAACAAATGCCTGGACCTCAACTAGTTCATTCATCATAGCCGTCCGATTAATTTACTCGTCTAGTTCTAGAAGCACGTTGCCCACACGCATATTATTTCTTCTAGTAAAGTGATACTTGTCCATAGTGGTTAGTGGGCTGTCTTGAATTCATCAAGGCGACATTAGAATAAAAAACCTTGCATGTGCGTCATGGTTCAATTCGGATGTATCAAAACAATATTAAATTAAAATAATATTATTTTTTAAAAAATTAAATTAAATTTTAACTATGGTCCCGTCAAATAATCATATATTTGATTGAATTAATTTTTATTTAATTTTTTTAAACCTAACTTGGATCAATAAGATTTCAAGTTTTTCTACTTAGTCAGAATATTTGGGGAAGTTGTTGCAATTGTTTTTTAAATAACTTTTCGTGTTAAAATGCATCAAAATAATGTTTATTTATTTATTTTTAAAAAATTATTTTTAACATCAGCACATCAAAATAATTTGAAAAAACTAAAAATATATTAATTTAAAGTAAATAAAAAAATAAAAATATTTAAATTTTTTTAAAAATATTTTTAAATGAATAAACATATTAATTCTTGCCGGGGAGTGGACGAAGGAAACTTCAGGCCATAGTTTTTAATTACAATCTTGACACTTAGCTTGTTTAGTAATATATAATTTAAATATTACGAGAATCGATTTAAATGCAATGCACTGTTATTCATGAACGATCCAATTAAAATTCAATTTTAAACATATAGAGGGGCAAAGTCGATTAACTTTAGGACAAGATTGATAAAATCAAAGATTTTAATGCTAAATTGACAATATGGTAATGAAATAAGGACTAAATAGATGTTTCTCCTCAGAATCATTATTTCGGAGCTCGCTGGGCCACCACACGACTGGTTCACTGAATATGTTCCTCCATACCTTAACCAACACGTGCCCTTATCTTTACTGTGAATAGTCGGTGATAACAGGGCCCCTTTACAGTACGAGCATCCACAGCCCTACTACCCCTACTCCCCAACTTCTCTGATCTCAGCTTTTCCAGAGCTGACAATTATATTTTTTGCTAACAAGATTTAATTAATTAAGATTAAGGTTATCAAGGATTTATTTTTTTAAAGTGACGATAAGCTTTATAAAGTAATAATAAAATAAGAAAAGAATTAAAAAAAAATATAAGCAACAAGAATGAATCCCAAATTAAAATCTAAATTCAATAAATCTTAATTTCCCAGAGTATTTTTTTTATTTATCTTTCATCTTTCTTCAAACAACATTAATAAATTAATAAAGTGTTGATCTAAAAATTAAAACACTGCTATATTTTTGTAAAAATAAAAATATAATTTTAATTTTTAATAAATATATTTATTAGGAAGAGTAATTACGAATCTAAATATTATAATTTTATCTTTAAAAAAAATGTGAAGATATCTAAATAAAAAAAAGCACCAGCAAGATTTTATTATTTACAAAAATAGAACTCAGTTAAAAATTATTTTTTAAAACTACTGTAATTCACGAATGGAAATTTATTATTTATAAAGCATTTTTTTTATTTTTTAATAATGATTTTTTTCATGAGAAAAATTAGAGTAGACGTGACTGAAAAAAGTCTCTAATCTTATCCGAATATTTTGAGTACATAGTAAATATATATAAACCATGTTCTGACCTGACCATTTATCCTCTTGTTGATATAATATATGGTAATATAATATAATTATAAGATTCGACTCGAGAATCAATTTGATTCGAGTTATAGATAAGATGAATTAATTTCGATGAATTCAAGGTTTCTAGAAGACAAAAAAACCTATTAAATTATAATTTTTTTTAAAAGTTGGATTTTTTATCAATTTAATTAAGAATTAATAAATTATAAAATTAACCTATACATGTAATTAACATGTTTGACCAATCAAGTTCTTTTTTTTGGTTAAATTATAATGGTTTATGTATATTTTGATTAATTTTATGGGTCTAAAAATTAATAATTATATAAATTTTCAGTTACTTTATTATTTATAAGACTTAAACTAATAATTTTAAAAAAATAAATTTAAAATCTAACCAATTAAATTATAATACTAAAAATAATCAAGTAAATTCTTCTCACTAGACTTCATAACACTGAAACTTGCTTAATTAAGCAAGAGAAACAGACCCGACCCAACTTCAATTGTCACAAAACAAAGAGAGACTCACCCTTCCAAAATCCATGGACTCGTAATGCATTTCTCTTTATATAATAAACAAAAACCCCACATTTTCCCAATATCCAAACAAGAAAAAGAAAAACCTTAAAAAAATGAGCAGTCTTTCCATCCACCCACTAATTCAGTTAAAAACCCACCATCAATTTCGCGCCAAAAAAACCAGAAAATCCATAGCTATCCATGCTTCCAGTGATAACCCTCAAAGCCAAAGACAACAACAACAACTCAATCTCTCTGTTCTTCGTTTCACTTTTGGTGGGGGAAAAAAGATTAAAAATCTCTCCTTTTGGTTCTTTTTGATAATGTATAGTGACTTTATCTCGAGTTATATGACAGGAATTTTTCTTCTTCTCAAGGGATACCTGGACTGGATGAATCTTACTTACCAAGATGGATTGGATATGGGTTTGGTTCCCTTTTGATACTGAATCATTTTCTGGGGTCTAATCCAGACACCACTCAAGCACAGCTGGTAATTAAAGATTGTTTATTTATTGAACTTTAGTTTTGGTTTCTTGAAATTATAAATTGGGTTTTTGTTATTTTTCTGATTTTTTTTTGGGATTTTGGTGCAGAGAACTGAGGTTTTAGGACTTTCTTTGGCTGCTTTCTCTGCTGCACTTCCGTACTTTGGAAGGTTTCTTAAGGTTTGATGTTGTTTTGTTTTGTTAAGTTTGCTTTGTTGTTGTCAACTTTTCGAATTGAAGTGATTTTTTTCAGTTGATAGGTTTGGTTTCTGGCCTTTAAAGACTATATATTTATGGCTGTTGTTGATTCGCATGGCTAGTTACATAACATGTTTTGTGACTTGTATTAACTCTCGCGTTGCTTCATGCTCTCATTTTCAAGACATTGATTGGCATTCTTCAAGTGGTAATTTCGGTTTTTGTTATTAAACTTTTTCGTGCTGCCAGTTAAAGCTAGTTTTTAGTCATTTAATAGGCCGTGCATAAAACGACCAAACTTACGGACCTTTTTTCTTTTGTCAAGTGTTTTTAAACTTTGATTTTTGGTTTTATAGGAGATTTGTCTTGATGAGATGCGGAACTTCAAATTCTAGTTGGTTTTGCAGTTTTTGAATGGCTTTGTGTTCTTAATTTCTGCTGGACAGTTGAGAGATTCTTTAACATGATGCCTTGCAAGCTTTCACAGGGTGCTACTCCAGTCGATCAGGGAACTCTTCCTCAAGATGCCGAGCAAATTTTTGCAATGTCCCAGAATATTTCTGATGCTCAGAAGGAGGATTTGGCATGGGCAACATACATTTTATTGCGCAATACAAATACCATAGCTGTGGTATGTTACTCTAATTGAATCGATAGTTGGGAGCTGCTATTTACTAGTCTCATATTGTTTGTCAGTTTCAAAAGAAAATGATGAATTTATGTCCTCAAGTTATCAACCTATGTTTATTGTTTCAATTTCTCAGTTGATATCAATTCAAGGTGAATTATGTGTTCGTGGATATTGGAAGACTCCAGATAAGATGTCAAAAGATGAAGTGCTTGATTGGTTTAAGGAACAGATTGAAAATATTGGCTTGTCTGACGTGAAGGACACCCTCTATTTTCCTCAGACTACAGGTAACATAATATTCGATTTTTGCTTTGGAGGGAGATCATATAGCATATACTAGATTAGTTCACTCTGTATAGAAAAAATTGTGTAAGAATCCAATAGCAGCTTGTTCACATATTGTGAAAGGGTATTCAAAATTCTCCCCATCTCCGAGCAACCTTCAAATGAAGAAGATTAGCAGATCAACAGATCACGTTGATTCATCAATCAAGGATTATTAATTCCTGAAAGAAATAATAAAAAAAATGTTCAAAGTTTGTTATTGTTCTTATTTCCTATATGGATGCTATGGTCTGACTAGTTTCCACTGTTACTAGAGCTTTGCTATGTGTGTGAACCGCTCCGTGTATTAGCATCCCACATTAAGATTCATCTTCTGTTCTGTTTAGTTCTGGTCATTGATCGGGTTACAGTACCCACTAGCTTGTAGCTACTCTCATTTTTCTGGACCCACCCCATGAAACTGAGAATTTGCAAGAAACAAAATGGCATTTTTGGTTGGCTTTCCTGTCATCCTGCCAGCAACTTGAATTTAATTTAAGAGGTATAATAGAAGTCCACATAATCCTGCTTTGAGAGAGATAGCAGTTTAGATTTCTAATAATCTCTATAATATAAATGTGCTCCGCACAAAAGAAAACTTGAAGTATCAGGTAATTATTCTTTCTCATATGGACGAGGATGGATTCTAGGCTCTGTAACCTTCTTTTCTCTGCCAAGAGTAAGGTCTGTAATTTTTGTCAGCTATAGATATTCCTTTGCTTATTATTTTTGCCTCCCCCCCCTTCTCTTCAGTCTTCTATAGAATGGTGCAGACCTTTGTTGCCATATGCACATCTTAAGTTTTGTTTTTGAGGTGAACAATGATTTAGAATGTTGAAAATGCTGCTTGCATACGTTCTAAAACTTGTTTGTATGAGCTATGTTCTTCTATGTTTACTCTAATCTGAAATAATGTGATGGTTTGATGAATATTGCAGAATCTGAGATTTGGGAGATGCTTCCCGAGGGAACTCGTTCGCTACTGGTAGAGCCTGTGCTTCAAGCAACAGTCCAAAGTGGCAATAAGACAGAAAATAATGAAGGTTTTATTCTGTTGGCTTCAAGCATAGGGTATGCTTATAGTGATAAAGACAGAGCCTGGATAAGAGCAACTGGAAACAAATTTAGAGGTAAAAGCACATGTTCAGAATTATAACTAAATCCGTGACTCAATTTTCTCTGTAGATTCAATGTTCAATTTTAGTGGAAAGTCTGTTTTTGTTCTTGCATTTCTCTCTGCATTCAAATGTCAGTGCTTGGCTGTGCTAGTGCAATTGAAAATGATTCCCTGAGACAATTTGCTGCCCGCAAGTTTATACTCCTTTTATATTTGACTTTTCTCATGAGCCAGTTCTGGAAAATGTGGCAATGATTAGTACTTTTGCAACAACAATGGTTTCCTCATATCTATAGATGACAAACGTTTCATACATGAATGAACTTGTTCGAATATAAAGATGATGGGTCTTTTCTTTCCTTTATGAATGGCAAATTTTGGCATGCCTTTCTCACGATTTTGGTGATAATTATAGAGGCTACTGATCATTTTAAGAATGATTGTACCCTAATTTTTCATTTTTGAATGTTGTGTGAAATTTTGTTTAATTTCTACAATTGAAAAAAAGAAAAAGACAATATGATGGTATGTCTGACCAAGAAATAAAGAAGTTATAACAGGAGTAGTTGATTTTATTCAAAGTTGGAGGCATCTCAGCACAAGAACATACTTAGAATACCATTTTCAATCCAAAAAAATCGACTGCAAAGGAAAGAAAATGTTTTGCCTTGAACTGACTCACTTCCCTCTCAATTAATTAGCCACTCGGCACTTAAACCTCACTTCTCCATTTTTTATCACCCCGACTTTTCCAAGCTTTACCATTGAAGCTGCAAATTCTCTGAAGAACAAACTTTGATCCATCTTGACCTGTAATCACCGAGCAATGCATGATATGAACCAAAGATACCTTTTCCTTCGATATCTCTCTTGTAATAGTCATTATCGAATGTTGATGGGGTTGAGTCCAAGAATTCTCCTGCACTGTGATCCTTGTTTGGTTTAGGGCATTTCCTTTTAAGATTCCCAGCAAACCGAGTATTCATGCTTGGATCAATGTCATGAACTGAACTAAAGTTTTGAAGTCGAGCTTCGAAAGAAGAGCAATGTGAGAACCCTAAATTGTGGCCACCTGACAAAGCTACCAAGTCTTTAACTCCTAGACCTCTCTTAGCAAAGCTTTGAATTAATTGCATAGCATTGAAGGTTGGAGCTGGTAAGTTAATTGTATCATTAGCTTTAGACACTCTTCCATCTTTCCTTCCTGTCAGCACATTCCAAGAAGGTTCTCCAGACTGATGACAATATCACATGAGAGATGATATTAGAAGAAAACAAAACAATATAATGCCTTTTAAAGAAAAGTTATGCTAATACTTGTCCATTTTTAATCATATACGTGGACATGTAGAAAAATGCTGGAAGTGCTTGTTTTCTTGTTACCATGGCCACGACATCTCTTCTTGCTATGGCTATGATATCAGCACATGAAACCGTGTGTGGACAAGCCATTTCAAGCTTAGCTTTGGCATCATCAATGCGTAGAATGATCGAACTGAGACATTGGGAGGGCCATCTTTCTCTGTTGGTTTCCAGGAGTAGAATCCAGCAAAATGGATGCATCTCATCCCTGTGTATCAAGAAATATTCCAGTTAGATCATTTACTATAAACTGTTTTCTGCATTTACTACTTGCTAAAGACTACTGCTCATGCATTTGTTCGCATGCTTACATGTGCTAAGACAGGAATTACATACCCTTATGAAGCAGTCATGAAAGAACATCCCAAGTATACGAGCTGGGACTTTAGGATCATGCATGGAGGCATTACGAACCGTCTCAAAAATTATCTTCTCTGCTTGTGGACATGTTTGATCATAATAATGAGCATTATTAAGCACAGCCTTCGAAGGCGAAATCAAGATTAGGAGGAGAAAGCTAATCGCTAAAGACATTAAGTTTGATGCAAAAACAGCCATATTTAGTCTTTAGATACAGACGATAGAAGAATGTTTCTCCTTAATTATGATTCAAACATTCATGGAAGTAGAGCATATATATAGTTGCTAACAGAAAAAACACGAACAACGAATTCATTTACATGTTTTATCGTTTCAAGTTTCTCAATGGAAGAACTGAAATTGGAAAATAGAGGCAGATTTTGTTGTACTTTGAGACCAAGCATATCCCACCTAATCCACTTATCTTGTACAATCACCACATAAACTAGAATTTCTGTGTCATTCTAGCGCCTGTCATTCTATTTCCTATGTATTCGTTATTAGCAGAGATCGAACGTGAAGAGAATGGTGTTGGGATTCGATTCAAGTTTAATAACACTTTGAAAATAAATTTAATTTAATTTTGATTCACGAAAGCAAGCGGACATGCGGATACCTTAACTCTAAACATTTTGATCAAATGATAATTAAAACAGGACGAACCATCGTCAAGTTAAAGGCCAAATGGCGTCACTCATGAAGCAGAACGCCTTCTATTATAAATAAATCAAATTAAGAAGACAACAAGCACATAATAATTCATATTTCCTCTATCAACATCTTTGTCAAGGTTGGAAAGCCAGTTCTTGCAGAACTATGGCTAGAGAACTTGAGGACTGAATAATGTCTCTCATGTTGTTGTCAGATGAAAATCTCATCTTCTGCTTCCATTGTTGGTCTATCTATATATTTTACCTCTCTAGCCAAGTTCATTGCCCCAAAATTATTCCTCTTTCTCTGTCTTAATTGAGGGCCATTTGACTAGAAAACTCTTACCTTGAATAACCTTCCAATACAGATGATCTGTGTGATATAGACTGAGTGTTTGAATACGTGGGCACATGGTATTTTTTAAAAATATATTAAAATAATTATTTTTAGTTTTTTTTAATATTAACACCTCAAGAAATATGAAAATAATAATAATAATAATAATTAATATAATATTTTTTTGAAGACAAACGTGCGTTTTCAAAAGAATAAAAAACAGAAGCAAATTGCATATGCTTATAGAACTTAGCAAAAGAATTGAAACCATTAAAAATAATTCCGAGAAAATAAAATATTTTCTCCATTTCAAATATGAACACGACCAATGCCTAACCTCCTCCAAAATCAAAGTTTTAGAAATCACAAATACTAGCAATGATTGGTGAAGATGATTTGTTAGAATTTTGAAAATCCCTTCTCTTCATTATATTCAACACTTTGCATTCCACTGTGAACGCTTTATCAGCATAATGTGGCAATGCATTTTAGATGTATATTATAGTTTTAAAAACCATCATGGTTTGGTAGATCGGCCCGCGACTTTACTGACCCTGAAAACCTAAGTGATCCAGTTGAAATCTTAGATTAAAAGCTTGTTGACAATGTCAGTTTGCTTTATATAAAAAAAAGAGTCCACTTAGAATGATCCCATCAAAACTTATGACCCAAGACTTTAACCAGGTTGATTCTAAGTTCATGTTTCAAAACTATAATGTATATTAGAGAGTTTTTAGTGTGCTATGCTTTAAATTTTCTTGAACGTAAAAAGATGTTGATAATATTTTTCTAATAGAAAAAAAATTTAATCATATGAAAATTGATCTAATATAATTCGATCGACTTTGAAGGTCTAAAAAAAACCTGAACAACTAACATAAACTTTAAAAAATCCAAGATTTTTTTTTTAAAAAAATTAAGACAACAATATATTTGATCGACTTGAGTCAACCCCTGTTAACCTGCTAAATCTGCGACCCAAGTCGGGAAACCATGATAACCCCTTATAAAGCAAATTGAAATGATTTTTTTTCAAATTTCTAGTCAACCCAAAGTTCAAGGATAAAATTTAAAAAAAATCAATTAAAAAAAGAATAGCACCACAAGTTA
>Ga0325400_1001428_pt1 | contig 19715 bp, 24 predicted proteins | sample PopdelMetagenome_2_FD_205662 | JGI IMG/M metagenome (GOLD analysis project Ga0325400, IMG submission 205662) | Populus deltoides microbial communities from Bellville, Georgia, United States - Xylem-PdKOR-R1 | ecosystem: Host-associated > Plants > Phyllosphere > Stem > Wood/Secondary xylem...
GATCGCTTTGGTCGCCATGTAGATCTCTGCCCCTAGCAGCCGTCAATTCACGCCCGGGAGCCCCCGGGCCGGACACGCATCGGACGCCGAAAGGCCGCGCGGGAACATCCCGGCGGCTTGCGGCGTCTTATGAGCCGAACCCCCATCCTGTGAACGCGCTGCGCGACGGCGCGCCATGTCTCGGGCGGTACGGCAAGGATCGCCATATAGGCGGAGGCTGTCCGATCGTAAAGGCCCCGGCCGCCCCGGCGCCCCCGCCGGTTGGGCGCGCCGCCGGGGCGATCCGTCGTCGCGGGCAGCTATGGGCCGGGACGGGCGGGGAAGGGGGAGCTAACGTCGGCCCATGCCGAACGTCCTGCGCCGCGCCCTGCCGCTCGCACTCTTCCTGATGCCGTCGATACCGGCGCGGGCTCAGACCGGCGAGGGCCAAGTCGCGGCGAACACCGCGCTGCCCGACGAACTGGGCGACCCGTCGCCCGCCGCGAACGTTGCCGATGCCGCGCCCGTCATCGCGCTTCCCCCGGTCGACCGAACCCCGCCGAAAGCGCCGCCGGCCACGAACGATGGGCCCGAGCCGGCCGTGGCGCCCCCGCCCGCGGCCGACGCGACCGAACCCCGGCCGCGCGCCACCCCGCCCGCCACCTCGCCCGCCTCGACCCGCCCGCTTCCCCAGCCGGTCGCCCCGGCGCCCGCGCCGCCGGCCACCCCGTCCGCCACGGCGCCCGCTTCCCCGCCCGGCCCTTCCGGCCGGGAAGGCACCTGGATCTGGGTCCTGGCCGCGGCGGCCGTGCTGGCCGTTGGTATCGTCCTGCGCCGCCGCCCGGCCCGCCGCGCCGCCGCCCGTCCCGATGCGACCGCGCCGCCCTCGCCCCCGCCCGAGCCCGTCCAGCCGGTAGGGGCCGCGCGCCCCGCCGCTTCGTCACCATCGCCCGTCCCCGCGGCGCTGGTGACGATCGGCTTCGATCCGGCGCGCGCCGGCCTCAACCTGCTCAGCGCGACGGCGGAGGGGATGTTCACGCTGCGCAACGTCGGCGATCGGCCGGCACGCGGCCTGCGGTTCGGCGCGCTGCTGCTGCCCGCGCATGCGGATCAGGCAGCGGAACTCCGCCAGCTCTGGGCGGGGCCGGTCACGCGGCCGCTGGTGCTGCCCTTCGACCTGATGCCGGGCGAGGAACGGCACATCCGCCACGCGCTGGCGTTCCCGCGCGACGCGATCGTGCCGATCGACGCGAACGGCCGGCCGATGTTCGTGCCCGTGATCGCCGTCAGCCTGCTCTACGACCGCGGCACGGGGGAGGAGGGGCAGGTCGGCCGCGCCTGGGTGCTGGGCGTCGTCCGTGGCGACCGCGACAAGCTGGCACCCTTGTGGCTGGACGAGCCGCCGCGCACCCGTGACGACGTCGCGGCGCGCCCACATACCGCCTCCGTCGATCGCTGACGGCCGCCGCCTAGCCGCCGCCACCCCGCGCAAATGAGCAGCCTTGCCAAATCCCTCGACCGCCGCTCTCGTTCCCTGTTCGTTCTTTCATATCGTCGTGTTCCCGCCCCCGCTTGGGGCCCTGCCGTCGGACGACGGTTCCGATGCCCGACGCGATGCGTGTTGGCCTAAATTTCGACTAACCTTTCGCCGATCCGCCGCAGACTCCCGGGGTCGCTAGCGCCCGCCGCCGCGCCGGGTCAGCGCGGCCACGCAGCTGGCCCGGTCGACGGGGCTGCCGTCGGGTTGGCGCGCGTCGAGATAGGTGACGCGCGGGGCGGCGGTGCCGCGAGGATAGAGATAGGCGTCCAGCACGCAGATCGGCCCGGCGAACTGGAGCTTGCGCGCCGTCCCCTCGCGCATGTCGGCGTCAGCCTGGCCGAACAGCCGTTGCAGGCCGGCGGCGTCTTGGCCGATCACGCCTTCCAGCCCCGACGCCGCATAGGGCACGGTCATGCGGCCGGCGGAGGCCGCGCGGCCGCCGCCCGCGTCCGGCGCGGCGCAGGCGGCCAGCGGCAGCAGGGGGGCGAGCAGGGGGGCGAGCGATCGGGGCGTCATGTCCGGCTCCGGTGGAACAAGTGGGTGGCCATCGCGGCACCCAGCACGGGCGCCAGCAGGTTCAGTCCCGGAACCACGAGCGCGGCGGTGCCGGCAAGCCCCAGCGCGAACAGCGAACCCCGGTTCGCCCGGCGCCAGCCCCGGGTAGCCGCGGGCGGCCCGTGTCGCGCGGCCGCCATCTCCCCCAGGTCCTGCCCCAGCAGCCAGCCGTTCGCCGCCAGGAACAGCATCGGCGCCCCCACCCCCGTCGCCAGCAGGACGAGGTAGGGCGGCAGCAGCAACAGGTTCACCGCTACCGCGCGTGCGGCCGATCGCAGCCCCTGTCGCGCCGCCCGGACGAACGGCACGGGCCGCGCGGTCGCCAGGGCCTGCGGGTAATGGCGCGCCTCCACCACTTCCACTACCTCGTCCGCGAACATGCCGACCACCGCCACCGCCACCGCGCGGAATAGCAGCCAGCCCCCCAGGATCGCCGCCGCCGCGGCGCCCACGCTCGCCAGCACGCCGCTGCCCGCCCAGTCGCCCGCCCAGCGGTCAATCAGCCACCAGGCGCCCAGGGCAAGCAGCACGAACGCCGCCGCCGTCACCAGTAGCGACTTGGCGAACACGGTTAGGACGCGGCGGTCGCCGAGCTGGGCAATAGACAGGAGCAGCGCGCGGATCACGGGGGCGGGGCGTGGGCCCGGCGCGGGCATCCGGTCAAGCGTTGCGCGGGTGCGGCCGCCTCCCTAACGCCCGCCCTTTACCCACGCGGAGCATTCGCTTGACCAAGCCCAGCCATTCCCAGCCCAGCTTTCACGTCGTTGCGATCGGCAACGCCATCGTCGACGTGCTGTCCCAATCTACCGACGCCTTTCTGGCCGAGAACGCCATGACCAAGGGGTCGATGCAGCTCGTCTTCTCGCCGGAGGAAGCGGACGCGCTCTACGAGCGCATGGGGCCCGGTACGGAGGCGAGCGGCGGGTCGGCTGCCAACACGGTGGCGGGCATCGCCGCGCTAGGCGGGCGGTGCGGCTTCATCGGGCAGGTGGCCGACGACCAGCTGGGCCAGGTGTTCGCGCACGACATCCGCGCGGCCGGCGTCGCCTTCGACACCGCGGCACGCGGCGGTGAGCCCACCACCGCGCGCTGCCTGATCTTCGTCACCCCCGACGGCCAGCGCACCATGAACACCTTTCTGGGCGCTTCCCAGTTCCTGCCCGAGGGCGCTTTGGACCGCGATCTGATCGCCGACGCAGCGATCCTGTACCTGGAGGGTTATCTCTGGGACCCGGAGGAACCGCGGGCCGCGATGCGGGCCGCGATCGGGATTGCACGGGACGCCGGCCGCAAGGTCGCGTTCACCTTGTCGGACGTGTTCTGCATCTCCCGCCACGGCGACGATTTCCGCGCGCTGTTGGCGGACGGGCTGGTGGACATATTGTTCGCCAACGAGAACGAGCTGCTGGCGCTGGCCCAGGTCGATGATTTCGAGGCGGCGGTGGCCGCGCTGTCGGCCAAGGTGGCGACGCTGGTGGTGACGCGCGGTGAGCACGGTGCCCTGGTAGTGCAGGACGGCGTTCGCAGCCAAGTGGGGGCCGAGCCGGTCGAACGCGTGGTCGACACCACGGGGGCGGGCGACCTGTTCGCGGCCGGCTTCCTGCACGGCCAGGCGCAGGGCTGGAACGCGGGGCGGTCGTTGAAGTTGGGGGCGATGTGCGCGGCCGAGATTATCAGCCATTTCGGCGCACGGCCGCAGGTTGATCTGAAGGCGCTGGCCGAGCAAGTGTGAAGCACAGGGGCCGGCGGCGATGCCGGCCCCCGATCCGGGTCAGGCGTCCGCGTTGCGGATGCCGCGACCCAGGTGGCTCACCTTTCGGCCATAGGCATAATAGGCGACCAGGCCCAGCGCGCCCCACACGAAGAACACCAGCATCGCCTGCCACGGCAGGTTCACGAACAGGAAGATGCAGCCGATGATCGTCGCCGGCCCCACCAACCACAGGGCAGGGGTACGGAACGATCGCGGCGCGTCGGGCGCCTGCCGCCGGAGCAGCATCACGCAGATCGCCACCATCGCGAAGGCGTAGAGCGTGCCGGCGTTGGCCCAGTCCGCCAGCTGACCCACCGGCAGGAAGGCGGCGGCGACCGCGACCGCGACGCCGGTGATGGCGGTGACGATGTGCGGCGTCTTCCAGCGCGGATGCACGCGGCTCAGCACCTCGGGCAGCAGGCCGTCGCGGCTCATAACGAAGAAGATGCGCGTCTGACCGAACAGCAGGATCAGGATGACCGACGGCAACGCGATATTGGCCGCGATGCCCAGCGTGTTGCCGATCGAGCCGAAGCCGACGACGCGTAGCACGTGCGCCAACGCTTCGTTGGAGCAGACCAGCGCCTGCGCATACTGGGGCAACGCACACTGGCGGGCCAGTTCGGTCGAGCCCGCCTCCAAAGGTATGCCGGGGATCGCGCTCATGATCGGCTGGCCGCCGATCGCACCGATCGCGCCCGCCGACACCAAGATGTAGAAGACGGTGCAGATCAGCAGCGAGCCGATCAGGCCGATGGGGACGTTGCGCTGCGGGTCCTTGGTTTCCTCGGCGGCGGTGGAGACGGCGTCGAAGCCGACATAGGCGAAGAAGATGGTGGCCGCGGCCCCCACGGCGCCGACGCCCGAGCCGATGCCGCCGAACACCCCCGCGGGCAGGAAGGGGCTATAGTTGGCGGCGTCGACGCGGGGCAGGGCGACCGCGCAGAAGATGGTCAGCGCCACCACCTTGATCGCCACCAGAACCGCGTTGACCTTGGCGCTTTCCGACGTGCCGATCATCAGCAGCCAGGTCATCAGCAGCGAGATGAACACGGCGGGCAGGTTGACCAGCCCGCCGGGCGCGCCGCCCAGCGCCAATGGCCCGGAGCTTGCCCAGGCGGGCAGCTGGACGCCCAGGAACTGGCGCAGGATGGTGCCGCTGAAATAACCCGACCAGCTGACCGACACCGCGCTGGCCGCGACCGCATATTCCAGCACCAATGCCCAGCCCACCGTCCAGGCGACCATCTCGCCCATCGTCGTGTAGCTATAGGTATAGGCGCTGCCGGCGACCGGGATCATGGCCGCGATCTCGGCGTAGCAGAGCGCCGCCACGATGCAGATGCCGCCCGCGATGGCGAAGGCCAGCATCAGGCCGGGCCCCGCCTTCTGCGCGCCCACCGCCGTCAACACGAAGATGCCGCCGCCGATCACGCAGCCGATGCCGAACAGCATCAGCTGGAACCAGCCGAGCGTCCGGTGGAGCGACTTGTCGCCGGCGGTCGCCAGCACGTCGTCCAGGGGTTTTACGCGCTCGAAGATCATTTGCCTTGGAATCCCTCCCCGGAGGCCGCGGCCCCTCGAAGCGGGAAAGCCTAGTGGCTGGGGCGGGGCGCGCAACCGATTAGTAACATGGGCGGCCAGTCAACGCGCCAGCATGGGGCCCAGCGGCTGGCCGGCGAACAGGTGGACGTGGAAGTGCGGCACTTCCTGGCCCCCGTGCGGGCCGGTGTTAGCGAGCAGGCGATAGCCGGGCTGGACCAGCCCCATTTCGCGCGCGACGCGGCCCAGCGCGCGGACGAAGCCCGCGATCTCGTCGGCCGACGCGCGATCGGAGAAATCGTCCCACGACACGTAGGGGCCGCGCGGGATCACCAGGATGTGGGTGGGCGCCTGGGGGTTGATGTCGTGAAAGGCGACGGCCCATTCGTCCTCGTAGGCGCGCTTGGCCGGGAGTTCGCCGCGCAGGATGCGGGCGAAGACGTTGCGGTCGTCATAAGGCTGGGTGGCGTCGATGGGCATGGTCCGGGCTCCGGCGGATGTTGACGAAGGTGACGCGCATCGTGGTAAAACGGCTAGAAAAAATCTAGCTAAGTAGTTGTTCTTGATGATTTTTCTTGAAGTCCGCTCATTCCCTCGCGTTGGGCCAGTTCGGCGCGCACGTCGGCAAGCGACAGGCCCGCGTCCGCGAGCAGCACGACCAGGTGGTAGAGGAGGTCGGCCGCCTCCGGCACCAGGGCGCGGGGGTCGGGGCCGAGCGCCGCGACGACGCATTCCACCGCCTCCTCGCCCAGCTTCTGGGCGATGCGCGGGCGGCCGCGAGCGAAGAGCTGGGCCGTGTAGGAGGTGTCCGCCGCGCCGGCGTCGCGCCGCGCGCGCACCGTGCGTTCCAGCCTGTCGAGAGGATCATCCACGCGGGCCTCGCTGGCCCCGCGGCGCGCCCGCGTCAACAGCGGCGGCCGGCAAGGAAATGTTACCGGAACGGACCGGCGCACCGCCGGATTTGCAGGTCCGGGACGCGAAGGAGACGATGATGGACGGGATCAGGCGGCGGGTCGGCTGGCGGGCGATGGGCGTGCTGGCGGCGGTGGTGCTGATATTGGCGGCGGTGGCCTATTCGGGCGGGCTGATGAACCTGCGCCCCGCGAGCGGCAGCGCGCGCGCCATGAGCTACGCCGCCGACAAGCCGGTCCAGCCCGCGCCCGCTCCCCGCTGATCGGGTCGGGTCAGGCGATCCGGTCGGCCGGAACGGGGCGGCGCACCGGGACGCCCGCGGCGGCCAGCGCGCGGTGCGCGTCGGAAACGCTGGCCTCCCCCCAGTGAAAGATCGAGGCGGCGAGCACCGCGGAGGCGCCCCCCAGCGTCACGCCGGCCACAAGATGGTCGAGCGTGCCGACGCCGCCCGACGCCACCACCGGCACGCGCACCCGGTCCGTCACCGCGCGGATCAATCGGATGTCGTAGCCGTCGCGCGTGCCGTCGCGGTCCATGGATGTGAGCAGGATCTCTCCCGCGCCCAGTTCGGCCAGCCGAACCGCGTGGGCGACGGCGTCGATGCCCGTTGGACGGCGGCCGCCGTGCGTGAACACTTCCCAGCCGCCGCCCGCGCGCGCGCGCGCGTCGACCGAGGCGACGGCGCACTGGCTGCCGAAGCGGTCGGCGATTTCCGCCACCACTTCCGGCCGGGAAACGGCGGCGGAATTCACCGCGACCTTGTCCGCGCCCGCCAGCAGCAGCGCGCGCGCGTCGTCGGCGGAGCGCACGCCGCCGCCCACCGTCAGCGGCATGAAGCAGACGGCCGCCGTGCGCCGCACCACGTCCAGGATGGTGCCGCGATCCTCGTGGCTGGCGCCGATGTCGAGGAAGCACAGCTCGTCCGCGCCGGCCGCGTCATAGGCGCGCGCCTGTTCCACCGGGTCGCCCGCGTCGCGCAGGTCGACGAAGTTGACGCCCTTGACCACGCGGCCGTTCGCCACGTCGAGGCACGGGATCACGCGGGCGCGAACGGTCATGGGGGCACCCCATGCCCGAGCGGGGCGGGGCGGGGCAAGCGGGGGGCGGGGCGGCTACGGTCCCGACCCCGGGGCGGCCCGGTCCGCGCTTCCCGGCCACGTAGCCGCGCCGACCCATTGGCGGGGGCCAGGACGCGGGGGCGGAAAAGCAGCATCGGCGTCGATGCCGTCGCTATCTATGATCGACGCCTGCCGCTGTTCGACACCGGAAAAACCAATTATGACCAGTAGCGCAGCGGGCCTTCCCCGTGCGTGGGGGGATCTTGCCGGCTTCAACCGCCTTGTTGAACCGCTTGCGCGACGTGGCGGTCGCCCGGCCGCGGGCGAAGCCGATCAGGTTCGTGATCGCCGCCCTGGCCGTGGCGGTCGTGGCCGCGTTGCAGGCGGCGATATTCGGTTCGTCGGCACCGTGGTTCCTTTACACGCCGGCGGTGGTGCTGCTGACGCTGTTCCTGGGACGGGGGCCGGGCGTCGTCGCCACCATCCTGTCCGCAATCGGCGCCGCGCTGATCCTGGCGAGGGGCGACGAACCGTTGAGGTTGACGCCCGCGCAATGGGGTGCGTCGGCTATATTCCTGGTGACGACGTTCGGCCTCGTGGCCTTGATCGAGGCGCTGCGAACGGCGTTGCTCGACGCCGACCCGTTGCGCGAGGAACGCGAACGGGCGTTGCGCGCCGCGGCCGAGCGGGAGGCGTTCCTGTCGGGCGTGCTGACCAGTTCGACCGACTGCATCAAGGTGCTGGACCTGGACGGCCGGCTGACCTTCATGAGCGAAGGCGGCCAACGCGTCATGGAGCTGAGCGACTTCAACGCCGTCGCCGCGTGCCCCTGGCCCGATTTCTGGCAAGGCGCCGGCAACGCGGAGGCCGTGGCGGCCCTGGACGCGGCGCGGCAGGGAACCGCGTCTAGCTTCATCGGCCAAGCCGACACGTTTCTGGGCACGCCCAAATGGTGGCACGTTGCTGTCAGCCCGATAGCCGGACCCGACGGCCGCCCCGCCCGCATCCTGTCCGTCTCACGCGACATCACCGACCTGCGCGCCAGCGAGGAGGAGCGGGACCGGTTCGTCCAGTTGGCGGAGAAGAGCACCGATTTCGTCGGCATGGCGCACCCGGACGGCCGCGTATTCTACATGAACGACGCCGCCCGCGACCTGGTGGGCCTGACCGGGGCCGACGTGACCGAGCAAGCAATTGCCGACTTTTTTCCGCCCGAACAAGTGGAAAGGATCGCGCGCGAAGTGTTGCCGGCGGTCCAGCGCGACGGCCATTGGGCGGGCGAGCTGACGTTTCGGCATTTCAACACCGGCGAACTGATCCCGGTCCTGTATTCGGTGTTCCCGCTCACCGACGCGACGGGGGCGTTGGTCGGTTACGGCACGGTCACCCGCGATTTCCGCGAGCGGCGGCGCGCGGAGGACGCCATGCGCCTGATGAACGGCGAACTGGCGCACCGGCTGAAGAACGTGCTGGCCGTGGTCCAGTCGATCGCGCAACAAACGTTGCGGACCGCCGCGGACACCAGGACCGCCAGCCACGACCTGAGCGCGCGGCTGGTCGCCCTGGGCGCGGCGACCGACCTGTTGACCGGCAATTCCTGGCGCTCGGCCGACCTGCGCGCGGTAGCGACGCGGGCGCTGGCGCCGCACGCGGAGATCGGGAAGCGCATCCTGCTCGACGGGCCCACCGTCACCCTGAAGCCGGAGGTGACGGTGGCCTTCGCGCTGGCGCTGCACGAACTGGCGACCAACGCCGCCAAATACGGTGCGCTGTCGAACGACCTGGGCACGGTAACGCTGAACTGGAGTGTCGAGGGCGAGGGCGACGACGCCACCTTGCTGATATGCTGGCGCGAGACGGGCGGCCCGCCGGTCGCCCTGCCCGAGCGCAAGGGCTTCGGCACCGTTCTGATCGAGCGATCGCTGCGGTCCTATTTCAGGGGATGCGTGGAAACCCATTATCGTTCCGACGGTTTGGTGTTCGAGATGGAAGCGCGGCTTGGCGATGCCGCCGTTGACGGGTAGCTGGCGTGGGACAAAGCACACCGATCGGAAGCAACACCATTCTGATCGTCGAGGGCGAAGCGCTGGTGCGTTTCGATATCCTGGCCTTTTTCGAGGAACGCGGTTGGCGCGTGTTCGAGGCGGAAGACGCGGACCAGGCGACCGCGGTGCTGGACCGGCGAGCGGACATTCGCGTGGTGCTGATCGACGCGACGATCAGCGGCCGCGTGGATGGGCTGAAACTGGCCCATTACGTGCGCGAGCGATTTCCGCCGACACTGTTGTTCGTGGTGTCGGGCGGGGCGCCGGTGCCGCAGGAAGCGCTGCCGCAGCGGGCGACGTTCTTGCCCAAGCCGTTCGACCTGCATCGCGTGTTGCGACAGATCGAGGAGAGCCCCGTCACGTCCTAGCGCGGGGAAGGTGCCTCGGGTGTCGGGGATCGGTGTCGGGTGCCCCGGGTGTCAGCCCCCCCGCGCCGCCGCCAGCGCCGCCCCTAAGTCGAGGCGGCCGTCGTAGAGCGCGCGGCCGGTCACCACGCCTTCGACGCCGTGCGCGGCCAGCGGGGCCAGTGCTTGCACGTCGGACAGGTCGGCAACGCCACCGCTGGCGATGACGGGGATGGCGACGGCACGCGCGAGCGCGGCGGTGGCCTCTACGTTGCAGCCGCGCAGCATCCCGTCGCGGCCGACGTCGGTGAACAGGATCGCGGCGACGCCCGCATCCTCGAACCGGCGGGCGAGGTCGGCGGCCGCGACGCCGCTGTCGGTCGCCCAGCCGCGCGTCGCCACCACACCGTCGCGCGCGTCGGCGGCCACCACCACCCGGTCCGGAAAGTCGCGCGCGGCGCCGCGGACGAGGTCCGGATCCTCCAGCGCGGCGGTGCCGATCACCACGCGCCACGCGCCCAACGTCAGCCAGCGTTCCACCGTGGTCCGCGTGCGGACGCCGCCGCCGATCTGGACGTGGCCGGGAAAGGCGCGGACGATGGCGGCCGCGGCCTCGGCATTGACGCCGCGACCCGCGAACGCGCCGTCCAGATCGACGACGTGCAGGTGCGTCGCGCCGCGTTGCGCGAAGGCCAGCGCCTGGGCGGCGGGATCGTCGCCGTAGACGGTGGCGCGGTCCATGTCGCCCTCCGCCAGGCGGACCACGCGGCCGGCCTTCAGATCGATGGCGGGGTAGACGATTAAGTGGTCGGGCATGGGCGTCAGGGGCACCAGTCTAGGAAGCGGCGGAGCAGGTCCAGCCCGTAGGCCTGGCTCTTTTCCGGGTGGAACTGAACGCCTAGCGCGGTGTCGCGGCGGACGGCGGCGACCACGGGGCCGCCATGGTCGGTGGTGGCGACGACGTGCGCGCGCGGATCGTCGGCGGGCGGGCGATAGGCGTAGCCGTGGAGGAAATACGCCTCGCCAGGCGGCACCAGAGGATGTTCGCCCGCGGGCGTCACGTCGTTCCAGCCCATGTGCGGCACGTGTTCCGGGCCGGCGGGGGCCAGCGGCTCGACGCTGCCCGGCAGCCAGCCCAGCCCGCAATGCTCGCCATGTTCCAGGCCGCGCGCCGCCATCAGTTGCATCCCAACGCAGATGCCCAGGAAAGGCCGCGCGCGGGCGCGGGCGGCGTGGGCCAGCGCGTCCTCCATCCCGTCGACGGCGCGCAACGCCGCCGCGCACGCGCCGAATGCGCCGACGCCGGGCAGCACCACCCGGTCTGCGGCGGCCACCGCGTCCGGGTCGGCGGTGACGTGGACCGCGGGGGCGCCCGCCGCCAGCAGCGCGTTCTCGACCGAGCGGAGGTTGCCCGAGCCTATGTCCACCAGCGCCAGTATCGGGGCCGGCGCCGACGGCCCGGTCACAATACGCCCTTGGTGGAGGGGACGGCGTCGCCCTTGCGCGGGTCGATCTCGACCGCGTCGCGCAGCGCGCGGGCCAGGCCCTTGAACGCGCCCTCGCACAGATGGTGGTTGTTGGCGCCGTGGAGCGTGTGGACGTGGAGCGTCAACCCGGCGGTCTGCGCGAAGCTGTGGAACCAATGCTCCACCAGCTCGGTGTCGAGCTCGCCGAGCCTGGCGACGGTGAAGGGCACGTGCCACACCAGCCATGGGCGGCCCGACACGTCCAGCGCCACGCGCGTCAGGCATTCGTCCATCGGCGACAGGGCGTCGCCGTAGCGGCGGATGCCGCGCTTGTCGCCCAGCGCCTTGGCGATCGCGGCCCCCAGCGCCAGTGCCGAATCCTCGGCGGTGTGATGGCCGTCGATGTGCAGGTCGCCGTCGACGCGCAGGCGCACGTCGATCAGCGAATGGCGCGACACCTGCTCGATCATGTGATCCAGGAAGCCGATGCCGGTGCGGACGTCATAGGTGCCCGTGCCGTCCAGGTTGACGGAAACCTCGATCCGCGTCTCTGCGGTCGAACGCTCGACGGTGGCGGTGCGCATCGGGGACGCCATAGCGGCGGCGGGCGGCGGCGCAACCGTCGGGCCCGGGCCCGAGACCCGGCCTTGACCGGCGGGGGGAATCGCCTAACCCATGGGGCATGACAGACGGCCTGCCCGACAGCATGATCCCCTATGACGAGATCGTGCAGGAGGCCCTGCGCGCGGTGGTGGGCCGCGTGCTGGGATCGGTGGCGACGGGCGGCGGCACGCTGCCCGGCGAGCATCATTTCTACATCACCTTCAAGACGCAAGCGCCCGGCGTCGACATCCCCCGCCGCCTGATCGAGCGGTTCCCGGACGAGATGACCATCGTGCTCCAGAACCGGTTCTGGGACCTCGCGGTGGACGACGCCAAGTTCTCGGTGGGGCTCAGCTTCAACCAGGTGCCGTCCAAGCTGGTGATCCCCTATTCGGCGATCACGGGTTTTCACGACCCGGCGGTGAACTTCGAGCTGCGCTTCCAGGCGCAGGAAGGCGAGGCCGAGCCGGCCGACGCGGCGGAGAACGACGCGGGTGCTGGCCCCGTCGCCCAGCCGGTGGAGGACGGTTCCAACGTCGTCAGCGTGGATTTCAAGCGCAAGAAGTAAGCGGGCGCTGGCGCGCCGCTTGCTTCTTGCGCCGGCCGGCGGCGCCCCGGCGCCGTCTGACGACGCGGGCTTCGCCCGCGGCGCGCTCTGAGCGTGGCCGACTCCACCGTGGGCACGATATCAACCCCGTGTCACCGAGGCGCCTAGCCGCCCGCCTGAGTGCGTTCGAGACGCGCCACCGCTCCAAGCTGTTGGTCGCGCAGTGGCTGTGCTTCGCCGTCAGCCGCGCCGCCTTCGCGGGGTTCGTCCGCCTGCCGGCGATCACCATGCCGGCTTATGCCGGGGTGGCGCTGACCTTTCTACGCTACGCGGTGTGGCAGGGCTGGCTGCGGCGGCGATGGCTGAGGGATGCGGGGTGACGCGCCCACCGCGCCCGTCTGAAACGACCCGGCGACGTGGGCTTCGCCTGCCGGGGGGATCAGGCTGGCTCGACTACAGTTATCCGACTATTGTACGTCCGGAGGGACCATGAGCCGGCCACAGAATTCTACGTCATGGGTGCCCTCTGTTTAATCAGCGGCGCCGTGGCCATCGCGACTGACATGTGGGGCGTTTTCGGTGCAGGTGCCTTAGTTGCTGGATCGGTCGCGGCCCGGTCGCGGCAACCGCGATAGCCTTACATAGGCTGTCCATCCTCATGGGGTGACGCACCCCCCGCGCCCCGCTAGGGCCCCACGCGACAGCATCGAGAGGGCCCGCATGACCGAGCAGACCGCCACCCGCACCGAAACCGACTCGATCGGCGCGATCGAGGTGCCGGCCGACGCGTATTGGGGGGCGCAGACGCAGCGGTCGATCGAGAACTTCCCCTTCGGCCCCTCGGAACGGATGCCGGCGGGCATTACGCGCGCGCTGGGGCTGGTGAAGCAGGCGGCGGCCCGCGTGAACCGCGACCACGGGCTGGCGGCGGAGAAGGCGGACGCGATCGAGGCGGCGGCGGCCGAGGTGGCGACGGGCGCGCTGGACGACCAGTTCCCGCTGGTGATCTGGCAGACGGGCAGCGGCACCCAGTCGAACATGAACGCCAACGAGGTGATCGCCGGCCGCGCCAACGAGCAGATGGCGGGCACCCGCGGCGGCAAGTCGCCCGTCCACCCCAACGACGACGTCAACCGTTCGCAATCGTCCAACGACAGTTTTCCGACCGCGCTGCACGTGGCGGCCGCGCTGGCAGTGCGCGACCGGCTGCTGCCTGCGATCGACCGGCTGCACGGCAGCCTCTACGCCAAGGCGACCGAGTGGGCGGACCTGGTCAAGATCGGGCGCACGCACCTCCAGGATGCGACCCCGCTGACGCTGGGACAGGAGTTCTCAGGGTACGCGGCGCAGTTGAGCAAGGCGCGGTCGCGGATCGATCATTCGGCGGCGGGCGTGCACGAGCTGGCGCAGGGGGGGACCGCGGTCGGCACCGGGCTTAACGCGCCCCGCGGTTTCGGCGAGGCGTTCGCGCGGCAGATGAGCGAGCTGACGGGCATCCAGTTCGTGTCGGCACCCAACAAGTTCGAGGCGCTGGCCGCGCACGACGCGCTGGTGGAGTTGTCGGGATCGCTCAACACGCTGGCGGTGGCGCTGACCAAGATCGCCAACGACGTGCGGCTCCTGGGCTCGGGTCCGCGCTCGGGGCTGGGCGAGTTGGAACTGCCGGCCAACGAGCCGGGCAGCTCGATCATGCCGGGCAAGGTCAATCCCACCCAGTGCGAGATGCTGACCATGGTCGCCGCCCAGGTGATGGGCAACCACGTGGCGGCGACGGTCGGCGGCTTGCAGGGCCATATGGAGCTGAACGTGTTCAAGCCGCTGATCGGGGCCGCCGTGCTGCGCTCGATCGAGCTGCTCAGCGTGGGCATGGAGAGCTTCGCCGAGCGGACGATCGACGGGACGGTCGCCAACGAGGAGAGGATCGCGGAACTGGTCGGCCGGTCGCTGATGCTGGTGACGGCGCTGGCGCCCGCCATCGGCTACGACAACGCCGCCAAGATCGCCAAGCACGCGCACGAGCGCCGGCTGACGCTGCGCGAGGCGGGGCTGGAGCTGGGGCTGGTCGAGGCGGACGTGTTCGACCGGACGGTGCGGGCGGAGGACATGCTGGGCGAGCGGTAGGGCAAGGTCCTACGGCTCGCCGGCCGGCGGGCCGGCGCAGCCCGGCCGGCGGGCCGGCACGGCCCGTTCGACGGCGCAGCCCGGCCGGCGGGGCCACCGGCCTCGTTCGACGGCGCAGCCCGCGCGACCCACCGTTCAACGCCCCTTTCACCGTCATTCCCGCGAAGGCGGGAATCCAGAAACGCCGGCGTTTGAAATCTCTCGGATACCGTAGCGCGTCTGGATCCCCGCCTGCGCGGGGATGACAGAAGGAAAAAGGGCCGAATGTCGACGGACCAAGGATATCGGCACGAACCGTCGAACCGATCGCGGCGGCTAGCCGCCGGTCGGTATCCGCTCGCCCCTTCGCGGGATCGGCGGGCTCCGCCGTTCTTTCGACCTGTCCTCGCAGCGGACATGCCGCCGTCCGACCCCGAACGGCTCGCGGCCCGATGACCATTCTCGTCACCGGCGTCGCCGGCTTCATCGGCCATCACGTGGCCTCCGCATTGCTCGACCGGGGGGAGCGGGTGCTGGGGCTGGACGACCTCAACGCCTATTATGCGGTGGGGCTGAAACGCGACCGGCTGGCGCGGCTGGAGGGGCAGGCGGGCTTCGACTTCGCGCGCGTCGATATCGCCGACATGGACGCGCTGGCCGACGCGGCGCGCGGGCGGGGGGTGCGGCGCATCGTCCACCTGGCCGCGCAGGCAGGCGTGCGCCACTCGATCGACAACCCCCATGCGTACGCGCGCGCGAACCTGATCGGGCACCTGAACGTGCTGGAGCTGGCGCGCGCGACCCCCGGACTGGAGGGGATGGTCTACGCCTCTTCCTCGTCCGTCTACGGCCGGGCCGAGCGGCGGGCCTTTTCGGAGAAGGACCGGACGGACGCGCCCGCCTCGCTCTACGCGGCGACCAAGAAGGCGGACGAGCTGATGAGCGCGGCCTATGCCGACCTTTACGGGCTGGGTCTGACGGGGTTGCGGTTCTTCACCGTCTACGGGCCCTGGGGGCGGCCGGACATGGCGCCGTGGCTGTTCGCGGACGCGATCCTGGCCGGGCGGCCGATCCGGATGTTCAACGGCGGGCGGATGCGGCGCGACTTCACCTGGATCGGCGACGCGGGCGAGGCGGTGCTGGCCGCGCTCGACCGGCCGGCGGCGGCGGGCGGGCACCGCGTCTACAACGTCGGCAACGGCCACCCGCAGGCGCTGGAGCATTTCGTGTCGGTGATCGAGGCGGCGTGCGGTTGCCCGGCCGAGCGGGTGTACGCCGATATGCAGCCCGGCGACGTGGTCGAGACGTTCGCCGACGTGTCGCGCATCGCCGCCGAGCTGGACTGGCGCCCGACCACGCCGATCGAGCGGGGGCTGCCGGCGTTCGTGGACTGGCTGCGAGGGTATAGGGGGCGGGGGTAGGGCGGATCCGATGGGCAGCGCGACGGGGGATGGCCGATTTTGCCAACTTCGTTATCGAGTCCTAGGCAATCGCTCACGCGGATGAATGAGGTCGCATGGCGTCGACACGGTTGGACGAGATAGAGGGACTGGCCACGCCGGCGGGCGCGCCCCGGACCTTGCGGCTGTCCGCAGCCAATGTCCGGGCGTTTCAATCGCTATGGCGGCAGAGCTTTCCGGGCGGGCATAGCCGCGAGCGCGGCGGCACCCTGTTCGCGGATAGTGAAGGTCGGATCGGCTTAGGGAACATCGCCGGCATCGCGAGCGACTCCAACAGCTTCAAGCCCGACCTAGCCCCCAAGCCCGGCGGCGGGACGCGGGCGATCGGCACCTTTCATACGCACCCCTACGACGCGACCGAGAATTGGGTGACGGGCGTGTCCTTCAGCGGCGCCGACATCGCTTATATGATAAACAAGGGCTTGATCCTCAACCTGTTGCAGTCGGGGCCGCGGTTGTTCGCGTTCGTGCGTACCCGGCTTTCGCCTCGGCAACTGCCCTATGCCGAGACGCACGCCAAACATGCGTTGGAGATCACGCCCTATCTGATGCGGGGCATCACCTATCCACAGGCGAGCCGGATGCACATGCAGGCCGCCGCCGCCATGTATGGTCTGGCCTATTATCAGGGATCGGGCCGTGCGCTTACCCGCGTCCACCCGGCCTAGCCGCCTGGCATGGCTTGCCGTCCTGGTGGGGGCGGGGGTATCGGCGAGTATCCTGCCGCCCCCCGGCCGATCGTGTCGGCTCGTCGTGCCCGCCGTGACCGCCGCCCGGACCGCCGCGGCGAACGCCTTGAAGCGGGGCGACTACCCGGCGGCGATCCGGCAGCTGGATCACGGCCTGAGGACGATCGGCGACCGCTACATCGATCAGGACGCTATGGACGACAGCGCGATGAAGCTGGTGTTCGCGCAGGACGAGCAGCGAAAGGGTCGATTGCAACGCGCCGCCGTCATCAAGCAGCGCGTGCTCGCGGCGCGGGCGGCAATGTGCGGTATCGGATGACCTGCCCCGGGCCGGGCGTCTAGCTCAACCGGTCGATCGCCGCGTCGTCCAGCGAGCCGGGGATCAGCATCACCGGCACGGGCAGCGCGCCCGCGTCGGTGCCCGCGAAATGCGCCACCAGCGGGCCGGGCGCGCCGGCGGCGGCGGTGCCCAGCACCAGCGCCGCGACCTGGGGGTCGGCGGCGATCGTCTCGCGGATCACCTGGGGGCCTTCGCCCTGGCGGACGATCAGCGAGGGGCGCAGGCCCGATTCTTCGAACAGCGTGCCCGCCGCGCGCGCGACCAGCCCCTCGGCGTTGCGGCGCGCCTCGTCCTCGATCGTCGCCTGGACGCCGCCGAACGCCATGAACTCCTGCGGCGGCACGACGGCCAGCACCGTGACGCCGCCGCCGGTGCGCACCGCGCGCCGCGCGGCCCAACGCAGCGCCACCTGGGCTTCGTGGCTGTCGTCCAGGACGACGAGGTAGGTCCGCATGACTATCAGACTGCCGTGCCTATCGGCCGCTGGCAAGCGCGCGGGCGGGGCGGGGCCCTTGACCCCCCGTGCCCCCTCCGCGCATGAGCCGGGCCTCCCCTTGGCTTCCCCAGGAATATCCATGCCGATCGAGATCAAGATGCCGGCCCTGTCGCCGACGATGGAGGAAGGGACGCTGGCCAAGTGGCTGGTGAAGGAGGGGGACGCGGTCAAGTCCGGCGACATCCTGGCGGAGATCGAGACGGACAAGGCGACGATGGAGTTCGAGGCGGTGGACGAGGGGACGATCGCGTCGATCTCGGTTCCCGAGGGCACGGACAACGTCAAGGTCGGCACCGTCATCGCCGTGCTGGCCGAGGAGGGCGAGGATCTGGACGCCGCCAGGTCGTCCGGCGGCACCAAGACGGAGACGCCGCAGCCGACCGACCCGCAGTTCAAGGGCCGGCCCGATCCGTCCGACCCCAACAAGAAGGGCAACGAGGCCGACGCGCCTGCCGACCCGGCCGAGCGCGAGGATCACGGGCGGCCGCCCGAGGCCGGGGCGGCGACGGGGGGCGCAGAGCAGGGGGGCGCGTCGTCGAACGGCTCGGCCGCCGGCCGGGCTTCGCCGTCGAACGGCTCCGCCGCCGGCCGCGAGCCGTCGGACGGCCAGCCCGGCGCGGGCGCCGGCCCGGCCGCCGGCCGGGTGAAGGCCAGCCCGCTCGCCCGTCGCGTCGCGGCCGAGCGGGGCGTCGACCTGTCGTCGTTGACCGGTTCCGGCCCGAACGGCCGCGTGGTCCGTGCCGACGTGGAGGCCGCGGGCTCCGCCGCGCCCGAAACCGCCCAATCGCAGAAGCCCGCCGCCGAGGCACCGGCTCAGGCCCCCGCTCAGGCACCGGCGCCCAAGCCCGCGGCGATCCCGGACATCCCCCACACCACCGCCAAGCTCAGCAACGTGCGCAAGACCATCGCGCGCCGCCTGACCGAGTCAAAGCAGCAGGTGCCGCATATCTACCTGACGGTGGACGTGCGACTGGACGCGCTGCTCGACCTGCGCGGCCAGCTGAACCGGACGCTGGAGGCGCGCGGGGTGAAGCTGTCGGTCAACGACCTGCTGGTCAAGGCGCTGGCGGCCGCGCTGGTCCAGGTGCCGAAATGCAACGTCATGTTCACGCCGACCGAGCTGGTGACGTTCGAACGCGCGGACATATCGGTCGCGGTGTCGACGCCCACCGGGCTCATCACGCCCGTCGTGACGCACGCCGACACCAAGTCGCTGAGCCAGATCGCCACCGAGATCAAGGAGCTGGCGGGGCTGGCGCGCGACAACAAGCTGAAGCCCGAGCAGTATCAGGGCGGCACCGCGTCGATCAGCAACATGGGCATGTACGGCATCAAACAGTTCGACGCGGTCATCAACCCGCCCCAGGCGATGATCCTGGCGGTGGGCGCGGGCGAGAAGCGTCCTCACGTGATGGACGACGGCCAGCTGGGCGTCGCCACGATCATGTCGGCGACCGGCAGCTTCGACCACCGCGCGATCGACGGCGCGGACGGGGCCGAACTGATGCGCGCGTTCAAGATGCTGGTCGAGGCGCCGCTGGGGATGCTCGCTTGATCGGGCGCAGGACGCTGACCGAACTGTTCTTCGTGGTGCTGGGGTTGGGCGTGGCGCTGTGGCTGACGATCCAGTGCGCGGACGCCTATCCGCTGGGGCGCGTCGTCATCTGGCGGTGCGGGGGCGCGGCGATGCTGGCGACGCTGGCGATGGCGGTGCCGACGATCCGCCGCGCGCTCGCCGACGACGCGCGCACGGCGGGGGAGCGCGCGTGACCGCGTTGCCCGACGGCGCGCCGGTGATCCGCGTCACCGCCATGCCCGCCGACGCCAACCCGTACGGCGACATCTTCGGCGGCTGGCTGATGGGCCAGATGGATCTTGCCGCGGGCTCGGTGGCGTCGCGCCACTGCGGCGGCCGCGCGGTGACGGTCGCGGCGGAGGGGATGAAGTTCCACCGCCCGGTGATCGTCGGCGACGAGGTGTCCGTCTACGCGACGCTGGCCGCGACCGGCAACACGTCGATGACCGTCGAGGTCGAGGCGTGGCGCCGCGGCCGCCATTCGGACGAGGCGTACCGCGTGACGCAGGCGCGCTTCGTGTTCGTGGCGATCGGCGAGGACAGGCAGCCGAGGCGCGTGCCGGGGATGGTGGGTTGAACCTTGCGAGGCCGACCGGCTTCGCACCGAACAGCAATGGGCCTCGGCCCGGGAGTTCCTGAATGGCTGACAATTTCGACCTGGTGGTGATCGGCTCCGGCCCCGGCGGCTACGTGGCGGCGATCCGCGCGGC
>Ga0325400_1001430_pt1 | contig 19706 bp, 13 predicted proteins | sample PopdelMetagenome_2_FD_205662 | JGI IMG/M metagenome (GOLD analysis project Ga0325400, IMG submission 205662) | Populus deltoides microbial communities from Bellville, Georgia, United States - Xylem-PdKOR-R1 | ecosystem: Host-associated > Plants > Phyllosphere > Stem > Wood/Secondary xylem...
GGTAAAATCTTGTATCCACAAATTGGGAATAAAGTGGTGAGTGGTGAACTTACATCATTCAACAATCAACATCCATTATTTAGACATACATATATTATAACAAAAGCTAAATGATATAGAGAAATCATTGTAAATCAAGGAAGTTTTTATTGTGAATTGTAATAGTGAATTCATTTTCAATTTTTTATTTTTTTACAAGTGGATAAATATTTCTTTAGCTTTCTTCAACAAGGATATTCAGGTTTTTTTAATTTTCAAATACAATCAAATAACGCTTTTAGCATCAGAAAAGATTAAAAAAAATCTTTGTCTTTGGAGGTATTTTGGTATTTTTATATAGGTATTTTGTATAATTAAAAGGACCATGGGAGCGTTTTAGTATTTTTATGATGTATTTGTTATTTTTTAATCGAAAATATGTGTGCACGTGTTTCTCACGCCCAAGTGGGTGGGCAGCGCCCACGTCATTAAGAAGGCGCGTATGACGTTTCCCGGTGGTCAAATCTGGTCATCTACCATCTAATTGGATGTGCAACCGTGTCTTCTTCCACATGGTATGGCGCGTGTAGACAAATAATGATTGGATTACCGTCAACAATCGATTGTCCTTTTTGTTTGTTATTTGTCAAATCTGGCATGGTTGCCAGACCCATGCTCCTTGGTTCTGTAAGACTTACGCGCCTAGGACAAAAAAATTAAAATTTTTCAAAAGCATGATTGAACTCCAAAAACAAACACTGCCTCATTCAAGCAGGATTTTTCATTCATATGCAATAAAACTTAACTGCAAACTCTTTTTTGTTTGTGCAGCTTATTTTATAAATTTGTTATATTCTAAGAGGAAAGAATGGAAAAAAAATGTTGAGTTCTAGGTGATTTATTTCAAGTCTTCAAAAATAATCCTCCTTTTTTATATGCATTGTGAATAAAAATATTAATTTTATGTTTCCATCTAAGTGTTGAACAATTTTTTTAAAGTGTTCATGTTTTTTTTTTAATTTGAGATGTTGTTGCATGATCTATGTAACACCCCACCCCACTAGCAAGATATTGTCTGCTTTAGCCCACGGGCCTCACAGATTTGTTTTTGACAGCCACGCATGGCCCCAAAACGCGTCTTACTGGTCAAGGTGAGCATGCCCATATAAGACCCTCCCCCAAGTCCTCACCCATCAATGTGGGATATTACAATTCACCCACTTTAAGGAGCCCGACGACCTCGTCGGCACCATCGAACAGCCAGTGAGTCGGGCTCTGATACCAAATGTAACACTCCACCCTATTAGCAAGATATTGTCCGCTTTGATCTATGGACCTCGCGGATTTGTTATTGACAACCATGCATGGCCCCAAAACACGTCTTACAAGTCAAGGTGAGCATGCACATATAAGACCCTCCCTCAAGTCCTCACTCGTCGATGTGGGATATTACAATCCACCCCTTTTAAGGAGCCCGACGACCCCATCGGACAGCCAGTGAGCCGGGCTCTGATACCAAATGTAACACCCCACCCCACTAGCAAGATATTGTTCGCTTTGGCCCCATGTGCCTCACGGATTTGTGCTTAACAGTCACACATGGCCCTAAAACACGTCTTACTAGTCAAGGTGAGTATGCTCATATAAGGCCCTCCCCCAAGTCCTCACCTGCCAATGTGGGATATTACAATCCACCCCCTTAAGGAGCCCGACGACCCCGTCGGCACCATCAGATAGTCAGTGAGCCGGGTTCTGATACCAAATGTAACACTCCATCCCATTAGTAAGATATTGTCTGCTTTGATCCACGGGCCTCACAGATTTGTTCTTGACAGCCACGCATGGCCCTAAAACGCATCTTACTAGTCAAGGTAAGCATGTTCATATAAGGCCCTCCCCCAGGTCCTCACCCGTTGATATGGAATATTACAATCCACCCCTTTTAAAGAGCCCGGCGACCCCATCGGATAGCCAGTAAGCCGGGCTCTGATACCAAATGTAACACGCCACCCCACTAACAAGATATTGTCCGCTTTAGCCTCATGGGCCCCACGAATTTGTTCTTGGCAGCCACGCATGACCCCAAAACGCGTCTTACTAGTCAAGGTGAGCATGCTCATATAAGGCCCTCCCCCAAGTCCTCACCCACCGATGTGGGATATTACAATCTAATTGTCAAAGTTTGTTACAAGGAGAGTTTATTCTACATTATAACTATTAGTATATACGAAAATTTGAAATATATGGTCATAAGAGAAAACTTTTGAACTTTTGAATTGATCATTATGTTGTAGGAAAAGAAAATATTTTATATGTAAAAGACTTATTATCCTTTTGACTATCTTAATTTGTACAATTTTGTAGATGATTTCTTCATTAAGATTATAGATTAATAAAAAATAATTGAGTGAATTTTAGGGATGTGTGTGGTTAATGTCCCAAAATAGAAGAAATAAATATAGAAAAGATAAAAATATAAAATGATTAAAAATACAAAGATGAAAATACAAAATAAATATGTTTTTAGAACAATTATAAGTGAATTTATATATTTTAAAAAAAACGCATGGGTCTCGCATGGCTGCCAGACCCAAGGCCCGTTGATTTGACGTTGCTGTCAAACCTAAGGTGTTTGGGTCTGACAAAGAGTTGAGTGGAGGTTTAAAAATTAACTCACTTGGTTAGGTTTAATAACACTATTAAAATATTCTCAATACTCTTGATATTTTTTTATATTTTTTTAAAAAGATTGATATTGACCCACTGCGAAGCACAGGCTAATAAACTATAGTGTGTGTGAGTGTGTATATATATATATTTGACATATCATAGTTTGGTATATGTTATAATTGAAAAACATGACAAGATATCCATATAAAAATATGGTAATTCAAAGGACTTGTTAAAAGGGCCGACTCAAATTAAAAAAAAAAAAAAAATTTTATAGCTTGTTGGAGAGCACTATGCTACAGGTCAAATCAATTTTCTGTAACATAAAAAAATATTCAAGCATTGCTAATATTTTTTATAGTAGAAAAAAATTTTAAGTCACGTGTGGGTTGACTTAATATAGTTTGACTAAAAAAATTAAAACAATATTTTTAAAAAAATATATTGAGATGACAACATAGTAGATCGACCCTGTTCAACTTGGATTTAACTTGCCAAATTCACGATTGCATCATGAGACTATGATAACCTCATGTAAATCAAATAAAAACATATTATGAAGTCCAATTCTCAATCAACCTAATATTGAAGGATAAAATTAAAAAAATCAATTAAAAAAGGGACAAAATAAACAACCAAAATTAACTTGTCAAATTTATGATCTAAGTTATGAGATCAAGATAACCTCATAAGGAAGTAAATCAAAATAAATTATAAATCTCAATTCTCAATCACCCCAATATTAAATGATGAAATTGAAAAAAAATCAATTAAAAAAAGAACAATAAAAACGATTTGAGTCAACCTGTCAAATCCATAATTTAAGTCATGAGACTAGGATAATACCATAAAAAATAAATCAAAGAAAATTATGAAGCCCAATTCACAATCAACTCAATTATGAAGGATAAAATAAAATAAAAAAGACAAAAAAAAAAAAAACAAAGTTATCCCGAGTTAAACTACCAAACTCATGATATGAGTCATGATATTAGGATAATCTCATAGAAATCAAATATAAAAAAAACAACCTAAATCACCCTAGGTTATCCTACTTAACCCGCGACTCAGGTTATGAGACTAGAATAACCCTATATAAAGTAAATTGAAACAAATTATGAAGTCAAATTCTGAATCAACTCAATGTTGAAGGATGAAATTGAAAAAAAATCAATTTAAAAAAGAATAAAAATGAACTAAGTCAACTCAGATTAATCCGTCAAACTTGTGATACAGGTCATGATATCAGGATATCCTTATAGAACTTAAACCAAAAAATGAGTCGGGTCAACCCAATTTACCATGCCTAACTCATAACATGGATCATAAGACTGAGATAATTACATATAAAGCAAAGCGAAACAAATTATAAAGTACAATTCTTAATCAATCCATTGTTGAAGAATGAAATTGGAAAAAAAATCAATATAAAAAAGAAAACATTAAAACAACCCGAGTCAACTCAGGTTAACCCACAAAACTCGTGAATTAGATCATGAAACCGAGATAATCTTATAAAAAATAAATCAAAACAAATCATGAAATTTAATTCATAACCAACCTAATCTTAAATTGATGAAATTAAAATAATTCCAATTAAAAAAAATAAGTCAATCAGATTAACTCACAAAATAGGTTATGAGACTATGATAACTACATAGATAGCAAACCGCAACAAATCAATCATGAAAATTAATTATTATTAAATTAAATGTTGAAAATAAAAAATTACTATTACAATAAATAATATTTTATGAAGTGATGAAAAGTAAAAATACTATTTTTTACTTTTTATTAATAATTAATTAAATTAAGAATGAATCTCGATAGACACGTGGTATCAAGGGGCCATGGCAAGCACATGGCAAGATGTGCACTTGGTGGACAATAACCTACTTAGCCAGGCTAAACTTGCCCAGGACATGACTTATTCAGCCGGCAATGTATCTTGCCCAAGTACTTACTGGACAAGCCACCATGAGGCTCTTAAGAGCCATACCCCAGGTGGGATCATGGAAATTGTGAAATCCTTAAACTAAAATTATGAAGTTCCGTTATCAAACAACATAAAATTAAAGGATGAAAATGAAAAAAAATTAAAAAGCAATGGAAAAAAATATGAGCCAACCTAGATTAACCTGCAAACCCTGTGATCATGGAAATTATGAAATCCTTGAACTAAGTTAAATGAAGAATCTTAATTCCTAATTAATTTAATTTTGAATGATGAAATTATGAAATTATGAAAAAAAAATCAATATAAAAAACTTGTAAAATAAAAAAAAGATAGTAATAAAAAAAATAAGGATCAAATTTGATAGAAAAAAACTTATGCAAAATAAAAATTGTAAAAAAAAAACAACCTAAAACATAATTGGGATAACCCAATAGAAAGGAAATGAGAAAAAAAGTATGAAGATAATTTTCAATAAATCAAATGTTGAATAATGAAATTGAAACAATTCAATTTAAAAATAAAGGCAAAAAAAATCAATTTTTGTTAATCTTCGAAAACAGTTACTCTAATCATGAACCTTATACTAATCCTATAACAATGAAAAAGAATTGAGTTAACCTGGATTAACCTTCAAACCTCGTAGTCATGGGCACGGGATCAAGATAACCCAATAGAAAAAAACAATTTATGAAGGTCAATTTCAAATAAATTAAATGTTGTAGGATGAAATTAAAAAAAATATCAATTTCAAAATAGGACCCATAAAAACAAAAGTCAACCCACGTTAAACTTTTATATCAGTGACTCTTGTCATGAACCCGAGACTAATTTCAAAGAGAGAAAACCATAAAAAATAATAAAGCAAAACTCTAAAAAAATGGTAAAAAAAACATTAGCTTTAAAAAAGGAAAAGAAAGAACCAAGCCAACCCAAACAATCCTCCTAAACCCAGTCTATTCTCTAAAACTCGTAACCTATTAAATTCTTGAATCGGATTCAATCAAGAAGGTTAATTTCCAACCAATTTAATTTTAAAGGATGAAGTTATGAAAAAAAAATATCAATTTAAAAAAACTTTTCAAAGAAAAAAAATAACAATAAAAAGAATGATAATCAAATTTGATAGAAAACAACCTTAAGGAGTATGAAATTGTGAAGAAAAAAAAACAACTTAAAAAATGATCTTAAACAAAATAAACAATAATCAAAATAATATGGATCAAATTTGAAAGAAAAAAATAAAAGGGGTGAAATTGAAAAAAAAATTATTTTATAGCTTATTAAAAATAAAAAAAAATTAATCAGAAGAATGGAGACCAAATCTAAAAGACCAAAAAGTAAAAGGAGGTGAAATTGAAAAAAAATTATAATTTCATGGCTTATTGAAAATAAAAATAAAATAGTAATCAAAAAAACATAGACCAAATATAAAGAGAAAATAAATTGCAAGGGCTGGGTCTGATTTTTTGAAAGGGCTAGTGAGAGAGAGAAAGGGAAAAAAAAATAATCATCGATGCTAAACTCGATGCATATTAGGGGCACACGTCGTCTCATTGCATCAGGGTGCCGAGATCTTTTAATTAAGTGCTACTTTGGAAGGCGGTATTTGGTGGTTAAACAGTCCTGTCACATCACCCAAATTACTTGGAGGCGTCTACAAGCTAACGCGTGTTACGTACACCCCAATAATTTTTTTAATTATATTTAACTAATATAAATTACAATAATACCTATGAGTAGCTTAGAATTTACAAGAAAATCAATGTAAAATAATTATAAAAAAACCTTATATGAGAGTTATGTTGGCGTGCATCAAAGTAATTATACAATTCTTAAAAAAAGTTCTTAGTATTATATTATTTTATTTTACATTTAAATTAGTAGTTTTACCAAATAAGTTTTTTTAAATACAGATTAATTTTTTATTTAAATTCTTTTATCTTTGACTTCTATTTCTACATGTGCTAATTAACTCAAGCATCGCATAATCTTTCAAGAGACTTGTTTTTGTAGATTTTTCCTGCTCTAAAACACTACCCTTCCATAACTTCCTGTCAAACCCAGCCTCAAGATTCAGACTTTTCTTTGAAGGTTTTCTACAACCTCGTCACAAAGCTTCGGATTTTAATTTTATCCATTCCTGAAATGGAATTATTCGATAGAAAAGGTGGTCGGATATTCCATTTTAAGATTACCACTGGCAACTTGCTCTTCAATATCATTTTCGAGGCATCCTAACTTGGCTTGTCTTAAAGTATTGCGACTTGTCCCAAAAGCTTAATTAACCTAGCTTGCTTCTCATACCAGACAAGCCAATTCATCCAAGTTATGATCGACCATTGACAATGAGTTTGGTAAAGAAGCTTTACCAGAATTGACCACCTCCTTAAATGCATTGAACTAGCTGGCCATTAATTAGAAGCAAGCATGATAATTGATATACTTCAGGTGATTTGAGCAGCTGAACATTCTGCGCAAGGGATCGAATAAAGTTGCAACTAGTTTTTGAGGTACCTTTTGCCCCCAATACTGACTCATCTACGTAGTTGATCATATTTATTTCTAGATTCTTTAGCACAAGCTAAATGATAGTTTGGCCGAACATTACTATTATAAATGCTCGATATGTCACGTCAAAGGTAAGGGCATCGGATTCAAATCTTATCGTTTTAGAATAAAAATGGGCTATAAATGTGCGAAAAGATGATACCAGTGATGTACAAGTCGATTAAAGATATATACCTTCAAGATGCCACTCACAAACTGTCCCAAACACACCAACCAACACCGTGCCAAACACCATAGAAACAATCAGGAGACCATGAATGATCGGTACCAGGATCCAGAAATATTCAACTACAATAGGCACGGCCAAGCTGTCGAGCATGAGAGAGGCGCCCAAGTATGTGTTAAGGTTGGTCATTACGTGGTTTGTGATGAGAGTGTTGATGAAGTAGCCGATGAGTTTATCAAGCTAAGGCATAAGAAGTTTGAATTAAGCAAGTCGATGTCTACGAAAGCTGGGTGATTGGCAAAAGGGCTTCTACAGGACCACATTAATTTCCCCATCATACTCTTCTGGTCCTTACATATATAGTACAATAATCTTGCCTGTTGCTAATCCATGCGGTGGCAGGCATATTTCAATCGAAATGATATCCCATATCCATAATATGTATTGTTAATCTTTGATGATTTCTTAAATAAACGTTGCCTTTGTGTTTGTGTTTTAGGCACTTGCTCCGATCCTCATGCCTGGTTGAGTTTTGTTTTTGACCTCCACTCTTCACTTCTTTTTACATAGAATTACTAGCTGCTGTCTAATAAAAAAAACATCACGATTTGGTATAGGAGTATGTATGTTTCAATGAGCAATATCCATGGGTATTTTGTATTGTAACTCGTGTGATTTTAGTCAATGTGATTTTAGTGATTTAACCCAAGTTACCAAGGCAGAAAATTTGTGTAACAAAAAAAAAAAATTGTATTAATTTGAGGCTAATTCGATATCCTTGTGGTTGGTTTTTTTTCATCGATGCCTCGCCGGCAGCTTTTCGGATTTTATGTGTGTGTGTATGAGAATATATATTCTTATTTGAAAAGGATTCAAGTTATTAAATTATCATGAGTTTAATTTACGAGTTAATTACACATTCAATTAGTTTTAATTTAAAATGATAATATTTTAATTTTTAATTTTTTTTGTAATTTTGATCCATTTACATTAAATTTAAATGGAAAGATTATCCAGATTTAACCTAATCATATTCAAAATATTTATATTAAAACTCGATCCAAAGTTAATCCTAGGTTTTCAATCTTTAAATTTTTCAACTTGGGAAAAGTAGCATGAACTGATTCAACAAGGCATTTTGGCGAATAACTGTATAGGATATGTACGAAATGCTTCAAACCCACTTGATTAATTTGTTTCTGTTTTTGTTTTTGTTCTTATAATTTCTAACAACATTCTAGCGTTGTGCATAAAGCAAGATCATTAACAACCCTTGTCTAATTTTGCTCAAAGTGATAACACAATATTCCTCAGAAATTCTAACACTCACGTAAGAAAATTTATGAATCTAATAAAATGATAGATCGACAAAGAGGGCAAGTAGCCTGTTTGTTATCAAACCACTTGTCTAAACAACCTCTGTGGAAGAAATGCTTGCAATGCAGCTCACTCACCTCTTCTTCAGCTTGAAATCCACACAGACACACACAACATTCCATTGCAGTACTAACCCTATAGCATGTGCCATCATTCTGCTGCAAGCTCTTGAACTGGGTTATTGACATTCTTCTCTCTCTTGCATTTTCTTGTGGATGTCCATCTAGCTCTTCCTCGTAATCTGGAGGTGTCCAGTTAGCACCGGCCATCACTTGCAGCACTGACCTCACCGTGTTTTTCAGTAGAGCCACTAATAAGATTGTGTTCATGAGTAACTCAGGTAGCACTCCTGCTGCACCAGGGAAACTTGAGAGCCCCATAGCCCACAAAAGCAAAACAGAAGCGCTTCTGTAAATTATGGCGCTCAGTTGGAGCAAGAGGATATAAATTGAGACCAAGCAATTCACCTCCACAGACCAAGCATAGATAAGAACTTGTCGTCCTTAAACTGGGCTGATCCTGGAGATAAATACATAGGATCATCTGAGACCACCAGTACATGTTAGCCCTGGTTATAGCCATGATGAGCTACACGTGGCTACACGTGTAGGGTTTCTATAAGATACTGATTGATGATCGATTGTATAGAGGGTAATTTTATACATGTAGTCCCTACAGTTTCAGTGTCTTTTCATACTAGCACCTATATTCGAACGCTTGGGAAACCTGCCATCCATTTTCAGTGCTTGTAACAGAGTTAGGGCTTGATGGACTCTATTACTTGACTCAAATGCGCAAAGGGTAATGCCATAGTTGAGTAAAATAACGCTTGAAAACAAATAATTTCTTAAAATATATATATGTGATATTCTACTTAAAAAAATAGATCAATTAATTTCTTAAAAACAATATACCTTGTGTTTTTTTATTAAAAAAATAAAAATTTAATTTAAAAAGAAGCTGCGATCTTCGATGTTTTCACAACAAAAAATCTAACAAGGGAATAAAACAATTAAGTAAAATAAAAATCTAATAATTCATTTATCCTTATTGAACACGAAGCCAGCAAATACAAAGATGGCACAAACGTAAATAACAACAACAATAAAAGACAGTTTGACGTGACAAACATCATCTGTCATATTGGACTTGATGACAGTGGGATCTCCACTCAATTTCATAGCTTTTTTTTATTGGTATGTATGGAGATTTTAAATTGTGGCGTCTGTGAATTATCCAGCTGCTATGACAACTTCTACAATGATAGAGAAAGGTTGAAATTTCTTATCAGTCCTTGTATTTTATGGAGTTTACATATCAGCACAAGACCTTAAGTCACCTTTTATATTTTACTTGATTTAAACATTAATATCTCCTTTAACTCTTTGACTTTAACATAATTTCTATATTTATTATTTCTATAATGTTATATTTAAATGAAAATTCAGGTTAATTCTATAATCTCAGTTTAAAAATCCAAAAAATTAAAAAAATAAATTATTTTACTTATTTGTAATTAAACCAGTCATCCAAGATTTATAATTATTTTTTAGCATAATTTAAATCAATAGCATTAACCTGTTATAAAAAATTTACCTAGCAAATAGTAGTAAAGTATTAATCCTAAATTCATTATTTCAGCACCATAGAAAAAATTGTTTCACTACACCAACAAATTCTTTAATACCTAAGGGATAATCTGACCAGAATTCAAAACTCGAGGGACCATTTAAGTAAATTAAACTAATATGAGGCATGCAGAGATCGAAAATGGGGGAGGGGGTATTTTTCACGGAGAAAATGGGTCCGTTTTGATGAGTGACACGTGTCTTTAAGCTTTTTGTGGAGGGCCAAGAAGGTCTTGCCTGGTGGCAAGTTTAGAGACCTCTGAGGGTTTCTCGGAGTGATGTCTTCCTCCTTCGAGGTCCAGGTACTTGAACTGGGGCCCACGTTGATGCGTGACGGTACATACGATTGAGACTGACTGGATGTTGTCTGGTTATCTCTTTGGACGTTGGAGGTAACTTTGAGGGATATATCATACAAAATTTTAAAAAAATGATGAATTGACTAAGAAGCAAAAAAACAATTCGGTGTTATATCGTACATTTTTTAGATGTAACGTTCTAACAGTGACATTTAATTAAATATTATATTTTTAAATTATAATAAAATTTTAATCGATATTATTATTTATAATTGTGATACCAATTAAATTCAGTACTAATGAGTCGGCCGCTTCATAATAATTATTTAAAGTGATCAGTCGATTTGAAAATAACAAGAAAAATCATAAAAATTTTCAAAAGTAGTTATTAAAAGTAGTTATTCCATATATAGCTACTTTAAAGAAAACGATCTCTGAAAACTCTTGTAAACATTCGAGCACGATTAAAAGTTATAGCTCTTTTAAGCTATCATTCTAGTTTGGTCGGACCAGGCCTTCTTTTTAGCCTAATTTTATCCTACTAGTCTATAAATACATATGCTAGGTCATTCATATAATTTGTTCAAGGCATGTTATTATCTAATTATGACAGATTCAATCTAACTATTTAGAATCACCTATTATCGCAAGCCCGACTACATCGTTGATACTCAAAAAATATAATTGGATGAAAATGTTCATAAAATTATGATTTTTATGTGCAACGATCAACCGATTCATACAACTGAACCAACTGGTCGACCAATTAAGCTAGAAGATTGACAATGATATTACATGTCACGTTGCCGCGCTTCTAAAACATGATATATTTAAATGTTGCTATTTAGAAACGCGACAACTTTCCTGTCGGGCTTAGAAGCGCTACAAAATGTAAATGTGTTGTTTCTTTATTTTTTTTTTAAATAATATTATTCAGCCAAAAATTTTAATTTATTTGTCGGCTTAGAAGCGCAACAAAATATAAATGTGCTATTTTGTCAAAAAAAAAAAATTCTAAAGATGTTATTTAGCCAAAAATTTTAATTTGCTATGCTAATATATATATATATATATATATATATATAAACCCAACTTTGAGCTGATTGCAAACTTTTTCAAACAACATTACTGCTGCAACTGAAGTAAAACGATTATAAGCAGCTGGATGGGCACAAAAATTGCCCTCCCACAGACAGCATGGTTCAATCTTGCAGCTTATTTTCTACAGCGTTCAGCATCGCCAAAAACATGAAAGCGAGGTTTCGTTACAGGGTGCCCAATTTTTTGATATTGGCTATAGCCCTTGAAGAGGTGGAAAATTTATGGTGGTGCAGGACCAAAGCCCTTATTAATTCAAAACAGAGGTACTACACCTTGACCATGATGGAGAAAATTTAAGAAACATGAAACTAACTTCTTTCTCCTGCACAACTCTACGAGTGTTTAGGATGTTTTTAAATTAACAAGTGAAAAATTGCGATTCACTAGTAAAAAAAAGCTGTCATACAATGATGAATTCTACAGATTTGTATCAAACCTAATCTGTGTAGTCGTTATGGTAGTGTACACTAAGCTTTCTATAATTGCCCTTCTTTAGTGACCATTAGAATTGGAAGGATCAAGCCCTGCTGCCCTAAAATATGCATTTTCGGCACTGGTCAGCCGGGTCTGAAACATTGTCCACTCCTTCCTGCACCTCTCCCTTACCTGGGACCAGCAGAAAAGGTTAGCATGTATGATCAAAATACCAGTTTGCTCTGGTTTTGTAGAGCAAATTTGGGAGACAGAAAGGTGAAAAAAGTACTCTTTGTACTTTTGCATGATAACTCGACAACAGAATATTGAGCGTTTGGATGGTTAATAATAGCAAGGGATGCTGTATGATAACACGCAAACAAAATGAAATAAAATAAATTATACTGATAATGAAGAAACACTTTGCATACCCCTTGCCATGGTGCCTTTCCATTTTGTGACTCGCCCTAGAGAAGCAAAATAGTGGGGTAAGTATTTCATTCCAGCATGTATTTGGAGTTTATAGTGGGGTTGAAACAGAGGAAATGAGCTGAGGCCAATCATATTCATTTACCTGGCTCCCAAGAGAGGGAACACTTTGATGAACAATCCACTGGGAATCTACAACTCCAATCTTTTCATGGGCAGGCTGTTTTTGAAAGAGAAATTTTAATTAAGGAGTTTAGTGTTGATGTTGCCAATAACAATTCAAAACACAGCAGAAATAGATCAATGAGGGTGGAAGTAGGTCAGCTACCTCTACACATTTTCTAAGAGCAAAATCAAGACCCCAACCATGGATCAAGTCATTCTGCAAATTCCATAATGCAGTCAAACTCTAGTGCCATATGCTATCAGAGAAAGGGTGAAGGAAACGGATTCTTAAAAGTGATAATGTGAGCAACAGTAGCACAACAATCAATACCTGAATCATATACCACACACAGCGCCAAGCATCTCGTGAAAACACTGGAGCCATGATTTCAACAAACCTAAATCCAGAAGAGGATAATCTCTTTAAGCTTCTACAGCACATTCATATAAGGAACAAGAGAAGCAAGGCATAAAATAACAATAAAAAAACAGCAGTTAAAGATGTTCATACGCTGCACATGGTGGCAGATGTGGGTCAGTGCACCAGCCTGGTTTCTCATCTGTTATTCTAATTTAAATTCACGGAAAGAGATAAAAGGGTTGGTTAATAAATCAATCACAATTCCATAACTGTTTTCTAAGATAATATTTGAATCAAATAAAATCAATCCTTAAAAAATGATATGGGCATTCCATAATTCTTTTCTTTTTCAAAGAAAACTTTTATGGGGACTATTCCGTCATTCTTACTTGTGAACTTCACGATCATCTCTTCTCTTTGTCATCTGCCATGTTAATCCTCTGCTAGGTTCCAAACCAGGCTGTGAAATCTCCAATCCATGCTTCTTCACTAGTTTTATATATCTTAGATAAAAGTGTGTACAAGAAACGTGGCAAAGTTTTTAGTATTGTGAACTAGCATAACCATAAAATAACTATTTTATATCCAACACCTACTCTTCTGCATTGAAATGCTCAACTCCCAGGTCTTCGTCCCAGATAAATATGTAGTCATATGGTGCTACAATATCAGGATGTAAAAACCTCTTAGCATACCACCTAAGACAAAATTTCAGAGTTTAAAGTTACAAGCGTGGGTCAAATAAAGACTGAAGCGATGAGTTAAAATGTATTCTCCCCCACAGGATAGTGAAGGGGAACTTTAATCAGTGAGCTTCTGTTTTTAAATAGAACTCACCATTTAGTCTGTCTCCGGACACTCACATGAATAGCACGCTTGGACCACTCAAATTCATCCCATTCAGCAATTCGTCCATCATAATGGAATAGAAGGATAGTAAAGTTCTCTGAAAACTGTGAGATAGAGACAAAGTTGTTCACATACTCATACAGGCTACCATGAGCTCATAAATGAAACACCACACAGGGCCAACCTTTTTAACACATGCATCAATATTCATTCTCTGATCGTAGCCAACAGTGAAGGTTACAAGATATTTTGGTGTGCTGCTCAAGTCCTGCAAAGGCAGCTTGATCAAATATATCAAAATTGCAATTCAAGAGTACCACACCACTACTATTGTTATTTCAGGATGATTACTCTGTTATTGTTATGAAACAATGGTGGATGATGTTCGTTTCACAAAAGAATGAAGTCAACAAAAGTAAACAGTAGGCCATCTAGTCATCAACAATATCATTTAATGGGGCAATATTCTAGAGCATGACATTAACTACGTGAAAATAAGAAGAAAAAAAAAGAAAAAGGAAGATGAGAGGTAGAACACTTGCCCTCCCAGGTTTTCTTTAGAAATGGTATGTGTGGTAATAGTCAGCTTGTTGCTTCAATTCAAAGTTACGTATTCACTTGAATAAAGATTTCATAAATTGCTATTCAGAATTTCTAATATCTAGCTTGACCTCAGCATATTCTCAAATTCCATTTTTCCATTGAAACTGTCTTAGGCAAGCAAACGATCCAGGGACAGCCTTCATTGGAATCACCCTTTCTTTTCTTTTCCTTTATTTTTTTATGGAGCGCAGTTACAATGTAACTATATTAAATGAAACATTTTCCTGCTAACTCCCTTTTCTTGACAAAAAATTAGCATGTACCATTTTAAAAGTTAACTAAAATTACAATCAACTGAATCACAACTGTTGAGTCATTCAAAACCAAAAGAGCAGCCTGTTCATTCTGCAGCTAGGCCAAGCTGGTATGCTATAGAGAATTGCATGTAGCATATGAGGAAGTTTAAGGTTGAATGTTGCATATAAGAGTGGTTGTAGAATGCTCACCTCATTGGGATTACCCCACAATCTGCGCAAATACAAGTCTGACTCAGCTGCAACAATTCTTGGTGGTAGTCGCTCAGCACCACGAGGATTTGAAGGGACCCAAATCTGTGAATAGAATAAGGCAAGCACAAGGTGAGAGTGTGAATATATTACTCGTGTTTTTCCATATACAAGGACTTTCCATATACAAGGACGGTGTTATTCAAGTTACGCAAACATCATCTTAGACAAAAAAATCCATTTAGTAGGCAAAATTGCATGTAATGGATCAAAAATAGCATACAACAGTTGTACCTATGTTGCTTGAACTTGGACAGTCAGATACAAGTCCATGTTCACATGGCTAAGTTCAGTTTTTTTTTTTTCAAGTTCTTGCTTATAATTAAAAGATCATACTGAACACTGAAGTATCAGCTCACACTAATGAGTTTTGTGATAATACATTGTTCCACGGCAAAGGAAGTAAATATAATGCATGTAACCCAGCTACTAATACTAAATTGAAAATGCTCTTTGAACACCATAATATGGGTGCCTGTAAGAACCCACGTCATTTAAGTTAAAAGCGCACCCCGTTTTGCTCCAACAGAAGTATAGATGTTGGAAACTTAATTACAAACACAAGTAGAAATCACAGATACATTCATTTTTATTTTAACATTTTCCCATACATTTGAAGGAGTGCAACTAAATATCCAAGTCCATTTGTTTCCAGCATGAGAATATCACAGTTGCCTGAAAATGGTGTAACATGTTTCGTTTGGAGCTAGATGGTGGTTCAATGTTAGTTAAAATTTCAAACAAGGATGGAGCCTTTTTTCCTGATGCGATCAAGATGAACTTTGTATAATGGAAGCCTCAAACTGGGATTTTTTGTAGTCTCTTATACAGCATTGAATTACAATCTTCATCAATGAACAAACAAGTTCATCTCTCTCTCTTATTTTGAACAAACATACAATTCTCTTATTGATGAAAGTGACATTTAAATTAACTTTCTTGAGAAACTGAAGGCAAAGATAGACAGCATCTAAGGGCACTGATGTCATTTGTTTTGTTGCAAACAATAATATAGAGTAAGGAAAACTTTAGAACCAAGTGGTGATGTGTTATTAGGGGGACATTCTGATTTCACCAAATGCATCCGCATATCTAAATAGGGGCAGGATTTTTTGGTTACTAAGCAGCGGTTCAAACTCGAGACCTCTTAGGGGAGGGGGGATATTAATGCCAACTGAGCTATGGCTCATTGGCAGGAACAGGGGAGTTTGAGTTGTATTTTTTTCACCTTAAAAAAATTTAAGGTCCAGGAGAATTTATCACCAGTACTACAAATTGAAGGGAAAAAAATTAACAGGGTAGATTATATTACTAGTACTACAAATTGAAGGAAATAAAAAATTCCAGAAAACAAGAAAAGGAAAAGGTTTCAAAGACAGATGATGTGAGATATGGAAGACTAATCTTATTTTATTAATTTCTTTGATTAAAAAGGCAATTTCCCTTATTTCTATTTAAACAGGTTTATTCTTTTAGGTTCAAAATTTCCCCTAGTTACCGGCCACCTAATATATAAATTCTTTTTACTACAAATCCTTGAATAATAGTAGGGAAATATTTACCGAGAAGAAAAATAATGCAATTTACTTGATGTCAAACCAAGACAAGAGCTTCGTATACCCTCATGGTTACCCTCATGGTTACGTACGGTATGGGGAGAAAAATTCAAAGGAAAAATGTTAAGGGGGTAAGATTACTACGAGTGTAAAAAGATGAGGTATTAAGGATGTCTGGTAAGAGTTGAAAGCAATTGGGAGTAATAATGCATCCCAATAGAAATCATATCAAAATTTAAATTAATTATTAAAATAATATATATTTGTGGTTCAAAGTGAGAAATGTAAGAAAAAAAATAGTATTAAATTGAAAATAAAAGGCAGGGAAGGCATAAAAAACAAAACTTTTTCCTCCCTACAAATTCCTTTACCCCTCGCCTTGTAAGGTTAACATTTAACCCCTTTTTAAAATTCAATTTCACCTCCTTGATATTTTCATCTACCCCACAAATTACAAGTTATGTGAAATACAAGAAGGTGAAAAGTTACAAGGGTAACATTTAGTCCTTATAACTTGCTCACCATTTATCCTCATACCAAGCATATCCTAAAGTGCAAAGGGTATTGCTTAGAAGGTACCGATTAGGCACTTCCTGGCTCTCCATGTATTTTTTTGGTGGAAGAGAAGCTCTAGCTTTCATGGATCTTGTAGTGAACATGTAAGAAAGGTCCATTAAGTGCCTTAATGGCACCAAAACTTCAAGACAAAGAAATTCAGTATCTGACAGTTCAACGATGTTAGGGTTCAGGAAAGGAAGCATACCTTTGATGTATTGTTCAAATTTGGTGCTTGCATTGAACTACTATTGTTACCCTTAGAAGACCGAGTGTTTTGAGGTGTGAGGCCCTCTTTGTACGAGATATCAATGGAAGGAATGAAGTTGGATGAGATATTCAGCTGCCAAAATTTAGAGACAACATAAAATGTTCTATAAAGTAACTAAAAGAAAGCATCTAAACTAAATAGGATACTCATCCATATAATGTGAACAAAAAAACACAAAAAAAAAATGGAAAGGAAAAGAAAGGAAAAATCATACAGGAAAGAGAAAAGGCACTTCTAAATTTGCATACCTTAGTCAATGACAAGGTCGGAAAAGATACTCCTATCAAGAAACCAAAAGCTACTCCAAGAAAGGTCGTTAAGATTATCTTAATGGTCTCATTTGGTTTTCTACCAGCAGCACTGCAAGAAACAAATGCAAATATTCCATTGATAAAGCTGTGACAAATCTAGACCCAATAAAGATTTGTCCAAAGGACAGAAAATAAAACACGGGCATAAAAAGAATGAGCTCTTCCTAAAAAACCCAAACTATCAGACATGAACCTGCGCGAAAAGATTCCCATTATATTTACAATTTCTGGACTGTATCGTCGACAAGAAATTAAAATCAAAATGTATCAAGAGAGGGGTCTGCCAGCTTATGAGCTCACAGGAATGCCAAACCTGATGTAAATCAAACAACAAAAAACAAAAATCAGTCTACAGCAATAACTTCAAAAATCAAGATGAAAAATTTAAATGATAGCCACAGCACTAATTTTATTTTATTTTTCTAAATGCCATCACATGATAATTCTCTCACAAATTAAAAGGCAAAGAGTAAAAGAATCGCCAGGAAACAGAACTAAAGAGAGCCTTCAACGTCTCCTTCCCAGAAGCAATTCACTCACTGAGGATTTTACTTGTGGATAACCTCACTCACTACATCTCGAATCAATCCAGACTTGTTGAACTTATAATGCACAACAAGTAGCTATGAAAAAAACTTGATAAACAAACAAACATATAAATAAATAAAAGCATGTTATCCTCCCCTCTTAAACTGCCTAGAATTTGGTAAACTTAACTCTATTATCGGTAATCCCATTGCCTGTTTTGACTAAAAACATCTAAACCTTACTCTTCTTAAAATAAATTACACAATAATTATTTGAATTAAGACAAAAATAACAACAACTGCAGTTGCGTAGATTCAAAGACAGAGAAGGAAACGACCGGAAACATAAACCAAACGTTAAAGTTAGCTGCTCTTAGGAATTTGATTCAATTCAATAAAACATAAATTTACTACAACTTGCTTGATATTATCAATAAAAAAATCAGAAAGAAAATCCTCAATCAAAGCCAAATACCTATTTACTTCTTTAAACTGATGCAATAAATAATAAATAGAAATTGTGCAGAGAGGAGAAGTAAAGAGAGCAAAAACGCACATGAAAAGAGGTGAGACAGCAGATTATTAATGGACGAGAGAGAGAGAGAGATCAACTGAAATGGAAAGTGTAGAAAAAATCACGAGTTCCTCTGCGAATTGAAATGAAGAAAACTCTGTGATCGCCTCCGCTAGCGACCTGCCTTCTCCAGCTCAAGAAACAGACGTAAAACGCCAAGAGATTTCATTAATAATCCTTAAATAGAATAATTATCAGATTGTTAACAGATAAAAAAAAAAAAGGGAAGAGAGACAGAGACGGAGACGGAGGTCGATAAATACTATGAAAATACGTTTTCTGTCAAGTAAAAAAAAAAAATTTGTTTAACTCACACGCACTTGAATACCAAGGGGCTATTAAATTTTTTCCTCTCCCATACGAAGTCAAAATCAGATTTTATTCCCAAAAAAATAATTATATGTAACATAATTAAACTGATGTAATAGGGGATTTGCGTTATACTCTAATGATAATCCAAATTAATTATATGTCATATTAAATAATAAAAAAAACAGATAATTAAATCCAAGAATGTGCTTTAAATTTTTTGGAAAATATCTTCAACATTCCTTTTTATTTCTCAACAAAATAAAAATAAAAATTAATTTGAAAAGGCTTAAGCTCAGTTTTAATTTTTTTTCTTTAATTTATTTAACTCAAACATTAAAGCGAGAATTTATTAAATTATTCATCAGATTTTAGAAAACAAAGTATAGGCACTTTTAATATTATTTTTTTATTTAAAAGTAAGGTTGTCCTCATTTCAATTATCCAGCTAGGTATATTTATAGTTGGATTATAAATAAATTATTCATAATTGAATAGATATATTTACAAAGAATTTTATTTTATTTTATT
>Ga0325400_1001431_pt1 | contig 19705 bp, 17 predicted proteins | sample PopdelMetagenome_2_FD_205662 | JGI IMG/M metagenome (GOLD analysis project Ga0325400, IMG submission 205662) | Populus deltoides microbial communities from Bellville, Georgia, United States - Xylem-PdKOR-R1 | ecosystem: Host-associated > Plants > Phyllosphere > Stem > Wood/Secondary xylem...
AGTTCATGTCATGCCTTTTTGCTGGGGGTGTTTTTGGTTTATCAGTTCTTGAGAGTCTTTGTCGCAAGGACTTTTCTTGAGGCTGGGTCTTGAATTTCCAATTAGCTCTTCATTTTTTGTTTTCTTTCGCTTTCAAGTCTGGGCATCACTCTTTCGCCATTTGTTGCTATGCCATCAGTGTAGTCTTCTTTTCTTTCCTCCATTGCTTCATCATGTCATTCTGCCAGTGATTTTGAGTTTTAGTTGAATGTTCATTACAAAAAAAGAGAGGTGTGACATTATCATTGTTCATCCATATTGTACTTCATGTGGATTTGAACAGTTCTTCATTCGTTTCTCATTTTAGGTGTCGATGGTCCACTTCTGGGCGTGGCTTCTTTGATTTTTTTTGGTGTCCTTGTTGGTTTGTTTCTGTCTAATTAGCGCGGGTTATTGGCTGTTCTGTAGCTTGCCAACCATGTGCTTGCTTTTGGGTTTGGAAGGATGGCTGAGCTTTGTGTGGATTGGTCAAGCTGCTTTCTCCCTCGATCATTGTCGACTCTGGCGCTCATGGGAGGTGGTTGTAATTTCCAGCTTTTGTGACATTACTAGTTATTCTCCATTTATTTTAATAGATTTATTTAGCTATTATATAAATAGTTGATGCTTTGTTTTTTAAAACAATGAAGTATTTAAGAGAAGAAAGAAAGTAGAAAGAAAACTGAAGACAACGAACACTTGTATACAATATTTTGGACAGTAGAAAGCACCAGGAAGACAGTCCTTTGCAAATCTCGAGTGAAATTTCCAGAGTCAACCTATAATTGGACTAATCAAAATCAAATAATATATTCAAATCAAATCCCTACGTTAACAATTCATCCTAAAAGAGTTATACAATATTTTCATTATTTGGTTCAGGAGAGACTCTTTAATTATATATTAAAACCTAGCGTTATGTAATTCTAATACTATATTTTGAATAATTTTAAGGAAGAAATTATAATGTAATTGTAATTACGTTTTTAGAAATCTTACAAAGAGATTCTATATCTCTTTCTTATTTTCTAATTTCTTCATCCATCTTTTATATTTATTAAAAACATATTTTATTTCTTTCTGTGTTTGTTTTTTCTTTTTTACTAAGAATATTTTACTTCATTCTTTTCTTCGAACTTCTTCTCTAGATATATCATAATAGAAACTAGTACCATTTATTCAAACTAATTCCTTTTTTCTTGTTACTATCATCTAATTAATTATTACTATGTTTATTAGAAAATTAAATATTTTTTTTATAATTTACATTGCACGTTTTTTTCTAATAAATCCAAAGGATGTACCGTCATTGAAACCAGGTGTATCATTAAGTGACATAAAAGTTTTCAAAATAGTTGGAAAATATAAGAAAAAAAAATTAAGAAGAAAATGAACACTAATAAAGTAGAGAATTTGATAGAATTTTAATTCCTACTCAAAATTCGAGAGAACTCTCCGGTGCAGTTGTATTATTTTTGGTCCCTAGATTTACATACTGTTATCTTTGGTCCTTATTTTATTATTAATTTTAGTCCAAAGTTTTGATTATAAAACCCAAAACTGTCCCTGGATTTACAATTCATAGAAAAAATATTGATATTTAATTTAGAAAAAAAAATATTGTTAGCTTAAGTGCAAGTAATAGCTGTCAGACTATGGATGCAACAAGTTTTTGCTTAATTCGGTACACTCTTTACATCCATACCCTTGGGATGACTGGACTGAAGGTGTTATAATAGCCTGGGTGTTAATGAAATCTTTGGCAACCAAACGAGCCTATGCCTGTTAATAGAGCCATCAGAATTTTGTTTAGTACGGAGAATCCATTTGCACCCCACAAGATTTTGACTAGAGTTAGGAGGTAGGAGTTGCCAGGTTCCATTTCAAATAAGAGTATTTTATTCCTTTTTTTATATAGTAAACAAGAGAATTATTTATTAAACAGCCCCATCAAATAGGTGGAGTTGAACGAGAGATAGAATACAATGGGAATACAAAAGAAAAGAGAAGACTAAAACGACGAGAGATCTAATTAATTCTTCTGACATGGCTTGATGCCATTTTGTATCTTTGAGTGCCTATGCTGATGTCATGGGTTCAAGATCAGAATTCTTGGATAACGAGGTGTGAAGATTCAGTTTTTAAAGAGCTTGAATGTTATTCTTGGCCCTTGTTTGTATGGGATGGTTCAGTTGGGTAGCTGTTGGTAGGTTATATGTGGTACTTATTTAAAGGTGTTTGGTTTTGGGCAATGGTTGTGTTGAGGGGAGAAGTTTCAGAGTTAGGGGTTGTAATGTGTGTGACTGTTGGAGCTTCATTGCGGAGTTGCTAGTGAGGGCAACCTTTAAATGTGGTATGAGTGCTGGAGTGACAGTGCTGAGTTTGATAATTGGTGGTAGCCATGTAGAGACTGTGGATGATTCAGGTCGTTGAGCTTGTGTAAGAGTTGATTTAAAAGGAAAAATTGATTCAATAAACCTGACATGCCTTGAAACAAAATTTTTTAACGTTGATGTATCATAACAGAGATAGGCACTTTGAGTTAGAGAATACCCAGAAAAGATACATGGTTTAGAACAAGGTTCCAAATTTATGAGAGGTATAAGGACGAAACCAAGGATAGCAGAGACAACGAAAAACCTTGAGTTTGGAGTAATTGGGAGGTGAATCAAAGATTTTTTCATAAGGAGAAAACATATTTATTGTGTTGGCATCCAATTAATTAAGTGGACTGCTGTAGCAAATGCATGTGGCCAATAACTTGAAGGAATGGAAGCATGAGAGAGGAGAGTGAGACTTGTTTTAACAATGTGGAGAGTTGAAAATAATTAGGAGGCTTATCCTAATATTTAGCCAATCCTTTATATATATGTGTGTGTGTAGGGCAATATACAATAGCAATGGTGGAGATTACCACACAAGATTATGTCAACAATATTTTCTGTATACAATATTTGCTATATAAGTACATTCTATAATATACCCCCTCAAGCTGAGGGTGGAGGATCAACCCGAAACTTGAAACGAAAAGCAGTAAACGAAGAAGTAGAAAGTGGTTTAGTGAAGACATCTGAAAGTTGATCCCGAGATGAAATAAAACGAATCTGAATTTCCTTCTTTGCAACTCTATCTCGGAAAAAATGATAATCGACCTCAACATGTTTTGTGCGAGCATGAAAAACAAGATTCATAGACAAATAAGTGGCACCAAGGTTGTCACACCAAATGATAGGAGCAGAAGAAGACGGAATTTGGAGATCTGTTAATAAATACTGAAGCCAGATAACCTCAACAGTGCCATTGGCTAAGGCTTTGTACTCAGCTTCAGTAGAAGAGCGAGCAATTGTGCGTTGCTTACCTGATTTCCATGAAACTGGCGTCTGACCAAATAACACAAGGTAACCACCCGTAGATTTTCTATCCTCAACACTGCCTGTCTAATCTGCATCTATAAAACCATGTAAGGCAAAAGAAAAACTGCAAGTAATATGTAAGCCATATGATGTCGTACCCCAAAGATAACGCAAGATGCGTTTCATGACAGCCCAATGAGGTAATTAAAAAACCTCAATTTAGTCATTTTTATAATCATAAACGATCCCATCATTAATTGTTTATCATGTATTTTATCAATTTTATTTCAAACATGGTTAAGTATTTGCAAATATTGAGCTGGAATTTACTTATTGGTAATTTCATGGTAGGTGCAGATTGAGAAAGTATGTTTTCTTGCAGATTATTAGAAATTGCTAAAGAATAAATTTAGAGTTGTAATTCCATGGTGGTTGCTATCAAAGCAGTTTAAACGTTGAAAACAAGCTTGTCATGAAGTGACATGAAGTTTCGTGCATGCTAGGGGTAATAAAAAAAGAAAATGAACAAAAGAGATTAGTGATGATTTCAATTATCTAATAATTACACGAAACCTTCTCTTTTAATATTGCTTAAACCCTCTGCTCTTTAATTCTCATTTTAAATTATTTGATGCCAACAAAAAATATTCATCTTTAATTTAGAAAAAAAGTTATTATTAGTTTTAATGCAAGTACTTGTTGTATGATTATAAACCATAATTATTAAATTCAGACCGGCCCGATAAATCAACTCGAACCAATAGCTATATAGTAAAAGTAATATCTCATTAATAAAGAAAGAAATATCAAACAAACTCTTAGAGTAAAGTTTATTTATGTCTAGCAAAGATTTAGCAAGTCGGTCAATCAAGATATAAAACATGCTCAAATCATACCTGGAAAATATATTTATTTTCTTTTTTATTCTCGCTAATTAATCCCAGAACAAGGTTCCAAGAAAAGCCTCAACAAACCTTATTTTTTACTATTTTGAATTCACTAAAAAATGTTCATCATCTTTGTTGCAGATTATTAGCAATGCAATAATCATAATTATAAAAGGTAAAAGGTAACACGTACGTAGAGGAAAAAAAGCAAGGAAATTTCTCAAGCGTGTAGTACTGGTAAATAATTTATTTACTTTGCTCGACAATCTTGAGTTTTTATTCAAGTAATCAGCTAGTAAGGGGTTTTATTTCTTATAGTTATTAATTAAAATAATTATTTATATGATCAACTGGACTAGGGATTTGAGAGATGAATATTATGTTCCAATATGAATATTTATTACATCCAAAATAAACATCTTTCACTTGGCCACGAGCTTTTGTATCAAACTGCTAAGCTTTTATTGACTTGAACTAAATTATAAGCTTTATAAATAACTGGGACTAAGTAAGTGTAGCTAAAGACCGATGCCACGCTTGAGAAGGAAGAACGTGCAGGTGGAGAACTAACCTTAATAGTACCTGGGTTAGGAGGGTTAAAAAAAATTGATTTTTAATTCAATGTAGGGATATTTAAAGATATATGATATATACGAGAACCTGAAAATCGAAGTAAATAAAAACAAATAGAACCATGCCAATAGAACTTGCAAGGATGTAATTGAAAAAAAATGAAGTTTGGTGACCAAAACCAAAATAAGTAAAGATCTCAAGGACCAAGAAATAAAACATTGGCTATGAGAGCGACAGAGGAGGTATAATAGATGAAAGGTAAAAATACAATATTTTTAGTTTTGTGTATAATTATAATGTAGTGGTAAGACTGATGCAAAATGCTGTTGATGCCTATGCTGAATTAGGTTAATTTTTAACAAAAGCAGTGGCCTAGGCCTAACTGGCCTCCCCTAGGGATAAATATATTTGAAATTATAGCAATTGTTATTTTTTAAGTGGTTTTTTTTTTAAATATATTAAAATAATATTTTTTAAATTTTTTAAAATTATTTTTGATATTATCACATTAAATTGATATAAAAAAAATTATAAATTTTTTCAAAACTATTTTTAAATTGTGGTGTTTCACTATTTGGAGAACCCAGTCCTCTAAAAATTCATCAAGCATTAATAAGCTTGTAGTACTCATTTGAAATCTGTTCCAGGGGGCAAACGTGCCTGCAAGAGCCGAGCGTGTATCGAGGAATACTGAAATGCAATTTAAGTATAATAATAAATTTAATGAATTATTAATTTATAATATTGGTTCGAAGTCGGGATAACTTAAAATATTATTTAATTGATGCTATTAATTTAACGATATATAAATATAATAAAAATATGATTATAGAAAAAAAAACTAAATAATGAGTTTATTGAGATGTGTAAAATATGTTTCACATTGCAGTTTTGAAAGTAATTTTAAAAAAATTAAAAAAATTATATTTTTTTATTTTTAAAAGTAATTTATTTTAATATTTTCAGATCATTTTAATGTATTAATATCAAAAATAATTTTTAAAAATTAAAAAAAATATTATTTTAATATATTTTAAAATAAAAAACACTTAAAAAACTAAACACCAATATATTTTCAAAAATCATCCACTCAAGGCTGGTGGTGGACAAGTGGGTTATTAGTTATGATAGACAAGTACTTGTAAGGTCCAATTTCAACATTTTGACATCACAAGACCTGATTACTGTTAAAGTTGTTAGGATTTCTTTGAATTCAGTTTTCTTGTCTTTAGCTTCACTTGCATAACTGTTTCTATTATGAAGAAAATATTGTTGCACGTTCAAAATAATATCTAGTTAGCTCCCACGATTACAGGTAAAGTCGTGGTTTTGTTTCATTCAGTTATTTTGTAAAGGCTTTAAAAGGCCATTGTTATCTTTGAATTATATTGAAGTATTCTCTGCAAATCAAGTGTGCATCAAACTCTCTTGTACTCTGTTTTCATTATAGATTTTCTAATTCTAACATTTGGTATCAGAGCCTCAACACGGGGTTTGATCAAAAGCTTTTAAGAAAACATCAGTTCAGTGAGTGAAGTTCATGGCAAGTGAAAGTAGTTTTGTGCAGCCAGCCATTCCTAAGTTTGATGGACATTATGATCATTGGAGCATGCTCATGGAGAACTTCCTGCGATCCAAGGAATACTGGGGATTGGTAGAGACTGAGATCCCTGCAATAGCAGAAAGGATGGATCCTATAGAGGAACAAAGAAAGACAATCGAAGATCATAGGCTAAAGGATCTGGAGGTGAAGAACTACTTATTTCAAGCCATTGATCGATCGATATTGGAGACAATTTTGAAGAAAGACACGTCGAAAGATATTTGGGACTCCTTGAAACAGAAATATCAAGGCACAGCTCGAGTCAAACGTGCCCAGCTGCAAGCTCTTTGCAAAGAGTTTGAGGTGCTTCACATGAAGATGGGAGAATCAGTGAATGATTATTTTGCACGAACTCTCACCATTATTAACAAGATGAGAATTCATGGAGAACAGATGAATGATGTGGTAGTCATTGAGAAGATCTTAAGGTCCATGACTACAAAATTTGATTATGTGTGCTCAATTGAGGAGTCAAATGATATTGACGTTCTGTCCATCGACGAGCTTCAAAGCAGTTTGCTCGTTCATGAACAACGAATGAGCAGGCATACTTTGGATGAACAAGCACTGCAAGTTACAAATGCAGCTTTGCCAGGAGGACAGAATTGGAGTCGTGGAAGAGGAAGAGGAAGAGGACGAGGTCCGATATGTTTTTGACAAATCCATGATTGAGTGTTACAATTCTCATGGACTTGGCCATTTTCAATGGGAGTGCACTAAAAAGGAGAAGCAGACGCATTTTGTTGAGACAAGTGAAGAAATGTTACTCATGGCGTACGTGGATGATAAACAAGTTAGAAGTGAGTGCATATGGTTCCTGGATTCAGGGTGCAGCAACCATATGTGTGGCTAAAAGGACCTGTTTGATGTTTTTAATGAAGGATTCAAGGATTCAGTCAAACTGGGAAATAATGCAAGCTTGCAAGTACAAGGAAATGGTAGTATTCAAATGGAGATAGATGGGATCATGCACGTGATTACTGAGGTGTTTTATGTGCCAGACCTGAAGAACAATCTACTGAGCATTGGGCAGCTACAAGAGAAAGGTCTTGCAGTTCTCACGCAACACGGAACTTGTAAGATTTTTAATCCAAAGAGGGGTTTAATCATTGAAATTGCCATGTCACATAAACAGAATGTTCATTCTCATTGCTAAATATGAGTCCAAGGAACAAAGATGTTTTGTCTCCTATATCACAGACCAATCTCATCTTTGGCATTGTCGATATGGGCACCTAAGCTGGAATGGTTTCAAGGTTCTTCAACAGAAAAAGATGGTAGAAGGTATGTCACAACAGTTTGGCATTCCTTCTAAAGTCTGAAGATTGCTTAGTAGGCAAACAACGAAGATATTCATTTCCAAAGGTCAGCACATGGAGGGCATCTGGTATTCTTCAGCTGGTACATGCTGATATTTGCGGGCCAATCAATCCAATTTCAAATTGCAAAAAGAGGTATCTCCTCACTTTCATAGATGACTTCAGTCGGAAAACTTGGGTGTATTTTTTGATTGAAAAAAGTGAAGCCTTTGGTGTTTTTAAACACTATAAAGCTAAGGTTGAAAAAGAAACAGAAGCATGCATAAAGGCTTTACGTACTGATCATGGAGGAGAATTCACATCACAAGATTTCACTAATTTTTATGGTGTGAATGGGATTTGAAGACAACTAACAGCTGCATACACTCCCCAGCAAAACAGAGTTGTCGAGAGGAAGAATCAAACAATTATGAATATGGTACGTTGCATGCTTTCTGGGAAGCATATTCCAAAAACATTTTGGCCTGAAGTAGTTAACTGGACTGTGCATATTCTCAATAGAAGTCCCACGTTTGCTGTGAGAAGTAAGACCCCAAAAGAGGCATGGAGCGGCATCAAACCATCAGTAAGTCATTTCAGAGTTTTTGAATGTATATCTCACGTTCATGTACCTGATAACAGAAGAGTAAAACTTGACAACAAGAGTCACAAATGTACATTCTTTGGGGTATGGGGTAAGTGACGAGTCAAAAGCTTACAGATTATTTGATCCTATTTCTCATAAAATAATTGTAAGTAGAGATGTTGTTTTTGAAGAAGATCAAAGTTGGGTTGGGAGGTTTGTTATAAAGAAGCAATTGTAGCTGACCTTGAGTGGGAAACAGATGAAGGAGAGGGCACAGGTGTTGGTGACAATAAGGAGGAATCTGAAGCTAACAGCACTGAAGAAAGTGAGGGTAGTGAAGAAACTGATCATGGTCACCAAGCAATGGATCATGGTGTTGCTGTTGCTGCTCAGGATGACACATCTCATGAGGACACTGATGAGAACTCACCTCATGCGGCCAAACCACGAAGACCACCAACATGGATGCAAGACTATGAAAGTGGGCAAGGTCTCTCTAAGGAAGAAGTCTCCAACATTGCTTATTTGGCTTTGTCTGTTGACAGTGATCCTATTTCTTTTGAAGATGCAGTAAAGAATGTGAAATGGAGGCAAGCCATGAACTCAAAAATTGAAGTAATAGAAAGAAATAATACATGGGAACTGACAGAGTTACCAAATGGCAGCAAAGTTATCGGTGTAAAGTGGGTTTACAAGACAAAACTCAATGAGAAAGGAGAAGTAGATAAGTACAAGGCGCGACTCGTTGCAAAAGGGTACAGCCAAAAGTATGTAGTAGACTATGCTAAGGTATTTGCACCGGTTGCTAGGCTAGACACCATTCGAGTTGTGATTTCGCTTGCTGCTCAGAAAGGTTGGATGATCTATCAACTAGACGTCAAGTTTGCTTTTTTAAACGGAGAATTAAATGAAGAGGTGTTTGCCACCCAACCTCCTGGCTATGAGAAAACAGGACATGAATACAAGGTGTACAAACTTAAGAAAGCCCTGTATGGTCTTAAACAAGCTCCTAGAGCTTGGTACAGCTATATAGAGACCTATTTCTTAAGTGCAGGTTTCACAAAGTGTCCCTATAAACATACTTTGTTCATCAAAACAACAGGTGGAGGTACAGCTTTATTTGTTTGTCTTTACTTTGATGACCTTATATTTACTGGAAATGATGCAGCTATGTTCAAAGATTTCAAACAGCCCATGATGAGTGAATTTGAGATGACTGATCTTGGAAAGATGAAGTATTTCCTTGGTATTGAGGTGTTGCAAAAACTAGATGGTGTTTTCATTGGACAACGAAAATACGCACAGGAGGTGCTTGACAGGTTCAAAATGGATCAATGCAATCCAGTGAAAAATCCAGTAGTTCCTGAGCATAAACTCAGCAAGGATGAAGATGGAGAAAGGGTTGACAGTACACTCTACAAACAAATAGTTGGCAGTCTTATGTATCTGACAGCTACACGTCCTGATATAACATTTATTGTGAGTCTGATCAGTAGATAAATGGAGCATCCCACTGCAATGCATCTACAGGCAGCAAAGAGAGTCTTGCGGTATGTAAAGGGAATTGTTAGCTTCGGGGTGTTTTACAAGAAAGAAGGAAATCAGGAGCTCTTGGGATACACTGATAGTGATTACGCAGGTGATCAATATGACAGAAAGAGCACTTCGGGGTATGTGTTTCTGATGAGTTCAGGTGCTGTGTCCTGGTCTTCGAAAAAACAGCCAGTGGTCACCCTTTCCACCACTGAGGCTGAGTTTATTTCTGCAGCATACAGTGCTTGTCAAGTTGTCTGGTTAAGGAGAATTCTAAAGGAACTGTGCCATGATCAATGCAAATCTACAGTGGTATATTGTGACAACGTATCAGCCATCAAGCTTTCAAAAAACCTAGTTCTGTATGGTCGTAGCAAGCACATTGATATTCGTTTCCACTTTCTTCGTGATCTTACAAAGGAGAGAATTGTGGAGTTGGTTCAGTGCTCAACTCATGAGCAAATTGCAGATATTCTTACAAAGCCTTTGAAGCTTAACATTTTCTTAAAGTTGCGAGGTATACTGGGTGTTTGTTCTTATCTAGCAGTAAACTGAATGATAATGGTATTCAGTTTAAGGGAGGATGTTAAAGTTGTTAGGATTTCTTTGAATTCAGTTTCCTTGTCTTTAGCTTCACTTGCATAACTGTTCATGTTATGAAAGAAGTATTGTTGCACGTTCAAAATAATATCTAGTTAGTGTTGGGGAAATCCGACCAGGGATGTATTGATAATTGCTCAAACGGAGGGGAAGGCACACTGACACAATATTTAACGTGGTTCGGCAAAACCGCCTACATCCACGGGAGAGTCCATATTATTAGAGATATATAGAGAAAGGATTACAACATATATGGAGGAGGAGGATCACTTCACTCAAACTCAACTCCCAGATCTCTTGCTGCACTTGTAGCTGCTGCAATGGCAGCAAGGCTGCTGCCATTGCAGCCCTTCACTTTCACTCTACTCTCTTCACATTCTCACAGCTCTCTCTCTCATTTTGCTCTCTCACGGTGCCCTTTTATAGGCAACAATGGTGCCACCAGCTCCTACTCTTCTTCAACAAAGGTGGTTGCCAACTCCAGCTCTTCTTCAACAATGGTGGCTGCCAACCTTTGACATCTTGGATGGGTGCACATGGTAGGTGCAACTCCAACTGCAGCTGCTGCCATTGTCAATGGTTGTTTCACATTAATGGCAACCAACCCAACAATCACCACCTTTGCCATTCATGTGGGGCAACTGTCCGCTTGCTTCTTCAGCACAGGCTTGCATCTTGCAGCTCTTCCAAACTTACTATTTCGAGAGCGTCTATGGCCAAGTTTACAGGTACTCGCCAAACCTTTCAATCACCAGAGTTACCAAAGCACACCTTTTCTCACACAAAAGGATCACTACAACCAGATGGTATGCCACATCACATCTGAAGAGTGTTAACGCTTGTCTCTGGGACACAACATTCCCCTTCGAGCGTATCAACCATGCTCGGCCCAGAATGATTTTTTCAAGCCTTACACCAAGGCTTACAACACCCCCTCAAACGGAAATTTCTATTTCCATGTGCAACAGTCATTACCTGAGTATCTCAATATGATCACGAGCTCACCACTCTTTCAAGAGTCTACTCATCCAGGAGTTGCGTCTGCCCTCTGTTCCACCCTAGGAACCACGCCTTACTTCTCCGTGAGTCTCTCGCTCTTAGTCGTAAGAGTCTAAGTAGCTCTCCACCTTTACCTATGGGGACAACCCATTAAAGGTTGATCCATATATGTCTTCATACTTTGAGTATTACAATGCCTTCACCGAGCTCACCACCTTGACAAGAGTCAACTCGTTCCAGGAACCTGCGCGTGCCCTTCTGCTTCTTCATAGCAGCCGCGTCTTAATGCTTCACAAGTCATCCACTTATTGTCCAAGGCAAATGTCTTCTAGTTCATTGATCTTTAGCATGGGGGCAATATCCATGAAAGTCAATCCTGCATTTGTCTCCATACTCATCATCATAGCCACTTCATTGGCTATCCATTTGTCCACTCATATCCAGCTATCACATTGGCTCTAGGGTTGTTCTGAACTTGGGCTCCTATCGTGGCCCATACACCTTCTCTAAGGTGTCTTCGCCCGTTGTCATGGGACGATCTGATCTAGGGCTCCTCTCATGGCCCTCACACCTTCTCCAAGGTGTCTTCGCCTTTCATAGGCGGTCGTATCCTCCTTCAGCTGAGATGCTTCAAAGTGGCTCCAAAAAAGTTCTCTACCACCATGTGCACTATGGGAGAGATAACTGCCACTGATTATATAGAAAGAGAAACTTGCAGTATACTCCTCGCAATCCTCCACCTCGATTTCTATGTTTGGAGCTTCTACGCCTTTCTGCTTGACAGCTCCACCTACACCAACTCTCTTTGGTGTCTTCGCCTTTCATCATAGGCGATCGCCTTTTAACACAGGCGTTTGCACCCCCTCAATTAGGTGCCTTTACAACAACTCTCTTTCTATCCTTGCATGCATTGGAAAGGTCTTAGCCTGTTGTCTTCATCAAGAGCACAAGAGACTTCCTGTTGTACAAACTTTAACAGTCTCTGCTCTAAGCTTCATCTGAGAACACTTCTTCTCCTTGCACCTGGTGTCTCATTACAGTACCTCGTTGGATCCTACGGGTACCTCTGCACAATCTCCGTGTGCCCTCATGCAATTTCTGTTCTTCAAATTTCTCCCTATTCCTTGCTTATGTTTCACAGCAGCTCATCCTGTCACAACACCTGTCCAAGTCAAAAATAGGGTGCCAATCTGTATCCTCTTGCTGTATTTCTCTTCCATTATCAGGGTCTTCATCAATTCTCCCTTCGAGAAATCACAGTCACCGAATCTAACTTCTTTGGAGAAATCACCACTTCATCAGATCCTTGATCATACGAAACCCAACTGTTCCCTTGTGCTGTCATCCTGCTAGTCTTCAACCGTTTCATTACAAACTACTATATATACGAAAATAGTACCGTATGGATAATCCTTCCACTAAGCAAGTTCCCAAGAAAGATTGGAGGGGTCACACTGGTCCCGCTTAAAACCCAACCTCCTAGACAGAACTTCTTAGGCCATATCTATCTATCGTACTGTCTTTCCGTAAATACAACCATTTGCTAGCTTTGTTGCAGCTTTCCTTTACAAGTGATCTGGAATATACTGGTTTAATACATCATTTCTCAACATCTGGCGAGACTAGCAGTGCTTAGATTCGTCAAGATTGGTCTTCATCAATTTCCACTCTCCACCTCAAATCGTCCACATGATCGGGTGTCCAGAGTGTCCCAATTTTGCCTTCCTTCAAAGCAATTAAAATTCTCCCCACTTAGCAGTTTAGCACATATAATTGGGTAAACATGTGCACCTTCTTCTTCTTCATCATCATCGACCACCACGATGACCTTTAGATGCCTCCTGATCGGACAATCTCTTTTGTTAATTCACCACCGCCATTTTTGGTCACAAATCTCAACGATCGGACCATATCATTGCATCCGGAATGATCAAATTAGCTGGAAACAAGTCTGAAATCGTCCAAATCGCATTTCAAACGGCTAAGATTTGATCAAAACAATTTTGGCCTGATGAACGGCCCAGATTCAATCTCAGATCCGGTTGCATGTAGACTCCGCTGCATAGAATTTTATCCCTCGGCTCGCGGCTCAGCTCGGCTCGGCTCTGAAACGGCTCGGCTCGGCTCAACTCGATTCGGCTCAGCTCGGCTTGTGTCTGGTGACGTGGCTGATGACTAGTCGCTGACTGGTCTATGACGTGGCTGATAACATGGCATGCCTACTGTGCATGATGACTTCACCATTACATCAGGCTGATGTCATCATGGGTCATGCTACTGTACATGATGATGTCACAATTACATCATGCTAATGTCATCCCTAGCATGTCTACTGTTCATGATGACGTCACTTTTACGTCATGTTGACGTCATCCTTATCCGGGTCAGCTATATGGGTCGGGTCAACTGGTATTCGGGTCGGGTCAACTCATCCGGGTGAAGAAGATGCGTGGGGCGCGTCTGCGCGCGTGGGCAAATGCCTTGCCGGAGAGTGATGGAGAGTGTGGCCATGTCCGACGTCTGATTTTGACGCCGTTTTCACCGGTGGCTTCGTCTCTTCCTCCTCTACACAGTGGTATGGTCAAAACATAATTGTGACAACTTTCATTTTTTAGCATAAATCAAACACCCCTTTAAACCATGTGCTTTGATACCAATTGTTGGGGAAATCCGATCGGGGATGTACTAATAATTGCTCAAACGGAGGGGAAGGCACACTGACACAATATTTAACGTGGTTCGGCAAAACCGCCTACATCCACGGGAGAGTCCATATTATTAGAGATATATAGAGAAAGGATTACAACATATATGGAGGAGGAGGATCACTTCACTCAAACTCAACTCCCAGATCTCTTGCTGCACTTGTAGCTGCTGCAATGGCAGCAAGGCTGCTGCCATTGCAGCCCTTCACTTTCACTCTACTCTCTTCACATTCTCACAGCTCTCTCTCTCATTTTGCTCTCTCACGGTGCCCTTTTATAGGCAACAATGGTGCCACCAGCTCCTACTCTTCTTCAACAAAGGTGGCTGCCAACTCCAGCTCTTCTTCAACAATGGTGGCTGCCAACCTTTGACATCTTGGATGGGTGCACATGGTAGGTGCAACTCCAACTGCAGCTGCTGCCATTGTCAATGGTTGTTGCACATTAATGGCAACCAACCCAACAGTTAGCTCCCACGATTACAGGTGCTGTAAAGTTGTGGTTTTGTTTCATTCAGTTATTTTGTAAAGGCTTTAAAAGGCCATTGTTATCTTTGAATTATATTGAAGTATTCTCTGCAAATCAAGTGTGCATCAAACTCTCTTGTACTCTGTTTTCATTATAGATTTTCTGATTCTAACAATTACAGTAACGTACGTTCTTCTGTATTGGCGGAAATAATTTGACCATCTTTGATAAAGAATATTTTAAGAGATTTTTATTTAATATTTATATAATGAATCACTAAATGCCATAGGATACCTGAAATACCTATAAGCCACTGAAATACCCAAGGCTCCTTTTGCCTTCACATGGCTCGCAACATTAGATTTACTACATCTTTATATGCTGTGATATGCGGACATTTGATGCCCTAATCTCTGAATCAATGGAGGAGACACTGATATCATCATCTAAACCTTCAAAACCCATTACTTTAACTTTATTTTCTTTGTTTTTTCTTCATATAAACTCTCTTCGTCTTCTTCCTCATGGTGATAAATGAGAGGTCCACATTCCTTGATGAGTAACTAAATTCTCTAACAACCACTTTGTCGGAAGGGAGCCCATTATTAACCTCATTATACTCTGTCTCACTAACTTATTCTGATAGTCCATCCACAAGGTCATTATTGTGAATTGCATTAGTTGCCAAAACATTTCTCACCGCAATAAACATACATTTGATGTATTGAGCTTGCCTCTCTCATTCTCACTCTCATACTGATTGAAAATCAAATGGGGTGTTTGCTTTTTCATCGAGTAAGCCATGTAAGGAAGGGAAGGGGAACAAGAAAGATGTTTCCTTTTGCTCTTTCTCTTGCTCTTTATTTCACTCTCTATATTGGAAGTTTGAAAAACTTTATGACAATAATACGCTTCATACTTGGAATGTCTTTTTGCATTCCTTTGAAAAATTCCAAGAGGATAAACAGTACGGAAAAGCGATAGGATGGTGATGATCCTGATGGATTGCTGCTGCTTTTGCTTCTCATCTCACCGATGGCCATGCCAAAGTCTTAGTCACCTAACAAATGATAATTCAATAAGACCTTCACTCCTCACATTAAGATTATTGAGATTGTAACTCTGAGGGGTGTAGCTTAACTGGTTAACCCTGAGTTTGCTCCCTAAAAGTCACCAGTTCAAGTCCCACAAACTTCAGAGTCACTGGAGGCTTACAGGGTCATTAACTTTAGGACCCGTGAGATTAGTTCAGGTGCATAAAAGTTGGTCCGGAGACCTATGTTAATAAAAAAAATTATTAAGATTGTGTTTTCAAGATCTGATTAGCCTTGAAATTTTAATTTGTTGAGAGTTGAGTATATCAAATGTAGTTGATGTAGTCTTTGTACTTGTATTTCATTTAGTTAGACCTTAATTCACCTCTTAATTTTATTTTTTAATTTAGTGTTATATATTAGAATTTTACTTGACACGAAAGACAAAAGAAATCCACTTAAAAAAATAAACAAGAAAGAACATGTTGAGCAGTAATATAAAATCTTTACGAGTCTTCCTTTTTCTTTTTCTTTTGTCTTCTTTATTTTAATCTTTATTTCAATCAGCTTATACACACATACACACAAATTATTTTTTTGCATATCAATTCTTAGCTATTTATTGTTCTCTCTTCGGTTTTTATGTATCAAAAATAAGTTTTTTACCAACCAATTCTTATCAAAATAAATGAAAGCATATATAAATGAAAGCATTCACATGACATTAAAATCTCCCATGATTCATATTGAATACATAAGGGTTGCATTCATTGAAAACACCTTATATCATAAAATCTCTTTATTTAGACTCAAAACCAATATAACAACATTTGAGTAAACTCACTTGTCAATTTCAATCAACACATCAAAGGTGTTTCTAAGTCGGGTGGAGTTTTTTATCTTCACTTTGCATTGTGCATTCTCTCACAAATCACTGTAGATTAAAACAATTAATTTTTTTAAAATTTTCAATTTGTTTTTGCATTATTGCACCCTTTTGAGTCCAAATTAATACCAAGTTGCTTCTTTTTTATGAAGGAAGGGTTGAATTAAAAGACAAATGACCAAAATAAAAAATATGGAGAAAATAGGTGGCAACTTCAAATTTCATATGAAAAGCTTAGTTTGGTCCTCAATGTTTTTTAGTTAATAGGTGATTGGTCTCTTTAGTTGTAGAAATTTGTTTTTGGTACTAAACTTTATTTTTCTCTTTTTAGTTTTTTTTGTGAGAGAAGAGAGAGCCTCACTGGATTTTGATATATAGATAAAATGTTACCGTTAACTTCTATTCTAGCCATCAAAATGATCAATTTTGATGTCATTGTATTTCATTTGATCAAGGAAGTTTCACCTAGGTGTTTGTTTTTCTCCCTTTTCTTGCTTAATGGAATAGACCTCTCAGCAGTAAGATTTTCAAGTTTGAGCTAATTTTAGGTTTTTAAGCCTTTTTAGGTTGTTTAAGACCATAAATAGGTTTATCACGATATTCATGATATGTATTTTTTTTGTAGTTTTTTTTTGGATTAAAATAATAAGATGCATGTTTGGGAGTGTAGTTGCGGTTGCTTTTCAAAGTGCTTTTCATTCCAAAATGCATTAAAATGATGTTTTTTTAGTTTTTTAAAATTATTTTCGAGATCAGCACATTAAAACGATTCAAAACATAAAAAAATTAATTTTTAGCAAAAAAATAATTTTGAATTTTTTGAAAACGCGGGTTGGCCTGCGTTTCCAAACACTCTCTAAATCATAGATGAATGTAAAAACATAAGGATTAAATACTATTTTCTAAGACTACAAGGACAAAATAATTATTTTCTAAATTAGATTATTATCATAGGGTTTTTCTAGGTTTGAACCATGCAAGTTTAGTGTTACATAATGGATAATAACAACTAGGTTGTCCAATTTCAAATTGGATGGAAAAAATTTCAAAGAGCATTTAATAGAATTTCCAAGTTTGGAAAATGATTTTCAAATTCAACTTGTCAGACATGTGTATTGTACTAATTTGGAGTAACTTCAAGCATCTCTCTGTAAAATGATCTTATGCTTTCATATCCATCCAGGTCTTTAATATCCATAAAACCATCAAATTCAATAGAACTTCCAAGTTTGGAAAGAAAGTTAAACATGCATGATTGTATATATATTTTGTTATTACAAACGAATACCCTTCACTTTTAATTAAGAAACTTTATAATAAAAAAGGTTAATATCACATTGTTTTCATTTTTGTTTTAAAATATTGAATTTGAAAAACAATTTATAAAAACATTGTTCTTAATGTAAAAAAACAAATCAGTTTTCAATATTTTCTAAATAAACTAAAGTGATTTTAAGAAATTATGTTAGTGATTGTTGGCTTTTTGTTTTTTCAAAATCAAAACATTTAAGTTTTCAATTTTTGTTTTCAAGAATTTAAAATTTTTATCAAGAAATCAAAGAATAAACAATAAAATCAAATAGATTCTAAATATTCCTTGCTAATTTTAGCTCTTCCTAGCTACTATTCTTTTGGCTTAAAAGACTTATATGTTGCTACCAATAAAATAATGATATAATTATGTGATATTCGATACATCTAATAATTAAAGATAATATTTATTTTTTTACATAAACTAAGAAAAACATTATCATAAAATCAAGAAATAAAAAATAAAACCAATCAGACTCTAAATTAATATTTAATAAAACAATATTATTAAAGACGATATTTATTTTTTACAATTAAATAAGAAGAATAAAATCATTAAAGATAATATTGAATCTCTTAGAATAAAATAAAAATAACTAAAGGAAATATTTGTTCTTACCATAAATCGTTAAATGGAGGTTATGTTTTTGCAGCTTCGAAAATAAATAGTCACTCCACTGCTTCAGTGTAGATGCTGTTATTGAACCACAATGTGGATGAGGAAGCAAATGATATGGCGGTGGTGAAGACATCACTATATCTCTTCCCACTTTTGACTCGTCAAATGAATCTGATTTCCTTGAATATATGTATAGTTCCAATTCCTCATCTCCACAGTAACCTTCTTCCATTGCCATTTCACTTCTACTTATGTATCTTATCCATCCCTCAGGTTTTGGTAGGGGATGTTCAAGTTTATCTTTAAACAATTGAATACCGTTGCTTTTATTCTTTATAATAATTTGATAGTAGCAATAATGACAATGAGCAACCCAAACAACTAAGCCTTGGAAGACTGGAGGTATATGGAATAACAATGAGCATCCTTCTCCACTGTAGCTCATCCAATTTTGCATCTCACCAGGAATGTGGTCAATATAATACCGGTGACGACCATTGCACATTGCCTATACACATATTGATTTCAATGAATGCAAATATCTATTGTGTGTGTTTCTTCTTGTGCAAGAGAAACCGAAAGAAATAGTACCTCAAAAACGATTTTCTGTAATTTATTTGGTGAATGTCTGCGGTCATCAACATTAATATTCCAGAAAATATTACTTTGGACTTTGATGTCCTGAATCTCTTCTAACGAATTACAATGACCTAGATTTATATATAGTTGTTCTTTTGGCTGGATTGGTATTCTTATTCTTTGCAATGATTTGCAAATATATGCATCCAAATCGTATAAACTCGAGGGAAGATCTAAGATTGATACAAGATTGTCGCATCCAGTAACACTCAAAAGCTCTAGCTTTGGAAGGAAGTCGATCCTAGAAGGCAAGCTAGAGAATTTGTTTCTTGATAGATCCAATACATCTAGAGAGGACAAACTACTAAAATCAACACAGTTAGTTGCGCGATTAGACAAACCACCATCAGAAAGTCTAATTCTATTCACCAATCTCCATTCAATGAAAGATGATGGCAGCAAACGTTTCCAATTCAAAACACTTGCTGAAATCAAAGAAGACCTTGGTGGAGCTGAACATGTAGATGACGATGAGTTCTGATAGAAACTGTTTTTACGTAATGATAACCTTCTGACATGCTTTAATTGTTCGATTGAATACAGAAGTTGATCATTTTCAATCCCATCGGCTAGCAGCTCAGTTAAGATTTCAT
>Ga0325400_1001432_pt1 | contig 19699 bp, 14 predicted proteins | sample PopdelMetagenome_2_FD_205662 | JGI IMG/M metagenome (GOLD analysis project Ga0325400, IMG submission 205662) | Populus deltoides microbial communities from Bellville, Georgia, United States - Xylem-PdKOR-R1 | ecosystem: Host-associated > Plants > Phyllosphere > Stem > Wood/Secondary xylem...
TATTAAGACTGAACATTAATTAGAGTTATTAAGATTGATACATATTATGTTCTATCCTTTATAAAATAAAGTAGTTGTTGTCATATAGATGTTTGTAAGATGACATGTATACTGAACTGATCCGAATGATAATTCTATAAGGAGAGACCATCTTTGTCTATGAAAAGGCTCATGTGATAGTTGTGTAAATGATTGTTAGACTTGAAACTACCAAGTTATCTGAAAGGAGAAGTTGCACCCTATTAGATTTGATACAATCCATGATGAGCTAAACATACATCTCTCTCTCTCTCTCTCTCTCTCTCTCTCTCTCTCTCTCTCTCTCTCTATCTGGGGCTATGCCCTTCAAACTACTATTTACTCTTTAAAAAAGGTTCCATCAAAATTTATCGATAAAACTCTATATGAGATATGAAATGTTAGGATACCAATCTTATCATATTTAAATTTAAGATATGATATTTATGTGAAGCGTATTGTATCTGAAAAGTTAGGACCTAAGTCAGATAAATATAAGTATATGAGATATCCAAATAAAACCATTGGATATTATTTATATTATCTCATTATGTAAAAGTGTTTGTCTCAAAACATGTTACATTTCTAAAGAAAGAATTTGTTCTTGTAATGAGAAATTGAAGGAAAAAAAAACTTGAAGAAATTTAAGAACCATAAACTAACACCCAAATAAAACCTGACCCTAAGGCTATAACATTGGATGTTTAGCCTAAAGCTCAAGAAATAAAAAAACTTTATAAATCTAGTAGGACACATCATGTACTAATGAGATATGAATTTCTCATGAAAGCTAAAAATAATAAGTTGTTCATACTTGATGAGTCTACCAATTATATGTAATCAATATCCAATATTGATTTTTAAAAATAGCTTAAGACTATAAAATCTGAAATGAATTTCATATATACCAACCAGGTATCGACCTTGGTTAATCCATTTGAGTGGATAAAACCCATTGGATGTAGGTGGATCTTTAATAGAAAGATTGACATAAATGATAATTTATAAATATAAAAAGCTAGACTAGTTATAAAAGGTTACAAACAAAGAGAAATAGGTTGACTTCGATGAAATTTTATTGCAAGTAACTATATTAAAATCCATAAAGACTTTGCTTGCTATAACTGCATATAATGATTATAAGATTTTGCAAATGGATATCAAAATTGTATTCCTAAATGAGAATCTTTAAGAATATGTTTATATGACACAACTTGAAAGTTTTGAATCAAAGGAATTTGCCAATAAAGTATGCAATTTATAAAAAATCATTTATAGATTTAATTAAGCTTCAAGGAGTTGGAATATCAATTTTGATGAGATAATCAAACATTTTGATTTCATAAAAAACATGGATGAGCCTTGTGTTTATAAAAAAGTTAGTAGAAGTGGAGTCGTTTTCCTAATATTATATATTGATGACATATTATTAATAGGAAATGTCATTTCTTTACTCTAGTTAGTAAAAATCTAATTGTCCAAGAATTTTCCATGAAAGATATGAGAGAACAACCTATATACTAGGAATAATGATTTATAGAGATAGATATAAAAAGTTGTTTGGATTATCCTAATCCACATATATAAATAAAATGTTAAAATGGTTTGACATGGAAGAATCCAAAATAGAATACTTACCTATTTCATATAGGATAAATCTTTCTAAGGATATGTACCTTAAAATGTATGTGATGAGATAAGATGAAAATGATTTCATATACTTTGAATATAGGATCCATAATGTATGTGATGCTACTATGTACAAGATTAGATTTATCTTATACTTTGAGTATAACGAGTAGATATCGATTTAATCTAGGTGAAGGTCACTAAAATATAGTGAAAAACATTATTTAATACTCGAGAAGAACTAATAATGTTTTTCTAGTCTATGGAGGAGATGAAGTAGTAGCTCATGATTATTTGGAAGCTAGTTTTCAATCAAATATTGAAAATAAAAATCCAGTCTAGTTATATTATACTTTGAGTAATAGTCCGAGTTGGAAGAATTCAAAATAAGAGACCAAAGTAGATTTTCCAACTAAAGTTGAGTACATCTTTACTTTTAAAGGGATAAAAGAAATTGTTTGGATCAAAAAGTTCATCACTGAATTAGGTGTGATTTATAGTATTGTCGATTCAGTAGCCCTATATTATGATAATAATGGAGTCATTGCATAAGCAAAAAAATCAAGGTCTCATCAATGATCTAAAAAATATATTTAGACAATTCAATTTGATTAGAGAATCATAGAAAGAAAGATGCAAAGACAGATCAAAAATCTACTGAAGAGCATCTTGTAGATCCTCTTATTAAGTCATTGTCTAAGTAAAATCATTATAATCAAGTAGAGTGATATAATGTTTGATACATAAGTGATTGACTTTAATGCAAGTGAAAGATTATTAGTGTATATGTCATACAACTAATTGATTGGTTACACGTGATATTTATTTTGTTCATGTAAACATATTTATAAATAATAAAAGCTTTATTTATCTTTAATATTTGTCAAATATTTTATTAATAAATTTAATATTTGATTAACGAATCTAGAGTAAGGATAAAGTTCTTGAAACAAAAATGCCTTGCAAAAGAATTTATAAAGTTGTTATAATTATAAGATTCCTATTGCATCACAACATTGTTCCTAAATGTTCCTAATTATTGCTTTATTAAGACTGAACATTAATTAGATCTATTGAGACGAGTACATATTATATTATTTTCTTTATAAAAGAAAGCAAAAAGGCTCACCAATGACAAATCGGACCACTAACGCTGACATGACAAAAAGACATGTTTGGATGCCGAGAGGCGTTGCACAATGGGCATGGGCACCTCCCACATGTCGTTGAGTGCGTCGCATGCCCCTGACTTTTTTTTATCTAAATACCAAATTGCCCCTCACCTGATTTAATAATTATACAAAAACCATTGTGAAAAGACCAAAACCCCCTTACTCTAGGTTTAATTTTTTTTTTTGCTTTTAAGGGTTTTTTTTGTAGTTTCACTATGTATTTTAATTGTTTTTTTTCAAATACCAAATTGCCCCTCAACTGATATTATATTAACAAAAAAAATCTTTGTGAAAAAAAATGCCCCTTGATGCCATGTTTAACTTTTTTACTTTCAATGGTATTTTGATCGTTTCACTGTGTAATCGATAAGAAAAAAAACTTATTTATTCCCTGACAATATAGTAATGATCATAAATGGATTATGTGAAATTACGTTAATACTCTTGATAACTAATATTAAGTTTTTTTAGCGGAGAAACAAAAAGGTCATTATATTATTTCAATGAACAATGTAAATGAGTGTGAAGTTACAAAGTTTTTCCAAGGAGTTTTAGCTGGTTTTAATTATTTAAAAAAAAGTATCAAAATAAATTATTTCAAAACCAAATTTAAAAATTTATATATATAAAAAAATTAATAAGGATTTAGAAAACTTATTTACCTTTTATTTTAGAAAACCTTTTTGTTGTTGTATTTAAAAGAAAAAAAAAAGTCCATTGATTCAAATGAAAAAAAAAATTATTTTCTGAAAATAAAAAAAAAACTATTTTTCATTAAAAAATCCAGGAAGAGTTTCCTAGTTTCTAAATATAATTTTTTCTTAAAAAGAAAAAGGTTCAGAATCTGGGTGTTTGTAGTTTCTAACCAAAATTTCTCTTTCAGACAATAAAACAAATCAACTTGTCTCTCTCTGTCTCACCTAACTTTTTGATATGCCATTAAAAAGAACACGAGACGACAGAAACCCAACAAGCTATACGTTTTTATTATTAATTAAATCAAATACGTACCATCTTAAAAAAAAAAAAACTAATAGGGTTCACAATTATAATTTTTCTTTATTTTTACAGCTAAAAGAGATAGCTAAAAAAAAACGTTATTAAAATAAATTATTTAAAGATTATTATTTTTTATTTCCATAATTCTTTTCAATGTTTTTCTTACAAAATTAAAAGTAGTTAAAGTACAAATAACTGAATAAGTTATTAAAATTATTCTTTCATTGAAATACACATAAAAAAATTATATTTATATTGCTCAAAAAATCTATATCAATAATTTCGCTTTCTAGACAGCGCGCTTGCCACTGAAGATTTAATGCCCTTGCAATCCCTCTCTCTAGTAATTTAGTCTTCTTTCTCTATCAAAATTATATATAACTGAATTTTCCAGTGGGGTTTTTGTCATACCTCCTTTTTTTTTTAATTTTTTAAACTTGAAATGGCTTGTTTTGATCTCGGTTTCTGTTTCTGGGTATGCACTTTGTCTTATCGACATGAGCTTTTTTTCTCCCTTGTTTTTTTATCTCGTTGATCCTTTCTGGTTTCTAGCTCTAGGCTTGTATTCCAACAGAACGAGCATGGTTGATAAAGACGTTGCTTTTTTGGGATTTTTCTTATTCATCAATTGTTGCTTTAACATGGCGTGGATCATTATTTGTTTAGTTTTTTTAAGCTCTCTGTTTAGAAGAAATCAGCATGCTTTGAATTGAATTTTGCTTCTTTGATTATTCATTTCTCCCTTTTGGCCACCTCCCATCTTAAAACTAACGTATTAAATGGTAAGGTTTGGCTTATTCTGGATTCTTGGTTTTATATGGCAAGGACCGTGGGGTTCATGGTCTTTCTCTATGTTTTTTTAGAATCAAGATTAATTCTATGTGGGTTTTGCTGGTTCTTCAATATATATATGCTCTTGTTGTCTGTTAATGTAAATATTAGGCTGGCTAATATTGGTTGTTTTGGCTATGTAGATGGAGGATGATGATGAAGACGACCTATGAATTATGATCTCTCTCTCTCTCTATTTTTCATGTGGATTCATAAGTTGACTTGTATCATGGTAAAAGATAAAAGTGATATAAGGCCTGTTTTAATCAAATTTGGGGTGGCTTTAGCACTCTCTTCTGCTGGATTTCTCCTTGCACGCTTGAAAATCAACAGGAATAAGTCTTCCCAGCTTCCTTGCTCCCCACGCTCTTCAGGTTTGATCTCCTTATCCACTGACTGGTCTTGCTTTTATTTCTGTCCATGTTTTGATAATTCTGTCTATTTTCATTGTTTATAGATCATGGTAGTGAGGTTGACGTTGGGGGGGAAAGAACTTGGCACGGAGACGATCTTCAAGTGAAGAATAGAACATCGAGTTCTGGCAGTGTCGCTTCAATTTCAGCAGAAAGTTATGTAAGTTTCGTTCATAAATTTTGATAGTACAGGATAATGTTTTCTATTGCTAATATTCAATGCATTTAGGTTGATTAATAGTAACACTTGAATTAGCAACCGTCTGTCAGCAGTGAATTCAAGATGGCAGAGTGGTGATCGGTGAACCTTGTAGTAATTCCTTTGTTTTACTTTGCTTTTTTGAATCGAACAATTTTATTGTGAAAGCATTTCTAAAATCAGTTTATCTAATTGAAATTGAATTGTTTTGTTTTCTCATCACCTTACTACATGTTTACCTTTTGTGAATATATCTGTAAAAACTGAACCCGCCGCTTCTCCCTCAAGAAATATTTGAAGGAATTAGTGAAAATTACGAGCTCGCTAGGCCATGGAAAGACTTCATTGTAAGTTCTGCCTGAGTAAAAAATACTAGGGCACCAGAATAAAGTATTTAACTCGTTTAATATGGTGTCTAAATTCTACCCTGTGCTCCTTTTATTTTTTTGCAGAATGATGTTTGCAGGTAAAATCTTTGTCACTCTGGATTATTTCATAGAGTTACTTGTACTCCATTTGTCACGAGTCATTTTAGAAAACTAAATTCTCTTACCTGTTTGTTTGGCAATTGAGCTGTGATTTATGGCTCTTCAAAAGATGCAAATTTTATGTCTTTGTTATTAATTTTTGAAAAGTAATTTCATGCTTTCTGTTCCATAGGATGACTCATGCGTGCTGAATGTTGCTGCTAATAATTCCAAGGTTTTGTCTCCAAGCAGTAGACACAGTGGGGATAAAGATGGGTATCTCTTGACTGAATTCAATGATCTTGTGAAGGAATTGGACTTTACTGCCAATAATTCTGAGACATCCAAGAAAGAAGAAACAATGATATCAGATGTGGAAACTCCAAGATCCTTCGAAGGTGTGGAAAAGGTCGATTATGAGCAAGATATCAGGCATCTGAAGAACATGGTTAGAATGCTTCGAGAGAGGGAAAGAAACCTTGAGGTCCAAATGCTTGAGTTTTATGGCCTAAAAGAGCAAGAAGCAGCTGTGATGGAATTGCAAAACCGTTTGAAAATAAACAACATGGAGACTAAGTTGTTTGCTCTGAAAATTGAGTCCTTGAGGGCTGATAACAGAAGACTGCAAGCTCAAGTGGTGGATCATGCGAAAGTTGTTGCCGAGCTTGATGCTGCCAGGTCAAAACTTGAACTGCTGAAGAAAAAACTAAGGTCTGAAGCAGAGCAGAACAAAGAACAGATATTGTCCCTTAAAAAGAGAGTTTCTAGTTTGCAAGAGCAGGAACTCAAGTCTGCTGAAACTGATTCAGATATTAAAATGAAGTTGCAAAGGCTGAAGGATTTGGAGATTGAGGCAGAAGAGTTGAGGAAATCTAACTCCAGATTGCATCTAGAAAACTCTGAATTGTTTTCTCAACTGGAGTCCACCCAAATCCTTGCTAATTCCATTCTGGAGGATCCAGAGGTAATTAGTAATTAGTTCATTCTTGATAATTCATGCGTCATTCCTCAGTTATACTCGATTATCATGTGATTCATTTTCTAGTTTCATTTTGTTGCAGACAGAAACATTAAGGAAGCAGGGCAATCGGTTAAGGCAGGAAAATGAGGACTTGGCAAAGGAAGTTGAGCAACTCCAAGCAGACCGGTGTAGTGATGTTGAAGAATTAGTCTATCTTCGATGGATAAATGCTTGCTTGCGATATGAAATGCGCAATTTTCAGCCCCCTCATGGTAAAACTGTTGCAAGAGACCTTAGTAAGTCTCTAAGCCCTAGGTCTGAGATGAAAGCAAAACAGCTCATACTTGAATTTGCAAATACTGAAGGAATGGCGGAGAAGGGGATCAACATAATGGAGTTTGAACCTGATCACTGGTCATCCTCCCAGGCCTCCTATATCACAGACGCAAGAGAACTTGATGATCCTCTATCACCAAAAACGAGCCACTCAGGGAAAACCAAAATGTTCCACAAGCTTAGGAAACTTTTATTGGGAAAGGAGACTCATAATCACAGTCATGGATCTTCAGGTGACAGAACTGGAGTGACAGGAGATTCTGATTCTCCAAATGGAAGTTTAAGTGTTTCAACACCAACAGACGCCACAAGTGATTTGCAATCTACTGGATGTCAAACTCCATCCTTCTATTCATCTAGGCATTCGTTTAGACATTCCATGGATATCCAAAGAATCAGCAGGAGTCTGGAGAACAGTCGGAGATTTAGGGACGTAGGATCGTCTAATGGGTATATGAGATCTTCATCAGGTAGAGCTAGCGATTTTTCACTTGACAATATACTGGATCAAGACTTGCATTCTATTGAGAAATCCGAGATGGCAAAATTTGCTGATGTTTTGAAGGACTCCGGAGGTAGAGCAGGAAATGGTAATAGGATGGGCAGGTTGGGCAGAAAATCAGTATCAATCGGCTCATTTGAGGCTTTCCGTAGCTCCTCTTCGAAATAATCCCACCTCATAACCTTTTCATACACTCTCGAAACCTTAAGCGAAGGATATACCAGTCAGCGTAGCTTCTCCATATTATTTACTAATGACATCACAGAAACTAGTTTTTGTAGAAAAAGACGCGTTTTATATATGATAAATGTTAAGAGTTGCCATATTAATCTTCTAAAACTGTCAACTCCAGTCCACCTCCCTCTTTGTAGATACCTTGCAATAGTGGGATCAGGAGTTGTTGAAGTCTGAGCAACATCGGTGCCTTTTCAGGAAGTTCCCCACTAGAAAAACTACCTTGGTGATGAAGATGAAGTTAGCTTTCTTTAGACACAAAAATCACTGAATTTGTGGTGGTTTCACATAACCAAAACCAGCCGGATCCCTTTGCAACCAGCGAAGGAAAATGACGCTGGAGACTAATCCTCGTGCTCTACTCTGTTGTAAACGGGGGTATTTATTTAAGAAGTTCAGACATGTTAAATGATTTTTATGAAAAAAACGAGCTATACTTTTTATGTGACCAGGCTAAGCACTCAAAATGTCTTGTTCCTTTAAAAAAATTACGAAGACTACCACCATCCGAGTTTGGAAACATGCACAAATTTGGCCTAGAAGTTACTGCTCGAATTTTTTCTTTATTTTTCTAGTTATTTTAGGATTCTTTTCTTAGTTAAGTTTTTATAAATTTATTTGGTCTAGATTTCTATACCTAGATTGGACTTAGTTCTTATTTAAACAGTCTTATGTGTTTTTTTTTTAATTACAAGAGATTGATTATTCATAACCTTTCTAAAAAAATCTTCAATTCAAAGTTTTCTTTATAATTTAAGGATTGTAATTTTTAGAGATTGAGAAACCCTAATACTATATGATGCATCAATTGGTTTTAGAGCGTGTTGGCCTATTTAATGGACAACAATATTGAGAAAAATGTTCACACACCGAGAAGCAGGAGTGGAGGCCACATGTGATGTTGTGCTCAAGAGACATCGTAAAGAACACAATTGTGGAGGCTTAATCGATTGAAATGGTCATTAGTAGACATAACTAAGCTACAAGATCAACTTCTACTAGGGAATACGTAAACAAAAACCGTGAAAATAAAAGTGATGTGCCCTGAGACTTAGCTCAAGACAAACCAAACCCCAAAAACCCGTTCCTACAATCCCATATAGACAACCACCACCTATCTATGTGGAGGAGTTTGGCGAGATCAAAATTGCAGGAGGCTACATAGATTATACTGATTATACCAGACAAAGACATGAAAGATGTTTTTATGAGATTAATTAATGAATTTCATCTGATGATTGATATTTCTAGTTTCAATGGAGATCTGGACGTAGTGAAATTCCTTGATTGGGTTGCTAAATGCAATAGACTTGAGGAATGCATGAATATCTTAGAAGGGAAGATAAAAAACTAGTCGTGAATAGGCTGAAAGCTAGAATTTCCTTATGATGAAGAATGGTTCATAATAATTTGATCACATAAGGTAAACCACCTGTTGTGTTGTGGTTCTGAATGAAAATATTATTGAGGGATAGATTTGTTCTGCTACATTATAAATTGAAACAAAAAACTACTATATATTAAGATTTAATTTGCAAGGTGATGAATTAGAGATTACAAATGAAAATTTTTAGATATATAAATCTCTAGTTTTGAAGTTTCAAAGTTATTCTATCATGTTAAAGATAACGTGACTAAAAAGGAAGCTGACAAACAACTTCATTCTTTTGAAATTAAGTTAGGGAAGGTAACATTGATTTCTGTATAGTCATATGAAGATATCATAGATGTTCAATTGCTATGAATGGACGTATTTTACATGTTGAAGGTACCTTTACTCGTTATAATTTGAATTATATGGTATCCTTTACCTATGCTTCGATTGATGGTATCCTGAAGAAGGAATTATGTGACTACTTAATTACTTTCAAAGATAGTGTTAGCACATCACGGTGTCTTGCAGGCGATTTTAATGAAACTTTATCACCCTCGGATAGAAAAAGGTGGTTCAAAAGTATCTGCCTCTATGACAAGATTCAAGCACTATATTGATGGCTGCGAACTTCTTGATCTCCCCTTAAATGGAAAAAGATTTACCTGATCCATAGATAACGCGGTGAGTCGCATTGACAGAATTTTCATATCGGGTGATTGGCTGCAGTTTCTTCCAACCTCTACTTTATTCGGTCTCCCAAGGTTCTTTTCTAACCATAGACCCCTGCAGCTATTGTTAGACTCTATGAATTGAGGACCAAAACCATTCCGGTTTATGAATTGCTGGTGGTTGACTTCAGGCAGATGATACAAAACTTCTGGAACTCAATTTCGGTCTCATCAACTGGTAGAAGGAATATGGTCTCAGCTTTCAAGATGTTAAAAGAGAGATGTAAGCACTGGAATAAAGATGTTGTGGGCAACATGTCTAACCAAATCAAGAAGCTGGAGCTAGAAGCTGACTCCCTCGACCATCTCAAAGAATACAAAGACTTGTCAGCTGTTGAATTGATTAGAAGCAATAGCATTGCCTTTAAACTAAGAACTTTGTATAGAATGCAAGAGTCTATTTGGAAACAGAAGTCAAAGGTGCAGTGGTGCAAGCTTGGAGACAAGAACACATGTTTTTTTCATTTAGCTGCAACAATAAGACATAAAAGGAACCAGATTTTATCTGTGGAGGTTGAAGGCAAGATGCTGTCTAATCCTGCAGCTATAAAGATAGTTGTCTTCAACTTCTTCCGTAATTTATATTCCCATCATGACAGACCAAGACCCTCACGTTATCATCTAGAATTTCAAATGCTGCAGCCCTCATCCTCGGCTTCTCTGGAATGCCCGTTTTTTGTAGAGGAAATCAAAGCTGCGGTTTGGGACTGTGAAGAAAATAAGGCACCAGGTCCTGATGGTGTTAATTTTGTCTTCATCAAGAAAGCTTGGAGTACTATAGGCGGGGACATTACCCAAATGGTTGAAGAATTTTATCAATCTACCCTCTCCCTTCAGGCATCAGCAGCTCCTTTGTGACCTTCATCCCGAAGATAAATTATGCTGTAAAGTTAGCAGATTTCAGACCTATTAGTTTGGTCGGAAGCTTGTACAAGATTATATCAAAGATGCTAGCAATCAGACTGAAACATGTTATGCCAGAAGTTATTACAGAAAAGCAAACTGCTTTCATCAAAGGGAGGCAAATACTTGACAGTGTATTGATTGTAAATGAGGCTATTGCTTACATCAAGGAAAAACAGGGTAAAGCTTATCTCTTCAAACTTGACTTTCACAAAGCATTTGATTCTGTTCTATGGGAATACATTAATGAAGTCATGGCTAGTATGGGTTTTGGAACTAGATGGCGAGGGTGGATTATGCAATGTATTTCCACAACAAAGATGGTTGTTCTTGTTAATGGCTCTTCCACAAAGGAATTCAGCTTAGAAAAAGGATTACGCCAAAGAGATCCTCTCTCTCCTTTTCTCTTTAATATTGCAGTTCAGGGATTGAGTTGTATGCTGCAGCGTGGTTGTGGTCTAGGACTGATTGAGGGACTAAATTTCAGCAAGACTGGTCCTGCCCTATCTCACCTTCAGTTTGTGGATGATACCCTTATATTCAGTTCAGCTTCCCTATATAGTTTACAGAACATAAAGCGTATCCTTTTGTGCTTTGAACTTATATCGGGGCTGAAAGTTAACTTTTATAAAAGTAGTATTATTGGAGTAGGTATTGAAGATCATGTATGTCGTCACTCAGCGTAGATTCTTAGATGCAAGCAGGAACAACTCCCCATCACATATCTTGGTCTCGCCATCGGTGCAAATATGAATAGAATTTCAATGTGGAAGCCTATTATCTGCAACATTAGCTGCAGGTTGGCTGCATGGAAAGGTAGATTCCTATCTATTAGGGGTAGACTGTGTCTACTTAAATATGTCCTAAGTAACCTAGCCATCTACTATTTATCTCCATTTCCCTTGCCTACAATGGTTGCAACAACAATTGAGAGGAAGTTCAGATCCTTTCTGTGGTCTGGAAAAGAGGAAAGCAGGAAATTATGCAATGTTAGCTGGACAATAGTTACTCTTCCGAAAAGGATTAGGGGTCTTGGGATTGGATCTTTAAGGGATAAAAACAAAGCTCTGCTCTATAAATGGCTATAGAGGTTGGGCTCTGAGGACACATGCTTGTAGAAGAAAGTGGTCAAATTCATACACAACATTAACTGCTCTAGTTTCCTGCCGCAAGCCCCTATTTCAAGAGCTAGAAGCACATGGATGCGTATGATCAACCATTGCGTTAAAGACAACAAGTTACAAGAGATTGTGTCTCATCAATCTATGGTTCTTATTGGAAATGGCAAGAGAACAGTGTTTTGGCATGATACTTGGCTTGCCAATTACTGTCTTGGAGATCGTTTCCCTACTCTTTACCATTTATCCAATGATAAAGATGCCAACATTGACAAGATGGGAATGTGGGATGATTTTGAATGGATATGGTTCTTTTCCTGGACAAGACCTTTGAGGGGTCGAAACATTGGCTTGTTAGAACAACTATACGCCGTTCTCTCAACGGTGCACTTAGACAACGAGGCAGATGATAGACTAATATGGAAGGACAACAAATCAGGAAGATTCTCCGTTAAATCTCTATGTGGGCTGTTAAGTCCCATTCATTATTCTAACAATGGTTCTCTTTTACTGGGATTTGGAAATGTGTAGTCTCTCCTAAAGTGGAGATTTTTTGCTGGATGACTATTATTAACAGACTCAACACCCGAGGTGTGCTGGTTAGAAGAGGTGTTTTGGAATGCTTAAACTTTAACTGTCCTATTTGTTTAGTTGAGGAAGAGTCGGTTGATCATTTAATTTTACATTGCCATAAGCATTGGATCATCTGGTCCAAAATCATCAAGTGGTGGGGATTATCATGGTGCTGCCCAAAGAATTTGTCAGGCTTATTCTCTCAGTGGACTTTCATGGTCCATGGTAAATTTCAGAAGAAAGCATGGTTGATGTTATTGTTTTTCTCAGTGGCGTGGTCCTTTTGGCTTCTTCGAAATGACTTGATCTTTCAACAAAAGTCACCGAACTATGATTCAGTTTTCTTCCTTATCATCACTTGGCTATGCTTATGGTTGAAAGCACTTCATCCTAACTTTCCTTACTTCCCTTCAGACCTGTTAAGATCGGTAGAAGGTCTGATTCGTTGGTCCAATGTTCAGATTACTAGAACTGGTGTTATATGGTCTCCTCTAACTATTGACAGCTTCAAGTGGAACATGGATGACTCTTCTCTTGGAAAGCCTGGACTCTCAGGTATAGGTGGTGTCCTACGAAACCACCATAGTCATCTCCTTAGTATTTTTTCCTTGCCAGTAGGGATATTAGATTCGAACATAGCTGAGCTGAGAGCTGTTGTCAAAGCTGTTGAGCTCTCAGCCTCAAATTGTCTTCTTCATCATAAACATATTACTATTAAATCTGATTCTGCCAATGTAATCAACTAGATGCACAATTCTCATAACAGGCCATGGATGCACCAAGAGCTCTTCTCCACAGTTCAGAGATTGACTAGATTTTTTGGCTCAATTACTTTTTCCCATGTGTACCGTGAGAGCAATAGTCTGGCAGATTGTATGGCTAAGCAGGGAGTGCGAAGATCCAGTGATTTCATTGCTTGGTTTTGATCAATCTCTTAGCTTACGTCTATTAGGCTGTTAAAGGTGCTCCTCTTTAGAGGTTCATATTCATTAGAAAGATGAATTGGAGACTCTTGGAAGTTTCCCCTGGATTTTGCTGTGATGGTTATCTTGTGTAGATTTCAATGTTGCTTTCTTAGGCTATATATGATGTTTTGTCTTCTTTATATGGACCTTGCTTCGTTTGGTAGTTCCTACAAAATTGATATGCTGCAGGCTCTATAATTTCACATGCCACCAAGTTATGACGTTTAATGAAAACATATACTTCTAAAAAAAAATATGGAGATATCATGGAGGATTAGCTTGAAGTTTCATTCTATAGAGAGGTTAAAGCACCAAGAAAAGATATACATATTTAGGAACATGCAAGTCTTAACTATTCTATACATGCACAAACTATCTTCCCGTGGCATCTACACTAGTGAAAAGGCAAGCTATAAATTGGTAACAATATTATATTCAAAGTATTTATTTATCTGTAATTGAAGAGTTTAATTTCTCATCGTGAATTCAAGGAAAAGTTTTTTTTAAGTGAGGAAGCCTAACATGGGACATGTAAAAACAATCATAACTTAAGAAAAAGTCCAAATTCATCAAATGACCTTTCTAACAAAAAAAAAAAAACATTAAATTTTGATTCAACAATTGGATTGGGTTGAAATTTTGCTAAAAAGTTCTAAAGATCCTGTTTTCTACAAGATTATAAAGACAATGCCATTGGAGTTCAGGAATACGTATAAATTCAATATAAAAGTTATTGCTCGGGATTTTTCTTTATTTTTTTTAGTTATTTTATAATTTTTTTCTTAAATTTTATAGTTTTATTTTGTTTATATTTTTATATCTAGATCTATTTTAACTCTTATTTAAACTACTTTATATGTTATTTTTCATTAGAAGAGATTGAGTATTCATAATTTTATACAAAACTTTTTAGTTTAGAGTTTTCTCTATAATTTAAAACTATAGTTTTGAAGCTTGAAAAATCCTAGCGCTATACTTATTACATGTTTTGTGCAAATATCTGATGTCTTAATATCAAGTCTTTTTCCATACTATATTCTATTTTTGTTCTATATTATACAATTAATTAAATAAAGATAAAAATTGTGCAAGTTACAAACATAATTATAAATAAATCCTCTAATTCTGAGAAATGAATTAATTAGTTCGCATGTGTTAGAAACTAATTATTTAATTCTTTTCATTCATTTTACATTCTTTTCCAATGTTTTTTATTTTAAAAATAAATAGATATTATGGAAAGATTATGAGAAAAGAAGAAATATTTTTGAAAAAAAATAATATTAAATTAAACATGACCAACACTGGCTAAATAATTAGTTTTTTAAATAAGGGAATTTCTTGAAACTAAGGGACTAATTTATAATTTACAGTCCCTTAAAATTATTTTTTCCAAATTTTTTTAAAACATATACATATCGCTTTTAAGAATTTATAGCATGATTTATATACCGTCCAAAGCGATTGAGATTTTCAAGTAGCATTACTCCTTGAAAACTCGTCCTCCAGAAACTATTTATATTCTTATGCTTCTTTCTTAGTGAATCACAATGCTATACTAACAAAAGCTACACTGTACATGTATTATCATGGATTATTACTGTAAAATTATCTTTTTATCTTTAAATGGATTAAATTTAAGCTTTTAATCTGGATTTTTTTGATCTTTTCCTCTAGCTCAGTGGTTATTAAAAGATTATTTGGGAGGAATGTGTCTTTTTAAATTTTTTAACACAGTAAAAATACTTTTTACCTATAAAGTCAACAAAATTTAGAATTGTTGACCAATGGATTTCTTGACTTTACACAATCGTCGTAACAGTAAAAATACTTCTTTGCCCTCAAGATAAAAAAAGTTGGGTTGCTGGACAAGAGTGTTTCAGGTTTTTCCACTTTCCATGTACAATAAAATAACATTTTTAGCCTTAGAAAAGACGAAAAAGAAGCTTTGCCTTTGAGGTTATTTTGGTATTTTCACATGAGTATTTTATATAATTAAAAGGGTCATAGGGGTATTTTAGTATTTTCACATTTTGTTTTTAATTTTTTAATTGAAAAGCTGCTGTCACGTGTTCTACATGCACCAACGAGTGGGTGGTGTCCGTGTTATTCAGGTGGTGCGTGTGACGCCGCCCGATGACCAAATCTGGTCCCCCACCTTCTCCCTAGTTGCACAGCCGTGCCCTCTTTCACATGGTGTGGCGTGTGTAGGCTTATAATGGTCGGATTGCCACTGGTGATCATTTTTTTTTTCTTTTCTTTCTCCTGGCAGCTAAAATGCACAATTGTCTTCTTTGTTTGTTATTTTTCAATTTCAGTCCCCATTATTTGAATTTCTTATTTCATTTCTTATTTTTTTTTTATAGAAGTTTGGTTTTTTTTTTTCAACTTTGTCCTTTAATTAGAATTTCTCATATGTTTTCTTTTTTCATTTTAGTCCCCATTATTTTAATTTTTCATTTTATTTTTATTCCTTTTATAGTTTCAGTACTCCTAAATCCATCCCTATTTTTGGTTGATGTTTCAGAATCCATCCTTTTTGTTTTGATTTTTGATTTCGGTCATTTTCTCTTTTGTTTGAGTTTTATTTGTTTACAATTTAGTCCTTCAATTCTAATTTATGTATATTCTATTTTTCAATTCGATCCTTCTACTTTTGATTTCTTATTTTTTTCCTTGGCTCTTTTATCAAAGTTTTTATAGTTATTAATTTTACCCTTCAAATTAAATTTATGATTTTTTTAATAGTAATAATATTTATTTTAGTTTGGTACTTTTTCGTTTGATTTCTTATTTATTTCATTTGCTTTTTTGTCAAAGTTTTTATGATTTATGATTTTATCCTTTAAAACAAGTTTATGATTTTTGTTATTTCAATAATAATGATAATAATAATAATTTATTATAATGATTGTAGTGATTACGATATCAATAATTGTGGAGATAATAGTAATAATAGTACGAACTGTGATAATAATAATAATAATAATAATAATAATAATAATAATAATTTTGGTTATAACAACAACAACAATAATAATAATGATAAGAATAAAAGTAATGATAATATTAGTTATAGTGACAATGATAATAATTACAACAATAGTATAAACAGTAATAATAATAACAATGATAATAAAAACGATAATAATGATAATGATAGTGATCACGATAATAATATTAATAATTATTATGATATTACTTATTGATAATGGTAATAATGATGATAACTATAATGATAGTGACAATATTAGTAATAATAATAATAACAATGAGAATAATAATTGTTATAGTAATAATAGTGATAATTCATCATTTGATGTTATATTTGCTGGGAATTGAGTTTTACTGCCTTTTCATGTATGATGTTTTTGATTTAATATCCCGGATTACTGGTTTGAAGAGTTTACATAGCTCGACGTTCTCTTTTATTTTTTGCTTTATTTTTTTTTAAATTTTATCGTTCAACATTGATTTTAAAAAATAAAAAAAATATTATTCAGAATTCCTTTAAACTTATTAAATAAACTAATTCACATCGAGTTAGATCTCAAAAATTTATTGTCTCACTTAAATTTATAACATAGCAAAAAATATCTCTTCGCTCTTAATATTTTTTTTTTGACGTTTTTAAAAACATGGTTCGGCTTTGTTCTAAAATACAAAGTTCTGTACTCAATCTAGCTATTACTGCTACTGTAAAACAACAAATCCCAGCATCTTCACTCACTTTTCTTCCATTCACGCATTCTATAAAATTAATCCTTTCTATCAAACAAACTATTACTACTACTACTACTTTTACGAGGTTCATTTGCCTCTTCATTCTGTATCTAAACAGCTTCCATATTCTCAGTTCTATAGGTTATAAAAGTGAATGCAACTGTTCATCTTGTTCTGTGTTCCAACTTAGATAAATAGTTTTTTTTGGTCTACAACTACAAACACTATTCTTGGTAATTCTAAACACCAAGAAGAATGACAATCCTGGCCCCTTAAAAAGTTAAATAATATCGGATTTAGGTGAGTATTATTCTAAAAATGTTTTGTAGAAATTAAAAAAATATTGTGAATACCTTTATATTTTATTTTTATATTATCTTTCTTCCATGGTGCATCATCTCTTTGTGTTGTCTAGACATGGAAGTCATAAAACAGGTTTCCAAATCTAATTACCAATCAACACCCATTTGGCTGAAATTTATGTCATAGCATCACATATCCTGAAATGGTTTTTTAGTTTGTCATGTTTTTATGTATATTCTTAATTTCCCTTAATTTATCTCTTAAATTGTTTTTCTTTATAACATATATAGGCAAGTTTATTTTATGTTTTTTGGAAATGATTTCGTCTTTTCTTGGAAAATCACGTAGTCCCAATAAAATATTTTTAAATCTGTAACGTGCTTGACTTGAATGATTGGTGTTATTCAAGAATGGTTTGTTGCAGAGGTGTTATTAAAGCTGTGTATTCCTAATTTTCTAGTTTATTTCTTAATCCCAGTGAACTTTCCAACCATGGTTTTAATGAATTAGATGTTGTAGCATGCAATATCACAGTAGTTGATGATTACTGCTGACTGCATTTTGTTTCTCCATATAGCTGTTTTCATGCCCTTCTTGACGCTTGAACGATGTAGATGTACATTCTAGATTGATTAAAGCAGTTCAAGTGAGGTCTGGCTGTATCTATAAATCTTGTGATATCTGCACGTCTTGGAACAGAAATTAAGACAGACTTGGGTTTATTTTCTAATCCTTCTGACAGTAATTTCCTAGTCGACTTCCTTCTCTGCTACAAACTCGTGGATCATTTTATGTGGATTAATTGTATGTCTATATTTTCTTCTGGAGGCTCTCTCGTTTTCATTTGTTTTTCCTAAACGACTCTACATGGTATACACACTAACACATTAGCCTCACGACCCCTCTCCTATGTTGGAATTTGGTGCCATCTTCTTGATTTCTCATGCTCTTAAAGCATATATTAAATATTTTTATTTTAAATTTTAAATTTTGTAATTTGTTTTATTCAATTTCTCACTCTTGTTGAGCTAGACCACAACCTTTTTAAAGCATTTTGCCATTTTAAATTCTATATTTCTAAATGTATAGACATATATGTGTATTATTTAATGCCTAATTCATATATACATACACAATCCTAACATTATTAATTATGCAAATAATAATTCTGCATTAGGTTTAGAATAAAAAGGTTATTATGTTCGCAATCATCATCGATCTAAGGTTCCAATCTATAATTATTATTATCATAATCAATTATATGAGGATTATATTTTTAAAATAAACATATATTTTGGAAAAAATTGAAATAACTTAACTTAAAACTACTATTTAAGTACATTAAACTAAAATTGAAAAACACATATAATCTAGTTGTTGGCAATGAATTAAGAAGTCTTTTATTGAGTTTATCTAGAAACATACAATCCACCTTAGATAGTCTAAAAACTAGCTCATTATAAAAAAAATAAATTAAAAAAATCATGAAATATGCTTCATGAGCATTGATTTCTAACAAAACTTTAATTTGAAAGCATTCATTGTAGATCCTCATCAATTGTTCCAATTATATTTTAAATAGTTCTTACATGTAAATGGATTAAGAAACAAGCAACACATGCTTTGATACTAGTGTTGAAAAAACTAATAAATAGATAAAAATAATTTAAAGCAAAATTAGCTCATGGAACTTGTTTCACTTTGTCATCACATGTAATTAGAACACGAAAGAGAATCATAATTCACAACCTAAATATATATGAATTATAGTGTTCAATCATTTTGAGAGTTTGAAAAAGTACTTTTTCCTTTCTTTTATTTTGAATGCAAATTCTTTTTCTACAAGCTTTAGAACACCTTTTGTTCTCTCTTTCACGCTCTTTAATTTCTTCTTAGTTATAGAACCATTTTCCTTGTTGAATTTTTTTGTTATTTATAGGGAATTGTCATCTTCCCTGATCACTCACTCATCTATTTCAGAGATCATAGACCATGTTAACCCATTATGGGATATCTATAATCTATTTTTCTATAACTACTAAGGATCCCACTAATGTATCCATGTCTAAAAGCCCTATAATGGCTATGACTCGGGTCATTGTCTTTAAAAGTAGGTTTAGATGGCCAAGATAATTTGTGTTAGAAATCTAGATTTCCTAATGTTAAAAGGTGGTTTTCTATATATAATCTATTTTTCTATTTACACTTTTTTTTGAAAAAAATTAATATATAAAGATTAAGGAAATGATG
>Ga0325400_1001433_pt1 | contig 19690 bp, 12 predicted proteins | sample PopdelMetagenome_2_FD_205662 | JGI IMG/M metagenome (GOLD analysis project Ga0325400, IMG submission 205662) | Populus deltoides microbial communities from Bellville, Georgia, United States - Xylem-PdKOR-R1 | ecosystem: Host-associated > Plants > Phyllosphere > Stem > Wood/Secondary xylem...
GATATGCAAAATGGGTTATTTCATATTTGGGTACGCAAATCTCTCAATCCCTCTATTTGTATACGTGTATTGGTGTAGTAGATCACAATGTAGATGACTTGCATTATGCTAGGGTCTATTTTTTTTTTAATTAAAATGATGTAAATATTTTTCAAAAAAAAAAATCTAAGATTCTGGTTGGTAAGTTAGATAAGGTTAATAACTATATAGATTAATTTAATAACATAATTAAAAAAAATAAGATATTAATAAAAAATAAAAAGAGAAAAAACAATATTGATTCAATACAAAAAATAAATGTTTTTTAATATTATAAAAATATATATGTATAATATTCATAAAACATCTCAATGATCTTATTTTCACACTATTCATAAAATATCGAAACTCTAATTTTTTTTAACCAAGAAAGAAAAAAGTTTAAAAGAAGTTTATGTTTTTAAAGAAGTAAGAGAAATTCGATAATCAGATTAAATCTTGATTAATTTAATAATATGATAAAAATATTAAACAACAATAAAAAAAAACTAAAAAACAATTATAAAGTACGTAATTGAAAACAAAAGATAAAAAAAAATTCCAATTCCTATTAACTTTTCAAATTGCATGAATAATATAAAAGAAAAATATATTATGCAAGGTTGTATATATTAAAATTTTTATAAAAAAAATTCAATTTTTTAAAAATCTCACAAATGAATCATACCAATCTCTTTAAAAATTAAACACATCAACATTCATAAAAAAAAAATGCAATATAAAAATGGCTAAATTAACAAAAACAATTATAAAGAATGTGTATTAATTAAATCAAATACCAAAAAATTATTTTTTAAAATTCATGAAAAACAAGGCATTGATTAAAAAAATCATATTTTTTTAAAGAAAAAAATTAAACCAAGTGTTGCAGGGCCTGGTAAGTAAGGCCCAGCGCCTGGCCCTTGAAGCTATGGTTTATGCGCAGACCTTTTTTTTTAAGTTTAATGGGGGAGACGATGTTTCGTTCGCTAAGCTCAGAATTCAGTCACTGGTGTGGCCGAGATTTCACTCTAAAAATTTATTTTCAACCTATTTTTTACTCAAAACACCTAGAAAACACCCTATGAACCTTGTTAAATCAATTTATAGCCTTTAAAAACACACAAAAAAAAAGGTTTGAAACCCAAAATTAACCTGAAACCAAAAAATCTTCTCAAGTCTAGATTTTTTTAGGTGTTTTCAAGGTAAAAAAAAAAATCACCTAATCATAACCCCCTCATATGGAAGCATCTAACACAAAGAACGATTATTTTTGTAACTTATATCGTGACCAAAGACAACTTTCTTTTTATCTACTTGAATCTAGTGATTCGCTCTGTCTTCTCCAACCATAAAAAGAATTTAAAAATAAAGTTTGATATTAAAATGAATTTTTTAAAAATTATAGAGACTTGGTAACCTAAAATTTAAAAATTATGTAAGGATAAATCAAGCAAAATAAATTTAACAATTATAATAATTTTGAGTATTAATACTCCTTTTCTTTGTTTTTGTTTTTTCAAGACATGACGTACATTCAAACATATAACTTTCTAACCAAAAGATTTAATCAACTTTGTATTTATTTATTCTTTTTATCTCCGATAAATGATTCTTAGAAATACGCCATACACTACTAAACTAGTCCAATTGTAATTGAAATTTGTAACTGAGAATAAATTGGTCGCAAATGTTTTTATTTTTTATTTATTTCTGACTAGTTTGTGGCTGCACGCAAATCTGTTATTATTATTATTATTTGTGATACGGTCTCAACTCTCAAGCCATGTAGTCACAAAATCGGTTGCAAAGTTTTTTCTTTCCTTTTCCTTTTTTCTTGGCACTTTGCTGAAATTTTTTTTTTTGAAAAGTGAATTTTAGAAAAATGAATTCTAGAAAAGTGAATTATTTTTTGATATTTGATAATGTAATAGAAAATAAATTGGAAAACACTTTTCAATGTTTGTGTAGAAGATGCATCGTTACAACATCTCGATGCAGATACTTTTTATTTTGACACTTCCTGCATGAACACCTAATACCGCCTCTAGTAAAATTTCTGGGAATAGATGTTGTGAAATTAATAAAATCCTGAACCCCGTTACAATAATCCATCCTCCACAATCCTTGGGGTGAATCTCGATACATCCATGAACGATCATCCATGACTTCTATCGAATCTCTATAAAATTATGATGACAACATGTATTAATTAACTATGTTAGGTAAATAAATTTACAAAAATATTGGTTTACCTCGAGATTATCCAACAAACCAATTACAACTTCTCATAAATATTAAATATTCATTTTCAATTATCAACATCCATACAAATTAATACATATATATATCAATTTACAGAAATTACAACTCCGCAATACCATTGATGATAAAAATTAAAACGAACCCATTAAACAAGCTATTAATTATTTCAAAACAACACATGTAATTCGGTAATTCAATAAAGTTTCAACTATTTACAAACAAATATAATCTTACAAAATCTAAAACAAACCATAAGTATAAAATTATACATTCATATACTGTGACATCTACTAACAAAATAACAATAAAACATGATATTTAAAAACATGTACATCTACTAACAAAATACATATACTAAAAAAACAATAAAAACCAGGATATTTAAATGTTAAAATTTAAAAAGATAGAATTACTTACAAAAACTGATAAAAATCCATCGGTAAGTCAGAACATGGATGCTGTGACAAGAAGATTTCAAGATATATGACTTGTTGTACTGAGAAAAGGGAGATTTGTTTTTTTTTTTTGGGCGCTGGTTGTTTACAGTTGGGGAGAGTTGAGATGAGGATGAAGAAGGAGAAATAAGGGAGGATAAGGTCGAGTGAGAGGGGATATATTAACTTTTGCCGACGGCTTCACCGACGGACTATTCCGTCTGTGATTCCGTCGGCTAATCTGTCGGTAAACAGGGCACATCATCGTACGGTGCTGCTGTTTTGAATCCTTCGGCGAGTCCATCAGCATTATCATCGGTGAATCGGTCATGTCAGTGTACGGAGCTGATGTTTTGAATCCCTCGGTGACTCCGTCGGTAAAAAAATACCCGCAATAACCTCCATGTCAGTGAAAAACATTTTTTTAAAATTCTCAACATTTCGTCTGTAATTTCGTAGGTATATACCGATGGATTTTGACCATCGGTATATAACGATGAAATTATGGTGACCCCAAATTACTGATAGAATTAGTCCGTCAGCAATTTAGTTGGTATTAAGCGAATTTCTGGTAGTGAATGAGCTGAAAAATAACTTATTAATATTTTATTTTTTTTCAAGTTTATTAAAATAATGAGGAACAAATCTTACAAATTAAAAGGTTGAATGAGAATGAAATTAAAAAATATATATAATTTCATAAATTATCTCAAACAAAATAAATAGTAATCTAAATAATAGAGATCAAATCTAAAAAATTAAAGATGAAGAAATTAAAATAATAATTAAAATTAAAATTTTATAAATTATTTCAAATAAAATAAGTAACAACTAAAAGAATGAGGACCAAATTTGATAAATAAAAATTTTCAATTAAAAAATAATAAGGAAAAAGCAAATAACAATTATAAAAATGAGGACCAAAGTTAAGGGAAAACACTTTTCTAGAAACCAAACCAAATTTTTCTTTGACTGGAAAGTGTTTTCCGTGAACCAACTTTTCTAATAGCAAACAAACACAGGAAAGTTTAGAAAGTGGTTTCCCGGAAACTACTTTCCGGGAAACAAACATGGCCTTAATATAAAAATTAAACTCTAAGGGATGAAATTGAAAAATAAATATTCAAAACAATATATATATATATATAGCAATAAAAAATTTGAGGACCAAATTTAATATAATTAGCAAATAATATGACATTTCTAAACTTTTCACAACTTCCGAAAAGTGTTTTCCGCCCAAAATAAAAGGAAAACACTTTCCTGAAAACCAAGCCAGATTTTTCTTTGACTGGAAAGTGTTTTCCGTTGACCGGAAAGTGTTTTTCGTTGACTAACTTTTTTAATAACGAACAAACATAGGAAAGTTTGTACAGTAGTTTCCCAGAAACCATTTTCCGAGAAACAAACATACCCTTAATGTTTGTTGACAGATTTGTCCCTGGATTTTGTGGTCAGAATTAATCTATCACAAAGATCTTGGTCACAAATACCTAAAATTTCAAAAAAGAAACTTTGGGACAATAATTTCGCAACAGTTTTTTTTTTTATATGTTTCCTTTTGTTTACAAACTTTTGATTTATAAGGTTTTGTGATTGTGATGAAGTCACAAATCAAGAGCTTTTTTACTTGGTAGTGAAAGAAATGTTTGTTTAGCTATACTTATGAAAATATTAAAAGTTCAAATTTAATATAAATGTAGTAGGGGTTTGTTTAGATGTGTATCTTCCTTGTGTTTACATATTTGCATTACACTATAAGTTAGATTAAGAATTTTTTGAACATAACAAAAAGTATCTAGGTCATAAAAAATTATTTTTGTATTTTTATTATATCGAACCCAACGAGTTAACCTTAAAATCTTATGATTTGATTGCTCGCCTAGTCTAAGTTTAAAATTAAATAATGTGAAGTTGTCCCAACATGACCCAATTGATTTAATTGGTCCAAAGACATCCCGACCAACTGTTAAAAACATTTGACAATAAAAATGAGAAAAAATAATAAAATTGACATAAAAAAACTTTCAACCTAATTTTTTGCACAACCTAAGTTTAAAATTAAACCAAGTAAGAGTTGTCTTATTGTGATCTACTTGACTTAGTCAATTTCCCTCGATCAGTGAAAGAGGTTCAACACCTTATGGGAAGATTGGTCACCCTCAATAGATTCATTGCTCATTGTAAGGAGCGCAACTTGAATTTCTTCAAGACTTTAATAAATATTTCTGACTTCGAGTGGATATTAGAGTGTCAAAAGGCCTTTGAAAAACTTAAAGTGGACCTCTCATCGCTTATGGTTTTATCATAAACAAGGGAGTGTGAAATCCTCTTTCTCTAATTAGATGCATCAGACTTCGTTATTAGCGTAGTGTTGGTAAGAAAGGAATAAGGGATCCAACGCTTAGTCTATTACTGCAATAAGACTCTTTATGATGTTGAAACCAAATATTTTAAAGAAAAGATAGCTTTATTTTGATTAATGCCTCCCAAAAGTTGAAGCTTTATTTCCAAATCCACCAGATCATAGTATTGACAGATCAGCCTCTCTAGTGAATCCTTTATAAGCTAGACATGTCTGGGCATTTAACAAGGTGGACAATAAAGTTGGGCTTTAACCAGGTGGACAATAAAGTTAGGCGAGTTTGGCCTTCAATATAGACCTAGGTCGGTTATAAAGGAATAAGATTTGGTATATTTCATTGTTGAATGTTCTTTTGATGAACTTATACTTGATAAATCAAAGTCTCCATCAAGTATTGATCCCACTTGTTGAACCTGCAGCTTCCTTAAAACCCATAGTGATTGTCGTAACCCAATTTTGACACTTATTTTTTTTTGTATATATTTCAAAAAAATTATAAAAATACCTAAAAAAAGTATTTTGTTCTTTTTAGTCATTTCATCATTTTTGTGTAATTTTATGATTCAAATTAAGTTAGGAATTATCATAAAAATCATAAAACAAAAATTAAAAAATACAAAAGAAATCTAAAAAATAAAAACAAAAAAATAGTTGGGGAAAATTTGGACTAATAATTGAGTTTCACAAACCAAAGATTTAGTTTGGGAAGTTCACTTAGATCCCATAATGATTTATATTGCTATTGGAAAATTATTGGAAGAGAAATTGAAGACAAAAAGATTTAATTTGATTTTAATTTGTCTAAGATTGGAAAGATTAAAAAGCCAAAGATGAGTTTGAAACACTTGACCATATTAAAAAGTTAGTTGAAGGATTATTTAAAGAGAAAAATCAAAATTGAGAGTTAAAAAGATCAAAATTGCATAATTTTGAAAATGATGGATTTGTAATAAATGGTTAAAATTGGGGTCCAAATTGATTAAATCAGGGATGCAATAGAAATTAAAAATATGATTTAGGAATTTTGAGAAACCAAGGACTAAATTTGAAATGTAGCTAAATTGGAAAGATCAATTTAGGGATTAAATTGAAACAAAACCCTAATTTAATGTTATTGAAAAAACTCAAAATCCAAGAACTGTAATAAAAAGGATAAAATATTCAGGGACTAATTAATTTAACTTTGTTTCAGTCCTCTATTTTTCTATTCCAATTAATTCCAATTGAGTTGATTTAATTTAATTCAGTCCATTTAATTTATATTTTAGTTCAATTAAGTCCAAATGTATCAACCCAAATCAAGTAATAAAACCCAGAGGTTGCAATTTACAGCTCCTCAAACCTAATTTCCAGCCAAGTTCATTTAGTAATTAAACCGAATTCTACATTACAAGTTCTCACATTCTAGCTCAATCATTTTGGGATCCTAAAATTCCTGTCGAAATCTTCAATCAATCCTTCAAATAATACGCAGACCACCTCTTACTTGAAAACCCATCGATTGCCTTCATCTTCTCCAACAAGATGGCTACTGTCTATTAACAAAAAAGAAGGAGCTTAACCTTATTGCCTCTTCTCACCCTATAAAAAAAATATCATTCTTACCTAACACAAGATGACCTCCCTTCTAAAAAAAACACTGAAAAGTCACTCATTCCTCTATGAGCTTTTCATTAACCTAAAGAGAGAACAACATTGGAAAAACATCATCTTTTTACCCCATATTGTTTCTCTTAAAAAAAACAAATTCAATTTTCCCAACCAAAAGCAAATTAGACTAATTTTGAAACTCATCTCCTCCATCTTCTTCCAATTTTAATACAACATACTCTTTCAATCTTTTCCTTTTTACCAACATCAAGCCATTGTCATTTTCTTCGTAAACAATTCATAAGAACATCAAGATCATTTCATACTTAGACACCAAACCATTTTCACTACCAACACTAACACCTAACCCAATTTACTCAACAAACATTATTGTCTCCTTATCAACTTACAATAGATCAACATAATCTCTCTTTCAACCAAAAATCAACCACTGTCTAGGATGCGATCCCTCATCATCTTTCCACTCATTCATCATCATAAAAAATAACATCAATAATGAACTAAACATGAGCCTCCAACATCAACTCATCACAAACCCATAAGACCTCGTCTTTTTTATTTCAAAAGCAACCTCTATCTAAACCCAAATCAGTCCTAATAGAAACCATAATCCACCTACTATCAAGCCCAACTAACCCATTCTTATTCAATAGCTTTTCTTTTTTCCACCTTTTCCTTTCACCCAAACCACACATCTTGCCATTATGACAGGCTATAGACAGTAATAAGAAATTCATGATTATCCTCTTTTCCTCTCAATTATAAGCCATCACAAACCCAAACCTTTCCCATACTAAACAAACTTTAATCATAGACCCAATAATCACCATACGTGTCTTCCTCATCAACTACTAATAGACCAACACAACCTCTATTTTAACCAAAAAATAACCATTGTCAAAGAACCAACCCTTCATTATTTTCCTAATCATTCATCGTTAATAAACAACATCAATAATAAACCAAAGCTAAGCCTTCAACATCAACTTATCATAGACCAACAAGACCTCATCTCCTCTATTTTAAAATCAGGCTCTTTTTAAACCTAAATCAGTCCCAATAACAAGGATGATCCACTTGTTGTCAAACCCAATCAACATATTCTCATTCAATAACTTTCTTTTTTTTACCTCTTTCATTCACCTGAACCACACATCTTGTCATTGTGATAGACTATAGACAATCGTTATAAATTCATGGTTGTCCTTTTTCTTTCTCAATCATGAGCTACCGCAAACCTAGACCTCTCCTCCATTGAATAAACTTTAATCACATACTTAAGGACCACTAGACCTACCACCATTCAAATACCAATGATATTCTATTTCTAAAACCCTTAATTTCTTCTTTAATAGTCTCTCATCTTTTAGGCTTCTTTTCACCTTCCAACACTATCTTTGTTGATAACAACATCAAACGAATGACCTTTTAGTTATCAATGAGACTATGACCAAAGTTCAATTACTATCCATTAGACCCACTAAACTAACCACAAGGAGAAATCACATTCTACAACCATCAACCATCATAAAACTTCCCTCTTCAATGACATCAAAAACCCTAACCATCATCACTAAAAGCAACAAATAGGTCCTCCTTCATGTTACCATCCAAAAACCTTCACTCTTAATTCACATAAAGAACCCAAACCATAATTTTTTAGAATCCCAATTGACAAGGAGATATATGTTAAGAGGCACGTAAGTTACATGCACTCATCCATTTTAAAAGTGCAATCAACTAGTATATGAGCCACACACATGTCATATATCCCGAACAAATATTCCAGTATTATTGTTAGACCCCAATAGCTTCCACTCACCCAAAAGGTTGATTTTAAACTTTAAAAGTTTTTTTAATTTATTGATATGTTGTTGTGATAATTAGTTTGATTATTTATTGTGTGGTGTGTTTTATAATTAGTGAATAACATTGTGTATGGGTTGTCATAGGCGAAATAACACTTTATATGTAGGTATTGTGATTAGTGAAATGGCAATATGTAACTAGTTTTTTTTTTAGTATATGTTAGATAACTTGATAAACCTAAACCAAAAAGAATGCCATAAAAAATTAATTATTTTTCAAAATTGTCATTATGACCAAGTCTTTCTAAAAAAAATCATTTTTGCATATTCTATCATTGTATAATAAAAAAAGAATTTGTCTTTCTAGTTTGTTTACAAAACAACAAAAAAGAAAAAGACAAAAATATTTTTCATATTTTAGCATTTGATAAAAATATTTGTTTTAGCATTTTCATAAAGAAAAAAATAGAAAATACAAAAGTATTTTGCATGTATTTTAGACTTTATAATAATTTTATGAAGTCTATTAGGATTTGACCCAAATTAAAAGGCTCGTTAGGGCCGACACACCCAAAACTTCAAAAGTCTAACCTTGGTTTTCTCAAAACAATAAAAAATTATTTTGTTATTTACTTTCAATGTTTGAAGTAAATAGACTTATGGTAAGTTGTTGTCTAGAATGTTGAGAAAAGTAAAATATTCCTTAGATTTTAAGATATTAAAAGTTTTTTGTTCAATATTTTCTGATGCTAGAGCTATAAGTATCGAGGTACTATAGGTTAGGTGAACCTCGTCAAGGGTACTTTCATGGACTTTTCTTATTATTTAGGTTGATTTGTATGGACCTAACATAGTCTTACTGATACATTTATGGACATAACTTGAGTTATAATCTAGGATGCCCACTTTAGAATTGTCAACTCAATAAAACAATTAGGAGTGGCAAAAACCAACCAGGCTTTTAGAATGGATAAGTGTTGAACTTTGGACCAAGGTTTAACTCATCATAGTAAACCCACATTCACTCAATATATAGGCCACCAATAGTTTAAACACAACAAGACCTTAACAATTTAAGACAAGACAAACAATATAGCCTACCTCAAGTAGGATGTTTTAGGGGTGAAAATATCTTTTTTGTAATATAATCATTCCTTTATCACATATCTCTAAAGATCAATTAGGTATCTTAGTGACTATAATACTAAGGAACAACTCCTATTTTCAAAAGTTTAGACCTTTTTTTAATACATCGTAAAAACTCGGTTCTTTTTCTCGAGACATTGCGATGTTGAGTGTGACATTAGCCATCCCCACTTAGAAGTTATATATAGACGGATCCTCTAATACCGAGAGGAATAGCGCTGGGATAGTGCTTATAAGTTTAAAGGGGCAAGTTTTTTTAATATGGAGTTTGTTTTGAGTTCCTAGACACTAACAATGTATCAAGATCTAAAGCCCTTTAGTGGGTTTAGTCTCGCGGAGACCTTGGATACATATCCCCTTCGCATTTACAGTGACTCTAGTTTGTGGTTAGCCAATGCCAAAAGCTATATAGGCTAAAGAACTTACCATACTTAAGTATCTTTATAAAGTTCAAGTTCACTTCTCAAAAAGCAATAAAGGTAGAGAGATCTTCACTATCCATTTACTAAGGAAAGACAACAATTAAGCAGGTCTTCTATCCAAACTTGCAATCTTCAACTTTATTGAGCTCTATCTGGATGTGTGGATTGACATATTAAAGAGAACAAATGTTGGAGAATATAAGATAGTGACTGCCCTGATCATTATTCATGAGGATTAGAGAACATCTATCGAACATTACATACTAAGCTTTAGGTAAAAATGAGGTCATTTTCCTAGCTAAGTAAAGAGCATGATATTACTTGGTCAATGACGTCCTATACCAAAGTTTCATCTTAGTTTCTCTACTTAAACATTTATCTCCTGGAAAAAAAAAACACTTATGTTTTAAAGGAGATCTATGAGGGATGTGATGCCTTCATGTGAGCCCTCAAGCTTTTGTTGTCAAAGTTATCCGATTAGGTTTCTACTAGATAATCATACTTTATGATGCTGTAAATTTGGCTAGAAGATTTGACAAGTACCAAAGATTTACCTCAGTCTCCCACCAGCATTCTATAAAGATAATTGTTATAGCTTTTCCTTGACTTTTCTTCGACAGGGGAATGGAAATCTTGGGTCCCTTTTATAAGGCCACGGGTAACACTTGGTGACAATGGACTACTTCATCAAATAGATGGAGGCTAAGGCATTGACAAATATAATTAATAAAGTGATCTTAATTATTCTTGTGAAAGAATATCATATATTAATTTAGGCTTCCTAAAATCCTCACAATTTATAATAAGATGCAATTTGGCAATCACAAGATAAGAAAACAATGTCAAAGACTCCATAGTGATAATAGGTTTTTTTTATTGTCGTACCTTCAAACCAATGGCCAAGTCAAGCTCACCGATAAAGTTTTACTTAATAGGCTTTAAAAAGAGATCAAAGACGCAAAGTCAGAATTAGTAGAACTATATAAAGATTTTATGGGCTTACAAAATGATATAAAAAATTACTAGGGAAACCCCATTCCTTTTTACTTATGGTATTGAGACCATGATACTAGCTGAAATTCAATGCCCATATCCTATATTCACCCATTACTCTCCAAAAAGAAATGAGCAGGGGCTGAAGACCAACCTATTGAGAAGTCAACCACTTTCCATATTGATGGGTTGTAAGAATAAAGGTTAGTAATAATTGTGAATACTTTATTTGAAATGAACACATCCAAAGTTGCAAATCCCTTAAACACAATGAGGAACTCATTAAATGAGTCTCTCAATGCCTTTGAATAAGCATGTTCCTCACAGGAGGCCCTCACTTTTGCTTTGGTAGTCACCATTTGTTACTTATTTATTTCTTGACAAGTTTCCTAGATCTTTTTAGACTAAAAGCTAGATGTGTCCATAATTTTAACATTGGCTCTTTTAGCCTCGACCTCTTCTCCCTTATACTCCTTCTCCGAAGATGAATCTGTACCAAAAAAAATGAAAAAAAAATGATAAACATGTCAAACAATGTATAAATTATAAAGCTTTACATACCTTACCCATTTCTCTTTTGGTATAATCCTTTCATCATCTTATTCACATTAAAGTGATTAAAGGCTTTCATTGGTCTTATGCAAACATCCCTTTCAAAGTCATTCCGACAAGGCCTCACATTTATGTATGGCCTAGGAGTTCACCAAAATAAAGGGACACCCCTACACCTCCTGCTTTTTAACTCGAGGAGCATCTCTATCAAACCTTATAATTAACCACATTCATTGTCATTCTTTTACAAGGGTGGTTTTACCATCTAGTATGATATTCATAGGCCTTTTTGGTCGGCTGATGAAGATGAAGAACTAATGAAGGTTATGATCACCATTGGAGAAGCCATTTAAGGTGTAAAACTACTTGAATATATCTATGGTTGGCTTCAACCCTACATTCATTCTTAAAAGTTGTAATGATAACCCATCCATTCATATGTAATTGGTAAGCATATATGTTAAAGTGAAAGAAGACATCACTCAAAAACCATTTCAATAAGAAGCAATGCCCTAACTCATACATATAAAAAAGGGTTGTAATCTTAAGCTTTTCACTGTGGGCACCCTTTTATTTTCTGGCTTATCTTTTCAGATTGGTCAACTATATACACCCCTCCTTATTGATCGTTAGCCTTATTCAGTTGCTCTATGGTTATAATGTTATCCTCTATATCCTCAAGAGCCCTAGGTAATCTAAGGTTCTCTAATGGACGGGCATTAACATCTTTAGTTCTAGGACTAATTCTAAACGACCTAGACTCTCTGCTAGACCCTTTAGTTTCTGGTAACCATAGTGTAAAGGTGAAATCACTACTAGATGCTACTTACTTACCCCTTATTGGATCCATTTTTACAATTATATAAAACTACTAAGGATGGATAGTTACCTTAAGTCAAGTCTCTTTGTACTTAGTTCCATGTAAAGTCAACACACTCCACATAATTACTCTTTACAAGGAACACACTTCACATGTCACAACTACTTGGAAAGATGACTTAGAGAGAAGTTTAGAGAGAGGAACTTTTGGGGTAGAATGAAATGAATTGAAATAAAGTCCTTATATAATGGGAGGCCTCCCTCATACGCAACCGGATCAGTGACATATATCATCGCCTTTAACAAATCCACTAAGTTAAAGCCAACACCACTATAAAATATTTCTCCAAGTATTTTTCATCTGAAATAAGCATTTTTCGATCATGGTGCACAACTCGGCAAATTGATACTTCGACAATGCGCCTCTTGATATAAGTTCCTTTTCTTCTACAGAGAAAAATCAAGGATCCCATCAAAAAAATCAGGTGTATCTTTAAGTCTTTGTGTATCTTTACTATAAAGACTTTGGGAGCTACAGATGAACTAGGATTTATCATTATTTTTTAATAACTTTATGTTGGCCCCAGCTCATTTTACCGATGACTCATGCATAGAAGGTTTTTGAAAAAAAAATTTTAGGTGTAAGCATCAAGTGCATGGATTAACGCCACTAAGCCTAGGCAATGCTATGAACCTTACGCTAGGATCATGCTTGAGCCCACAGGCATCAGGAGCATGTTTAGCACCATTTAGACCCAAGTCATGCACTTGAGCTTAGTGCGTTTCCTGGTACTTGTTAGGCCTTACCTTATGCTCTAGACCCAACATATAGTCCCTTGGGATTTTTGTCCAACCCAAGCTTTTTAGTGTGAATCTTACTCCATCTACACCCCTAGGCGTGCAAAAGTCTCTCATAGCCCACCCCATTTCCATCTTATTAATACAAGTATAGGAGATATTTATCTCATATTAATGCTTGTGTTAAGGATATTTGTTTCTCGTCAATGCTTGTGTAAATGATATTTATACCATATTAATGCATGTATAAGGGATATTTATCCCTCATTAATGTTACCATGGTGAAATGACTTTCTAGTCCTTTCCTTTAAGCAATAAGACAAGGTTTAGAGGGGCATAAATATCATCTGAACCATCTAGGTAAGGGGTTCATAATTTTTATTTTCAATATACACACCACATTATCATTTACAGAGAACTTATTTTCATACCAAAACAAGAACAAATAATCTTGTTCTTAAAATTTAATGTTTTTTGCATATTTATCACACCTTCCTTTATAAAGATATTGACTTAAGCATATAAGGGTTCTCAAATCCATCAAAAAAAGAACTGTTTTGCAGGTATTAAGATCCCTACATCAAGTTATCACCTTCCTTTGCTATGGAGAATGGATCTAATAGCATGAACACTTGATTAAGTCCATTATCCAACCATCTAAAAACTTTATTATTTAGTATCTTGGATTTTGAAATATCATAGAAAAGGAATTCAATTAACTATAACTTAGCATTATAATTTAGCAAAAATAATTAATTAGTCATCATAATATAAAAAATTATTATTTAATCTTTATTTTTTTATATTTATTTATAAATTAATCATTTTTGTCCATTTCAGGTTTATTTTTAATTTATTTTTATTTTGAAAAATAAAAGGTAAAAAATTAAGTAAATATGATAAAAAGTTTGAAGAGAAAAGAAACCATTTTTAAAAAACAAGATATTATTAAATTAAACATGGTCAACACTAGTCAAAGGGCTATTAAATTATTTTTTATACTACAAAGGACTGTTTAATTATTTTCTTAATAAACTACAAGGACTAAATTATAATTAACTCAAAAACATTCTATCAATTATTATTATTGTTATTATTTCACGTGCACCATTAACAAGAATCTAAATGTACATAGTGTTTCACCATAGCATGTGACAATAAATGTAGTTCATTTGAACAATGTTTCTCTCTCTTTTTCTGGTCCCTGAGATTTTTATATTTTGGTCTCTCAAATTATTTTTCATATTTGATCCTTTAACATTGCTTAGATTTATGATTGGTCTTTGTGATTTATTTTTCATGTATGTGTAAGAAGATCTTGAGGTATCGAGAAAATATTCTATTTTTGGTTGATGCTCGATTTGGTATAATAAAATTTAATTTAATTGATTTAAAATTATCAAAGTTTAGGGGACTAAATTTGAGATTTAGATAAATATTCAGTATCTTTTTTTTAGTGATCAATTGAGTGATTTTTCATTAACTCCATTAAACATTGAAGTTATTGGTCAATTAATTCTCCATTTTAATTTTATGGAAATAATTTCATGGAAATTAATGAAAAATATTGAAAATAATTTTCATGTTTATTTATAAAATTTTCAAGATTTATTAAAAGGGAAGATGATCTTCATGGTTGCCATGGTAAAGAAATAGTATTTATTTCTTTATTTACGGTGTGAAAATCTAACACTCCCTGTCATGTTTTGTTAATATTTTCTTAATGCAAATTAAATGGAAAGAAATCTTCCTAATAATCTTCTTATTGATTAAGGTGTGTTTAGAAGTGTAGTTGCAGTTGTATTTTAAAGTGCTTTTCACTCGGAAATGCATCAAAATAATATTTTTTTTATTTTTTAAAAATTATTTTTCATATTAGCACATCAAAATGACCTGAAAACACTAAAAAATATTAATTTGAAGTAAAGAAAAAATAAAAAATTTCAATTTTTGAAACGCAAAAAAAAAAAAATAGGATTTAAATATAAATGATGATCTGGTATCAAGCTGATCTTAAAAACCATGTCGCGTATCATTGGCTAAAACTCATTATCGGAAGAACAAAAAAAAAATCTCTCTTTGTATTATTAGTTAGTTAAATGGAATAATTGGATAATGCAAGAGAAAAAACAAAAAAAAAAGAAAAACATTCAAAACACACCCAAAGAATATATTTTTTTAGAGGGAAAGGTTAATGCATGGCAATTCTATCTTTTTAATTATTCTTCATAATTTTTTTCATTCCTTCTATTAGGTTATCTCATTTGCTTAATATAGCTTATGAGGTTTAGCATACTTGCTTGGGTTTGCTCATTTTTGTTTTATTTTTACTATTGATTAATATTTTTTTTCAATTGTTCTTTTATATTTGGATTATTGGGAATTGAGCATCATAATATTTTTCAATTTGCTTTATATGAAGTTATCTTGACCTCATAACTCGGATCATAGGTTTGACATGTTATCTCAGGTTAACATGAGTTGTTTATTTATTTATTTTATTCTTAATTTCATTATTTAACATTGGGTTGTCTAAGGATTGAGATTCATGTCTTTTTTCTTTGGACAAGTGTTTTTTTTTTGTATAGGTCGTTATGATAACTTTTTTGTTATAAAAAATCATTCTATTTATTGTTGTTACTTCTTTTTCTTATCATATATTTAAATGAAGATAACTTATTGGATCCACTCAGGTTTATGACCCGAGTCATAAATTTTTTCTTACTTCATTAAAATATGTTAACAACATCTGAATAATTTTTTACATTAAAAAAGTTTAGTCTAATCTATAATGTAATGCATGTCACTATCTAATAGTATATTAATCACCAAAGGTTTTCTTAAAGTTAGTAACATACAAAGAAGAAATAATATATATCTTGGAACCGATAGTTATAAACAAACATTTAAGAACACATGCTAATCACTTTCAAATTAGAGTACACAAATAAAATAATTGATATACTACTAATAATAAAAAAAGTTTTATCTTTTTTGACAAACTACATAAAATTGATGATATAAAAAAATTTAAGAAATTATTGGTTGAATAATTCTTTTGACAAGCTAAATAAATAAAATAAAAAATTTAATTTTCATTTTTATGTTATAAATGCATAATGTAAATACTAATCGTCTATTTTAAGTCTAAATGGAAAAAAAATAAAGATAAAGTACAATAATATTTTAAAAATATTAGAAAATTATAGAAACCATTCAAAATATTTATTACTATTTAAAAAAAAGTTAAACTGAATAATTTAAAAAAATGAGAGAGATGATATCAATTAAAATCAAATTAAAAACAAAAACAAAAGGCTAAAGGCTATTGAACCTGGGAGGTCAATCTCTCTCTCTCTAACTAACTAAACAAACAACACATTATTTACTATTATATTTTCAGTAACCGAAAAATAAAGGGCCAAGCTCTTAGATCCCAAAAATAGGTGACCAGAAAGTCAGGGATCGAGCTTTGAGTTTCTAAAACATAATTTTCAACTTATTTTTACAACACCAAAAAACTATCATACGAATTTGAATAAACTCATTTCCAATCCAAAAACAAATCTCTAATCACTCTATAAACTGAAAATCCAACCAAATAATTTTTTTTTATGAGTCTCAATTTATTTATTTTTTGGCATGATTAAAAGACAACACCACCTTCATTAAACATCGTTTTTCAAGATGAATCTATTTACACCAAGATTGGCCATTTTTGTGGATGCATGTGACCCCATCGAACCTTTTTTCTCTCATCTCTTTTTTTATGATTTTTTATCTCCTCTCTCAACATTTAAGGATTAAAATGTAAGATTAAAATGTAAAATCCTAAAATAACGAGGACCAAATATGCAAAAAAAAATAAAATAAAGGACCAAAGTAAAGTTTTCCATGCCATTGCAGAAGAAAAAAAGGCTTTGTTTTTTTGTTTATGCTAATCTTGGTCATTGTTCTTTTAGATTTCTTTTTAACAATAACCTTTTTTTTTGTAAAATTAATCTTTCATTTAATGTCGGAATATTATCTAACATCTCACATATACAAGAGTATGCAAATCAAAATAAATCTTAAAATATAAAATCATGTCAACATAACTTCTAAGGAATAGGTAAAAGAAGTTTCAATGACCAAAATGTAAAGAACTAAAAACTTGAGGATATGAAAGAAAATATAGCCCATGAATAGTTTCTCCATGAATAGTGAAAAAGAGCGTGGATGAACATTGTCATAACCCCTTTTTTACCCCTCTATTTTTTAACATATTTCTAAAGAATACAAGAATTTCCAAAAAAATATATTTTTGATGTAATTCAGCTAATTTTTAGACATTTTGATGATTTTGTTTTGCTTGTTGTATTCATGTTAATGATTTTTCAAAAGTAAAAAATTCATAAGAATTAAAAAAGAGAGAAAGAAAAGAAAATTAAAGACAAAGAAGAAAAAATGTGTAGTGTACATAATGAAGGACCAAAATAACTAATACAATAAGAATATTATAAGATGGGGTTAGAGTATTCTTAGAATAAGAAATAAAAAATAAGAATATTCCTAGGTGGGGTGGTATAAATAGAAAAAAGAATGTGTCAAAAAAAATACTAGCCTCTATAGAGAAATTTGAAAAAAGAAAAAGGAGAGAAAAATGAGGAGGTGTAAAAATAAACCCTAGCCAGAATTGGGAGATGGAAAAAATTAGGAAAAAAAAAAGGGATAGAAATCCTAACCAAGGTGTATAAGAAAAAACCTGGCCTACCTTTCTTCCCCCACAAAATCCTAGCCTCCATCTTATTTTCCCTTATAGTGGAAGAAAAACTTTGGAGGAGAGATTTTGAAGGGAAAAAAAAAAGAGAAGAAGAAAAAAGGAAGAGAAGGGCTCATTATTTTTGGACTTTATCTCACTAAACTAGAACTTTTCTTTCTTTCAATTATATTGATCAATCTCCATTTCTTTCGGCCACCATCCAGACCTCTTCTCTAGTGGAGTCGTCATGCTGTTAGATTGTGACAAATAAGGAACTTTCTAAACTTAAGGGAAAAATAAAAATAATAGAGTCATCACCTAGTAATTAAAGGAGACTAGGAGTCTTAGAATAGATATTGGTCTTATATATATTTAGGTACTAGATTAGTTATGCTTAAGGGAATATCTACATCACCCTTATTGCATCCTTTGAAACGAAAGGTAACCTTTGATATATGTTTTTATAAATTTATTATATGCATGCTATTAGTTATCTAAATTTATTTCTACACTTATTTTCTAATTACTTTAATAAAAAATGATATTATTCCCTACAAATAGGAGACTCATTGATAATAGATATTTTTATGTTAATTCTTAAAAATAACTGATTTTGTCGATTTAGAAAAAAATTTAATGTTAATCCCTAAAATAGAAGATTTTGTCAATTTAAATTTTTTTTAACGTTAATCCCTAAAATAGGCTATCTAGTATATTTTATAATTTTGGATGGTAATTCCTAAAAATAGGTGATTTCATCAATTTAAAAAAATTTAGATGATAATCCCTAAAAATAAAAGATTTCATCGGTATGAGAAAATCTCTCTAAATTGATGAAATTGTCTATTTTTAGAGATTATTGTTAAGATTTTTCTAAATCGATGAAATTATCTATTTTTAAGGATTACTGTCCAAAATTCCTAAATCAATGAAATAACTTATTTTTAGGGATTAATATCAAAATTTTTCTAAACCGATGAAATTGCTTATTTTTAAGGACTAAGTTCAAAGTTTTTCCTAAATTGAAGAAATTGTCTATTTTTAGGGATTAGCATAAAAAAATTTCATTTATCGATAAGTCTTCTATTTTTAAGGACTGACATTATTTTTTATTAAAATAAATCATAAATAATCTTAGAAATAAATTTAGATTAATAGAATGCACAAAATAAATTTAGAAAAACATATAGTAAAAATAACATTTCATTTGAAATAATAAAGCAATGGTGATGTTGATCTTTTCTTGGGTATAACTAATCAATTACTTGAATTTCTAAGACTAGTTTCTATTTAGAATTTTTAATTTTCTTTAATTATTAGATGAGAATTCCATTATTTTTATTTTTCATTTTAATTCTTAGGAGTGCATAATTTATCACGGTGTGACAAATATAAATATACATAGTGAAACAATGATTTATTTTAGTTTTAGTTTTAATTTCTTTGTTAATGTTAATATGGAGTAGTGACAATAATTAAAAAAAAAACTTATAAGATATTTGGTACATGGATTCTCAGATATCCTCCACATTGCTAAGCATATAATATTTATACTTGGCTAGAAATAAAAATTTAGTAATATGTTTTTATTGGGTCGGGGTTTATGCAAAAAATCCATAATGAATTTAAACAAACTTACTATTATACCCTTAAGACATAATGTTTATAAGATTCAATAATAAATTTAAATTTATAAGAAAATGAAAAATATCAAGGTT
>Ga0325400_1001437_pt1 | contig 19671 bp, 15 predicted proteins | sample PopdelMetagenome_2_FD_205662 | JGI IMG/M metagenome (GOLD analysis project Ga0325400, IMG submission 205662) | Populus deltoides microbial communities from Bellville, Georgia, United States - Xylem-PdKOR-R1 | ecosystem: Host-associated > Plants > Phyllosphere > Stem > Wood/Secondary xylem...
AGAAGTGTATTATATTGAAAGAGTTGACTTACAAAGGAAAGAGACCTAAGTGAAATAAAAGAAATAATTTATGAGCAGATTCGAGGTAGACTACAATTTTCCACAGCTAACCAAGTTCTGAATTATTTCATTTTAAAGAATGTTAGAAATTCAAATTTAAAACATAATCAAAATTGAATTTTGAAAAGATCTTGGATTGATTTGACTGAAGACCACTTCCAGCTTCCAAAATGTTGTCATGGGGATTACTGTCGTCAACGTAGCCTTCACTTCCCCCATGTTCTATCGACACCGTTCAATTTCCTTGAACCCCTCATATTCTGCAGCTTCCAGAAATAGTTGTTCATTTGTAGAGAGAGAGAGAGAGAGAGAGAAATAACCAGCTTTCATCTTCTTTACCTTTCATAGCCAAATCCTTCCATAATTTATTACAGTGGTTGCATGAGTAATTGTAACCTCTGTTTTGATAATTGTAGTTTGTGGATGTAGAAAATTGTTGATCCAACTATGTTAAACTTTATACGTGCTTCCTTGTATATTTATTTCGCGAGTTTTGTGTACACAAACTTGTAAGAAAATGCTTTGACTTATATATAGAAATATATTTTTAGTAATGACTAAGTTACTTCACACGTTATGCAAAGGTAGAAGACAAGCATCCACCTCTTCTTCTTCTTCTTTTAAAATAACAAGCTACTTTTCGTCTATTAGGTTACAGCTAATATTACAAATACTATTGTGATGACTGAAAAAATAAAGCTAAGGTTTATTGGGTTGAAAATTCTACAATTATATCTATTTTTACCTAAAAACACATCTAAAACACCATAACCATTCTCCAAACCACCTAATGTTTTTTTATAGTGATATTCGTTATGTTTCTGCAAATCTAGTATTTTGTCTTTCCTTCAATTTCTACGAATCTGGTATTTCATCCTCTCTTCAGTTTCTACAACTTGGTCTTTGCGTTCTGTTTCTGTAATTTTTGGAGTAATTGTATTACTTCGAGAATATATTTGTTTAGTTTCTGTAATATCTGTTCAGTTTCTGCAATTTAGTATTTTGTTTTTTGTTGCTTTTGCATTCTGGTTCTCTGTGATTGTTGATTATGACTACTGAAAGAGATGATTTGCTTTAGTCTGTAAGTGTGAGGTTGGATGAGAAGAACTATTTGTATTGGAGTTATGTAATGCGAAATTTCCTTAAGGGTAAAAAGATGTGGGAAAATGTCAATGGAACCTATGTGGTACCTAAAAATACTGAGGAAGGGGATGCTGCTTTGATAGATGCATGAGAAGCAAACAATGCAAAGATCATCACTTGGATTAACAATTCTGTTAAGCATTCTATAAGTACGTAGTTGGCGAAGTATGAGACAACAAAAGAGGTTTATGATTATCTGTAATGGTTATTCACGCAATCAAATTTTGCAAAGCAATATTAGTTAGAGAATAACATACGAGCTCTTCACCAGAAGAATATGAGCATTCAGTAATTCTATTCTGCAATAACAGATCTTTGGGATCAGTTGACTTTTACAGAATCGACAAAATTAAAGGCATGTAGTGCCTATATTGGTCGTAGGGAACAACAATGATTGATACAATTTTTAATGGCACTTCACAGTGATTTTGAAGGACTCAGAGGTTCAATTCTACATCGTTCTCCACTGTCTTCTATTCACTCTATTGTCAGTAAGTTATTGACTAAAGAAAGACGTCTTCAATATTATTTTGAAAAGGAAATTCTTTCTGCTTTGAATCCATCTGTACTAGCAGTACCCTCCAAGTCATTCTTTAATCATCAGAATAAGCCTTATACAAGAATTGCCTTCGATGAGTGCAATTTCTGTAAACAGAAAGGTCATTGGAAGACTCAGTGTCCCAAGTTGAGACAACAGAATCCAGCTTGAAAGTCTGGTAGCCAGTCACAATCTAATGCTCATAAACCACCTCAGAGTTATAAACCACCACACTACAATACTGCAACAATAGTTTTATAAGGCCCTATCACCGATCCTAGTACTCTTGCTGAGTAATTTCAAAAGTTTCTCTCCTTACAGCCACAAGCAATGTCTGCTTCTTCTTCCGTAGGTCAATTGCCTCATAGTTTCTCAGGATGTCATTTTTTGAATGAGATTGTTTGGTTACGTTTGTTATTTGCTGATATGAGAGTTTCTCTTTCTCATCCTACTTCTATGTATAGTGACAACTAGAGTTCTATTCAGATTGCTTATAACTCGATTTCTCATGAACGAACTAAGCATATTGAGATCGATTGTCATCATCTCAAGTATAACACCATTACTCTGCGTTTTGTTTCTTTTTCTTTGCATATTACAGATTTTATTACCGAGTCACATTCCATTTCTTGTTTTTGTTTTCTAGTTGACAAACTCTAGATACTTGTAGCTGGCCGTATCGTGAGTTTAAGGGGAGATGTTAAGAAATATATTTTTTTTGTTTTATTTATTAAAGGTAGAATAATATTTTCAGTTTAGCCTATATATAATCTCTTTATACCTAGGTTAATTAAACACTTTAGAATATTGTGATTAATGAAAACCCTAGCCTATTTCTCTCTTATATACGTATTTGTTTTCTGTTAATTTGGATGGCTTTAACACTAATAACTCCAAAACACCCTAAAATTACCTAAAAAAACCAACCAAATAACAAATCTCTAAACCAAGCTTAATCTTTTTTCTCATGAATGTTTAAAGAAAAAATTATCATCATCAAGCTCCTTTCATCGAATGAAACACATGGACACAAAAAACAACAAGTTTGTTAGTTGAAAAGTGTTCCAACCAACCATTTTCTCTCTCCTCACCTTGTCAAGTGACTTTTTCTCTTTTCTCAAAGATAGGAACTATAAAATGAACTTTTGGATCAAAGTATAAATTATCATGAATTTGGTGTAAGAATCCAATTTTATTTAATTAGGCTATAAAAGGATTGAATTAAAAAAAACTTAAAAAATGAAAAAAAAATCAATTAGTTCACTGTTAATATAAAAAGTGAAACTGACCCATGTCTTATTATGCTGAAATGATGCATATAATAGGAAAGGTAATTGTAGATTGTGGAGAAGACCATTTATTGTTAATGAATGTCTTATTATAGGCTAAACCAATAAAATTTTATCGTGAGAAATGGAATGAATTTTTGTCTTGAAATAAAATATATTAATTTAACTTTTAAGGAAAAGACATTAAATTTATCATTTTTTTTAGAATTAAAATGACATTTACCTAAACAAAAAGACTAAATGTGTTCTATTATCAGGGACATGAAGGTGTCATGTCATAGTTGTTAATCTCAATCCATATCTATGGGTGGGTTGACCCTAGAAAAACACTAGATCTAGAGCTTGATTTTATCTAACTTTCTTGTTGAACTGGATAAGATATTAACCTAGTCAAAATTATTCAACCTAATCATATTTTTAATGACCTAATTGGTCTAACCAAACTATTCTAAACTTATCGAATCAGCATTCAAGGAAAAAAAGAAAAAACAAGACGCTACAATTTTAATAAAAATGATTGACCTAAATCGATTTATGTAACTAGAGTAAAATGACTCAGTAACCTATGTTTTTTTTTCAAGTTAATCCTCGAATGAGGTTAGATAACAATGGTTGTGGCTTATGGATATCAGTGTTCAAATCCATCCCTAAATAGTCAAGTGTTTATCTTTAAATAATTGCTAGTGTTTTCACTTTTTACCCATATTAATCTAAAATCAATGTTTGGTCAAGGTATGTTTATTTTAAAAGTAAAACACATGATATTTATTAAATAATAATGTTTTTCTTTCAATTCGAAGCATGATACCCTTTCTTTTAACCAAAATATTCTGAGGTAATTATATTCTTGAATGATATTAAACAAATTATTTTTATTTAATGTAAATATTAACATAATCTAATCAAAATAAATAACTTCAATACATAATTTACATTGAGTGGTTGGCTTTCCATTATGCAATAATTTTACCAGAATATGGATATCTTGAAAAAGAGATTCCACATCTGCTTGCCAAAATGAATGAGCTTCGATCGATATTGTATGCATTAGGTACTTCTTCATGGTTAACACTTAATCTAACATCATAATCATCAACATTAGCAACATTACTACTGAGATGAAATAGAGAGAAGGGAACTATTGGGTTATAACCTAGATTCGCCAATGGAAATTTCATCAGTAGTTTCATTGGTGTGTTTCCACATCAACAAATGCTAATGGAAATTCATTTATTTTTTAATATTTTTAAATTCATCAGCAATTTTGTTGCCATTTCTCAAACCTATTGTAATTTTTTGATGAAATTGCATATTTGTCATCATTTCCATGTCCATCGCCAAATTGTTGCCATTTTTTTCTTGTTATAACCCCCAAGCCAACCTAAATTTACAACAACAATAACAACACCAAGCGTTTTCAAGCCAACAATTGTGAACATTAAACCCATTATCATAAGAAAAAGTACTTTAAAAATGTAAAAAATATAATGCATTATAAAATTACAACAAATATGTTACATAATGTCAATTTTATTACACAATAATTGTTTCTTCATCTAAATCAATGCAACACCTTTTAATGAGAATCCTTATTTTTATTTTCATCATCTGCTTTGTTGAATTCACGTTGATTGATCTCATCATCTCCATCTACTCTTTTATGTCCATTGGTACTGAATATTACATTTAACTTATCAAGATCAATATCAACATAAATATTCTCAATATCATAAAAATTTAGATTTTTTAAACTTCGTAGATAGAGTAATTTAATATCGATCAACTAGCTTATCCATTTGGAATACATTGTCTCCCCCATCTTCCACTTAGATATGACTCCTCGGTTTGGTTTTCACAACAAATAACCAATCAACTCTGTTAGTATCCTTTATAAAGGAATAAATTTATGTATAATATACATTTGTTGACATTATTTGATAAAAATTAAAACATTGTTGATGTTATAAATTCTACCTCTTTTATTTATTTTGACCATACCATGATGAGGATCTACTCTAATTTCTCTATCGGTATCATACCAATAGTTTGTGAATAATACTAATGCATCTTTCTCACTATAATATCACAACTCAATAACATGTAGTAACTTGCCATTGAACCCTTTGTACAAAACCCAATATTATATGTCTTTCTACCCTCACTATACTCTTTAGTATAAAATACATGTTCATTGATGAAAAACTCATTATAACACTGGACCTTTCTTTCAGAACCCAAATATAGAAATTTCAATCTACCAGCATTGCCTCCCATGTTGAAAACTTGGTAAAAGTTAATGAACAACCATTAACGGCCCAGGAAAAAAACATAAGTAAATATATTCTTAAGAGTTAAGAATTATTAAATACTTACATATGTATTAAACCATATAGTGAATTATTCATCTTGTAAATGGAAAATTTAAGCTTTAGTAGCGTTTAGATTTTGGGATAACAATAATTGATGATGTTGTATGTAAAAAAAATTAATAAATTGAGTTTATATGAGATTTTAAGTGAAAATGATTTAAAACTATATAATTCTAAAATTGTCTTAGCAAATAAAATGTCTTAATCCATCACAGTTGAATAACACATAATTATATGCTTGTTTGAATTTAATATTTGTCAAATATCTTCGCCCCACTTCATTCTTTGATAATGGTCATCCAAGATGGAAAAATATTGACAAATCTCCACTCGAAGGTTGTTCACACCATCATCGTGTTCTGAATTACGTTGATTCTTATTCTCAAGCGAGGCTTAAAATAATACGAGGTAAATGTTAAAATCACTTTAATAATATAAGCCCCACATATTAAAGCCTCAATATATAGTTTGTTTTTAAAGATTGAAAAAGTATCTGCATGCAAGTAATTAGAGATGAATAATTGAATTTTTATATATAAAAAAATCTACAATTACTTATGATGCATAAATCCCTGACCTCTCTTTAACCTCTCGAATGAATACATCCATCTCTACTGCACTCGCCCTCTAACTTTTGCCTTATATGTTAAATATATAGGCAGATGCAATATTGAGGTAAAAATGAGAGAGGGAAGAGCATTTCAAGTTTATCTATTGTCTTAATGATATTCGTTTAAAGCTGCTATATGTGTGGATATACAACTTGCTCGAATAAATATCTCTGAAAAATGGCTATTCTCTGTTAGTGCATCCTATATTCCTTTTGAAAAAAAAATCATATAAGCAATATAAATACATGGCAATCATGACTTTTTATTCCATACAATTTGTAGTATCCTAAATTCACAATCCAATTATGTTTGAAGCATATCCATCAGAAAATCATAGATTCTTAAGCCATTTATAAACAAGAAATTATGCATTCTTATCTAAGGCAAAAATGGCTTTAGGCTTTACAACACATAACCCATCATTAAACAACTACATATTTTGACAATCACAATACAAATCTAGATCCATTCTAGCTTATATATTGTCTTTTGTTTGCCATTTCACTTCCATAACAGTGTTAAGAATATTGTTAAATATATTATTCTCAATATGCATGACATCCAAAAAATAATGGATAACATTTGTCTTTCAATTAGAAATATCCTAAAATATACTTTGTTTTACCCAAGAGTCACACCAAAACAAGAACATTTCTACTTACCTGAATAAAAACCAAATGAAATACCCTCATATTATGGCACTGCATCATATAATACTTCACCCAATAATACAAGCAGTGCAACATTCCTTTCATCTTTACCTTTCAATGAGTCATTTTTCTGTTTTTTTGTATAGATGATGACTTGGCAATAACCTCCAATAACAATAAAAAGAAGAAGCTTTACCATCATTTATTAAGATAAAGGCCTTATTATTTCTCATATAATATGGGCAATCTAATTTTTCATGTGTGCTTTAACATAAAACCATCCCATACTAACAGTTTTTGTATTAGCCTTCTTACCATCATTACCGAAATCACACTATTTGGTATTACTCTTCTCTCCCTTCTAAACGCTATTATTATATTTCTCATCCCTTGAATAGTTATGGTTTTAGTATAACAATCCATTTATGTCTGATATATACTCAATCAATCCATCCCCATAATTAAATTAAAATCATATAACTTTAAAGGAACTAAATCCACTTTCATATTATATCCTCTAATAGTTATCTTAATTCCCTTAAACGTATGATCTATATCAATGGTTTCACCTAGGGGTGTACTAACTATCAATCTTTTCTTTAGTTTACTAGGTAACACATGCAATTTATTTACAACTTGATATGACATAAACAAGTGTGTTGCTTCAGGATCAAACAAGATGTAAACTTGTTGTGAATTTAAAAATATTATACCTACCACTACCTCCGATGTAGCACCAACATCCTCCTAGATCATATAATAAACCCTCCCCTGATTCCTATCCTCCAAGATCCTGAGTCAACCCTTATCACACTCGTCCTAAAATGAGGAGGTCTAACTAGCTTAATAATAATTACTGACTGTTGTTTTCTTTTAACTTTACGGAGGTCTAACTAGCTTAACAATAATTACTGACTGTTGTTTTCTTTTAACTTTACAAAGATATTCTTTTCTTTTTTTATGTCTCTTCTCCTCACAGTAAAAACATCTCATACCCAAATACTTACACTCCCTTCATTAGTGCCCCTCTCCTCTTCATATGTAACATCTCCTTAGGAAAATTGAGCAATCACCAAGATGTCTTAAATTGCACCTGTCATACAAAGGATAAACATATCCTTTTTGTTTTATAACCCCTTTTGCAATAGTGAATTCTAGGCATATATGTCCCCTATAAGCTCATTTTCCATTAATTTATAAGGATCCTTCAAAACTCCCTTATATAGAAAAGTTTCCTTATTTTCTTTAGAACTGTCCAGACTGCTGCTTTTCCTTTTCATTTTTCAGAATGGAAGGCCTACTTGTAAAGAACATATATTCGTTCCTCTTTGTCCTAGCCATTCTTCCTTATTTCTCTTCTCTCTTCCACTTTTTTATCATCTTTAATTACTATTTCAATTGTCTGGGTAGCCTGCACTAATTCCCTTACCATTTGGAACTATATCGAAATTAAAACCCTCTTTAATTTTTTTCTAGGACTATCTTGAAACCTCTCGATCCAATGACATTCCATGGGCAAATATGCAAAGCAAACATAAACAAGTTTTGGAATCTCTTTTTTATATATGTCAGCCTCATCATGTCTTCTTGTCTCAATGCTAGGAACTCTAGTTTTTTTTATCTCTTATATGCTAGCAAGAGTTATATCGTGTCTCAAACTTTGTTTTGAAATCTTTCTAAGTTAGTATTTCTTCTAAACTCGTCTATCTCAGAATCTCCTACTAAGAATGGGCATCGTCTAACAACAATTGTGTTACAAAATCCACTTGTAGCTCTATTAACATTAGGATCTGAGTAATAACCATCTCCACCTTAGCCAATGTTTGGAAACCTTGATGTTCTCCTCCCCTAAAAAAGGTACACAACCAAGTTATCTCATGGTTTTTACCTCGTGTACCAGGGTAACCACCTTATCAACCTTAAGGATTGTGCTAGTGGTCCTAGTCATTCCTGCCATCATTACCCTAACAAGCTGTTCTAAGTAGGTAGGACCTTCATATGGTTTCGAAGCCTTAATTGGTGTAGCCTACGATGACCTATTAACTTGTTCCCTCCCTTTTGATACTTTGGTTTGTGGCATTTCAACTCGTAAAAAAGAGGAGTCATGTTGATGTCCTATTGATTCTCTCGATTCTTCATGCCCTAAAATAATAGGCACATGTGAAACAGTATCAGCTAGGGCATCCTCCCTTCAACCTTCTTGGTGATGATCATTATGATCTCTTCCTCGTACCAGAAAGGGATTAATTCTAGTTTAGAGAGACAACATTTTATGTCCTTTAAACTATAACCTTGCTCTGATACCAATTATAACAACCTTTTTTTTTTCAAAATTTTGGAATTAAAACATACACATTAATATAGGATTTTCCATGAATTGTTTTTAATGAAAATCCTACAACATTTCCCAACCCTAGCAAGTTATTGAAATCATCAATTTCCATATCAACCATCTTCTATCATACATTCCAATCATCCTGGATATTTTTTCAATGATCACTACAATCATAAATAAACTATATTCATTAACACATACTATTTATTCTAAATAGATAGCACACAACTTACATTGTATTACTAATTATCTTTCGAGATTAAAGAAATTATAACAATAAAATTAATAAAAAAAAATATAAAAACATCACATTTATCTAACTAGAAAATATTAACAAACAAATTACATGTCACCGTATATAAATTAGAAAGTTATACATGTTGAACTTATGTATTAACTAGAAAGTTATACATAAGTTCAACATTTCACAATGTCATTAATTTAATAAGTTTTAGATCCCAATACATTAGCCTACAATGAAGTTATATTACTACCTAAATTATAACAAAGAAGATCACAATCATAATTCACTCTATTCTGGATGAGTTTATAATGACTTGTAATACATAACATAAATATATAATTAATATAACACAACCTTTATCTAAGAATATAATTACCTCTATAATTGTATTTCCTCTTTGATCACTAATTATTCCCAGACTTAGAATTAATTAATATCTCATTTATTATTGCATCATAACAAAACCCTCTTTTTTTTTTATCACTTTCCATTGATATCATTATTCATGATACCATTGATTATTCATGTCGACAACAATATTCATCAATTTCATTGATTATCATTTCTCAAATGACAACTAAATTTATGCCGGTATCAATACTTGTGATAGCATTAATTACCCTCATCTAGTAATTAATTCATGCCAACAATGACGTTCATCATTATCATTAATCATTTTTTTCCCAAGTGACTAATCAAGTTATGCTAATATCAATACTCATGATATCATTAATTACACTATATGGTAATTAATCCATATTGACATTGATTAGTCACATTTTCTCTCAAGTGACTAATTAGTTTATGTTGATATCAATACCTATTCGACAACGATATTCATCATTATCATTAGTCATCTTTTCTTAAGTGACTAATCATTTTATGGCAATACAATATCCATGATATCATTATTTACCATCACTCTTATCCAGTAAGCCTTCAATAATTTCAAATGGATAATCTCATTCATATTCACATTTCTCATTATAAATTCAATTATTATTTCCTTAACAATTATCATCTCTCTAATACTATAAAATAATTTACCATTTAATAGGGTTTATTACCAATTATCCAAAACAATTTCTCCTAAATCCTAAAATTGACTAGCTTTAAAGGCCTTCCCTCTTCTTTTTTTTATTAAGCATCTAATTTCAACATAATTCAATTATAATTAGCTTAATTACATCCATAGAACTCATCAATTATATCAAAAATTCAAACAAAATTCCCTTCTTCTACTCTCCCTCTCTAGCCGAACAAACCTTATTGAAAGGGAATGAATTTTGGATTTTCTTTCAAATTTGTACAAATCTTCCACTTACCCAATATTTGTTCATGCTTCTAAACTTGATTTTAACAAACAAAAAAAAAACCAAATGCCTTTTCAATCATCATAACCACAAAAATCTATTTTTTCATAATACTTAAACATCACTTTAAACCTCAATATGCTAAAACTTTCAAAAGTAAACAAAATAAAAATTGTTTTTATCTTGAAACAATAAAAAAACAAAGAGAAACTTAGAAGAAAATTAATTTAAGCTTCCTTTCACGTTTTCTTTCCTCCTTTTCTAACACCAAATTTTCTCCTCCAAGCCTTTAAAACCACTAAAATCACTCACATTCCTTCTTTGATCATTCTCTAGCCCTTTTGATTTCCCAAAAGTACTACTTTTTAAGAGATTTTTCAAGAAATTTGAAGAAAAAACTCCAGAATCCCTAACTCCTCTCTCAACATTGTTGTCGGCCTTAATAAGAGAAGAAAAATATTTATACTCCTTATTTTGCCTATTTACAAATTGACCCCTAAAGATTTTAATGTCCTTTAATTTGCCGCCTCATTCTTAATTTTAACAATTTTTAATAGTACACCAAACTTTCTTATTGTTTAATCAATTCCTTAATATCCATTTAAATTATTTTCATTGAAAATATATTTTTATTTATTTATTTATTAGACCATGGGTTTTACAAGAATCTTTTAAAAGTTCAATTAACGTAGTTGTATCTACATTTAGTTCTTCATTTAATGGGATATTAAGTGAACCTTCACCTAAATAACCATGATTCATTCTCATTCATCCATCACCATACTCCTATAAAAATTATTATTATCATCCACAAACTCATGCATGTTGCTAGAACTAGAAGTTAAGTCAATCATCCTTTCTAACATGGTTTCGTAAGGAATATATGATTTCTCTTATGCAAACCAACATAAGTATTTCTTGACGACTCCTTTTTTAAGTAAATGCACCATCACAACGTCCTTATTGTGAAGCTTTTTATTCTTACACTTGATAAATGGACATCTAATTTTGCCTCCATTAATATTTTTTGATTTAGAAAGTACAAAATTATTAAAACCTCAACTCCTTGTAGATAATCTTGCCTATTTAACCTTTCAGGTGAATCTCAATACATCTAAGAATGATCATCCATTGCTTATAAAATCTATATCCAATAATATTGCTATTATTAATTCCATAAAAAAATCAATTTCCTTAAATTTCCAGGTTAATAGTAAAATTGTCAAAAAATGATTGATATCCATTAAAATAACTTATCATTTTTTCAATTATAACACACATAAGTTACAAAATCAAACTAGTACAAACAAACTACAAATATTATAAAATATTTCAATAAATTAACCTAAAATATAAATCGGTTACAAAAAAATAATATGTGAGTTTGCTTACTTTGTGTATCAAAGCTTCACAAAAAATTCAACGATGGATGTTGTCATTAATGATATATGTAAATTGATGCTAGTGGGTTTGGGTGGCTAGATTTGTGAGAAAATAGGGAGCTGCTAGTATTTTTTAAGCAGAAAGAAGAAGAAGAAGAATGCCGGTTTCAACTTATTTACATTCCTGATGGAATTATTATATCAGCAATTCTTTTAGTAAATAATGACGTATTAGCTTTTTGAAGGAATTGCCAGCATAATTTTTATTTATTTTTTTAGTCCACCAGAAATTAACAACAAAAAAATATGATGTCAACAATGAAAATTCTCCATCACTATTTCTATAGAAAAGTAGCAACGGAATATTATACTTGTGTTTTTATTGTTATTTGCTAATTTTGTAATAGTAAACATTCACAAGGAATGTATTCTTACAGTAGGCCAGGACAGAAGGCAGAATACAAACCATATCCAACATGCACTGAAAAAAATACAGGTGTTAACTTCGTTTTCTCATTTTCCTATCTCAGAACCTTAAGACCAGCTCTTGTCGTCAATGGCCTTTCACCTGTACATACTTTGTTAAGTCTTACATTCTGGTTGGGAAATGGCAACAGAGAACATCGGGCCCAATTTTGTATCTCTTTCATATTTGGGAAACCTCGAAGCCATGTTAAAGTAAATTAAGGATTTAATTGGATCCGAGGCCCGATTTGGACGCTCTTTGAGGAACTGTTGGTTGGAAGGTCGAGGTCTGTGGACATGATTAAGGACTCAGCAGTGTGCACCTTCAATAAAACATCTCCACCTCGACCGAGCTCTGACGGCCTAAACTATTGCCCAAACATTAAACAAAGACGATGTGCAGCCCATTACCACCTCTCCCATGCAGGCAGCATCCAATCCATAACCTTATAATTTATATTACAATTTACATCACATCAAATACCCATCTTGGCACATATAAATTTCCAGGTATATACTCATCACAGGAGCTGGGACGCATTAATTGATTCGAGGACATTTTATGGTTTTGATATTTATTTTCAAATGTGAATGTTCTATCCCTTCCAAAATTCTAGTTCACGTAAGGATACAGGTTGTATTTCTAATTAAACATGTCCTCAAAAACGACAAAGACTCGTGACTATGACTTCAAGTTGATCCTTTCTTTCTACCTTGGCCTCCGGGTTCCACGTACCATAAGCCATTAGATCCAACATGTTCAACCCCATCACCTTCATCTTGCGCCACGTTGCCCTTCTCTAATACCAAAACAACTCCAGCACAAGGAGTTTCAACCCCAGAACTGTCATCAAAGATGGAAATATCGCAATCTATAAATTGCCCTGTTCTAACGTAACCTATGTTCTGCCAAAATTGTTTCTGTAACGTGATATACACAGAGACTATTCAACTCCCTCCATCTCTAGCTTATTTGCGACTCTGCCATTTTAGACTGGTCATTGTTCCATTCTTAGCTATACGGAAAGAAATGCGCTATTCATAACCTCCGCCTAATACAAATGATAATTGTGGTCATTGTCACCTGCAAAGTGTCTCCATCACTTATGTTTCCTTTTGCTTTTTACTTCCATTTGCAAACTTTATAGTCATCAAACGTTTTTTTAATGCTCTCTGCTTGAATTTTGATAAGAATAAGATAGTAAGGTCTAGGTCAGAACAGCACTACAAATGGAAGAAGTGAGCCTGCAATGTGGATTTGTCCAGTTGTTTATCATTGCAAGAAAGATGGATTCAATAAAGGAGGTCGACAGTGAAGTGTTTTTAGGGTAAGGGATTTCTTCATTATAGCGTGGAATTCATCTTAGATATGTATGAATATTGTTGGAGTATTGCTTTGTAAAAAGAAAATTCTTAACCCATATGCAGTGAATAGAAATATAAAATAAACCATAAATTGATCTAAATTGTCATTATATCTATTCGCTATATATTCGTTAAACAATTTTCTTTAAACATAGCATTAACTCTGTTGTTGTGGGAAGTAAAGGGAGAGGGAAATCATAATTAAAATGCAGGAACGCGGATTAGGATATAAGCACAAAAATAACACAAACCATATACCATATATGGAGATAATATATAATTTTTGGAGATGCAAAATGTAAATTTTCTAATAAATATATAAATCTTAATTTTAAAATATCATGAAAATAAAAATTTCGTGATTAAATACTAAACTTTTTAAAGTCTGTGGGTAGCTATGGTGGCATCCTCAATCCTAGTAATTGTTGGAGTTGTAAAATGCAAATTCTCTAAGAAATAAACCTTAATTTTCCAAGTCTATGGGTATCTAGCATCCTCAATCCTATTTGTAGTTCCATCCTTGATTGTAACAGCTCGAACTTGATTATGGGAGACTTGAACATGAGCTCATTTATCTTATGGTACATGAACCAAGTGAGGATTGTAAGAAAATCCATCCTAATTACAAAACTGAATAGAAAAAAAATACTTTGTATCATCAGTAACATTTACTGGAACTCCTCCCCCTTTCTCTCGATATTAGATTTCTGAAGAGACCTCCAAGGATTGTTTCAAGTACAAAACAGGGGCAGCAACACTACGTGTCAGTCAAACAGGGATGATTAAAAAAAAAAAGCAGAATAGGACAAATATCTTTCTGTAATTAAAAAATTGTCCCCATCGACGTCTCCGAAGAGGCTACGATACTAAAGCAACAATATGCACGTGTCCTCTGAAGTGAAAACAATCTTTCTACGTTGAACCATAAATTTTTGGACACGTACAACGTACTGAACTGAAGCCCCACCTGGCTATAACTCCAAAACGACAATGACGACAAAAAAAATAGATGCTCCGCTTTGACCCGGTGCAGCTGGCATAATAATATTGGGTGACGTGTTACAGATACTTTTGGTCCTAGGCAACTAATCTTATTTCATTGGATGAAGTTGGAGGATATTATTCCTTTTGATTTTTCTTAAAAAAGTTGTCTTTGACAGATATATATATATATATATATATATATATATATATATATATATATATATATATTCTGGGAAGAGAACCAAAGTGAGGCACGTTGAGTTTGAGAATAGGACTCACTCGCCCACCCAACTCTTCTAATATGGCTCAAGTCGACTTGTTTACTGATCAAGACACTGTAAAATGTATACAAATTACTCGGAGCTGTGAATTACTCGATTGCTAGTTTAAACATTCATGGGAATCAATTGCTAATTTGTGTAATCCAAGATGCGATAAATTAAATCTTTGCAAGAGCTTCTGTGTTCCTGAAACATCACCCTCCCTCTCTAACACACAAGTCCAGATCGAGGATTCCATTTATTTTCTCTTGAAAGTGAGATTGAGCGTATCCATACCTCCACGCTTCACAAATGACACTTGCCATGCCAGCGTGGGAAGACAACAACTGATCAACTATATATGGAAGAATGCAAAAGACACGTGCGGCGGGCCTCTACCAAATTGGCCCCCGAATCGCGTTCACCAGCGTATCATCAAGATGATGATCAAGGATCAATCTCTCCAGCAAATCTGGAAACAAACCTATATTCTCAATTCTGATGACATGACGGAGGCTTTGTTTTGAAATATGAAACTTGCTTGTAAAGACCAGTGATAGCTAAGTGGCACAACGTGACTCACGTTGCCGACACCGTCAAGTTAAAGACAAAATACAATGTCCTTGGACGGTTCAATAGTTTATTTCTATCCTTATATAAATCACTTAAAATGTGCCTCAATATGTATTCATCTACCTTTCAAGGACAAATGCACGTTGTTCTCTGCAATTAACTTTGAGGTTCAATCTAAATGCAAGAATCTGCAACTGGGTCAATTTAATCTCTACAAATTAAGATCATCTAAATGCAAGAATCTGCAACTGGGTCAATTTAATCTCTACAAATTAAGATCCTCGTCGATGTAAATTCAGCAACCTGGATTAGCATAAAGACTATGCATGATTCAGTTCAATTAGATTCCAAAGGAACTTGCATGCCTTAACTAGTGAGGTTTCAGTTGAATTTCTCCAAAGGGAGAACCCACAGTACTGTTTATGAGAAAAAAACTTCCATTAATTGTTCAGAGTAATGGAAGCTTATAAAGACTTCATCATGACATGCATCTAAAAGGTGTAAACTTTTCTAATCAAAAGTTAGAAATTGAAATCAAAATATTTTACTATGACTTATGGGGACAGGTTTGTGTTACTATATAGAAGAAACGATAAAGTCATGGATGAAAATAAACAAGCCGGCTTGAATAGGCCACCTAAGCTAGAGCCCCATCAATGAAATAACTCCAAGAAAGAAATTGGTCATCAAATAAATGGATAAAAAGTTGGAAAATATGTATATAGTGTTCCCAAGGAATTATAAGAAAAGCACAGTACGTACGTTATCAGCCCCCACAAACTGCAGATATAAAGCAGCAATTAGGCCAATTCCAGTTAGACCCGGAACCAAGACTTGATCATTCAAAATCCTAGCCAATAAGTAGATGCACACACTCAAGACATTCACCTATTGCTCACAAATACTTTCACATTCCAAAAACATTCTCCTTTACCAACATATTCTATAGTTGAATTAATTAAAGATATAGAAGTTCCCGAAGGCAGGAGAAGATCCCAACAAGATGTTTGATGGAGGAGAATATTCTCCTTCAGCAACAGAGCCTTTTGGCTGCTTGAACAGTGTCACAACCTCCAGAAAGAAGAAGAACAAGATTAAAAGGAGGTTTAGCGATGAGCAGATTAAATCATTGGAAACTATGTTCGAATCGGAAACAAGGCTTGAGCCTCGAAAGAAGATGCAGTTGGCAAGAGAGCTTGGATTGCAACCACGACAGGTTGCGATATGGTTTCAGAATAAGAGAGCTAGATGGAAGTCTAAGCAACTCGAAAGAGACTACGGCATGCTACGAGCTAATTACAATAGCTTGGCTTCCCGGTTTGAGACTCTGAAGAAAGAGAAGCAAGCGTTGGCGATACAGGTACTTGATATACACCATATTCATTTAAGTTTTTTGTTCTCTACTGGTAGTAGAGGGGAAGAAAAGAAACATTTGCGTGCATAGTACTAACGAAGGGTTTTCCAAAATCGGACAGTTGCAGAAGCTAAATGATCTGATGAAGAAGCCGGGAGAGGAAGGAGAGTGTTGTGGCCAAGGAGCTGCTGTGAACAGCAGTGAGGGCGAATCGGAGAATGGAGACACAACTAAGGGTGAATCAGAAACGAAACCTAGATTGCCAATTGAACAACCAGAGCATGGATTAGAAGTCCTTTCAGATGAAGATAGCAGCATAAAGGCAGATTACTTTGAATTAGAAGAAGAACCGAACCTAATGAGTATGGTGGAACCGGCTGATGGATCATTGACATCACAAGAAGATTGGGGGAGTTTAGACTCCGATGGCCTCTTCGATCAATCAAGCAGTGGATATCAGTGGTGGGATTTCTGGGCTTGATTGAAGAGTAAACTGGATGAAGCATGAAACACATGTATAATTAGTCTTTGTACTGATGAACTCCACACCTGGTGAGGCAATATTTAGAGAGACCGTCGGAGAGGAACACTTCAGAGAAATGCATCAATTGACGTGACGAATTTGGATTTTGTTGTGAATATAGAGATTCAAATTGTCCTCTTGATGCAACCAGAAAAGCTGCCACGCTGATCTTGCCTCTCCGAATATACCCCAAAACTAGTGTCCCTACTGGTTTGAGCCAGGAAAATGATTGAGTCCAGAAGAAATGGAAAAAATAAAGGCAGCCGTGCAAGTAGCAAGCTAGTGTGCATAGAAGAGTTGCTTGTAGGTGGGGAGAGACGGGAGAAATGCTGCATTACTACTACAATACAGAGACATTCTCTCCACTCTTTAAAGGAGTTGCTGTTGTGCTATCTTATATTCAATTCAGTATTTCTTTCTTTTTTTCCCACACTAGTGATGTTTGCAGAGAAATTTCGTTGTGCATGTATGATCAGATGGATCTAAATTGAAGTTCACAGCACAAGGAAATATTGCGAATTATCACGCTGACTAAACGAAAGTAATGAAAACTATAGGCTTGAAATCAGAGGTTCTTAGTGATTCAGGAGACATACCAAAAAAGGCCATTGAGAAACTATAAATTTCAGGACAATTTAAGTCGTACAATAATTCTTCTGCTTTGGAGAGTGCTCTTCGTATAAACTAAAGAGCATTACATGTGTAAGAATTAATTTTGTAGTTTAAATTCAAAGTGATTTTAATTTTTTTAGGTGCATATATGTTTTTTTTTTTTTTGTTGTTGATCAGGCAACACCCAGATTTAAACTGAGAAAAAAAGATTTGTAGTCCCCAGCCTTATCACTTGGCCATGTCGCCAAGGCAATAGAAATACAAGGCAATAGAAATAAAAAAAATAGACGAAAATACTTCTCTCTTTTTTTATTGAATTTTTTTTTTTTTAACCTTGTATCTTGAATTTTTTTTTTTAATCTGAATTCCTTTTCTGAAAGAAATCCTTTCTGTTTTGAATTGGATCAATCTCTTTGATTAATTTTGTACAGTATGTCCAAACACGCATTATCTTAATTTTTTTTCCTTTCTATTAAAATAAAAAACAAAATGTGAATTTTCAGTCATAAAAGCCGAAGCTAAAATTAGCAAAACAAATATCAGTCTAGCAGACGAAGTGCCACTTATATTCTCTTCATTAAGTCTAATAAAACGTTGTTTAGGGTTTTTAATTTGAGATTGGTAAATTTTGATTGAGTTTATATTCTTTCAATTTCTCTTAATTGCACTCATAATTATCTCTAAACTTTTAATTCCATGCAATTTAACCCTTGCTAAATTCAATTGTCAGATCCTAAGTTGATTGTTTTTTTTTTAATTTGGTCCTTAGTTCTGAATTTATGAGTTTTGAACTTCAATTGACTAACAAACTTTCAATTTCTTCAATTTAGCTCCTAATTTGGTTAATTCCAACCCTTATATTCACACACGTTTTTCAGTTTGATCCTTGGTTTTGAATTTTTTCAATCAAGTCCCTAATTGTCCATCAAACTTTAATATTTATGCAATTAAGCTCCTGATTTGACCAAATTAACTTTTAAAAATTACAATTCAATCCCAGACTTTAATTTCTTTCAATTAAAGCCTAAATTGACTTTAAAAATCAAATTTTCTTACAATTAAGCCCTTAATGAATTCAATTAAACCTTGAAAAATTCTATTTAAGTCCTTAAACATCTAATTTTGAATTTTTCTTCTTAAAATTGAATTTTCTTCACCAATAGCGTCTTTATTAGTCGAAAATACACTATCAAATTTTTTAATTTTGTATATTTTGATCCTTCTACAACTAGTATTTAATAATTTTTTAGGCGTTCTGGTATATTTTTCTTACTGATATATTTTTTTATTTTCTTCTAATTTTTTTTTGTATTTTCTTTCTTTTTTCTGATTTTTTTGTTTATGTGGGGCTCTAAAAATAGGTAACAACACATAGGTTTCACCAAGGAACCCTCTGTCATCTTATAGAGGAATAATTACTTAGAGATCTCATACCTCTTAGTGTACCTACCCACATCAAACAATTCTTTTAGATTCATAATTATTATATGGGCATCCATATTCTCATGATGTGTTATGTAGGGAACAAATTGTAATATATATGACATTGATATTCATTCTTAACTTCATTGTCAACATCCTCATCAAGGACAAGAGGAATT